>Ga0209755_10002282_pt1 | contig 26707 bp, 21 predicted proteins | sample TergutCo191P1_FD_187301 | JGI IMG/M metagenome (GOLD analysis project Ga0209755, IMG submission 187301) | Cornitermes sp. P1 segment gut microbial communities from Petit-Saut dam, French Guiana - Co191P1 (SPAdes) (version 2) | ecosystem: Host-associated > Arthropoda: Insects > Digestive system...
GGGGGGGAGGGGTAAATAGGCGCAACTTTTTCCCTTCTCCACCGAAAAATGATACTCTGTATCTGCTAGAACACATCTCTGAAATGATGCCACGGTTTTCACAACAGAGTCAATAAGAAAACCGGAAAAAAACCGGAAAAGTCAGAAAAAGTTGGCCCGTGGGTCAAGACGGCCCAAGACGTGCCAAGTTTCAGGCATTTGGCACCAGCCCCAACTCCCGCCACAATCGTTCCGCGGTCTCGTCATCATCCCCAGCGGCCATTACCCGTTTCGCCCCCGGCAGGGACGCGAAGAACGTAACCTGCCTTTTCGCATAACGTCGGCTACTTCTGGCGACAAGTTCCCCCACCCCGGCGAGATCGTGGGAAAGGCGGTAAACGCCGGGCAGGGTCTCATCCTCCACGAAAAATTCCCGGTACCCTATGGCGCGCAAACCAGGATCGCGGGGGGTATAACCGGCTTCGTACAGTCCGCGAACCTCGTCGGGCAGGCCCTGCGAAAACATGGCGGCACAGCGCTCATCTATGCGGCGGTACAGTTCCTCTCTGGGGCGGAAAAGTCCCAGCGGGATAAAACGGTAGCGCGGGTTTTGTTCGGCTTCGGTGCCCGCGGACTTTGGCGAAATATCAAACGAGCTTAAAGGCCGTCCGCAGGTACGAAATACTTCCAAGGCCCGTAACATGCGGTATTCGTCGTTAAGGTGAATTCTTTGCGCGCTTATCGGGTCAATGCGCGCAAGCTCGTCCATTAAAGCCGCGGCGCCTTTTTCCCGCAGTTCCAGTTTCAGGGCGTCGCGAATCGCGGCGTCGGATGGCGGCGCATCGGGCAATCCCAGGATAAGGTTTTTCAGATAAAAGCCCGTGCCGCCGGAAACGACGGGGACGGCCCCCCTGCCCGCGATGTCGGCAATCGCTTCCAAGGCGAGGCGGACGAAATCCCCAGCATTGAACTGCTCGCAGGGATCGCAGATATCTATAAGATGGTGGGGAAGCCGCTCCCTTTCCTGCGCGGAAGGTTTCGCAGTGCCGATGTCCATTCCGCGGTAGACCTGCATGGAATCCGCTGAGACAATTTCCGCCTTGCGGGGGCAGAGGCCGCCGGGGCCGAAAATGCGAAACAGCACGTTTGTCTTGCCCGACGCCGTGGGACCAAACAGTACCGGAACCGGGATGGGGGGGACGTCACAAACCATCGATCAAAATCGATTTGAGCGGAAAGCTGCGTAAACGCTACTCAGCTTCCAGCCGGAACTCGACTTCCTCGGTGAAAACCTGGCGGGCGGCAAGCGCAACCATTTTTCCTTCATAGTCTTCCTTTGTTTCGCTGTCCAGCAGCATGGAAAGCTGGAAGGAACGGCGGGAAGCCGCACTGGTTATCTCGTACATGTTTTTCTTGTACTCAATCAATTCTCGCAAGGGGAAAATCATACTACACAGTATAATAGAAAGCACCGAACCGTGTAAAGCCCAAAATCGACCTCTTGCAAAATTGAAATTTAGCAAGAACTCTCAACTTGCCATGCGAAGTGCAGATCGTTATAATACATGCGGGCATTTCGTGCCCAAATACAAAAACAGGAGCGATTTATCGTGTTATGGGTTAAAGAAAGCATTTGTGACGTGCTCCACAAGCTGGACACATGCAGAACCAGGGGGTTGAACTACCTGGAGATCGAAAGAAGGCTTTCCAGGTATGGGCTAAACGAATTCGATGAAGAGAAAAAAGAGACGCTTTTTGCGAAAATCCTACATCACTTAAGGGAAATCCCGACCCTAATCCTTATCGTCGCGGCCTCCATCGCGGCGTACATGGCGATTTTCCATGAACAGAGTACTTCCTGGCCGAAAGTCATCGTTATCATGAGCATCGTCGTGATCAACGTCTGCCTGGGGATTTATCAGGAAAGCAAGGCCGAAAAAGCCTTGGAAGCCCTCAAGAAAATGAACGCTTTCAAAACGAAGGTCATTCGCGAGGGTACGAAACAGGTTATCGAGGCGAACCAGCTTGTGCCAGGCGACATCATCGAGTTGACGGCCGGGGACGTTATCACCGCGGATGCGCGTTTGATAGAGGCGAGCAGTTTGCAGGTGGAGGAGGCGGCGCTTACTGGTGAAAGCCAGCCCGTCGAAAAAGACCCGGACGCGGTCATCGCAGAAAAGGCCCCGCTGGGCGACAGGCTCAACATGGTTTATTCGGGTTGTCTGGTCACCGGGGGGCGCGCCCTGGCCGTCGTGGTCGAGACCGCAATGGGGACGGAGATGGGGAAAATCGCCAAACTCCTCAACACCACCGAAAAACTGAAAACGCCGCTGCAGCTCAGGCTCACGCAACTTGCCAAACGCATTTCGGTCACGGCTTTGGGCGCGGGCTTTCTTATGTTCCTGCTGGGCAGGTTCGTGTTCGACAACGAGGCCATTGACATGCTTTTTTCGGCGGTGGCCCTTGGCGTGGCGGCGGTTCCGGAAACCCTGCCAATCATCGTCACGATGATACTGGCCCACGGCGTTTACAACATGGTCACGAAACACACCATTATTAGGAAGATTCCCGCAGTCGAGACCGTCGGCAACACCTCGGTTATCTGTTCGGACAAGACCGGGACGCTGACCCAGAACAAGATGAAGATTCAGCAGGTCTGGCACGTTGACCACGAAAGGCCCACCGCCGCCGAGGACAAATTCCACAAGGACGAGGTTTACCTTATCGAGCTTCTGGCTTCGTGCAGCAACGCGACCATCGAGGTTCACCCGGACGGCGAGGACGAGGAGGCCGAACATGTGGTGGGCGACCCGACGGAAATAGCCATCATCCGCATGTTGCACGACCTTGGCCTTACCCGGGTTGACGCGGAAAGGCAGTATCCCAGGGTGCATGAGCTGCCCTTCGACTCCGGGCGCAAACGCATGACGACGGTTCACCATGTGGACAACGGGTATTTGGTGGTGACCAAGGGCGCCTTCGACCGGATTCCGGTGAACTGGGATGATGCATTGCAGGAACGGGCCACGAAAATTCACGACGATTTCGCGCGGCATGCCCTGCGGGTGATCGCAATCGGTTACAAGTTCTTTACCGAAAAGCCGGCGGACATGAGCATCGAGGCCCTGGAGAAAGACCTTACCTTCATGGGCATGGTGGGAATGATTGACCCGCCAAGGTCGGAAAGCGCGTCCGCGGTGGCGCAGGCCAGGGAAGCCGGGATAAAGACAGTGATGATCACCGGGGATCACGTCGTCACGGCGGCGGCCATCGCCCGCGAGATTGGCATAATGGATGAGGGCGACCGCGCCGTCACCGGGGCGGAACTGGCCACCATGAGCGAGCGGGAACTGCACGACCAGGTGCGAGACATTTCCGTTTACGCGAGGGTAAGTCCAGAGGACAAAATCCGGATCGTCCAGGCCTGGACCGCCCACGGCGAAGTCGTGGCGATGACCGGGGACGGCGTGAACGACGCGCCAGCACTCAAGGCCGCCGACGTGGGCGTGGCGATGGGCATCACCGGCACGGAGGTTTCAAAGAGCGCCGCGGACATGGTGATCACCGACGACAACTTTGCGACCATCGTTGACGCAATTGGCGAGGGGCGAAAGTCCTTCGACAACATCCGCAAGACGGTCTGCTTTTTGTTGAGCGTCAACTTCGCGGAAATCTTTATCCTGCTGTCCGGCATGGCGGTGTCCTTCTTCCTGCTGGGCGGTTACAGCGGCATGGGCGCAGGGCTGCCGGTCATCACGGCGCTGCAAATCCTGCTTATCAACGTTGTCTCGGACGGCATTCCGGGTTTCTTCCTGGCGTTCGAACCCGCGGAATCCGGTGTGATGAAACGCAAACCGCTGGGCAAAGACGCGGGGATTTTCGCTGGCGGACTTGGCGCAAGAATCGCCATGCGGTCGATTACGTTCTCGATACTCACACTTGGCGCATACGCAATCGGCGCAACGGTTTCATTGGTGAACGGTTTCGAGCCGGGGCATACGGTGGGCGTCACCATGGCGTTCGCGGTCTTGTCGTGGGCTTCGGTTCTCAACATCTTCACGATTCGCAGCTCCGATTCCATCTTCAAGACGGGCCTTTTCTCAAACAAGGGAGTCTTCTTCGCAGCCCTGGGCACCATAACTTTCACGGCCATCATATTGCTGTCACCGCCGCTGGCCTCCATCTTCGACGCGCGTTACGACCTGCCTTGGCAGTACTGGCTCGTCATGTTCGGCATCGCCTTTATGCAGGTAGTCATCATGGAAGTCATTAAGCTTATCAACAGGCTCCGAAAAGCCGTCGCCTAATCACAGCTCCCGCGGAAGCGATTTCGCGGGAGTTTTTTTATGTCAACTTTAACGTCAAATCCTCGCCCTTTTCAGCCGTAGAGCGTTTGACAGAACCGAGACCGAACTGGCCGCCATCGCGATAGCGGCGATCATGGGGTTCAGGAGCGGGCCGCCGAATGCGTACCAAACACCCATCGCTATCGGAATACCCATGACGTTGTAGACAAAGGCCCAGAACAGGTTCTGCCTGATATTGGCCATGGTCTTTTTGCTAAGGGCTATCGCTTTTGGCACCCCAGTCAAGTCGCCGCGCATGAGCACGATGTCGGCAGATTCGATGGCAACATCGGTGCCTGTGCCTATGGCGATACCGACATCGGCTTGGACAAGGGCCGGGGCATCGTTGATGCCGTCCCCCACCATAGCGACCTTCCCGCCTTTTTCCTGAATTTTTCTAACATTTTCCGCCTTGTCCTGCGGCAGCACTTCCGACAGAACATTTTCTATGCCCGCCTGTTTCGCGACCGCCCGGGCGGTGCGACCGTTGTCCCCGGTCATCATCACCACGTCAATGCCCATCTTTCGCAGGGCACAAACCGCGGCCTTGCTTGTTGGTTTGATGACGTCCGCCACCGCGACAATCCCCGCCAACGCGCCGTCTATGGCGACGTACATCGGGGTTTTGCCTTCCTCGGCAAGTTTGTCACAGTCCGCCGCACACGCGTTTATGTCAACGGCGTTTTCATTCATCAAGTGCCTGTTGCCTATCAGGACGCATTTGCCGGCGATCTCGGCTTTCACACCCTGCCCGGTGATCGAGTCGAAACGACCGGACTCCGCGAGCGCAAGCCCGTCATTAACGGCTTTGTCAACAATGGCTTGGGCAAGGGGGTGTTCGGATTTTTTTTCGGCGGATGCGGCAAACAGCAGAAGCTCATCGGCGCGGTAATCGCCTTTCGTTACAATGTCGGTGACATGGGGTTTGCCTTCGGTAACGGTGCCGGTTTTGTCCAGCACAACCGTCCCCACCTTGTGGGCGGTCTCCAGCGATTCCCCGCCCTTGATCAGAATGCCGTTCTCCGCTCCCCTACCCGTCCCAACCATGACGGAAGTCGGCGTCGCAAGGCCCAAGGCGCAGGGGCAGGCGATCACCAGAATCGTGATGAAGATGCGCATGGCGAACCACAGGGTTTCCCCGGCCAGGAAGTACCACGCCAAGCCGGATAAAATCGCAATGACGATAACCGCAGGAACGAACTTTTCGCAGATGCGATCCGCGAGGGCCGCAATCGGCGGTTTGGAATTCTGGGCATCCTCCACCAGTCCGATGATCCGGGACAGCGCGGTATCCTTGCCGACTTTCGTCGCACGGTATTTGACAGAACCATTTTTGTTAACGGACGCGCCAACTATGCCGTCCCCAGGGCCTTTGTTCACCGGCATGCTTTCCCCGGTCAGCATTGATTCATCGACCGAGGTTTCCCCTTCGGTCACGACGCCGTCAACCGGCATTTTCTCCCCTGGCCTTACCACGACAATGTCCCCGACCACGACCTCGTCGATGTAGACCTCGGTTTCCCGCCCGCGCCGTATGACCGTGGCGGTTTTGGGGGCAAGGCCCATCAGCTTTTTGATCGCCTCCCCGGTTTTGCCTTTGCTCACGTTCTCGAAATACTTGCCAAGGACGATAAGCGTAAGTATGACGCCGACGATCTCGAAGTAGGGCTCGTAATGGCCGCGCGCGAACACGTTCTGCCATGTCAGGTAAAGGCTGTAGACGAACGCAGCCGCGGTGCCTTTGGCGATAAGCGAATCCATGTTCGGCCTGCGTTTGGCAATCGCCTTTATGCCTTTGGCATAGATTTTCAGGTTCACCAGCATCACGGGAATCGTCAGCAGCAACTGTATGATGGAGTTTGCCGCAGGATGGTTCTTGGGGTTGATCCTATCCGGCAGGCTGATCCCGAAAACGTATTCCAGCGCCATTGGCGTCATGGAAATCACGAACAAAGGCACCGTGAAAATCGCGGAAACCACGAAACGCCGCCAGATGTCCCCGGTTTCCTTCGCCTTGCGGATTGCCTCGACGTCAACGGTCTCTTCTTCCAAAAGCCCGAACCCGATCTTCCCCACAACCTTCGTGATTTCCACGATGGAGATCACGTCCGGGCTATAGCGTACGCTTAGTTTTTCCGCGGCGAAGTTCACGCTCGCATCGATTACGCCGTCCAGTTTGCCTACAGTTTTTTCCACATTATTTGCACAGCCAGCGCAGCTCATGCCGGATATGTTCAACGTTCTTGTCTGCATAGTTCCCCCCCCTCCCCCCCAACGATCCAAATTTTCACGAACAGCCGGTCGTGCCCCCGCAGGTCTGGCATTTCATGCAGGTCCCGTTCCGCACCAGCGTAAAGGAACCGCAGGAAGGACAGGGATCCCCCTCGAACCCTTTGATCCTGGCCTGGGCGATCTTGAACAGCTCGCTCTGCGGAGCCTGTTCCGCCGGCTTCGGACGGGTCTGAACAAGAACCTGCTGCCGCGCCTCCTGCGCGGCCGGCGACGCAAAATTCCCCTGATCCGAAAACAGGCCATACTCGGGCGCGTCCTCCGAGACATACATCCCCTTGGTCACATCCCCGGCCCCCGCGGATCCGGATACCCTCTGCATCCCCTGCGAACCGCCCCCCAAGGACGCGGATGAGGACGATCCCCCCCCCGATCCCGACGAGGCGCTACTTCCCTGCCCGAACCCCGCGCTCCTTTTCCCGCCGGAGCGCGGCCTGGGCTCGCCACCCTCCGCCTCGCCTTTCGTGGCGGTGGAAATAAGATCCTCCGGCTTTACCTGCCCAAGATCGCTGCGTTTCAGGTAGCTTATCGCCAGGTCGCGGAAGATGCAGTCGATCACGCTGGTGGCCATCTTTATGTAGTCGTGCCCCTGAACCATGCCGTTGGGTTCGAACTTGCTGAAAGTGAACGCATCAACATATTCCTCCAGCGGAACGCCGTACTGCAGACCCAGCGAGACGGTAATCGCAAAACTGTTAAGAAGGCTGCGGAACGCCGCGCCCTCCCTGTGCATGTCAAGAAAAATCTCGCCGAGGCTCCCGTCCTCGTACTCGCCCGTGCGGATGTAAACCGAATGCCCGGCGATTCTGACCTTCTGGGTGTAGCCCATCCTGCGGCTGGGAAGCGGCTTGCGCACGCCCCGGGTGGGGGCCTTCCTTCCGGACGCGGGCGGCGGCAGATCAAGGCCGCGCTCCACCTTAAGGATGGTGTCGGCGAGGGGATCGGTTCCGGGGGCGAGCGAGGAAAGCGGCTGGGAAAGTTTGGAGCCGTCGCGGTACAGGGCCACGGCCTTGAGCGCGTTCTTCCACGAAAGCATGTACGCGCCCTTCACGTCCTCGTAGTTCGCCGAGTTGGGCATGTTGATGGTCTTGGAAATCGCCCCGGAGATGAACGGCTGAACCGCCGCCATCATTCCGATGTGCGCGGTCCATGGAATCGAACGCCTGCCGTTCTTGCCGGAGGGCGTCGCGGTGTCGAAAACCGCATAGTGTTCCTTTTTAAGCCCCGGCGCACCCTCAAGCCCCATCGTGCCGCAGGCGTACAGTTCAGCCTCGGCGACGTCCTCGGCGCTGAACCCAAGGTGCCTGAGCAGGCTGAACCCCTGCAACGACCAAGTCGATTCCGGCACCCGCAGTTTCTTTTCCACGAAATCCCTGCCGAGTATCCAGGGATTGAAAACCCCTTCCATGTTGAGGGCCGTCCTAACGGCGTCCTCGGCGGCGGCGATCGCGTCCTGGGTGAAGCCCTTCGCCTTGAGCGTCGCAGGGTTGATCCCCGGCGCGCCGGAAAGCGTGCGGTAACCCGTGGCGTACGCGACAATCTCCTCGATTTCCCGCGCCGAATAACCCAGGGCCTCCAGCGCGGGCGGCACGGACTGATTGATTATCTTGAAGTAGCCGCCACCGGCCAGTTTCTTGAACTTCACAAGCGCATAATCCGGCTCAACGCCGGTGGTGTCGCAGTCCATCAAAAGGCCGATGGTGCCGGTCGGGGCGATCGCGGTGACCTGCGCGTTGCGGAAACCGTGCGTCCTGCCAAGCTCCAGAGCGCGATCCCACGAGGCGCGGGCCGCGTCCAGAAGGTAAGCCGGACAGTAGGCGGGATCGATCCCCCGGGGGGGGGTGTTCAGCCCCTCGTACTCCGCGTCGGCGGCATTGTTCACCGCGCGGCGGTGGTTGCGGATCACCCGCAGCATGTTGTCGGCGTTCTCGCCGTACTTTGCGAAGGCCCCCAACTCCGCGGCCATGCGGGCGGACTGCGAGTACGCCTCACCGGAAAGCAACGCGGAAAGGGAGCCGGCCACGGCGCGGCCCTCGCCGGAATCGTAGGCCAGGCCCATCAGCATGAGCAGGGTGCCGAGGTTGGCGAAACCAAGGCCCAATGTGCGGTACTGGTACGAAAGCTCCGCGATGCGGGGCGCGGGGAACTGCGCCATCACCACCGAGATTTCCAGGATCATCGTCCAGATGTCAATCGCGTGAAGGTAGCCCTCCACGTCGAAGATCTTGGACTTCCTGTCGTAGAACGCCGCTAGGTTTATCGAGGCGAGATTGCAGGCCGTGTCGTCCAGGAACATGTACTCCGAGCAGGGGTTGGAGGCGCGGATCTCGCCGCCGGCCGGGCAGGTGTGCCAGTCGTTGATCGTCGTGTGGTACTGCAAGCCGGGATCGGCGCACTGCCAGCCGGAGCGGGCGATGTCCGCCCAGAGCTTGCGCGCCTTGACCTTCTTGACGACCTCGCCGGAGGTTCTCGCGGTAAGCTCCCAGTCCGCGTCGCTGCGCACGGCCCGCATGAAGTCGTCGCTCACCCGCAGGCTATTGTTGGAGCTTTGCCCGGAAACGGTGTTGTAGGCCTCGTCGTCCCAGGCCGTGGAAAAGACCGCGCCGAGATCCGCGTCCATGGACGGATCGTCGGACTGCTCCATCCGCCGAAGCTGCTGGTACAGGTAGGACGCGGGAATCTTGTCGTGCATCGCGGCCCGAAGAACCGCGGCAAGCTCGTGGTTTTTCTCCACGTTGAATTTGTCGGCGTCCGGCCCCCTGAACCCCGCCAGCGCTTTTTTCAGGGCCTCAAGGTGTTTCCTTACCACCGCGGATCCGGTCACCAGCGAGGCGACCTTGTGCTCCTCCTCGGCCTTCCAGGAAATGTATTTCTCAACGTCCGGATGATCTGCGTCCAGCGTCACCATCTTGGCCGCCCGGCGGGTCGTCCCCCCGGACTTTATCGCCGAGGCCGACCGGTCAAGGACTTTCAGAAAGGACTGAAGCCCGGACGACCTGCCGCCCCCGGTAAGCTCCTCGTTCAGGCTTCTCAGCCTGGAAAAGTTCGAGCCGGTGCCGGAGCCGTACTTGAACAGCCTGGCCTCGCGGGTCACCAGATCCATGATGCCGCCGTCGTTCACAAGATCGTCGTCCACCGAAAGGATGAAGCAGGCGTGGGGCTGGGGCCGGCTGTAGGCGCTTTCCGACCTTACCGTCCCGTTTTTCTCCGGGTCGAAATAGTAATGCCCCTGGGCAGGCCCGTCGATGCCGTACACCGAGTGCAGGCCGGTGTTGAACCACTGGGGGCTGTTCGGCGCGGCGATCTGCCGGGCGAGCATGTGGCAGGTCTCGTCATAGAAAGCCCGGGCGTCCTCCTCGCCGTCGAAGTAGCCGTTGCTCCGCCCCCAGTCCATCCAGGTAAAAGCAAGCCGGTGGAACACCTGCCGGGCGTCGTGCTCCGCGCCGTCCTCGGGCAGGGCGTGCTCGCCGTCCCCGCGGCCCTGGCCCGCCCATTCCTTCCACTCGTGCATCCTGTCCGCCGGAACCCCGGCCTTGCGGAAATATTTCTGGGCCAGAATATCCGCGGCAATCTGACTCCAGGAATCCGGCACGATGACCGTGTCTTCCGAAAAGACGGCCTGACCGTCGGAACCCCGTATTTCGCTTTTCCGCTTTTCCCATACTATATCGCGATACGGCCCCTTCCCTTCTTCCGTAAAAAAACGCTTGACTTTCATTCGCTTTCTGCCTTGAGACTATTTTTACCTACCACACATATAGCGTAGGCTTCGCCCAGTATACGCTATTTGTAGCGGCAATGGCAAGACGTCAGTCCTTGGGTTTCCTGAAAAACTTGCCGTTTATCTGCTCGGTTTTGATGACGTTGATGAAAGCCTCAGGATCCAGGGCGCGGATGGCCCGGATCAGCGGCGCGACCTCGTTGGAATAGACCACAGAGTACAGAACCGTCCGCTCCTCGTTACCGTACAGGCCCATCCCGCTAAGGGAGGTCGCCGCGTGGTTGGTCTTCTCGCGGATAAGCTCGTAGACCTCGCCATGGCGGCGGGTGACGATGAACATGGTCTGCTGCTGATAGCCCCTGTACATCGAGTTCAGCACCATCATGACGGCGAATTGGAAGATGATGGAATAAAGGGCCATTTCCAGCGAGAAAAGGGCGCCGGTGATGGCAAGGATGACGCAGTTTCCCGCGAATATATAGCCCCAGGCGTCCTTGTTGTACTTTTCCGAGACGGCTATGGCGATGAAATCCGTGCCGCCCGATGTCGCGTCGGCAATGAGGCACAGGACGGTGGAGACCCCGGCCAGTATGCCGCCGAACACCGCGGAAAGCAGGGAGTTGTCCAGATTGACCAGCCCCACGAGCTGCTCCGGCATGAAGTCGGTCATAAGGCCGGTAAGGATGACCATCAGCACCGAGTACATGGTGAACTTCTTCCCGACCATCCTGAAACAGACGATCGCCGGCACCGCGTTCAGCACGAAAAGGACGATGCTGAAGGGAATGCCAATGCCCAGAAACTCCAGGAAGATTTCCTGCGTCAGAACTGTCACGCCAGTAAACCCGCCAGGAATGAGGCCGCCGGTGCGAACGAACGTGTTGATATTGAAGGCCATCAGCGCGGCGCCCAGGATAATCAGGGCCAGCCGGCGGATGGTACGAAGGACGGGATGTGTCTGCATGGATGTCAGTCTATGTCGAAACCAAGTAATTTTCAAGGTTCGGTATCGGGGTTTGTGCCAGCGAAGAGACTTGAACTCTTACATCCTTGCGAATAGTAGATTTTGAGTCTACCGCGTCTGCCATTCCGCCACGCTGGCCGTCAATCAATTTACCGTACCAGCTTACTATACCACGAAAAGCGAAAAAGGTTCAAGGGGTTCAATAGGAAATTCAGGGCAAGTTGGCGCGGAATCGATGGCTTGGCCCCACCTGGGGTTGTAAAGTCCCCCGGCAGACCGGGAGGCGATGCGGTCGCCGGCCGGCATCATTATACTGATGCTTGGGAGAAGGATTTTTCCTCTCAAACTTTTAAACATACAAACCTCTGATAAATAATACACAGTATGGGTGCAAAGCTGAGCGATTTTGAACTGATTCAAGAAAACCAGCAAATATGCCGCTGTTGGGAATCTAAAGCTATAGCCACCAGATGTTACTATACCGCCTACAAAGCAAAGGTGTCAAGTAGCCAAATACCGCTCAAGCGTGTTCAGCATCAGCTTAATATCCAAGGGCTTGCCCAGATGTCCGTTCATGCCGGCGGCCAAACCGTCCAAAAAAAAGCCAGAAAGCCTCTGAGTTTGCTCTCTACCTCGTCTTGCTTTGCATTCAGAAAAAATCGTCATCCCAAGCGAAAATTTATGTTGCGTTATTTGACAGGTCGTGTATAATTAAGATAAATTCACTGGTCAGGAGGAATAATTATGAAGAAAACGGCTTTATTGGCTGGTTTGACGACATTAGTCTTCTTTAGTGCTTGTAATTTGTCAACTAGCCCAGTGGACACCGAGCAACTCGGTGGGCAACCCGCACTCGAACTGTCGCAGGCGGAATTCTTGGCTCTGCTATTCGATAGGAGGTTGGCACAATGCGAAAAATAGCGATTGCAATAACCGCCTGCATTTTGTTGCTTGGTTGCGATGCAGGCAATGAACTGTTTCAGTTGGGCTATTCTGACAACCTGCCACGTTCGTCCCGCCATGAGGTTATATTTGACTGGGGTGCCTTTGAATACGCAAAGGCAGCCTGGGAAGCTCAGGGGATTACATGCTATACCTTTGAGGTATGGGCGCATGCCTTTCCACATCGTATTATCTCCCGCATAACCGTAATCGATGGCGAGATTGCCGACATCTACAACTTCCCTAGACCTCAACCGGTAAGGGATTTGCCTTACAAATGCGAGGAAACGGGGCTCCTCTTTATACCTGGCTGTGCTTGTCCGCCCCCCACCCCCGCTTTCAGAAGCGGAGATTGACGGTTATTCGTCTCGGAATCGCAATTTTTGGGGCACTATTCCTGTTGTTTTTGCTACCATCATTTCTAGGTATGAGGACGCATGGAGAAAAATAGATGTGTGGTACAGATGGTGGGCGGAGCGTGGTTTTGTGCGCTACCAGATAGCGTTCAAGCATTTCGATGTGACATTCGACGCCGATTACCACTTTCCCAGGGAAATGCGCTTGGTAACGTTGACTGAGCCGCTGGACATACCTCATGACGACAGGGAAATGATGCGTTCTCCCTTCTCTGGGTTTTGGGTGGAACTAAGAAACTTCCAGCCCATACGGGCTCCTTAGGGAACCGCTGAATAAGTCAGCGGAATCAGCGGTTCCCGCGGACTTTCAGTCCAATGCATCTGCATGGCGTAGATGCGGTTAAGTAGCACCGATTTCGGCATCGTAGATGTCGCATCCCCATTGGATTTAATCGGTGCTTCCCTAGCCTGTCGAAGGTGTCCGTCATAGCGTGCTCCAAGGCTGCCTGGCCTTGGAGCACGCTATTTTTTTATTCGCCTCTCAAGTTGCCACAGATGAGACCAATTCCTCATAGGTAACAGCAGAGGAGGTCATGCAGACGTTCAGGTAATGGGCAAGACTTGTTGAATAAAGAAAAGGCGCAGATCTACGCCCCTCTACAGGCATTCTGGGCCGATTTCAAGATGATTACAACAAATTTTGCCCACTACCCAGAACCCAGGATGGTGCCGCGGCCTGCGCCTTCGACAGCGCGGTCGTGAGAATCGACGAGGAGTACGGTAACGCACTGGAGGATTTCCTTTCCAGGCTGGTCCCGGGGCGATAACCGCACGCCGGTCTGCGAGCATTGCCCCTTGACAGGGCCATGATGCGGGAATAAAATTAAGGGAAAGGGTTGTTCCAACTCTACAAAAGGCATGGAGGCAGGAGATGAAACGGGTTTTTTTGGCAATTAGCGTTTTCTTTGTGGTCAGCGTGGTCGCGCATGCGCAGGTATTGAGTTCGGCTGAAATTAGGCAGAACGCACAAGAGCGCTTGAATCAGGGGCGGTCAAGTGCCTCTCAGTTCGAGGCAACCCAGGCCGATCTTAATGCGCGGAATGCGAGCAACACGGATTCGGCTACCTTTAATCAGCTAAGGGCGGATATCGAAAGGCTGGAAACGTCGATCAACACGGAGCAGACCAGAATCAGGAATGCTCTTGACAGTGGTACAAGGGTAAGCCCCGAACTGTTCAATCGGGTTCAGCGTTTGATGGAGCGGCACAACACCCTGTTGGGTGAGCTTGAGGCTTTCATCGCCCAGACCCAATAACCGCACTTCCAAGAGCAAGGCGGGGATCCTTCAGGATGTCCGCCTGCTTCCCCTCTCTCCCCTGCGCATGTCTATTCCGCCCTGGTCAGAACGATTTGGGCCTCCCGCAAATCATGGATACCAGAAGCCCCCATTCGCACGCGCGTAAGACCCATATATTCTGGCACCGCGCCCATCCGACCATGTGCGCTCCTGCTTATGCCGGTGACGTGGAACACCTGCCGGCTGTCGGAGCTTCCGCGCGTCGAGACAAGCGCCCCAAGAACATCGATGTAGTCTGCGTCGGGGCGAAGCTCCAGAAGATCCCTGCCGCCCGCCTGGAAAAAGACGTACCTTCCCCTTGAAAACGAACCGTGCGCACTGAGTTCGTACTCCCCGTTGGGCAGGAAGCGCAGCCGCCCGATGGGGCTGTCGAAAATCGCGTCCTTGTGCGGGGACAGATCATGCCCCTCGTCCGCCATCGCCCTGAGAACGGCGCCCGCCCGGCGGTACGTTCCGCTCCAGGGGGGGGGGACTCCTATCCTCTGTCTTCTTTCGTCTGTAACCGTGATGCGGATGCTGTCCATGGATTCCAGCTCTATGTTAACGCGGCGGCGCATCGCGGTCACCGTGCTGTTGTGGCTGGAAATAAAGATGCCCTGCCTCGTGGTGTTGGAATTCTGCCAGACGAACCTCTGTTGGTTTTCCTCGCCAAAGAAGATGATTTCGCGCCTTGCCGGGTCAAAGAAAATAAACTGGCTCCTGTCGATGGTTCCCTCCGGCGTGACGTGGTACCAGATGTCGCTGATAAAGTTTTCGAACACCCCCGGGGCGCCGGAAAGGATTCTCCGCACCTGATCCTGTTCGATATGCGCACCGGGTATGCGAACTCTGTTGGTACGTTGGAAAATGCCGTCCGTCGGGTTGAAGGCGTAGGTCAGCTCGATCCTGTCCAGTATGTTGTCCGATTCCAGATCCCGCCCCGAGGCGACGATGGGAAAGGGTTGTCCCCTCGCGATACCCTGTTGGTAGGCCAGCGAACGCTGCACCTCCCGAACGGCGACCGAACCGTCGATCCGTATGTCCGCGATGACGTCGAAAGGCCGCATGGGATCGTTGAAAGGGCTTCTGCGGAAAACCGTCATCGTGTGCTCGTTCTTGTCGTTCATCCCGGTGACGACTATGGTATTGCTGCGATCCCCGATAAGATCCAGGGCGAACATGGAAACGGTTCCCGGCACGGTCGCCGCGGTGGGAAGATCCCAGATTCGGCGATAACCCGCGGTGCGCTCGTCGAAGGTGAAAAACGCTATGGAGACGGTGCTTTCTGCGCCGTTCCCCTGGGACGAGCTTCCCCGGAACAACACGACCTGATTCTCCATCCCGCTGTTGTCGAAATCGAAATTCAGCACGGAAAGGACAAGCTCACCGGCCTCCATCGGGGCCCGTAGGATATAGGTGTTCTCGGTCGCGGCGTGTTCCGGCCGCGCCGCGTCTTGGCTCAGTGTGGTTGAGCCTGATGGGGTTATGACGCGCATGCGGTGCCTTTCCTTCTTTTCGGTTTCCTCCTGATACTGGAACGCGAAAATCGCAATCCCGATGGCGCAGAGGGAAAAAATCGCGATGGTGATGGGGGTTTTCATTTTCATCTTATTGGGCCTCCAAATGTTCCGTTATTTTGGTCAGGGTTTTGGCGACAGTCTCGTCAATGCCAAGGGCACTTCTGAAACCCGACGCGTTGAAGTGTCCGCCCCCGCCAAGTTCCTGTGCAATCTTTGCGACGTTGAAGTCGCCTTTCGAACGCAGCGAACAGCAGACTTTTCCCTCTGGCGTCTCCTTCACCATGAGGGAAACGCAAATCCCCCGCGTTTTGAGCGGGAAATTGACGAAGCCGTCCGTGTCCCCGGAAAGGGCGTCCACCTCGGCGAAATCCTCCCGCCGCACCACCTGCACCGCCACCTTGTTTCCGCAGTGGAGGGTAAGGCCCGCGAGCGCCTTTTTCTGCAACAGCAGGGCCCGTATGGGAACGTTCTCGCAAAGCCGCTGGTATGCCTCGCTGGGATTCGCCCCCAGACGCAGAAGCTGCAGCGCGACGCGGAAGGTTCGCTGCCCCACTTTGGGGAAGGCAAAGAACCCGGTGTCGTAGACTATGCCGACGTATGCGGCGAAGGCGGTATCGGGATCTATGACGGCGCCGGCGGCCTCGGCCAGTTCCACCGCAAGCTCGCAGGTGGACGCGGCCGTCGCATCGAAGATGCCCTTAAAGGCGGTTCCGGGCTTTCGCTCGTGGTGATCAACGACGAACACCTCCCGCACCCTGCCGATAAGTTCCCGCATCTGGCCCATGTGGTTTTCCTCTGCGGTGTCCATTACGACAAGAGCGGATTGCTCGGGCAAGGTCCCGTATGCGTCCCTGTCCCATTGCTCAACGATGCCGCGTTTGTCCATGAACGTGAAATGTTCCGGCACGGGCCCGGCGTTGATGATGCGGACCTGTTTTCCCCGTCCCCTGAGTATGCAGGCCATCACCAGTTGAGCGCCGATCCCGTCCGCGTCGGCGGGGTCGTGCGTGGTGAGAATGAAGGAATCGTGGCGTTCGATAAGCGCCGATAGTTTCTCGATCATATCCAAGCCCCTGCATTTTCAGTGGAAGTTCCTGCAAAATTGAAATTTCGCAGGAACCACATTATATCAGGTTTTGTCTGGAAAGGCCATACGGTTGCGCGCTATACTGTTACAAATGCGAAACTTTGAGAAAACGCCTGCGAAGGTCGGCTTCGTCGCGATGGTGGGCCGCCCCTCCGCGGGGAAATCCACGCTGCTAAACCAGCTCTGCGGAGAGAAGGTGTCGATTGTCAGCGCCGTGCCGCAAACGACGCGCGACGCCATACGCGGCATAGTCAACAGGGAGCGGGGGCAGCTTGTCTTTGTCGATACCCCGGGACGCTACAAATCGGAAAAGAAAGGCAACCGAAGACTGCGGGAAATATCCGACCAGGCGGTGGACGATTCGGACATGGTCCTTTACGTCCTGGATACGACCCGTTCCCCAGGCCCCGAGGAGGCGGACATAGCCTCCCTTCTTGCTCCCCATGCCGAAAGGGCCGTCGCCGCCCTCAACAAGACCGACGATCCCAACGCCGATGCCGCCCGCTCCCGCGCCTTCCTTGCCGAAAAACTTCCCGGACTTGCCCAGGATCGCTGCTTCGAGGTTTCCGCCAAAAACGGCGATGGCACAGACGCGCTTCTTGCCGCGCTGTTCGATATGGCGGGCGAGGGCGATCCTTTCTATGACGAGGAATTCTATACCGATCAGGAAGTCGATTTCCGCATCGCCGAGATTATCCGCGAACAGGCCATCAACCGACTGCAGGAGGAACTGCCCCATTCCCTGCATGTCGAGGTAGCCGATGCCCAATTGTCCACGGCCAATGCCGGCCGCCAAAAGTTATGGGTACGGGCCTTTGTCGTCGTGGAACGGGAATCCCAGAAAGGGATTGTGGTAGGCAAAGGCGGCGCGATGATCAAGGAAATCCGCCTTGCCTCGCTGAAAGAGCTGGGCAGGGTATTTGACTGGAAAATCGATCTGGACTTAAGGGTGAAAGCCGGCTCGTCGCGGTGATGACCTGCGGAATTCAGCGGTTCCCGCAGACTTTCAGTCTGGTGCATCTGCATGGCGCAGATGCGGTTAAGTAGCACTGATTTCGGCATCGCAGATGCCGCATCCCCATTGGATTAAATCAGTGCTTCCCTAGGGCTATGCTTCCGCTATTCTGAAAAGCCGCCTGAAAAAACGGACAATCGCGTTGAAAATGCGGCGCAAAAAACCCGGGTTCCGCAGGCGGTAAATCTTCCTGGTCGCCTCCGCAATTTCTTCCATGCTGAAGTCTTGCCTCTGGATGTTTTCCTCAAGCTCCACCTCAAGATGGGCAAGCTCGCTGTTGTTTTCCGAGATTATCGCATTGATGGAACGCCACCCCAGTATTTTCGCCGCCTCAAGCCGGCGTTGCCCAGCAATGAGTATGTTTTTCTTGCTGATCAAGATGGGGCTGATCTGGCCGTAACGCTTAAGGCTTTCCGCCAGCGCCCCGACGTCCCCCAATTCCTTGCGGATCCTCTTCCTGACCTTGATGTCATTGATTGGCACCTGCATCGAACGCTCTCTCTACCCTTAATCCAAGAAAGGGTTGCTCACGGGCAGGGCCACTCCCTGAATCTCCGTTTCCTGATGTATTGACGAAACGCCGTCATCGGCGTCGTTGCCAATCGTGATCAAGAATTCCTCTTCTTCCACTTCCAGCTCCGTGTACTCGATACCCGACTGGCTTTCAACGTCCCGCATGTGAGTCGAGAAGATCTCCTCGTTGTCAAGCAGGGGATTCCCTTGGAACCCCGAGGAGGGATCCAGAATCGCCGTTTGCAGGCCGCTACTTACGGGGGCGGGGATGGCCGGAAGGGGAATGTCCATGAAAAGATCGTCCGGCAGGGTTGGCGTGGTAAACGAACCCATGACGACGGTATCGTCCAGCCTGAGCGCGCCGGAACGTATGTTGTTAAGCGCGGTGGTGGGCCACGAGGGGATGCCATGCATGTCGCACGACTGCCGCGGCTGGGTTCCCGCCATGAAAGGAAGGGTGACGGTACCTTCGTTGCAGGAGGAAGTCGCAAGCTGCCCCGAGGTGGCGCAGACCGTGACGTAGACGATTCCCGACGAGGGACGCGCGAAGTCCCGGCGGGGAAGCCCCATGTGTATCTCCCGCATGTAGCTGCCCCAGACAGGCCCGGCCAAACCCGCGCCCGTGCCGGCCAACCCAAGCGAGCTACCCGGGCGGTCGAAACCGAACCAGACCGCCGTGGTGTAATACGGGCTGTACCCAACGACCCACGCATCCGCCCAGTTCTGGGTGGTTCCGGTCTTGCCGGCTATGGGCATCCTGAACGTCCCGTAATCGTCCCTGAACTCGGTTCCGAAGTGCCTGGCAGCGTTCGCCATGGTTCCCTCGCCGGTTCTCTGCATGATCCTGTTCATGATATAGGCGTTCTGGGGGCTCACCACCTGGGGATTTCCCCTGCGCCGTTTCTGCTCGATTATGTCCCGTTCCGGATCCAGAATGACCCTGCCGCTCCTGTCCTCCACCCGGCGGATGGCGATGGGTGTCACTTCCCGGCCCTCGCTGGCGAAGACGGAGAAGGCCCTGGCCATGCGCAGAGGCGAGGTCGATGTTATGCCAAGGGCAAGGGGATACACGCGGGGGAACATCGTTCGGATTTGATTCTGGTCGGTGATTCCCAAAAGGGCCGCGGAACGGTCAATAGCCGCGTCAAAGCCGATGGAATCCAGTATCTTAAGGGCGGGGATGTTGAGGGACACGTTGAGCGCCCGGTGCATCAGTATGCCGCCCCGCCACGTCCCGCCGAAATTGGTGGGGATGTAATGGGTGCCGTCCTCGTTGTGGAACACGATTGGCCCGTCATGGATGAGCGACCCTGCGGTTATCTGCCTGGCGTCAAGGGCCGCGGAGAAATACAGGGGTTTGAAGGCCGATCCCGTCTGCACGTTGGCCTGAATCGCCCGGATAAACTGGTTCGCCTGGTTGAACTCGGAGCCGCCGACGACCGCGGTGATGTGTCCGGTGTGGTTTTCGATGGTGACAAGGGCGCCCTCGACATCGTTCCGTTCGGTCGTGCGCCGCACCTCGTCGAAAGCCGCCCCGGTAACTACCCTTAGCTCCGGAATGCCGAACACCAGTGCCGCCATATCAACGATCGGGTTTATCGTGTGCGTGTACCTGGAAACGGCCCTGTGCTGATCCTGCTGGACGGACGCCGCGTGCACGCCTCCCATGTCGAACATCAACGCCAAAAGGTCGATGATCGGCATGTAGATGCGCTCGGCCCGGGCGACGCCCGCATCCCTTGACCACTGGAATTCCCGGCTGTTCGCCCTCGCAAGGCCCTCCGCCATGAACCTCTCGGCCGCCTCCTGGTGGCGAAGGTTCAGCGTGGTGTGCACCGTGAACCCGTCGCGGAAATAGTCCATCGTGCCGAACATCATGCCGTCCAGCTCGCGGCGGACCATCTCGCTGAACCACGGCGCCCTGTCCTCGCGCAGGAAATACGCGCCGACGGCCGCGCGGGTGAAGTCGAAGTTGTCCCAGAATTCGTTGAAGGACGCGTCGGCCTCCTCCCTGGTGGCGAACCCGAACGCGACCATCCTGTCCAGCACGAAACGCTGGCGATCCATCGCGGTGTCGGGGAAGCGCAACGGGTTGTGGCGCGTCGGGCTGGAAAGCTGGATTGCCAGCATCGCAGCCTCGGCAAGGCTAACGTCCCTGGCGCTGTGGCCGAAGAAGTGCCTGCTGGCCGCCTCCACGCCGTGGACGCCCGGCCCCATGATCATGTAGTTCAGGTATATCTCGAGAATCTCGTTTTTGGTGTAACGCCGCTCAAGCTGCAGGGCCCACCAAAGTTCCACGATTTTCCTGCGAAATGTCGGCTCCCTGCGGTTGGTGAAAAAGGTCCCGGCCACCTGCTGGGTGATGGTCGAGCCGCCGCCGCGGTTCACCCCCTGCGCTATGCCCAAGGCCGCGCGGGTTATGCCCCTTATGCAGAAACCCCTGTGGTTGAAAAAATCGATGTCCTCGCGCGCCAAGACCGCGTGGATAAGATGCCGCGGAAGCTCGTCCAAGGAGACAAGTATCCTTTTCTCGTCGGCGGCGAATTCGGTGATCAGTTCCCCGTTGATGTCAAGCACCCTGGTGGGCAGGGCCGGGTTGAATTCCAGGAAGTCCCCGCCGTTTCGGATGTTCGATGTCGCCGCCATGGTGAACCCCAACCCGACACCTATGACCGCCGCGACGACGGCGGTGAATAGCGCGAGAACCGTAACAACAACCCTGGCACTCAGGGGAGCCTTTCCACGTTTTCCCATAATATACATCCTACCAAATGAAGCCGGAAAAGTCAATATGCCGGTTTCGACGACTTGTGCCTGTGGAACCGCTGATTTGTTCAGCGGTTCCACAGGCACAAACGAGCATAAAAAAAGGCCGGCTTACACCGGCCCTGCCCCTTGAGGCAAGTCAGACATATAGTGATTTGGGAGGGGAACTATATGCCCGACAATTTTAGTATCGGACGGCCCTTGGAGTTTCTTTAGCCAAAATTGCGGCTCCATGATTCTTTCAGTCACTTTCCTCGATGTCTATGCCGACGGTAAGGGCTATGCGGTAGGTTTTTCCCCTCTGAACGGTGATTGTCCTGGTTATGGTGTAGTCGCCGACGTGGAACCGCGCCTCGTGCACCCCCGGCTCCACCGGGATGGGATCGCTCCCTCGGAAGATGGGGCTGTTGTTCAGGAAGATCTTCGTGCCCTGCGGCGCCTCGAAGAAAATCAGCGGGGTGGGATCCTGCAGTTCTATCACCAGATCGATGGTCCTTGTCCTTTCCACCACGAACCGGCGGCTCTCGTTCCGGTAATCCTCCGAGACCACCGCCAGGTGATGCTCGCCCTCCCTTAGAATCCACTCCTCGGCGAGGTTTTCCACCACTATGTTGTTGATCAGCACGGTGAAGGGCCTGCCCCTGAGCTGCGCCGGATAGCGGGTGATCAGCCGCACCGCGCCTTCGTCGCTGAATATCGGCCTGGCGCTGAGGAGGAAGGACATTCCCGCAAGCTCCTGGCCCATTACCTGAACGGTGGGCATGAGCCTGAAAAGGACGGGAAACGCGCATGGCAACGTGATGTCGGATGCAACGGTGGAGTAAGGGCTTGTCCTGAGCCCGTGGGCGTTGCGTACCGGTATCTGGTAGATGGTCTGTACCCTGCCCGGCAGAAGCTCATGCGCGATTCTCCGCCCCGCGAGCTCGGCGATCCCCGGCCGCGGAACCCGGTCGAGATCGGCGTAGGCCGCCAGTGCGAGGCTGCCTTGGTGCGCGAACCAGGTCACCGGGGCGGAAAGCCTGACCTCTATGCCCGTGAAAAAGCGGGCGTCCCCCAGTTCGAGCAGTACCGAATCGCCGGGGTTTATCCAGACGGAGGATCCCTCTGGGGCGCCGTCGTGCAGATGCAGCACCCCCGCCACCGATGTCTGGAACGGCTCCGCCCACGCGTGTCCGGCAATGACGGAAAGGCATATGGCCCAAAAAAAACGTATCCGCATACTCAACGCCTCAGGTATCTGCTGGGATCCCTGGTCTGGTCGCCCTGCCAGAGCTCGAAATGGAGATGGGGGCCCGTGGAAAGCCCCGTGGATCCCACCCATCCTATGAGCGTGCCGGCCCTTACCTGGGTCCCCGTCGTCGTCCCGATTCTCTGCATGTGCCCGTAAAGGCTTGTCCAGTTCCTTGAGTGGTTTATCCTGACGAAATACCCCAGCACGCGGTTGTATCCGGTCTCGGTGACGACACCGTCCGCCACCGCGAAAATCTCGGTTCCCATCGGCGCGGCGAGATCAATCCCCCGGTGGAAGTGCGGGCGGCCGCCAAGCGGACACGCCCTCATCCCGTAGCCGCTGGTCACCCGAAAGTTGAGCAAGGGGAAGCGGAAGAACCCGGGGTTCAGGAAAAACGCCCTTTCTGCCTGCGAGAATTCGTCGCCCGGGAAAAAGTGGAACACGTTTCTGCCGCTTCCGGTCGCGCCGGGGATGATTATGACGGACCAGTCGTCGTCCTCCGCCGGAAAGCGGCTCGAGACCATCAGCCGCTCGAGATCCGACGCGGGCTCGTAGGGCAGGAAGATGCCTGGAGCCGAAGGCAGCAGCAGGGTCATTCCCGGACGAAGGTCCGCGGTGTTGCCTAAGCGGTTCAGGGTCGCCAGCGCCGAGAAAGGGATGTTGCTGCGGGCGGCCAGGGAGAAAAGGTCGTCCCCCTCGCGTACCGTGTAGCTATATATGGTAAGGGATTCGGCGATGGATTCGACGGTTATGCCCTGCCGCCTGTTTCTGAGGAAAACCAGCCTGCGGTTCGCCTCGACGTCGGCGATGTACTGCCTGAAACCCTCGTCCCGCCGGTTCATCTGCATGATGACGGGAAAGCCCACACTCGTGCCGTCCATGGGCTGGGACATGACTTCCCCAGCCAAGCACAAGGAGAAGGTTAAAAATATGGCAAGGGAAAACCCCTTGCCGTATTTGGTCATAGACCCCCCGTTTTAGCCTTCGACTATGGCCTCGATAGGACATTCGGGCACGCAGGCGGCGCAGTCGATGCACGTTCCCGCGTCTATCGCGCATTTGCCTTCTTTCGTGGAAATCGCCTCTACCGGGCAACTGCTGATGCAGGCTTCGCAACCGGTGCAGGTGTCGTTGATCTTGTAAGCCATTTAATACCTCGCTTAATTGTGATATGATAAGAGTATCATAGTCGCCGCGTAATTGCAACACTTATGTAACCGAACGCAGGGCAAAAGCACTTACTTTTTCAGTCGTAAAATCCAAGACACATGCTAAATTTCAACAACTCGGGTGCTGCTGACCATCTGTTCGCATTACAATTATAGTGTTTGTTTTTGAAATTTTATGCATAATTCCTTTGAGATTGTGGTCTCGCTGCAAGCAGATAGATTTAGCGACATAATTCATCACGGATAGATAGGTAAGTGCTTTTGCCCTGAACCGAACGGAGGATCCTAGGGCAAAAGGCTTGCTGACCCTGCCGGTGGTTTTGGCCTTTGGATCCAAATTTGCCGCCATGGGATACATGCAACGCTTCGTTGACATTCGGCCCAACGTGTGGCAAAATGAACGAACTCCGCCGCAAGCAGTGGAGTATCGTTCGTTCTCCCGTGGAATTGCATTCGGGGTATTAAACCCCTCAGAACGAATAAATGCGAATTCAAGGAGCAAACTTAATATGAAGGGGAACCTTTTTGCCGCAACGCCACTTGTAAACCACATTGTTGATGGTCTTTGCCTGATTATGTAAACATTGTTAAGCGACCCTACCCGATTTAGACACATCCGGTGCGACAAAGTCAATAGCCGAATGTGCGCAAACACGGGAATCAATTTTCATAATCTTGATAACAAATTTTTGTAGGAGATGATAAAAAATCACATAATTATGAAGCATTTTAATGGTATCCATGTGACGAAAGAACATTAAAAACGTTTTTTCAACACAAAATTGGCATTCAAGATAGCAATATTGGGTTTGGCCGCTGAAAATTGATTTCCGTGTGCGCAAACACGGTTGTAATATGTCTGGACGTACATTGAACACCGACCGCCGCACCTCCGCCGACGAGCGCCTCCCGGCAAGCTCCCGCTTCAGCGTTGTGAAAAAAGATTCCGCGCACGTGTTGTCCCAGCACTCGCCCTTGCGGCTCATGCTCTGGCGGACATCGGGACAGCCCGCCCGCAGCACCTCGCGGAAGGCGTACTGCGAGCCCCTGTCCGAATGGAATATCAGGCCGGACAGGGGGGCCTGGCTCTTCCGCCAGGAAGTTGCGGTTCAACACGTTCTCACACACACCAAGGCCGTGCCCGGAATCCATCGTACGCAGGCGGCGCCACCCGCGGCGGGCGTTCAGCCCGTTTTCACACATCAGGCAGGCCGCCCTCTTCCGACTGACGCACTTCCTGCGCAGTTCTCGCAGTTCCTGACGCACCAGACTGTGCCAAAAGTCCAAAAACACCCAAATTTCCATGAAATGACGAATGCAAAATGATGCAAACAGACGAAAACAATGGAAAACCTTCCCGTTTGTCGCATGAAAATTGAGACCAGAAATAGTTTTGACACAGCCTCACCCGTGGGCTACCGTAACGCCTTTTGTGTTTCGCCCACCTGTAGTAGGCGCATGCGTTTGCCCCGAAAAGGGCGGCCATCTCGGTGACGGCCCACTTACCTGGGTTGGCCAGGATGAACTTGTACGCCGTCACGGGGTATCCATCTGCGCGAAGATGACCGCCGCTTTTTTTAGGATTTCGTTCGCCGCCTTCAGCGCCTTGTTCTCCTTGCGCAGGCGGGTCAGCTCCTCGTCGCGGGGCCGTCCGTGGCCGGGGAACGCGCGCCGGCCGGTCTGTGCGGTCTCCCTCGCTTCCTGCATCCATCGCAGCAGCATGCTCTCGTTGACGCCAAGATCCACGGCGACTTGGCTTACCGGCTTCTCGCGTCTTTCGGCCAGCGCCACCGCCTCGGCCTTGAATTCGCCCGTGTACACGCGGCGCTCTGTTCCTTGCTTCTTCATCTTTTCCTCTCCTTGCTATTGTACTACTCGCTTATCTTTTCGTTTCCGTAAATGGGTAAAGACCATTCGCACGCCTTCCGCGATGCGTTGCGGGCCGGATGTCCCGACGTCCGCCAGAGCATGAGCCGCAAGGGCGAGTGCTGGGACAACGCATGCGCGGAATCCTTCTTTGCGACACTGAAGCGGGAGCTTGACGGTCTTGACGGGAGGCGTTCGGCGGCGGAGGTGCGGCGGTCAGTGTTCATGTACATCGAGACATATTACAACCGCGTTCGCACACATTCGGCTATTGACTTTGTCGCACTGGATGTGTTTAAATTGGGTAGGGTCGCTTAACTATGTTTACATAATCGGGCAAAGACCAATATTACGGGCAACCTTGCGAGAAACTGAAAAAATAACCCGAAACCGCTTGACGCAGTTCCGGGCGCGTGATAATCTTTGGGCACAGGTCAAGGAAGGACGGTGATTGGCGGTACATATCATGCGCGCGGGGTTGTCTTCGTTGACGTAGTCCTCAAGGCTGTCGGGCAGCAGCAGTGTTTGTTTGTGGTCTTCCCCGCCGATGAAATCCATGTTCCCTCCGTGGCGTCCTTCTGCCTTATTGTATCACATTTGTTGCCGCTTTTCTACTTTTGACACAGTCTGTTTGAGCTGTCATACTTTCTCAACACCTCCCGCAAGTCGATAGTGGAACATCCCTTCGGGACGGTGAAGCGGGCGATGGACGCCGGGTACTGTCTGACCAAGGGGCTGCGCAACGTGACCGGAGAATTCTCGCTGTCGTTTTTGGCGTACAACATAAAATGCGCAGTGAACATCCTGGGGGGCGCAAGGTTTGCGGCGGCATGCGGGGCGAAATAAGCCGGGATACCGCCGCGGCAGGGCCCGCCCGCCTGGATTTTGTTGACGCACCGCACATTATTTCGCTATGCCGCCCACCGGCCTGAAAATTTGAGGCTAGATTTGACACGGCCTCCTGAGTCAGTCCCCGGAAGTCGATGCCGTCCAGCATATGATCGAGGATGTCATTTTCCTTTTTTTGTCGTGTCTTGACCATGCTTTCTCCTTCGGTATTTCTACCTCATTATGGCCATTTACACACTTTTTAGGACAGGCTCGCATGTCCCGCCTGATGCGGGAAAACGGGCTGTACGCCCGCCGGGGGTGGCACCGCCAACGGACAGCGGGCACGGCCTGGGCGTGTGCGAGAACGCACTGAATTACAACTTCCAGGCGGAAGGTCCGTGCTGGAAGTGGGTGTCGGATATCACCAGGGCAAAAGCACTTACTTCTTCAGTCGTAAAATCCAAGACACATGCCAAATTTCAACAGCTCGGGTGCTGCTGACCATCTGTTCATATTGCAATTATGGTGTTTGTTTTTGAAATTTTATGAATAATTCCTTTGAGAATGCAGTCTCGCTGCAAGCAGATAGATTTAGCGACATAATTTACTGCGGATAGATAGGTAGGTGCTTTTGCCCTGGGATATCACGCAGGGCTACCGCATTTACTTTCCGAAGAGAACATCGAACATGTAATCCGGACTCACCGAGGCGGCGAAGCGTTTCTTCGGGCCGCTCAGTTTTTTCTTGCCCTTCTCGTGCGGGTTCCCGGCCGACC
>Ga0209755_10002283_pt1 | contig 26703 bp, 30 predicted proteins | sample TergutCo191P1_FD_187301 | JGI IMG/M metagenome (GOLD analysis project Ga0209755, IMG submission 187301) | Cornitermes sp. P1 segment gut microbial communities from Petit-Saut dam, French Guiana - Co191P1 (SPAdes) (version 2) | ecosystem: Host-associated > Arthropoda: Insects > Digestive system...
TTCCTGCTGCGGTTCTTCTTCCGGCATTTCGTACTCGTACGCGTCTTCCTCGGGAATTGGGGTAGGGGCTTCGTCAAGGTAAATGCGGTAGCGGCAGCCGGAAAGCGCCAGTATGACCGCGATGAATAAAATAATTTTCACAAAAACATACCCCCCCTACAGAAAATAATGCAGCTTGATTTTCAGCTTGGTTCTCAAACTTGCGCTTTTCCAGACGATGTCCGCCGTTTTATCCAGAAAGGCTTTCATGTGCTGCCGTTCGGCTTCGCCCGGCGTGTGGGCGCTGTATACCGCCCGCTGCCAAAGCACTGCCGCGTCCATGTATTCATCGGAATACTGCGGCGAAACCAACTCGCCAAGCTGCGGCGCGTATGCCGTAAACACTACATTTCCGCGCTTTAGCCCATGCACGCCAAGCCAATCCAGCATATAAACGAACATGCAGTCGATGGCGGCGCTGCTGTCGCTCTGCGAAAAAAGCTGCCGCCGCCTCGCCGCACGCATAAGCGGAGGGATATAGCGCCACGCAAGCGCCGCGGCAAGCAGCACCAGCACAAAAATCACAGCGGGCAGAAGCGAAGCCTGCGGCACAGCCAGGCCGATATCGGTGCCCTGCGCCACATCCTCATAGTGCGGGGCGTACTCGTAATGCCCCGCGTAGTGCAGGGTATCTTCCTGCACATGAATGACATTCAAGTGCTGCTGCTCGGCTTCTGTCTGCGCGTCCGAACCTTGGACGGTAAACGGTTCTACCGCGAAGGGGTTTATGCGGCTGCCGAAGCGGTCGCGCAGCGATTCCGAAAACTCGTGCAGCTGCGGGTTTTGCCCGGGAAATATAATAAAGACCGCCGCCGATACCAGCAAAACAGCGCCGCCTATATACGCTGCCGCCTTAAAATTAGCCCCGCGCGCAAGCAAAAGCCCGAACACGGAAAACAAAAATATATTCCAAAACGGCGAGGCAAACACGCCGAAATAAACCTGCGTACCCACAACAAGAGCCAGCAGCACAACAAGCAGCACGCGCCTGCGCGCCAACGCGAGATTCAAAGAGACAAGCGCAAAAAGCACACTAATCACAATAAGCGCAGCGGCTATACTAGCCCCCCAAGTATAGCCGGGCGACCCCACCGCAAACATGATATAACGGTACATCTGCCGTTCTTCGCTCAACATAAAAATCCTGTTGAAAATCAGAAAAATCCCTTCCGAAATGCTGAACGAGGTTCCGAACAGCGGCCGCATATGTAAAATCCCCCAGCCAAGCATACTGAGAAAAAAACCCATAAGCGCAAGCCACAAAACAAGCGCAAAACTAAATTTCCAAAACACTATACCGCGTCCCATCAACATAAAAGATATTCGAAAATTCAGAAAAGTCAGGCAACTCATCAAACGCCCGCGGGCGTGCGGACAAGAAATCCGCAAAAGCCGCATCAAGCCCCGCAAGGTCAGAAACCTCGCGCTGTTCGTAGTGGCGGTTAGCCCAGCCAAGCGTCAGCGGCACATCTAGCATAACAAGCGCGTGCGAAATGCTGTAAAGCGCACTCGCGATTTCATCCAACCGGTCGGTGTGAGCGACCGGTTGAACTTCGGGCAGAAGCAAAATGCGCCGCATAACGGGCAGCCCAAGCTCGCGGACAAGCAGTTTGTCCGTCTTTCCCGACAGTTTCCAGTGAATACTTTTCAGCGGGTCGCCGGGAATATACTCGCGTATGGCAAAAGTCTCGCTTGGGTCGCTGCCGGGGCGGTGCATGGAGTACTCGTCGCTGTCGGAAAAGGAGCGCGTTTCGGATGTGAGGTCGATTTCGATATCGTAGCGTGCGGGCATTTTCAGCATGGTTGCGTTGTGCGCGGCAGCTACCTTCCAGCCGCAAAGCCCAAAGATGTCGTTTAGCGAAACCTCGCGCAGGGATGCAAGAATCATCCCGCAGTGCATATGCTCGTCGGGCAGCTCGACAGACACAGCCATGCGGCCCTGCGAAAACGACAGCTGCTTCTCCCATTTTTCGCCCGTGTACAGATTTTCGAACACCAATACACCATGCGCATAGGCGGGTAGAAAGCCACCGCCCTTCGCGAACACTTTACACGCCTTGTTAAAACTAAGCTGAAACGATATCCCCCGCGAAGCAAGCCAGGCCAAGCCGACGAAAATAAGCGGAACAAACACGCTTGCAAAAAAAATCACGCGCGTACCAAACTCGTTTCCGAAAATGTGCAAAACCCCCGCCGCGAAAACCCACAGCAGATAAAAAACGCGCTTGACTTTCATCTTGCCAATCCGTCGGGCACAGGCACGGAGCCTAATAAAACCACGAGTACCGCTTCTCCCGTCAGCTTGTTCCCCCGCGCGGTTTGGCTCAAAATCACACGATGCGCACAAACATCTGAGAACACCGCGGACACATCCTCGGGCAGGACATAGTCCCGCCCATGCACAAACGCGCGCGCCTTCGCCATCCTGTTAACAAACAGCGAGCCGCGCGGGCTTATGCCAAGCTCAAGCAGCTCATGAACGCGCGAGGCCTCGGCGAGCCGCGCAATGTAGTCGATTACCGCGTCCTTCACGGTGACGCGGGCGACTTCCCCCTGCATCCGAACGACGTCTTCGACAGAAACCACCTGTGATAGGCTATCCACGGGGTTTTCTGTCTGGCGTCCGCGGATTACTTCCATCTCGCTTGCGCGGTCGGGGTAGCCTATGCTTAGTTTGATAAGGAAGCGGTCAAGCTGCGCGTAGGGCAGAAGCTGTGTGCCTGTGGTTCCGACGTTGTTCTGTGTGGCAATCACGATGAACGGCTCTTTCAAGGGATGCGAAGTCCCGTCTACCGTAACCTGCCCTTCCTCCATGGCTTCAAGCAGCGCCGATTGCGTTTTGCTTGAAGTACGGTTGATTTCATCGCCGAGCAGCAGATTAACGCCAAGAGCCACGCCCGGCTTGTAATCAAGCGCGTCCGTGGCTTTATTGTACATAGAAAACCCTGTAATGTCCGAGGGCAGCACATCGGGCGTAAACTGTATACGCCCGAAGTTAAGCCCCAAGGTGCGGCTTAGTGCAAGTGCGGTGGTGGTCTTACCGATTCCGGGAACGTCGTCAAGCAGAATGTGCCCGTTCGCCAGAATCGATGTAAGGATTTTTGAAACAACCTCGCGTTTGCCTATGACCGCCTTTTCTATTTCTGTGATTATTTTTGCGATTTCACTATTCAAGATTTCCTCCGAAACGTGACATTATTATGTCGATTTGTTCAGCAGTGATAAGCGCGTCGGGCGCGAAGCGTGTGCGGCTTACGCCAACTACTAAACCTGTTTCATAAGCCCACGCAATCGCGGCTGCGTATGTGTGTCCGGCAGGAACATCTGCGAACCTGTCAGTAACAGCAACATCAGGAGAACCGGCGGTAGCGTACAGCTGTCCAAGAAACGCCCCGCGTGTTACATCTTCGCGGACTTCGAGCGTTTCATAAACTGGAAACACTTCGATTTCAACAGGCACAGGAACTGGGAACTGCATCGCAAAAGGTACATCATCACCAACAACGACCCTGCCCGGCAGCGCATCCTGCTCCCAGCTAATTTCAGACCTTGGCAAAGAAGCAATAAAGCCCATCACAGCTTGGTCAACAACCCGCGCCGTAGTAATAGTACTCCAACCCTCGGTATCGCTCTCACGAGCCGCAAGCACATAGCTTATATCCATACCATTGAAATTCGCGTTACTGGTAATAACCGCATAAAGCGCATTTTCATCAAACGGACGCCCGTTAACCGAGGTAATAGAAACCCGCTCAACACTAGCCGCGGTATACCAAGCCCGCTCGCGGTAAGATTCACCGGCATTAAACGCAGCGTCAGTATTAACAACATATTCAAGTCCCGAAACATGCATGAACGAAGCAGTAAGCGCATGTGTAGCATCAGTATAAGGCAGCCCCTGCGCACTGGCTTCAAGCTGCTCTAATAGCTCCGCACCTGTCAAATAAACCACAGCAACAGTATTAGGGAAAGGCAGCACTCTGCGCAAATCCTGAACAGTTACATCACCCGGATAAAGAAAATCACGCAAGTTGCCCGCGTTCCAAAGCGCAACTACATACTCGTCAGATACCTGAATCGAATCAAGCCCCGCATCCACATCATCTTCATCAAAGTAAGCGTTTATTTCACCCGAAACAGCGAACCAGCGAAGCGCATCCGCCCAAAAGTTACCCAGATTAGTCTCGCCGCCCCTATTTCTCTCTATCGAGCCGTCAAGCGTAATCAAAGAGCGGTAAACACGCGGAAAAGCCTCGGCAACTTCTTCCATAAATTCATCAACAACAGCGGCAAGCTCCGCATCAGCAGTATAATACGAAAGCTCAACATTCAGCCAATCGTATTCAAGTGTATCATTGTCAATCAAAACAGACCCAATAGTAAAGGAACTAGGAATAGGCGTAGGTGCAGTATCAATAACAATCGCGCCTTCCATCTCCGGCATAGACGCATTCGAAAGCACCAGAACAACATCAGTATCAAGCTCTAAATCCACAGCGGCAGGGTCAGTAAACTCAATACCAACCAAGTTCGATTCCAAGAGAAGCCCGGCAGAATAAGGGTCAGTAAGCCCAACAATACCAAAACTGATACCGCTCTCTGTGACAATAGTACTGCTTGCAAAGAAGCTATGGAAATAATCATTAGCCCCGCTAATATTAGAAGCAACAGCAGTCAACCCGTTAGCCTCAAGCAAATCACCAAGCGGCCCGAAGTCAAGTACATCACCATGAACCTCTGCCATCCGCGCCGCACCAATCGCCCCTGTGCCAAACGCAAAGTCATAAGTACCAAGTGCAACAGCATTATACCCGGCAGCCATCATCAAAGTAATCATTGTACTCCCGCTATTAAACGAAGTATAGCGAGTACCCTGCAAAAAGTTACCGGTATCAACAAGCAAAACATCAGCACCGCGAGCCTCAAAATCAGCCCGAACAGCAGCAATAAGCGGAATCAAGGAAACATCCCCGCGGATATTCCCCGTGAAAAGCACAACAGTCGTTCCCGCAAGCGAATCCTCCGCGGCAAAAACATCAGCAGGCAAAAACGCCAATAACATACTCAAAATAACCAAACCGCTAAAAAATTTCTTCATCCTAATTAGCACCTCTCTCGATAATAAGGCGAGTATACTCACCCGAAATAACTCTGTAAGCAGGCAGCTCCGCAGCGCCGTATTCCTCGCTGTGGTGAACCGCGCGAAGCCCGCCTTCCTTGTACTCGCGGACAAAATCCTCTATGGAAAAGGGAAGCCCCGCGGCCGCGTCTATGTATTCCCAAAAAACGCGCTCACCGCCCGTACGTCCCTCACTCGCCGACCGCACAAATAAATCAAAAAGCTCATCACCAGGCAGCCCGCGCTTCTTCCACACGGCCATGTTAACACGGCAGACATCATCCGCGATAAATTCATAAAGCAGCCCGTCTGTAGCCGAAACTTCCGCAAGCTCGTCATCAAAATAAGCGCGCACGCGTCCCAAGTCGCCCTCATCAAGCAAATGTTCGGCCCCAAAAGCCGCCTGAAAGGCAAGCTTAACAACATCCTTAGGCTGCATGGAAGGGTGCAGCTTATACTGCTCCTTCAAATAATCTAAAGGACTCTTTTTTGTCAAACAACCACCGCCTTTTCATAGCGCCGCGGAATCAAACGCCCGCGTTCTAGCGCAAGCATAATGCTCGGAATCACAATAATCTGTAAGACAATCCCCGGAATCGAGGTAGTAAAGTAGCTTGCCACCCAAAGGCTGACCGCATACGTACCCTCGAAAAAAATAACAGCCTGCGCAAGCCCCGAAACCACACGCCCAGCCACCATAGCAACAATCAAACTTATGTACAAGTCAAGCGCCGAGTGCCGTGTACGGACATACTGCATCAAAATCCCCGAAACAAACCCGTAAACACTAAGCTCAATCATCATACGGTAGACGGCAAGCCCCGCAGGGGGCATCCCCGTAACCATGCTGCTTAAAAGCGGCGTAATAAGCCCGGCAAAAAACCCGTAAAACGGGCCGGTAATAAGCCCGGCAAGCAAAATAGGAATGTGCATGGGCAAAAGCGCACGCCCCGCCAACCCAGTAGGAATCATATGAAAAATAACCGGCAAAACAATCCCGACCGCAATCAGCATAGCAGTAACGACGTTTTTCTTGGAATTAGACATAATAAACATTCTCCCAAAAAAAATACCACAAAAGGGTAAGTGAAATACCTTCATGGCACATTAAACCGCTTCGTGCGGCAGTTGGGGTAAGTGTAGCAGACTTACCCCCGCTTGTCAATCCAGACAGGCATGTCGCAAGAGTGCAAGACCCCCTTAGCGAGCGCAAAACAAACAAGCCCCGCGGCAAGCTCCCAAGCGGCAAGCACAAGAAGCCCGGCAGCAGCCCCGAAGTGATGCCCCGCGATAATCGCAAGCACAAGCCCCGGCGCCAAAACAATTATCACCGCAACTAAATAAATCATCATCAAAATCCCGTTAGTCAAATTAGCGCCGGTAAACCGCATCGAAAGATAGTTAACCCCAAGAAGCAGCAGCGCAAACAAAGTATAGACCGCAATACAGCCAAGTATAATCAAAATATCAGCACGGGCAACGGCCCCCGCAATCCCAAAAATCAATACACCTTCAGCAAAAGCCCTAAACATCCCCTCCATATTGCTCCAGATGATTTTGCTGAACGAAGACGCGGGAATCATGTATATATAATGGGTATAAGTCTCCTTCAAACCACGCCCCATCGCTATCAAAAAAAGCTGAATCCACATAAAAATCTGCAAAAGCAGCATAAGCTCACTGCCAAAATAAGCAAACACCGCCGCACCGATAATCGAAAGCACCGAAAACATCGAGAAGAACCCAAAACGGTTCTCGCGGAAGCTTTCGCGCAGATGCTTGTAAAAGAGCGCGTTTGCGCCGTAGCCCGACACGCCTGTCTTTGCTACTTTTGTCTTCTTATTATTCACAGCGTTGCCGCGTGCGATTTCGAAGGCGGTTTCCGTCGCGACAAGCGTATCTTCGTAGTAATCGGGTTTTGACAAAATGATATAAACAACAAGCCCCGCACCAAGCAAAATGTTAGCGCCTAAGAATAAAACGCCCATGCCAATCTCACCGATAATCAGCGCCGTGGTACCGAAAGCCGTCCAGCCAGCGATAGGCACAAAAGCCAAAAACGGCGACTGAACAGCCAAACCCAAGGCCGCAAGCGGGTCGCCCGTCTCAAGAAGCCGCAGCGCAAAAAACACCGCAAACGGCAAAAAAAGCGCAGCCCCGCCAAGCTTAACCGCAAGCTTCCGCCGAGCGTTCCCGTTGGTAGCATTATAAACCACAAGCGAAACAATCGACATCACGATAACACTGACCATCAAAGTAAAAAACGTAAGCAGCACCCCGCCGAAGCCTACCCCAAAGTTAGCAAAAGTAGCGGACTGCACTAGCACAAAAAGCGTGGCAAGCAAAGCCCCCTTAGCCATTTTAAGCAGCCCGTACAGCAAGACCTTCCGAGGATTGACAGGCGAAACAAAGAGCAAATTAACATCACTCATAAGAAAAATAGCATCCCCGTTCGAAACTCCCTGAATAAGCGAAGCGCCCGTAAAAAACGCGGCAAAGGCAAACAAAATCCCCGTAAACCAAAAAATAGGCGACGGCTCATAAACCTCTACAGTGGTAAAAACCGAAAGCGCAATAAACCCAACAAGCGCCGCAAACACAAGAACATAAAGCGCAAGCTTGGCAGGCTTTTTCAGCAGCTCCTTGAACCTGTTTACCGCGCTCCTTCGGATAATTAACCAAAGGGCGTTCATGATTTACCCTCCTCTGCGATTGCGAAGTAGACGTCTTCGAGGCTTTGCCCCTCGGGCATTTCGCCGCGTTTGCACAGTGCGGCAATTTTGCCGTTTTTCATTATGCAGGTGGTGTCCCAGTCTTCCTCCACGCTTTCAATCATGTGCGTGCTGACGAGCAGCGCACAGCCTTCGCGTTTCAGCTCGGCAACAGCCGCCTTTATTTCGCGGATGCCGTGCGGGTCAAGCCCGACGAGCGGCTCGTCGAGTATAACCGCCTTTGGGCGCGGCAGCAGCGCACAGCAGATGCTGACCTTCTGCTGCATACCTTTGCTAAGCTCCTTACCGAGCTTGTCCCGCTTGTCGTCCAGTTCGAAGCGCTGCAAAAGCTCCTCGGCGTAGGGCTGCCAATCATCCAAGCGGTAGGCTTTTGCGATAAATTCAAGATGCTCGGCGACGGTCAGGATGGGGTACAGCGCGGGCATTTCCGGAACGTAGCCCAGGGCGCGCTTTGCTTCTGCCGTATGGTTGTCAAAGCCGTCTACGGTGATGCTGCCCGTGAAGCGCAGCAAGCCGCAAATCGACTTGATTAAGGTAGACTTGCCCGCGCCGTTGGCACCCAGCAGAACAGTCAGCTTTCCAGGCTCGGCCGAGAGGCTGATACTGTCGTTTGCAAGGAATTTACCGTAGCGTTTTGATACATTTTCGACTGAAATCATTTGAAAAATCCTCCATTTTGAGCTATAATCTGGGCAAAGGGGGGCTAATAAGTGAGTCAAAATTTTAACTTCCGCGAGCGGCGCAGGCAGGCCGACTGGGTGGTGCGCGGGGCTACTGTCCTAAGCGCCGTATCTTGGCTAATCGCCTTGGCCGTGATGATTATACTTGACCAAGCAGCGCCCGAGCGTGAAAATTTCTTTACGCGGCTGTTTGAAGAAAACGTCCGGCTGCATTGGGATGCGCAGTTATTGTTTCCTGCGTTTATTTTGCTGATTTTGTCGCTTGCTACTTGCATTGCCGCGTTTATTTTTAACTCGTTCCGGATGCGGAGGAAGACTGATAAGTACCGTGCATCCATCTTTATTATTGGTGCGGTTAATATTGCGGGGATTGTTTACTTTTTGGTTAGGTTCGGGTCGGTTATGTTTTAGTAGATGCATTCCACGTTTAGCTTGCGCAGGTGGTTTAGCCAGTTTTCGCCGGGGGCGGAGTCTGTTACTACGATGTCTATTTCTGCGATTTCCGCTATTTTTGAAAATGCGGTTCGGTTAAATTTGCTTAGGTCTGCTGCCAGGATTTTCACTTTTGCGGCGCGGAGCATGGCTTGCTTTATTTGCGAAAAGTCGTCGTTACTTTCGAAGATGCCTTGTTCTGCTGCCAGACCCTTGCAGGAGAAGATGAGCTTGTCGGCTATGAATGACGAGATTTCCGAGACCGCCCGCTGACCTGTGAATGCCAAATAGTCGCCCATTAAATTTCCGCCGGATGCTATTACTTTGAAGTCCGGCTTGTCGGCGAGTTCCAGCATTACTTCTATCGAGTTTGTGATTATGGTTAGGTTGTTTTTCTTGCGCAGGGCGTTTGCCGCGAATACGGCTGTAGTGCTTGCGTCAAGCATTACGCTTTCGTTGTCGTTTATCAGAAGGCCGATTAGCTCGGCTATTTTTTGTTTTTGGGACGGATTTTGCATCTTGCGGAGCTTGAATGGGAGGTCTTGTTCGGTTATTGTTGCGCCGCCGTAGCTTTTTGTGGCAAGGCCTGCGCGGCACAGGTAGTCCAGGTCGCGGCGGATTGTTTCTTGCGACACGCGGAAAAGACCGCTTAGCTGGCTTACTACCACGGTTTTTTCGATTTGGAGCTGCTCTAAAATTAATTGTCTGCGTTCGGCTGCTAACATCTTATAGCAGAAACCTTTCTAACTTCTTGTCGGGATTTGCTATCACGCAGTAGTCAAGCAGCATTCCGGCTTCGGATGCGGCTGCTGCCGCGCGGGAGACGGCTGCTTCTACTGCTGATACTTCGCCCGTTAGGGTCACGAATGATTTTCCGCACATGCCTACGGCTAGGCGCAGCTCCAGCAGTTCGACTACGGCTGTTTTTACGGCGGTGTCGGCTGCCATAAGCGCCGAGGCTGCATCGAAGGTTTCGAATACGCCCAGTGCGCGGATTTTTTCTGCGCGTGTTTTGCCGTAGAAGGCGGGGAGCAGGCTGTCGTGTGGGTTGCCCAGTATGAAGCTGCTTATGTGGTTTTCTTCGCACAGGGCGCGGGCTGATTCTACCGCGGCGCTTACTGCGCCGAGTGTTCCCGCCGCCACAATAAAATATTTGCCGGGGCAGACTACTTGTGACTCGGCAAGTTCGATTTGCGCGGTTTTTGCCATTGTGTCGGCGGCGCGGATGCCTGCCGATACTGTGGCGAACTCTACTATTGCTATGGCTTTCTTTTCGTCAGGTTTCATCGACGATACCTACTACGGCTGCGTCTGCGGGGGTGTCTTCGTAGGCGAGGGCTAACCGCGCCGCGCTTCCGCTAGCGACTAATACTGTCTCGCCGACCCCTGCGCCGATTTGGTCTACTGCTACGAAGGGTTTGCCCCCGCCGTTAAGCGGCTCGACGGTTAGGAACTTGCTGCCTCGCAGTTTTTCGTTTTTGCGCGTAGAAACAACGCTACCTGTGACTTTGCACAAGAGCATAATTTAGTACTCCCCTCTTTAGCCCGCAGGCGTTGGCTTCGTCTGTATCTATGTGCATCTCCAGACGGAAGGACGGGTCTGTTCGGATTTTCACGTTATCGAAGCGCAGGCCGCGCTCGCCGCTTAGGCTGACAGAGACGGTTTCGCCGTCTGTGAAGCCTATGCCGGGCGGCGCGTGTATATGGCGCGCGGCTATGATGCAGCCTTCGCGCAGATATACGGAGCCTTTTGTTCCAACTAGCGTGAGCGGTGCGGAGTTTAGCAGGTCGCCGGATTCGCGTACGGGCGCGTCTATGCCTAGTCTTACCGCGTCCGTTGCGGAGATTTCCACTTGCGTTTGCGGACGGGTTGGGCCCAGGACGCGCACTCTTTCGATAGTGCGCAGGTTTGCGCTTACGATTGTTACGCATTCTTCAGCCGCGAAATGCCCTGCCATCAGTTCCTTTTTCGAGCGAAGCTGACAGCCGGCCCCAAAAAGCACCGCCAAATCCTTGGCAGACAGATGAACGTGCCGATTTGAAACGCCTATCGGCACATTCATCTTGCCCTTGATGTTTTCTACTACCATGCGGGTGATTAGTTCTACTTTGTCCACTGTTTAGACCTTGGGCAGGATTCCCTCGACGTCTGTGTGCGGGCGTGGGATTACGTGGCTCGCTACCAACTCGCCGAGGCGGCTTGCCGCGTCCTGTCCGCTTTCTACAGCGGATTTGACTGCGCCTACGTCTCCGCGCACCATCACAGTGACTAGGCCTGAGCCGATTTTCTCTGTGCCTACCAGAGTTACATTCGCTGCCTTGCACATTGCGTCAGCTGCTTCAACTGCCGCTATCAGTCCCCGCGTCTCTATCATTCCCAATGCTTCCTGTGCCATCTTTGTTGCCTCCTTCTTCTTTGCTTTCGGCATGACTTATGCTCCTTATTATCCGTACTATTTCCGGGTGAGGGTTCGCGATTATGCTTGTGGAGAGTGCGCCACGCGCTTTTGAAACCTCTACGGCTTCCTGCACATCCGCGACGCTTCCTTCCACTATAAAGGTGACGAGCTGACCGCCCAGCCTGCGCTGAATCGCTGTCAGCTTGACCTCCGCTGCCTTGCATACGCTGTCAAGCAGGATTGTGGAAGTCACTACGCCCTTGCTCTCTATGAATCCGTATGCGTTTTTCATGACTTAGGCAGAATCTTCTCGACGTCCGAGTGCGGGCGCGGTATGACATGGGCTGCTACCAGCTCGCCTAGGCGGGAGGCTGCTGCTGAGCCGCTTTCTACTGCTGCTTTTACTGCGCCTACGTCTCCGCGTACCATTACTGTTACTAGACCTGAGCCGATTTTTTCTGTGCCTGTCAGGGTGACTTCGGCGGCTTTTGTCATTGCGTCGGCCGCTTCTATTGCTGCTGTCAGTCCTCTTGTTTCAATCATTCCTAGTGCTTCTTGTGCCATTGTATGGACCTCCTTGTTAGTAAATTGATTGCTCGAACGCTTCAACGAGTAATTAATTTATGGTATTTGTCAAAGGCAAATAAACTTCCTTAATTTTTGTCGAATCCGCTGTTTTTTAGGAATTTGTCCGCGCCTTGTGTCGGGGCGGCTATTATGTGGCTTTGTAAGAAACCGCTGTGTGCGTTTGCGGCGGTTTCCGCTGCTGATATTGCCGCTTCTACGTCCGCTACCGCGCCGCGGAATTTTATTGTGATTAGGAGTGGTACGGTCACGCCGTCTAGGCTGCCCGGGCGGTTTCTGTCGAAATCTTCCAAGCGCACGTTTCCTGCTTTGCAGCCTGCGTCAGCTGCCGCAAACGCGCAGGCTAGGCCGTATACTTCCATGATTCCTGCTGCTTCCATTTGACTCATCCTGTCTAGCATAAATTTTTATCCGGCATTAGGGATAAAAATTTATGCGGTTTTTGTCGTTTGCGACAAAAAAGATTCCTCATTTTTGGTTGATTATGGCGAGCTTTATGCCGCTCATTGCTAAGTTGTCTTTGTGTGCTTCGTTTATTTGGTCGAGGGTATAGGTGTGGGTGATTAGCGTTTCTAGCGGCAGGCCGATTTGCTTTGCGCTCTTTAGGAAATCGAATGTTGTGGCGTAGTCGCGCAGGGTGTATACCCATGAGCCGACTAGCGTGATTTCCTTGGCGCAGATATCGAAGTGCGGGTTGATGGATGCTTCGCCGCCGTTTACGAAGAAGCCTAGTTCGCACAGACCGCCGCCTTTGCGGATAAATTTATAGACGTTTGCGTGGGCCGCGGGTGAGCCTGTGCATTGGAAGGCAAAGTCGGCAAAGTTGCCGCCGAAGCTGTTGCGTACGCCTTCTACCAGGCCGTCCACCCCGGGATGATTTTTGAAGTTAACGGTTGCGCTTGCGCCCATTTTCTTCGCAAACTCGAGGCGTTTTTCTTCGCCGTCTACGGCTGCTATGTTTTGTACGCCCATCGTGCGCAGTACGGCTATGCACAGCAGCCCAATCGGACCGCAGCCTTGCACGGCTACGCGGCTGTTGAAGCGCAGGATGCCTGTTGTCTTTGCGCGTTCTACGGCGTGAATCAGTACTGCCGCCGGTTCTACCAGTATGCGCGAGTACAAATCCAAGTCCGAGACATTGAACACAGCCGAGCCGCCGCGAATCACCATGTAGTCCGCGAACCAGCCGTTAAGGTGGATATCATCGTCCGGCAGAAGCCCGTATACACTGGCTTCGCCCACGTTTTGCTTGTTTAGGTCAAACATCGTGATATCCGGGTCGTCTTTTAACATTACGCAGGTGACGACCTTGTCGCCGAGGCGCAGCGGCTTGCCTGCGCTGTCGGTTTTGACGTTCTTGCCCATTCTGACGATTTCGCCTGTGCCCTCGTGGCCGAGTACTACGGGGATAAGTCCGAACGGGTCGCGCTTGAACTCGTGCGCGTCTGTTCCGCAGATTCCGCAGCCTTCGACTTTTACCAAGATATCGTCGTCGCCGAGCTGCGGGATTGGGAACTGCTTGATTTCGTATTTCTCTAAGGCGGTGAGCATTGCTACGCGGGCGGTGGTCGGGATGTTTGCTAAACTTGCAGGGCTTTGCGGTTTTGCCGTGGTGGTGCTGCCGCCGCTTGCTAGGTTTTCCATCACCTGCCGAACAATCTGCTCGATTGCTTCTTTATTCATTGCGATATTTTCCTCCTTTTTCTTGTGAAGGTGGATGCGCTTGTCAGGCCTTCGCCGGTGCGGCTTGCTATCGTGAAGGTGCAGAATCCTTCGCTTCCGAAGCCGAGCGCCGTGTACGAAGGCGCGTTTTTTACCAGTATTGTTGTGTCCATGGCTTTTTCGTAGCGGATTACGCGCTCTATTTGCCGTGAATGTATCATTGCGCTGTGGCGGTTCCAGTCTTCGAGCCATAGCGCGGTACCGACCGCCGCCTCGAAGTCGGGCTCGCGTACCATGCCGAGAATCGGCATCATCAGCTCGTGCGCGACCATAGGATGCTCACGCGGGGCTTCGAAGGTTATGCAGCGCACGCCCTTGCCGGGTCTTATGCCCAGCATATTAAGGATAGTGTTTGCGTCCTTGCCCACGCAGGCTCGGTTTAGGGTGCCTTTTTCCGTGAAGACCAGTTTTTCTAGCTTCGCTAAATCTTCGCGGGTGGCGGGGTAGCAGCCTTGGTCGTGTATCATGGAGCGCATAAGCTCGTCCGCGATTGGCGATACGGCTATCAGCGCCTTTTCGGCTATGCAGGGCAGGTTGTTGTCGAAGGTGCAGCCGTCTATTATATCCTTCGCGGCTTTTTTTATGTCGGCGGTTTCGTCTACGAGAACGGGCGGGTTTCCACCGCCTGCGCCTATCGCGCGTTTGCCGCTGCGCAGGGCTACATCAACGAGTTTTGGGCTGCCTGTCGCTACGATTAGTTCTATGTCCTTATGTGCGAGCAGTACGTCGTTTGCCGCGGTGAACGCGATTTTCGCGGGGCCGCCTGCGGCTTCCGATGCGCGGTTTACCAAGTTGATTGCCGCTTGCGAGACGCGCATTGCGTTCGGATGCGGGCTGAATACGACTGTGTTGCCGCCCGCAAGCATTCCTATGGTGTTGCAGATTACCGTCTCGCTTGGGTTAGTGGAGGGCGTGATTGCGCCTATTATGCCGTAGGGCGCCATTTCGGTCAGTGTCAGCCCAAGGTCGCCGCTCCATGCCGTGGTGGATATGTCCTCTGTGCCCGGAGTTTTTTCGGCTGCCAGACGGTTCTTTGCGATTTTGTCGCGGACGTTGCCCATGCCTGTTTCTTCCACTGCCATCTGCGCGAAGGTTTCGGCGCTTTCTATTGCCATCGCGCGGATGTTTGCGATGATTTTCTCGCGTTGGGCGAAGGACATTTTGCGTACCTGCCGTTGGGTTTCTTTGGCTAGGGCGATGCTGACCTCTGAAGTTATTCTGCTGACTAACTTTTCGTTCATAGCCCCAGTTCTTTCATTACCCTTTGCGTGATTTCTTTTACGATGTCGTCCTCGCCTGCGGTGACGCTGCCCGCGGGTGTGCCTACGTTTGTGGAGCAGTTGTGGCAGTTTGGGCCGCCTTTATTCAGGCATATGTCCGCGGGGTGTTTTCCGGGGATGCCGAACTCGCGGCGCAGCTCGTATAAACGCTGAACCTGCGCGGGGCTAAATTCTTTCGGCCCGCCAAGCACTCTTGCGTGGTACAGCAGCTCCGCGTAAAATTCCAGCGACTCCATCTTGTGGTAGGCGTTCATCAAATCCTGTCCCCAAGTTAGCGCGCCGTGCGACTCCAATAGAACCGCGTCGTAGTACGGCAGATATTTTTCGACATTATCCGGGATTTCCATGGTGGACGGGGTGCCGTACTCGGCGATTGGTACGCAGCCGAGGAAAATGACCGCCTCGGGCATTACAGGCTGCGTGAGCGGGATTCCCGCAATCGCGAAGCTTGTCGCGTACGCAGGGTGCGCGTGGACTACCGCGCGGACATCCGGACGTTTTTCGTAAACGCGCATGTGCATTTTAATTTCCGAGGATGGGCGGTGCTTGCCTGTCGCCTGAATGACATCGCCTTTGGCGTTGACCTTGCAGATGTAATCCGGCGACATGAAGCCTTTTGAAACGCCTGTGGGTGTGCATAGCCACTCGTTGTCGTTCAGCTTTACGGAGATGTTTCCGTCGTTTGCCGCGGCCATGTTGCGGTTGTAGATGCGCTTGCCGACCTCGCAGATTTGTTTTTTGAGTTCAAATTCGTTTACCATGTTTAACCTCCTATTTTGCATGTTAGGTTGTGTATTTGTGATTTTAGAAATTCCATTTCGGTGTCTGTGGGCGGTTGTGTGTTGCCCATCGGGTAGTCGCGTCCGAGTTTTGCGTATTTTCCTTCGCCCAAGCGGTGGTAGGGGAGCAGGTGGATTTCGCGTACGTTTGGCAGGGTAGCCGCGAAGTCTGCTATTGCTTTTATCTCGTGGGCGCTTGCGTTAAAGCCCGGGATTACTGGAACGCGCACGATTAGCTCGGTTTTTTTGTCAAACGCGGCGATTTTTGCTGCGTTGGCAAGCGCTAAATCATTCCGCCGTCCCGTGAACTGTTCGTGCTTTGACGGGTCGGTGTGCTTTATGTCCATCAGATAGACGTCTATATAAGGAAGAAGTTTTTCGATTACATGGAACTCGGCAAGGGCGGTGCTTTCCACGGCGGTGTGTATGCCGCTTTCTTTTGCGGCTTCCAGGATTGCTAACGCGAAGTCCGGCTGACAGAGGAACTCACCGCCGGAAAGCGTTACGCCGCCGCCCGAACGGCGGTAGTACGGCCTGTCCTTCTCGATTATTGCCATTACCTCGGCGGCGCTGATTTCCTTCCCGCTGCCTTGCTGCGATTCGGGGTTGCAGCACCACCTGCACCGCAGGAAACATCCTTGAAAGAATACCAGTGTGCGTATGCCGCTGCCGTCGTGGAGCGAAAATCTTTGTATGTCGAATATTTTGCCCATTTTGTTATCTCTGCTCATGTCAAAGACCTTGTTCCGTTCTGCGGATGATATCGTCTTGTAAGGATTTCGACAGCGTGGTGAACAGTGCGCTGTAGCCTGCTACGCGGACTATTAGGTTTTTATATTTCTCGGGGTTCTGCTGCGCGTCTATGAGTGTTTCTCTGTCCACTACGTTAAACTGCACATGCATTCCCTTTTGGTCGAAGTATGAGCGGATTAGGTAGATGAAGTTATTCAAACCCTGTGCATCTTTGAGTGCCGACGGGTGGAATTTTTGGTTGAACAGCGTGCCGTTTGAGGCTATGCCGTGGTCTAGCTTTGCCACAGAGTTTGCCGCGGCGGTTGGGCCGTTTATGTCCTTGCCTGCCGTTGGCGATACGCCGTCGGCGATTGGCGTACCCGCAAGCCGCCCGTCGGGGGTCGCGCCGGTTTGCGCGCCCAGCGGAACATTCGCCGAGACAGGGTACAGCCCTGCCTGGAAAATTCCGCCGCGCGGGTTCTTGTACGCGGACATCGGGCGGGTGTAGGTGTACGCGGCCTCCCGCGCGTAGGCGTCCACTTCGTCTATGTCGTTGCCGAATTTCGGAAGGGCTTCAATGTCCGCGAGAAGCTGACGGTAGGGCGCCAACTCGGCAACAAGCGCCTTAACCACTTTGCCGACCGCCCGCGGGTTCGACTTCAACCGGTCGGTGTGAGCGACCGCTTGAGCAACAAGCTGCTCGTTCGGCACGCCGAAGTTGAGCGCGAGCGCCCGCTTAAACTGCGCAAGCGTGTAGCGTTTTTCCTCGAAGACAAGCTTCTTTACCGCGTACAGCGAGTCCGCGACGTTTGCTATGCCGAATCCCTGCGGGCCTGTGAAGTTGTACACGGCGCCGCCCTCCTGCACAGTCTTGCCGCTTGCGAAGCAGCCTTCGACCATAGCCGACAGGTACGGCATGGGCGCACGCTCCGCGTGTGCTGTGTCCACCGCGTTGTTCGCGTTCACAAGCAGGCTGATTTGATGCGCCATTTCGGCTTCGTATGCCGAAAAAAACTGCTCGTACGAGGTGAAAGTCTCGACAGGATATTTCGAAAAAACTAGCTCGAGAGGGCGGCACATGTTGAAAAACGCGGCATCGTGCCAGCCGTCGGTCATGCCGGGCTTTTGCGGCTCAACACAGCCAATTATGCAGTAATCCCGCGCGTGTTCGAGGCTCAGTCCGCGGTTCATAATCGCGGGGATGATTACCTCGTCATTGAAATACGCAGGCAGCCCAATGCCTGTGGCGGTAAGCTGCGCCGCCTTCATAAGCAGCGAATGCGGAGTGCCGTTCCAAACCCGCACAGACAGAGAGGGCTGTGGAAGGAAGACGCGGCGCGTGGCCTCTATGCACATATAGGACAGCTCGCTTGTCGCATCGCGCCCCTGGGCGTCCTGCCCGCCTACTATTAGATTCTGGAACAGCCCGTACCCGGAGAATCCCTCCGCGCTGGATGCGTCCCGTACCTTGTTCAGCTCGTTGAACTTTACCCAAACACAGTCAAGCAGCTCCTGCGCGGCTTCCTGCGTGATGTTCTTGTAGTAAGGCAGCATATATTGGTCGAAGCGCCCGGGCGAAATCGAATGCCCGCTAGACTCCATCTGAATGAGCATCTGCACGAACCAGAAGCTCTGGCAGGCTTCGTGGAAGGTGGACGCGCCGTATGCGGGGACTTTTCGGCAGTTAGCTTCGATTTGCAAAAGTTCGGCCTTGCGCACAGGGTCGGCGCAATCGGCCGCCATCTGCGCCGCCAAATCCGCATAACGAGCGGCATAGCGCACCACAGCCTCGCAGGAAATAATCACCGCGTCAAGGAAAGCGGTACGCCGCGCGTAATCGGCGTCGCCCGCAAGGCAGGCATCCCGCAAGCCGCGTGCTTCCGCAATAATCCCCGTATAGCCCTGCGCAAGCACCCTGTCATACTGCACACAAATATGCCCCACGCCGTTATAAAAATAGTTCCCGACGGTAAAAACATTTTCGTCCATAGCCCGCAAGGCCTCGGGCGCCATGTAAGCGGCCGCAAGCTCGCTTGTAGTCTTGCCGTGCCAGTAGGGATGCACCGCCCGCAGCGCCTGCTTCGATTCCTCGCTTATGTAAAACGGGTCCGCAACACGCCCCGCGACAGTGTCAAACTCGGCTTCAAGCCATTCGAATGAGAACTCGGGGAAGGTCTGGCAGCCGCGCGGCGCAAGCGTATGCGCCCCGACAATCAGTTCATGCTCGCGGATGATAATGGGAATGCGGTCGAGAATATCAGAAAAAGCCTTAGCGCGGCGGAGGACTAAAGGAAGACTCTCGTTCGCGCGGAAGGACTCGGTGAGTATAACCGCACGCGAGGGCTCTATTTCCGGCATTTTCGCGTAGAGGTTATCTATGAGTTTTTGGATTCTGGGGTTTCGCTCGGAAGTTTTCATGGGAAAATTGTAACATAGGTGGGGGAAGAAAACAACACAAAACCACAAATATTTATGTGGTTTTGTGTTGGGTTGGGGCAGTATGCTTTAGCGCGATTGTCTTAGCTAATGTCTTTAGCATTTCTTCTGCTAATGGTAAATATCTTTCATCAAATGTTGCAAGCATCTTTGTTATTTCAGACACATCAGACAATTCTTCTTTGCCCATAAGTATAAAATCAGCTGAAATATTTAATCCTTCGCATAACTTAAATAGAGTTTCAGCCGAAACACCTTTTATTCCACGTTCTATTTCAGAAAGGAATTGCGGAGAGATATTTACGTAGTTACACAAACCCTCTCGGGTTATTCCGAGATATTCTCTACGGCTTCTCACCCTGGTGCCTATTTGCTTGTTTAATGTGCTATTCATATCTATCACCTCGTAGCATTAGTGTAGTAATTGCTGTAAGCTAAAAAAACAAGCTATAGCACTTGACGAATAAATGCTGATAGCGTATTATTATGGCAAATAAAATTTTTAGGAGGCATGAAATGAACGAGAGACTACTTGAAATGTACAAGCCAAAATCGCCTAGGTTTCGGTTAAAAGGTGACTTGGGTGATAAAATCACCTTGGAGTTAGTCAAAAAAGTTATGACCGAACATAACGAGGAAAATTTTGGTCTGACATTAACTTTCAAATTAGAAACTATCAAGGTAGGCGGGTTTTTCAGCAAAAAGACAGAAGATTGCCTAACGATAATTCACCCGGAATATGAGTATAAGTACGAGGGCTTTCGTATAAAATTAGGAAAACAAGGTAAAATAACCGTTGTTGAAATGAACCGAATCGGTGAAAGTGAGCAAGTGAAAAGGGAATTAAAAGCAATGAATAGTAGCGGTGTTGGCGGTCTTATTCGAAATGTGTCAGCTGCATCCGGAAGGGATGGTTTCGAACAAGAATGTACGTTTTATAACATGGTAGATGAAATTTTCGCCGAACTGTTTCAAGATGATGGGAAGAAAGTTGCTGAAATGATTTCATAACTACATATGATGTTCAATTAAAAATAGTCGCCCCTATTCACAGGTAAGCGACTATTCTTATTCACGATTAAAAACAACAAACCTATTTCATCGACTGTGCCATCCTAACCAAGTCATAAGCCGTAACATGCCGGCTGAGTGTAAAAAAGCTGTAACTAATACCATCATGCAGCACGTTCAGGTGAGGCAGCCCAAACCTGTGCGAACCGGCGACAGCAGGCGCGTCTGTATCAAAGGATTCCGCGTCAAGCAGCGTTATCCCCGTAAAGGACGCAAGCTGCTCGTCGGTGAGTATACTGCCGCTCAGCACCGCCTGCTTGCCGTTTATCAAGAGCCCCTGCTGCCCGTCCAAAATACCAAGCGCCATATCATCAGGCATCGCATTCACGGTAAAGCTAATAACCTCGTCCGCATCGTTGCTAAAATAGATACGTGCGCTTTGGGCGGCAGGCATTTCACCGAAGGCATACCGATGGATGTTAGGATTGACAGAGAACGTAAACCGGCTGAAATGAAAGCCGTCGGGCAGCACATCTGGAAGAAGCGCGTCAAGCTGCAACAGCTCCATGCCTTCGTCCAGGCTGTCGAGATGAAGTTCATCAAGAACCACCCATTCCTCGCCGTCTACATCGATAATAACAGCGCCGCCGCCCGCGGCTTCCAAGGCTTCGCGGTCAATTTTGATGCTTCCGCCGACAGACGTTGTCCCGTCGGGCAGGTCAACCTCTCCTATAAAAAGGTCGGTGACAAACTCCTGACCCTGAACCACACTGGTATCAAAATACCGCCAAACCAAAGGCGAAGCCGCATAAACCGCGGCAGTAAGCGACAACACGCCGGCAAGCAGCGCCGCCGCAACAGCAGGCCGTCTGAATCTTTTATTTTTGAGCATCCCGTTCTGCTCCTCCTCTTTTAGAATTTGCGCCCTGATTGCGTCAAGGCTCTTTTCGCGGTCAACCTCTGCCGATGGGTCGATTTTTCTGCATTCTGCCAAAAAAATTTCATCAATCATAGGTCATCCTCCTTCATAAATTTCCTAAGTTTCCTCATCGCCCTGTAAACAGTAACGCCCACTTGCGATTCGCTGATTTTAAGAATATCGGCAATCTCACCATGTTTCAGCTCCGTAGCAAACTTCATGGCAAGAATCTGCCGTTCCTTATCATTCAGCCTAGCCAAAGCCGACATCAGGCTCCTGCTTTCTTCGTTTATGACCGCGATTTCCTCCGGCTGCTTCTCGGCAGAAGCAAGCCCAAACAAGCTGTCAAACGGGAAGAACTTCCTTCGCATGGTCTTACGAAGATAGTCAGTGACTACATTCTTAGCTATGCCAATCAGCCAACCCTCCATAGGAAGCGCATGGTTGTAGCTATTCCAAGCCTTTATCGCCTTGATGAAAACTTCGTTTGCAAGCTCCTCCGCGTCGTGATGGTTGTTGATGCGGAAGGCAATGTAGTTGTACACGTTCTTATGATACTGGTAGTACATTGATTCCAAGGAACAGCCAATTTCTTCAGCAATGGCGGCTACCATATGAATCCTCCTTACTTCGTTTTTCGTAAGCTTACAATATGGTATACGTACAAGGTGGTTTTTTATTAACATGTATAGTGATATAATCCCCAAGGAAGGAGATGTTCAAAAATGACTGTATCAGAATCTCTAGCAAAAATCGAGGAAAATAAGCACCTAAATGCAGTAATCGAAATAAACCCGGACGCAAAGGAAATTGTTGCAAAAGAAGGTATACTGCATGGTGTGCCCGTCTTACTAAAAGACAACATAAACACAGCCGACAAAATGCACACAACAGCAGGCTCGCTATCCCTATCCGAAAACATAGCCCATACCGACGCCCCGGCAGTCCGCGTCCTGCGCGAAGCAGGCGCGGTAATCATAGGCAAAGCCAACATGACCGAGTTCGCCTGCTACATGTCCGACAGCGACCAACCCAACGCAATGCCGAACGGCTACAGCTCCCGCGGCGGCCAGTGCAAGCACCCGACGCACCCGGAAACCGACCCGTCCGGCTCAAGCACAGGCTCGGCAGTAGCAGTAGCCGCAGGCCTGTGCGAAATGGCCGTAGGCTCAGAAACCTACGGCTCAATAATCTCTCCGTCACAGCACTGCGGGGTGGTCGGGCTAAAGCCAACAGACGGTCTGATAAGCAAAGAAGGCGTAATTCCAATATCATTCACCCTGGACACCCTCGGCCCAATAGCGAATAACGTAAATAACACAGCCAAGCTACTCTCGGCACTGACAGGACGCGAGTACAAAATGAAAACACCCGCATCAGAAATCACTGTAGGCATAGCCCGCTGGAGTACCGACAACGACGAGTGGATAATAAGAGAATGGGTAGACACAAACGAAGCGCTAATCCCCAAAATGGCACAACAAGGCATGAAGATAGTAGAAATCCCAAACGAACGAGCCAAATACAATTTTACAGCGTGCAAGCATTTCGTATACCCAATAATGGACTATGAATTTCAATATGCAATGAACAGCTACCTGCAAGCACAAAATAACCCAAGAATTCCGCAGAATCTAAAGGAAATCATAGCATACAACGAAACCGCGTCAAAGTATAACCAAGGCACGCTAATCAAAGCAAGCGAGGTTTCGGACAACTGGAGAACCGAGCCGGAATACGTAGAAGCATTGAAGGAGCGCGAAAAAACGAAAGCCGAGCTAGATGTGCTGTTTGATGAGTTTGGTGCGGATGTGCTGCTGCTTACGTCAAGCCACTGCGGCTTGCCTGCCGCTGTAGGCTTTCCGAGTCTGACGCTTCCGATTGGGAAGACGAAGGAAGGGCTGCCGATAGGGACAATGCTGATGGCGAGGCGGTTTGCGGAGGATGTGTTGCTTTCGGCGGCGCGTTGCATAGAGGGACAAATAGACCATGAATAAATAAAAGTCGCCCCTGTTTTCGCGATAGGACGGCGACTTTTTCTTGTAACAAAAAGGATTAGCCGTCTGCCTTGCGGCCGTAGTCCTGAGGGCGTGTTACTAGCACGCCTTCTTGTATTTATCCTACCCAATTATACCCCATCTACTCTAACCTCGTCAACACCCCCCAAAAACTCCTCCACAGACTGCAACCCAAAATACCTCAAAAAATCCCCCGTAGTCCCAAACAAAATCGGCTTCCCAGGCGCATCAAGCCTCCCCATCTCCGTAACAAGCCCATACTCCATAAGCCGATTAACCGCATGGTCAGCATTAACCCCGCGAATCTCCTCAATCAGCGTCTTAGTCACAGGCTGCTTATAAGCAATAATCGACAAAGTTTCAAGCAAGGCCTGCGTAAGATTCCTGCGCGGCGGTTCGGGCAGCAGCCGCCGTGCATATTCATGATACTTAGGATTAGTACAAAGCTGAAAATCCTCGTCAATCTCCATAAGCAAAATCCCTGCCTCGTCCTCGGCGTAGCGCTCCGCCATCCGCGCCAGCAACCCGCGCACCGCAGGGATTTCCACCCCCGCAGCCTCCGCAAGCCGAGCAGCCGAAACAGCCCCGCCCGCCGCAAACAATACCGCCTCCAGTATCTTCTCCTGCTCCAGTTTAATCATAACAAACAAACCTCAACATCACTAAAAACCTCATCCTGCCGCACAGATACCTGCCGCAGCTTGACCATCTCCAAAAGCGCCAAAAAAGTAACAACGCACTCCCCGCGCGACCTGCACTTCTCAAACAGCTCCGAAAGCCGCAACTGCCCCGCCTTCTTCAAGAAGCCCGCAATATGCGCAATCTTCTCGGAAACCGTATGCCGTTCGCGCGGAACCGTGCCGAAATTGCGCCGCACCGTGTCTACCTTGCTTGCCTGCCGCTGCATCACATCATTGAAAAGTTCCCAAAGCCCGCTCATAGTCACATCCGCAAGCCAGTCTTCGGGGCGGTTATGTATGACGGTCTTCTCCATAAGCGGGTATTCCGGCTCTTTGAAAATGCGTAGCCCCGCGCCGTCTGTGTTCTTCAAGACCTCGGCCAGGCTCTGGCAGTATTTATACGCAATCAGCTGCCGGACAAGCGCCTCGCGCGGGTCTTCTTCCTCGTCTTCGCCGAAGCGCGGCGGGCGCGGCAGCAGCATCCGCGATTTTATTTCAAGCAAAGTAGCCGCCATCACAAGAAATTCGCTCATGCCGTCCATATCGGGCGGCATCCCGCGAATCGCTTCAAGGTACTGGCGGCAAAGCTCCGACATCGGAATATCACTGAGGTCGATTTCATTTTTCTCAATCAAGCCAAGCAGCAAGTCAAGCGGCCCGGCATAAGCATCCAACTCAAAATTCATATCAAAAAGTAAACGCGGCATTAACCAAATTAGCCGCAATCGGCTGAATAACAGCCCCAATAAGCCCCATAACAGTAAGCAGCATCAAAACAATCTGCAAAACCTTCTCATTCTGCGTCATTTTCACGGCAGTGTTAGGCGAAAGCGCGGATTGCAGCAGCTTGGCAGCGTCAAGCGGCGGTACGGGAATCATGTTAAACAGCGCAATACTAACGCTCATAAGCGAAAACGCCAACAAGAACCGGAACAGCCAGTAAACAAGCGTCGCCGCCAAATCCCCCGCCGCACCAACGGCAGGCGCAAGCGCAACATTCAAAATCCCAACGACCAAGCCCATAGACAGCCCCACGGCCATATTCACAAGGCTAGGCGTAAGATAGGTGATGAAAATGCCCTTTTTGACATCCTTATAATACATGGGCGCGGTAGGCGTAGGGCGCCCCCAGCCAAAGCCGAACACCACAGCCAAGATGAAGCCAATTGGCTCAATGTACTTCATGAGATTACCCGTCATAAGCCCCGCGTTCCGAGGGCTTGGGTCGCCAAGCATGGTGCTGCACCGCGCCTTGACCGCCTCGTGCAGCACAAGCGCAAAGAAAGCCGCCGGAATCCTAAGAAGTATCGAGTGTAAATCTATCACCATAGGTATCATGCGTCCCGAGCCCCGGCGCCCAGCGTTTTTGTCAGGCGTTTCGTAACAGCCTTCGCGCAGTTTTCGATTTCGTCGGAGGTAAGCGTCTTAGTGAGTGAGCCGATGCGGAGCCGCAGCGTGATGGACTTCTTGCCGTCGGGCACTTGCTTGCCCCTGTACTCGTCCACAAAGCTGACCCCGCGCAGAAGGTTCTCGGCAGAGGGCTTGCCTGCGGCTGTCTCGTGAATCTGCTCCCACTTGACCGCGCTGTCGAAAAGCAGCGATAAGTCATAGTCCGTCATCTGATATTCGGGGATGCGCGTGAACTTGTTTGTCCGTGAGGGCAGCGGCTTCAAGGCATCTATGTTCAGTTCGAAAATCATCAAGGCGGCGTTCTTGATACCGCAAGCCATGCAGGCTTTCTTTGAAAGCAGCGCAAGGTTGCCGGCCCCTGTTACATTCAGCCAAAGTACATCGTCCGCCCAAACAGGCTTCTCGTCCTGCGAAAACTCCAACGGTTCGATATGCAGATAATCGGACATAGCCGCGATAACGCCCTTCGCTTGCCGAAACAGCATGTTAATGCCGTCGGGCTTGCCGACAAAAGCCCCCGCAAGCATCCGCTGCTGCTTAGGCAGCGACTCGCGCGGGTCGTACTCACTCGCCCAGTCACGGTCGAAGAAAACATGCGCCGACTCGTAAACGGCAAACTCCTCAAAGTACCGCAGATTCCCAACTACGGCTCTGCACAAATTCGGCAAAAGCGACGACTGCAAATACTTCTCGTCGGGCGCGGGGGGCGCGGCAAGCGAAAGCATCCCCTGCGTCCCGCCCAAAACCGCCTCGGCGTAGTCGTCCTTGACCCAGGGATAGGTCATAATCTCGCGCATCCCACATTTGAAAGCTAGATATTCGCGCAGCTTACGGTCAATATCTATCGCAGGCTGATTAATAGCCCCTTCGAACGAGGTGGTAATCGGAAGCGTTTCGAAATTTTCGTACCCGTACATGCGGGCTATTTCTTCCATTATATCTTCGGGGATGGAAATGTCACCCGTAGCCCGCCAGGAAGGCACACTAACCTTAACCGAATCCCCCGCGAACTCTAGGCCAAAGCCTAGCCGCGAAAGTATGCGGCGGATTTCATCGTCAGCAAGCCGCTTTCCAAGCCGCTTAGCAAGCCAGGAGAGCGAAACATCAATAACAGGAGGCGCAGCCGCGTCCGTGCGGTTGTCACAAAATCCTGTCACCTTCATCCCCGCAAACAACTCGCCGAACATCCCCATGGCAAGCGAAAGCGTAGCATCCACCCGCTCGGCATCCAGCCCCTTTTCGAAGCGCATGGAAGACTCTGTACGCGCGTCATGGCGGGTAGCAGTCCGCCTAATCCCGCGCGGCTCAAAGTTGGCGATTTCAAGTATCACTTTGTTGGTCTCGGGCAAAACAGAATCGCGCTTCCCGCCCATCACACCCGCCAAGCCGACAGCGCCCTCGTCGTCCGCGATAACCAAATCACCGGGCGTAAGCGTAAGTTCGCGGTCGTCAAGCAGCAGCAGCTTTTCGCCGTCACGCGCAGGCCGCACGGTAATCGACCCCTTAATCTTGTCCGCGTCAAAAGCATGAGTAGGCTGCCCGGTGCAAAGCATCACATAGTTTGTGATATCCACCAAGGCATTTATAGGGCGCAGCCCAACCCGCCAAAGCCTGCTCTGAATCTCAAAAGGCGCGGCAGTAACAGAAACCCCGTCTATCTCCACGCCAACATACCTGGTGCAGCGCGCCCGGTCGTCTATGTTCACCGAAAAACCCGCGGAAGATCGGAA
>Ga0209755_10002284_pt1 | contig 26686 bp, 21 predicted proteins | sample TergutCo191P1_FD_187301 | JGI IMG/M metagenome (GOLD analysis project Ga0209755, IMG submission 187301) | Cornitermes sp. P1 segment gut microbial communities from Petit-Saut dam, French Guiana - Co191P1 (SPAdes) (version 2) | ecosystem: Host-associated > Arthropoda: Insects > Digestive system...
AGCGTCAATCGGCGTATCCAGCAACGATTTTGACGCGCTTCAACCCGTACTCGCACGGGCCAGGAATCAGGGAATCCAGATTTTCTCTGTTGACTCCGCTGTCAACGCCGCGAGCAGAAACGTCCACATCAACCAGGCCGACACGCATTTGATAGCCCTGTCCCTGGTGGAAGCAACGTATGACCTGCTCGGCGGTTCAGGCGAATTCGCGATCCTTTCCGCGACAAGCACCGCCGCGAACCAAAACGCCTGGATTGCGGCAATGCAGGAAATCATGACCGCCCAGCCCCGGTTCGCGAATCTGAACCTGGTAAGGGTTGCTTTCGGCGATGACCTTCGTGACAGGTCTACTTCCGAAACACAGGCCCTTCTTGCCAGCTTCCCCAACCTCAGAGTGATTGTCGCCCCCACAACAGTCGGCATAGCCGCCGCCGCGAGAGTCATTACCGATCAGGGACTCATCGGCCAGATTTATGTTACCGGCCTTGGGCTTCCTTCGGAAATGCTTGCGTACATTGAAAACGGCGCGACCCCCTACATGTACCTGTGGAACCCCATTGATATGGGTTACCTTGGCGGACATGCAGCCATCGCGATGACCCGCGGCCAGATGACAGGCGCCATTGGAAACACCTTTGCGGCTGGACGCCTTGGCGGCCCCTTCAATGTTATTTCTGCCCCCGACGGCGGAACAGAAGTAATTCTGGGCCCTCCGTTCAGGTTTGATCCCTCGAACATCCGCTTCTGGGCTGAAGTGTATTAATGTTGTGCGGCCCGGCGCTGTTTTGGTGCCGGGCCGCGGTTTTTGCTTGAGAGCGCTGCTTCCCGGCAAGCGTGAATTGGATAAAAAAGCAACATATAATAATTTTTGCAAATAATTCGAGTATTTCTTAAAGAATAAGGTTATTTATTTTATCAAAAATTTCCCTGTAATATCCCCTTTGATAGTGAGAAGGAGATGGGCCTCCAGCAAATGGACTATGCATGTCACTTTTCCATTGAGTATTTCTCATGTCTATATATTTTGCATTAGGCATTTCAACCAATAACATTTGATCCAGTTTATCCCAAATTTGATTGCTCAACCTTATCCAATCCAAAGAAGCCCAGTTATCAATTACTCCTGTTTCCTCATCAATTCTTGATTCACAAAATCTTCCGCCAACTAAAATAAATTTCTTATCCAGATTTCTCTTCTCTAGCTCGCTAATAAAATTGCGCATGCTTAATCGGTATAGGCATTCATGCTCTTGAGTTCCTGGATTTATGATTTTACAGTTTGCGAATTTTCTCTTGTAGATTGAAGCGGCAAAATATTTACTATATGTTAAGTATTTATTGTCAGATAACTGAATTATAGGTCTTGATGCATTAATATAATTATCCATAATGAGATAATCAGCTTTAACTTTATCTAGCCTATTAAAAAAATCCTTCTTAAACTCTACTTCAATATATCTGAAAACCTCATCTGTTGTCAAATCTGTTATTGATAAATAGTCTTTATCTTCTATTGGTTCAGACATAATAGATACGACAGAATTATGAAAAGCAGTATAAACAACATGATAAAAACGCTTATAATCTGAATTAAAATAAGGATCGGATAAAAATACGTTTCTAGAAAAGCATGAGCCAAACACAGCAATATTCAGAGGCAGTCTTTCACTATTTATTTTTTGGAACTGCGGCGATAAATTTTCTCTTTTGTTAAAAAAGGTTGCAATAGAATGCTCGGTTTTATTATTTCCAAACTGTACCATATTGCGTTTTTGTTCTTTTTTCTCAATTTCGAAAATTATTTCATGTTTGGAATTTGCCTGAATGTTGACAACATGACCAGTATCCTCATAAATTTTATGAAGACTTTCAAAATTTCCCGGCAACTTATATGGTATGTTTATATAATCGTCACTTATGGACAATTTTAGTTGAACATCATTTACAGTCCTGTTAAGCAGGATATTTATTCCTTCTTCATTTATATAAATGTAATTAGCATCATAATTTATTGAAAGACCATAAATATTAGGAATATACCGATTGCAATCCTCAACCCATGCATATTTAAGGCCTTCTCCCTCGTAATGTATCTTAATAGAATTACTATCATGATTCACTTTAGTGATTATAATTTTTCCCATAATTTATTCGCTTTCAATCTCATGAAAAAGTTCCGATAAACCTGAGTTTATTTGCTGAAGCATTTCATCTCTAGCAGTCAGTATTGTTTTAATATTTGTTCCGCTATCCCAATCCTTTGCTAAAAGGTGATTGATGTGTTCTGCATTAATAGTCGTGTGACAATGACTGCTAAAATCAACCCCATTTGAGTGAAGAGTTACATCAAGCCTATTCAAATAAAAAATAAAAGTCACATAAGCAATTCTTAATTTATGCCAGTAATTTATGCCAAGTAATTTGATTAAACGTTCATTATTCCAAAGCATATCAATGTTCATAGAATATGAATCACAAATTTGAACAATACTTCTTAATTTTACGGCAAAACCATATAGTTTGCCGAGCCCCTCATCTCTTAAAGCATATTTAATATCAGCAACAGTAAATGAGTCACAAGACAACTCTTTTACCTGAGAAGATTCTTCATCAAATATTCCATACTCTTTTTCTAAAAAAGCGAGATGAGCATAGAAGTCATGGGATGTTGTATTTTCCAATATTTCTATTGAATAAAGACAATCAATATAACATCTTTTTTTATACTTTTCTTCATAATAGCCGGTCATCATTGAATTGTAATCTCGAACATTTAATATACTGGTAAGACGTTCAATGAAAGTTCCTTTCCGGCATTTGTAGTCCACTTCGTATTCATTAAAAATTAACTGAAAATGGTTATCATTTCTAGTGTATGTATCAAATGATGAAATTTTAAAACAGTCTTGAAATATACCATGCACCTGATCAACAGCCAAACCCAATACTTTTGCCAATGAATAATTAATAAGTTCTTCTGCACACTCGTATTCTTTTGTTTTTGGAACATCATAAGATATAGTAAAATCAAGATCGCTGAATATTCGTTCAGTATTTTTTATGAAGCTTCCAAATTGCACTATAAGAAGCTCCTCGGGAAGATATTCTCTATAATATGATATTACTTCTTTCAGGATATTTTGCACTAAAGACCTATATTCACTGCGAAATTTCTGATATCTGTCAATATTTCCATCAAATGGAACAGGTTTTAAAATGCCATAATGTTCGAAAAGATTATTCTTTTCAGTCGAGAATTTTTTTTGTTTATTACTAATGAATGAATTAAACTCGTGATATGAAATAATATTCCTTGCATCGAAGATAATCATTGATTTTTACCCGCAGTTTTTTTAACAATTATATTGCCGACCACTAAAATATCTATATCTCGCTTCAAAAAGCATTCAATGGCATTTTCTGGAGTATTTACCAGCGGCTTGCCTTTTATATTGAAGGATGTGTTGCATACTATAGGAATATTAGTTTCCTTCATAAAGGCATTTAAAAGCTTGTAAAACTTTTCATTCTCTTTAGTAACCAGTTGAGGTCTCGCAGTTTCATCAACATGTACTACAGCCGGAATCAATTTCTGCTTATCTTTTTTTACTAATGCGGCTATATTCATAAAATATTTATTATCGGGATAACCAGCGAAATATTCTTCGTAATATTCTTCAAGTACGCTTGGAGCAATTGGCCTCCACATTTCTCTTTCTTTTATATGATTAAGTTTAATAAGGCTCTGCCTGGTTCTTGGGTCTGCCAAAATACTGCGGTTTCCAAGCGCTCTTGGTCCAGCCTCAAATCCACCTTGCATCCAAGCAACTATTTTACCGTATGATAATTCCCTGGCGACAATAAATTCAAGATTATCTTCGTCAAATACATTCCAAGATAAAATTTCATTATAACGCTCAAGTTCTTTAAGAGTCTGTTCACCTGAGTAAGAAGCCCCTAGTTCGGCTAAATACATTGGTTTGTCTGTTTTTGCTTTACCATGTAATATATAGTTAAGTTCTAAAGCCGCCCCAGCAGAAGTTCCCGCATCAGAAGCAAATGGAGGAATATAAATATGTCGAAATAAACCTGACTTTTCCAGCTTCCCATTGGCGGAACAGTTAAGCGCTATCCCGCCAGCAATTACCAGATTATTCAGTTCTGTTTTTTCCTTTAATTCTTTTATAAAATCAAGTAGAACATCCTCAAGAGTTTTCTGGGCAGAGGCGGCAAAATTCGCGTAGCTCATGATTTCTTCGGTATTACCAGCTTCATAAGGGAAACAGTTTTCTTCAAAGTAATCCAGTAATTGTTTGGTACGAAGTGCTATGGAATCATAAATTGTTGAATTACTTACATCAGGCAAATTCTTAAATAATTTTCCATCTCTGTCAGGAACTACCGGCATTATCATATTTGGAATTCCATAGGATGCAAGCCCCATGAATTTTCCAACCTCACGGTGTTTACCATACAATCCAGTATACCTACATGCTCTGCTATAAAAAGTTCCAAGTGAATTGTATATATCTATTTTCTTAAAAAAGGAAATTTCCCCATTCTTTGCAATTCCCAGTGATGCAGATTCACTTTCACCTCTGTTATCAACAACAAGTACTGCACTGTTTTCAAATCCACTTAAGCGATATGCGCTTGCGGCATGTGCCAGATGATGTCTAATCCGATAAATAGGTGGTCTAAAATTTCCAAATATACCCTTCGGTAAGTAACTACTTTCAACATCAATTATTCTCCATGTTTTTAATTGTTCCTTTGTCAGTTGATAGCTTTCATCCCGATATGCCCAATCCATTCCCAATGCTATAGCATCTACGTCTGATAAAGAAATATCTTCTTTCTGCAGACAATAATATAATGCATCTATAGGATATTCGCCTTCCGCTATTTTATTTCTACTAAACCGTTCTTGTTCAGCATAACTAATAACTTCTCCATTTTTTAGTAACGTAGCAGCGGAGTCATGATTGCCAATATTAAGTCCGACGATGTAATTATTTTTCATGAAAGCACCCTCTTTATATCTCCAGAATTATTCACAGCCGAGTTGCAGTTTTTTTATTTGTTATTAAATCCTGTCGTGAAAAAATAAAGCGTCCCAATGTTTCTTTTTTGGCTTGCTTTTACGCTTGGGTTCCAATGTTTTCACAAAGCGAACAGCACAACATTAATGGCGCAAGTACACCCAGTTGTTGATTATCAGCTGGTTGGGATTCGGGAAACTAAAATCGTAGTCCCAGGTAGCCGCATAGGGAAACCACAAGTTGTCATAGGCATCGTGGTAGTGCGTGACATGAAATACCGCGCGGCCGCCGGAAGCGGTAAAGTTGCCGACATATATCTCTGAATCGATAATCCACACAAAGTTGGGGCCGTTTATCAAGAGCGCCGCGTGGATATCGCCGTCAAACACAAAAGTTCCCTGAAGCCTCGTGTCCGCAAATGCGGGAATGGCAATGAGTGCTGCCAGCACACCAACAATCAAGAGTGCCTTGATTTTTTTTGAATCTGTCATCTGTTCCTCCAATACGGTGTTAAAGCCTCCGCAGGCTTGTTTTCAAATTTCGCGCTTGGGTATGAGAAAATTAGTTGTCGTTGTAGATGAAAAAATCGCTAATGGAGCCCTAAACGGGCAGTCGCTGTAAACAGGCGCTTTTTGGAATTATTTTCATCTTTATGGCAGTATCGGCTATTTTGCAAGCGAATGTCAAGTGCTGTTTTCATAGACAGCAATTTTCGAATCACGTTATTTCCCCGCCCATATCCCACAAATCCTCCCAGCCATTCGCGCCAGACCAAAGGAACACCTGCCCTTTTACAAGGCGGCAGCTGCGTTCGGCACTTTTAAGCAGAACCATTTCTTCAGCGCTCAAAGGTTTTTCGGTAACGGCCAGTAAGTTGCTTTTGTAGTTTTTCTCATGCACAGAAAAAGGAATGGGAATTGAACCGCGCTGTACCGCCCATTTTAGGCATACAAGCGCAGGGTGTATTCCGTGGTTTTTAGCGACAGCGGCAACTTCCGGTAATTCAGTATCTACGACATCGCCGGGTGACTTGTCCCTTTCCGGCCGGTTGGGGGAACCAATGGGACAATAACCAATAACGGTAATGTTGTTGTTTGTGCAATAATCAAACAAGGCTTGCTGTTGGAAAGAAGGATGCTGTTCCATTTCAATAAGGCAGGGTTTTATTTTGCATAATGGAAGTACTGCCTCCAATTTTTGTATCGTCATGTTTGACATACCCAGGTGGCGCGCAAGTCCCTTTTCATAAATTTCTTCCATTTGTCTCCAGGTAGCCATAAAACGGTCGGCAGAAAACGGAACAGAATCAGGGTTGCGTGAATCACCATCGCAGCCGGGAGCGTGGTAGTTTGGGAAAGGCCAATGTACAAAGTATGCGTCCACAAAGATGAGTCTAAGGTCGGCAAGGGTTTTTTTGATTGATTCAAGCGCCCTGCCTGGCCCATGCATGTCGTTCCATAATTTTGATGTTATGAACAGCTCTTCCCGTTTTACCGCACCCGATTGGATTGCTTTTTCAAAAACCCCGCCAATACGATCTTCATTGCCGTAAACAGAAGCGCAGTCGAAAAAACGATAACCGCAGTTTATTGCGCCGTAAACGGCGGCGGATACTTCTTCGGGGCCATACTTGTCAGAGCCGAAAGTTCCCATGCCAATCGAGGGAATAGTGCGGCCCGACGCAAGTGTAATCTGCGGGACTTTTTGCGGGTCGATGGCCGGGGGCATTTATTTTAACCCCTCATCGAAACAGACCGCGACTTTTCCGCAATTTCCATCGTTCATGAGTTTATAGGCTTCATCCGCTTTCTCCAGCGGGAAACGGTGAGTCACCAGTGTGTCGGGATGAAGGTTCCATCGTACAAGCTGCTCAACGATGTCTTCCATAAGCCAGATGCTTGTTACCCAGGTTCCGTATATGGTTTTTTGGTCGTGAATAATATCCGGACTGGGGTTAAACGTAACGGTGTTACCTTCGCCTACAAAAGCTATTTTTCCCCATTGGCGGGCCGCCCGGATTGCTGTCTGCCGTCCTGCGTCACTTGCGGAAGCGTCAAATGCCCGTTCAACTCCTCTGCCGTTTGTAAAGTCCAAAACTTCCTTTACATTATCCGCTCCCGCTTTGAATACTTTATCCGCAAGGCCCATTTTATTTACAAGGTCGATGCGGTACTGGCTGCTTTCAATTCCAATTACGTTTTGAGCGCCCATTGCTTTGCACAGCATAAGGGCAGCCATTCCCACCGGGCCAAGGCCGACTACCAGCACATTGTCCGCGCCGCTTACGCCTGTTTTATAAATTGCTTCATAAACGGTTCCAAAGCCGCAGGCAACCTGCGCGCCGTCCGCATAGGAAAGTTCATCGGGAAGCGCAACCAAATCTTTTTCATCGCAGAGTATGTACTCAGCCATTCCGCCGTCTCTCTGCCAGCCGTATGCCGCGCGTAAAGGAGACGAGCACGAAATCATATAACCCATCCGGCAGTCACGACATAAGCCGCAGCCTGATATGTGGTACACAATTACCCGCGAACCTTTTTTGAAACGCTTGATGCCCGGGCCTTCCTCTACTACCAGGCCGGAGGGTTCATGGCCCGCAATGACATTCTGGTAGCCTTCAGGGCCTTTGCCCAAATGCTCGCGGTAGATTGCGCGGATGTCGCTTCCGCAAATCGTACAGGCTTTCATTTTTACCAAAACCTGTCCGTGTCCCGGTTTTGGTATGGGGACATTTTTAAATTCGACTGTGCTGTTTCCGGGGAGATAGGCTCCCTTCATCGAACCTTCCATAATTAAGCCTTCCCTGCCTCAGCCAGCCACGCCGCGCGATATGCTTCAAGCTCAGGGAAATGTCCTTTCTCCTGCTCCTGATAGCCGATATCAACATCCCCCGCCAAAGCCTCAAGCGGTTTACCGGTCAGGGCCATTTTCGCTGTCATGGCGGCTCCAAGGGCGGAGGCTTCGCTGATATCGGTCAGGAAGAATTTGTTGTCCGGCAGGGCGGAGGCAAGAAGGCGTCCGTAGGATTCATCTTTGCGGAAGCCGCCTTCCGTATACACTTCATGGCCTTTTTCTATACCAGCGCGTTCAAGGGCGGTAAGGGTTTGCATAACCAGGGATATACGCAGCACGGCAATGCATTTCTCAAAGTCGCTGAAGCAGGGCGGCGTTGTGTCTTTTGCGTCAAAGTAATAATCCTTCCCGTCTTCAACAATGCGCGCCCTGGAAGACGGGAACTGCCCCGAACCGGGCGTTAATTCCGGCAGCAGGAAAAGGCGCTTTTCTGCAAGAACAGAACGGTACAGCTCCTCATTCCATGCGGGCAGTGTTTGGCGTCCGTGCAGTTTTAAGAAAAGGTTTGACCATGCTTCAAATTCCAGACCGCCCAAAAATATCGCTGTCTTAATCGGGTTTCCAAAGGCGGAAATATTGAAGAATACCACCTTGCCAAGTTCATCTTCGGCAAAGCCGTAGTGTTCAACCGGGTTCATAATAACGCACCAGGTTCCGGTTGAGTTAAGTATAAAGCCTCGTTCGCCTTTTTTCGCGAAATGGGGAAGCATGGCCGCGTTTGAATCGTGGATGCCCAGCGTTACTATTGTTTTCGGGGACAGTCCTGTTTTGGCGGCAAAGTCCGCGCTTATGGTTCCCAGGGTGTCCCAGGGCTTGTGCATTTCGGCCGGGATTAACGGCGCAATTTCCAGGCCCTGCGCCACGGTGGAAAGGGTACTGTCAAACTGATCCCATAAATAGGTGTGGTTCCCCATGTAGGTTGTCTCCGTCCCCATTTTCCCGGTAAACCGAAAGCCCCAGTATTGGGGATACGGCACGACAGCGGTAACATTTTTAAAATCTTCGCTGAATTGTTCTTTGGCAAAAAAGATGCCTTTCGCCGGATTGATCATCGCCTTGAAAGCCGGTGTGCCGGTTCTGGCCTGAAGCTCTTCCGCCTTTCCAAAACATTCATAAAAGCGGCGGTGAAAATCATCCCCCGGCTCGTGGGTGTAGTACACGCAGGGAAGGGCGTTTTTGCCGTCCTTCCCCATGCACACAAACGTAGCGCCGTGGGCACTTACCGCCAATGCTTTTACCGGATACTTTTCCGCCAAAGCCTTTGTTTCCGCAATGAACCATCCTTCCATCGCTTCAAGATCGTGGACTTCCATAGTGCCGTTCACAACTTTTGACGCAAAGTTTTTATACCGCACATCAAGCTGACGAAGTGAATCGTCATATACCGCGATTTTTTTGTTGGTCATTCCTATGTCAAAAACCGCTATCGCGTAATTCATGTCTCACCTCCCTGTACCGTTTTAGAATTTCACATAACCAGGATGCATAAAGGAATTATCCGTAGTAAAGTGCTTGATAAGGTCTTCTATTTTTTCTTTGGGTAATTCCTTTACCACCCCGGAGCCAAGACCCATGACCAAATAGAGAACTTTCGCGTAAAATTCAATCTGCTCAGTTTTGAAATACGCAGCCATCAAATCAGGACCAACAGTTACGGTTCCGTGGTTTTCCAGCAAAAAACAATTATACTTGGGGAGATAGGGGATAAGGCCCTCGGCAAGTTCAACGCTGGAAGGCCGTGCATAGGGAACAGACGGAATAGCGCCTAACCACGTTGCGGCTTCGGGCATTATGTATTTGTCCAGTGCCGTGCGAGTTACTGCAAATACTGTCGCGTAAGGCGGGTGGGCATGTACAACTGCGTTAACATCAGGCCTGTGCCTGTATATGCACAGGTGGACTTTGACCTCGGAAGATGGCTCCATGCTGCCGGTGAGTTTTTCACCATTTTCGTTTACCTTGACGATCATGTCAGGCGTCATGTAGCCCTTGCTTACTCCGGTCGGCGTGGTAAGGTATTCTTGCTCGTTCAGCCGGACGGTAATATTGCCGTCATTTGCAACGACAAACCCGTTTTTGTACGTGCGGCTTCCGATTTCACAAATAAGTTCTTTGGTTTCCTGTTCAGTCATGATGTTTTACCCCCTTTCGCCCAAGCGCCATGCCGGTACTACTAGCGATCCTCCATGATTATACACAACTTGTCAAGGCGGGCGGGCTGACTAGTTTTTGCTTGTCATCCTGGTGTATGAGCAAAAATACGAAATTTCCCACATTTTTACGGTTTTCCCTCATTGCAATTTCAAAGATCGGATTTGATAATTAATCAAATTATATTTATTTAGGAGGAGTCTATGCGGAAAGTTTTAGTTATGAGTCTGGCTATCTTCATACTTGTAAGCGGAACATCATTCGTATTTGCCGGAGGCGGCGGAGCGGGCAGAGGCAGGGGAGCGAATGAGTTGACCCTGTACTTTTCCCATGCGGCGGGTTGGACAGATCCGATTATTAGGGAGTTTACGGAAAGAACCGGAATCCGTGTTCACCTGGTCAGCGCCGGTACTGGAGCACTGGCTGCCAGAATACGGGCGGAAAGCGCAAATCCGATGGCTGATGTGCTTTGGGGCGGAAACCCCGATGCTTATGTCATGATTTACGACCTATTGGAAGAGTTCACTCCCCAAGAGTTACATATGCTCTACCCCGGTTCTTTTGATCCTGGTCACCGTTGGTTCGGCACCAGTATCGACCCAATGGTTATTATTTATAATCCAAGGCTGGTTCCTCCCGCTGAAGCCCCCAGAGGATGGGCGGATCTTATCAATCCGAGATTCAGAGGGATGCTGGCCCATGCCAATCCTGTAACGTCAGGTTCGGCCTTTATGGCCCTCTTTATCAAGCTTAAAACAATGGGCGGCGATAACGATGTGGGCTGGGGCTATATGAGTGAATTTGTGCGTAATCTTGACGGCAGGCTTTTGGGCTCATCAGCGGGAACTTTTAGAGGGGTCTCCGCCGGTGAATTTATGGTAGGTATTACTTACGAAGAAGCCGCTTTGAGGTACCAGGCTTACGAGGCGGATCTTAGGGTAGTTTATCCAATTGAGGGTTCCAGCAGAGTTCCCAGCCCCATCGCCATTATTAGGAACGCTAGAAATCCTGAAAACGCTCAACAATTTGTCAATTTCATCCTCAGCAGGGATGTTCAATCCCGCCTTGGAGCTGTACACCGCCGCTCGGTGAGAACTGATATCACACTTCCTCCGGCAATGATCCCCAATGATCAACTGGGAGATCTTTATTACGACATAACATGGATTCAGGCTAACAGAGAGCGTATTCTGGATAACTGGCGACAGATAATCGTCGAGAATTAAATCCAGGCGAAAAAATAAGATGAACGGGAATATGGTATGAGCCAAACTGTTACAATTACGAATGTTACGAAAATTTATGGCGGAAAAGTCCGAGCTGTGGATAATGTATCACTAACCATCAACAAAGGGGAATTCTTTACCCTTCTGGGGCCTTCGGGCTGCGGCAAGACAACTTTGCTGCGAATGATAGCAGGTTTCATTAGCATTGAAGCAGGGACTATAAGCTTTGATGATAAGGTGATCAACAACATTCCGCCTCACCAGCGCAATACAGGTATGGTGTTTCAAAATTATGCCATATTCCCGCATATGACAGTTTTTGACAATGTGGCTTACGGCCTTAAGGCCCGGCGGATTCCTAAACCGGAGATAAACCGCCGGGTCTCGGAAATCCTGGAGCTTATCCGTATTGAGGAATATAAAGACAGGCAGCCGAATCAGCTTTCCGGAGGGCAGCAGCAGCGTGTAGCGCTGGCCCGGTCGATTGTCATTAATCCGGATATTCTGCTCATGGATGAACCCTTAAGTAACCTGGATGCAAAACTGCGGATAGAAATGCGCGCTGCTATCAAGGATATTCAAAAGCGGCTCAATATTACTACGATATATGTAACCCACGATCAGGAAGAGGCTTTGGCAATTTCCGATCGGATCGCGGTAATGAACCTGGGACAACTGCAACAATTAGGCCATCCATTTGATATCTACTCCCGGCCGGAAAACTCATTTGTATCTGGCTTTATCGGGACAACAAACTTTATTCCCGGAGAGACATCGGCAGGGACGGATAATACATTGAAAGTCAGGGTACTGGACAGTGCTGAAATCAGCATCCCGGTAAAAAAACAAAAGCCAGGGAAAGTGCTTGTGGCAGTTCGCCCGGAAGAGGCTTTCCTTGGCAAACCTGACGGCGGTATCAGCGGAGAGATAATGCAAGTCACTTTTCTTGGTGATACCATGAATTATATTGTGAAGCTTAAAAACGATCAGTTAATAGAAGTTAATGAGTATATAAAAGATTCGCCTAACCTGAGAAATTCAGGCGACATTGTGAGCGTTAATCTAAACATACAGAAGATAAATCTGTTTACTGAAGATGGCTCGGAGTCACTCATATGAAACCGGAACAACCGCTTATCGGCCAAAAAAATTTTTTTAGGTTTGATTTCTGGCATGGGGTAACAATTTTCGCCCTGGCTCTTGCCGTCCTTTTTTTAATCTATCCCTATGCCGGAATGTTCTTCCGTAGTTTTACATCCGGAAGAACCGGAGAGCCAAGCCTGGAGAACTATCGCCGTTTTTTTACCTTTGCGTATTATTATATGCCCTTGTTTCGCAGCCTTCGGGTTTCTTTTTCTGCTACATTTCTGGCTGTGCTGCTCGGTGTTCCAATGGCCTATGTTTTTTCCAGATACAATATAGCCGGAAAAAAACTTCTAAAGATATTGATAGTAATTTCGCTCCTCTCGCCGCCTTTTATTGGGGCCTATTCGTGGATCATTCTTTTGGGGCGCAATGGCTATATCACCAGATTTATCCTCGAAGTATTCGATTTCAGAATACCTTCAATTTTGGGTTTTAATGGCTTGCTGTTGGTATTTACTCTGAGATTCTTTCCCTTTGTGTTCCTCTTTGTTTCAGGGGCTTTGGGTTCGATAGATTCATCCCTCGAAGAAGCGGCGGAAAATCTTGGCGTCAGGGGTTTACGCAAGTTATTCACCATTACTTTTCCCCTCATTCTGCCTACCATCAGTGCGGGCGCGGTTATGGTTTTTATGACATCGCTGGCTGATTTGGGTACGCCCCTGCTTATAGGAGAGGGCTTTAAGGTTTTGCCTGTTCTGATATACGAAGAATTCCTGGGCGAAGTCGGAGTCAACCCGGCCATGGCCAGCGCCCTAAGTGTCATAATTGTGTCTCTTTCCCTTTCGATACTGTTGCTGCAAAAATTTGTAATCAGCAAGAGAAATTATGCCATGTCCAGTCTTAGGCCTCCTGTCGTTAAAGAGCTGCGCCTGCCAAAGCGGATTATTCTAACCATCTCCTGCTATCTTATAGGCCTTTTTGCAATATTGCCTCAGATAACGATCATCATCATGTCCTTCCGCAGAACCAGAGGGCCTCTGTTTGTAAGAGGCTTCAGCCTGGATAGCTACCGCAATGTCTGGTTTCAGCTTTCCGGCAATATCTCCCGTACTTTTCTCTATGGCCTAATTGCCATAATTATTATGATTATTCTTGGGATGCTCGTTTCTTACCTCATAGTCCGGCGTCCGTCCAGGGTAACCTCGCTTATTGATTCTCTTTATATGTCCCCATATGTAATTCCTGGTGCGGTGGTTGGAATCCTCCTTGTTATGGCTTTTAACCAGTATCCGATACGTCTAACCGGTACGGGAACGATTATCGTTATTGCTTATGTGATGCGCAGGCTGCCGCATATACTTCGTTCAAGTACAGCCATCCTCTACCAGTTAGATCCGGCAGTGGAGGAGGCTTCAATTAATCTGGGGGTTCCTCCGCTTAAAACCTTTTTTAAAATCACTGCCGTTATGATGGCCCCCGGTGTTATTTCCGGGGCCATACTAAGCTGGATAGCCGCCATTAATGAGCTTAGCGCTACGATAATATTGTTCACCGGCTGGACCAGTACTATCCCAATAGCGATCTACACTGAGATATTGAGAGATAGCAGCGGAACCGCGGCGGCACTCGCTACAATTCTTATCTTTGCGACCGTTCTGTCCCTGCTCATTTTCAATCGTTTTACCAAGGGAAAGGGAAGTGTGGTGTAGGACAAATAACAGCGAACTTAAAGAAACCAAAAAACGCCTTAAAGCCGCCAAAACCGCCGCTTTGAAGGCCGGAAAATTACTTTTGTCCAGGAAAGACTTCAAAGTTCATTCCAAGGGCTGGCACGATTTTTTCACAGAAATGGATTTGGAATCCGAGCGGGTTATTGTGGACTATCTTTCCAGGCTTTTTCCTGAAGATGATTTTTTGGGCGAGGAAAGAGGAGGGGGGAATAAACCTGGGGCTGGGCTCTGGATCATCGATCCGATAGATGGGACCAATAATTTCATCCACAATATTCCTGGGTACACCATAAGCATAGCTTACCGCAACAGCACAGGCGACTTAACAATAGGAGTGATCTACGATCCTCGGCATCGGGAACTTTTCTGGGCTAGCCGGGGGGAAGGGGCTTACCTCAACAAGGAACGTATTCATGTCTCGACCATCCAGAATCCAGACAAGGCTATAACCATCATTTTCCCCCATCCCCGGATCCAGGGGAATGCGCCCTTTTTTTTCAGACTGATGCAAAAAATTTATTTGCAGTCCCTGGATATGCGTAATTTGGGTTCCTCTGCCCTTCACCTTGCCTATGTGGCATGCGGCCGGGCAGAGGCCTTTATTCATCCGGGCCTTCAGATATATGATATGGCAGCAGGATTGGTCATTCTTGAGGAAGCAGGGGGACGGTATTCTGGTTTAGCCGAGGACGAGAATCCCCTTGAGACAGGCAACCTTCTGGCCAGCAATGGTGCCCTTCATGACTGGTATTTACTGCAAAACAAATCCCTGGAGGTTTGAGCTACGATTAAATATCGTCTTTCTGAGAGAGCCTTTTTTTATAAAATACTCTTTTGCCTCTTTTTTACCGGAATTTTCCCCCTCCTTATTGCGGGTGTTATAGCTGATAAGCTGTCGCATCGTATTTTAATTCAGCAAAATATTAACGAGGTTCAGCAATATTTGGAGCAAGTGGCTTCATTCGTAGAAAACATGGTAGATGATTATGCAGAATTACTTTATGTTATCTCCCAAGATCCCTCTGTCAACAATGCCTTTACCCAGTACGGGACATTATCAGTGGAGGAAGAAGCCCGTCTGCTCCATATACTTCATTTGCTCCTTGCAGGAAAGCGGATAAGGCCTGCTCTTCATGTGATAAGCGAAACAGGTGCTCCTATCCTTTCTACCCAGTCCCTCCGCGCTGAACTTGATCCTGTCCATTATGGGAATTGGGGGCTGCTTCGGCTGGCAAGAGAGTCGGCAGGAAAACCTGTTATCTATGCCTCAGGAATCCGCAATCGAATTGGTTTGAATGAGATAGCTGCCATAGGTAAATTTGTCAGCAATCCAGGGGCGCAAGGCTATTTTATTATTCTTGATATAGAGAGGGAACATATAGAGGGAATTATTAATTCCCTTGCTTCTGGCAGAACTATTGGCATAGATATAACAGACCATCAATTAATCCCATTCTATACCGCAGGTAATGAAATTCCACCGAATCGTTTTGATGTATTCAGCAGGATTAATTTTTACAGTGAAACAATTGCCAAAACGTATTACATTGGAGGGCATCCGTACATTCTTGCTCGTCATAAATCCAATGCCCTTGAGATGTATTTTTTCGGATTCCAGGTTTTGAGTGATGCCTTGATAGGAACGTTTCTTGGGCAACGTATATTGTTTTTTGTTGGATTGGGTACGGCTTTTCTTTGCCTTTTCCTCGCCGTGCTTTTTTCGAAAAACATTTCGGATAATATGCATAATAGAATAACAGTCCTTAGTGAGAACAACAAAAACAAGGAACGAAGCCTTCGTCTAGCTGAGTTACGGGCTCTCCAGGCCCAAATTCACCCCCATTTTATCTTTAACTGTCTGGATCTTATAAAGTGGAATGCAAAAATGGGCGAAGGTAAAGAAGTATATTCTATTGTTCTGGAACTGGGACGTTTACTGCGAAGCAGTATACGAAATACAAATGAGATTGTCCCTCTGGAGGATGAATTTCAGATTATCCGGTATTATCTTAGTATTCAAAGACGCCGTTTTGATGACCGGTTTAAGTTTGACATTTTTACTGACCCCGCTATATTGAAAATTTTAATTCCTAAATTTATACTCCAGCCCATTGTTGAAAATTCCCTGGTTCATGGCCTTGAAGAAAAAACCGGATCAGGACATCTTTATATCCGGGCATCGGGTACCGGAGACTATCTGGAATACGAGATCCGTGATGATGGTCTTGGAATACCCAAAGAAGTGCTGGCGAAGATACTAACCGGAGATGTTTCTGAGGATCAGATAGGGCTGGTAAATGTACGCCGAAGGCTGAGGCTTTATTATGGGAATGATTTTTCTTTTGAGATTGAAAGCGGCGAAAGCACCGGAACCCGTGTATATATCCGCCATCCCGTTCTAATACAGGAACCAGTATGATACGAATTATTATAGTTGAGGATGAAAAAATACTTCGCAAAGGACTCGCGCTGCATACCCCGTGGAGGGATTTTGGCGCTGTGGTAATTGCCGATGTTGCCGATGGTATTGATGGAGAGCAAATTATAGAGAAGTTAAACCCGGATATTGTGATCACCGATATCCGCATGCCAGGTTTGAGCGGCATTGAAATGATGCGGCGGCTGAAAGGCAGATGCGATTCAGAGTTTATACTTATCTCCGGATATGGCGAATTCGCTTATGCTCAGGAAGCTCTGGCTCTTGGAGCAAAAGGCTATATTATGAAACCCATAGATGATGAAGAGCTCTTTTCAGTACTGCGTAAAACAATTGAACAAGTCAATGAGAAGAAACGGCACAAAAATTTATTGAACCGCCTTAATGTTATGGAGCAGACAGGGGGAATCCTGTTCAAAGAGTACTATCCTGGAACAGACTATCGGGAAAAATATCTTGAGACAGCGATAAACACAATTAATAGCCATTACCGGGAAAACTTAAGCGCGTCTGATTTGTCGCAGTCTCTTGGAATCAGTGAAAGTTCGTTCAGCAAAATTTTCAAGAACAGAACGGGCTACACTTTTCTTGAATACCTTACAAATTATCGTGTGCAAAAAGCGATGGAATTTTTGGACGAAAAGAGCATCAGGATATCGGAAGTGGCCGCAATGGTTGGTTATACTGATTACCGCCATTTTGGGACTGTCTTCAAAAAAATCGTAGGCATAACCCCATCAGAATACCGGAAGGGTAATTATTGAGCGGCCCGCAATAATGAAATCAGGTTTCATCTTTACTCTTGATGTTTGATTTCCAACTCCATCAGACACGAGTACCTGTCCAGAAAAAACTTATGCGGTTTTCGGCCAACTTGTTTGAATCCGAGGTCAAAATAATAGTGCTTCAGCTTTTGATTGTGATCTTGACAGTCCAGCCTTAGGCGCTGGATACCTTGCTCTTTGCAGTGCTGGATTAGAAATTTTATCAGCCTTCCACCCGCTCCTCTTCCTTTACTTGTAAGCCACTGGATAAATTTGCTGTTTTCGTCATTATCCTGCCGGTTGATATCTATGTCATCAAGAATACACGCCGCGGTGATTTGATCATCCTGTTTGAGAATGTAATATTTTTTGTCGTCAATTGTTTCCAGGATTCGGTTTTCGTTTATATTTCTTTCTATATATTCAGCATCCCATTGCTGAATTCCTCTTTGCTGAAACCACTCTGCTTTCTCCAGGAGAAGACTATATATCTTGCCCGCCTCATCTGGCCGGGCAAGTCGAAATTCTTCCATCACGGCACTGCTCCTATTTGGATTCTGTGACGAAACCGATAGGCTTATATGCGTTAACTCGGCAATCAATTCCGCCTTGCGTGTTTCCTCATGTCAAAGAAGACCGCGACAATAATAATGAAACCCATCACCAGGTTTTGAAAATTCGGGTTAACCGCCATAAAGCTCATGCCGAAGTTGATTAACCCCATGGTAAAGACGCCGACCACCATGCCGCCGACAGTTCCAACGCCGCCTGAGTGGGAAATGCCGCCAACAGTAACCGCGGCGATTGCGTCCAGTTCCATGCCCATGGCAAGCTGGGCGTTTGCAAGGCCAATGCGGCTTGCCAAAAGCACACCGGCTATGCCGTACAAAATGCCTGCAAAAAGGTAAACGCAGACCAGGCTCCGTTCTACGTTGATGCCGGAAACCCGCGCCGCCTGGACATTCCCGCCTATGGCGTAAAAGTTGCTCCCCAGCTTTGTGTGCCGCATCAGTACCCAGACAAGAAAGACCGCAATGATGACATACACTCCCAATATGGGGAATCTGACAGCCTGGGGGCCTATGGATCTCTGCGCAACGGACATGAAGGAATGTGTCAGCGAGCTGACAATGGAGCCGCCAATGTAGATGAGCTGTACGCCGCGCGCTATGACCATGGTTCCCAGAGTGGCAATAAAGGGCGGCAGCTTTCCGTAAGCAATCAATACGCCGTTAAAAAGGCCGAAAAGCGCACCCACCGCAATGCCGGACACAATGGGGAGGAATACGGGGAACTCCATGCCGGGGTAAATCATGTGAGTGGCCCGGCCTGGGTCTTGCGCAAAAGAGGCGGCGACTGACGCAGACAGCGCTACCACAGAACCTATGGAAAGGTCGATACCCTTGGTGATGATGATCATGCCGACACCCAGAGCGGCAAACGCGCGTACTGCCTCGGAAACGATCAGCATTCTGATAGAATCCCAGCCCAGCACCCGCCCGCCGGTGAGTACGGCCAGAATAAAAAGCAGTACAACAAAGATGACAAAGATTGTGTACTTGCTTAAGAATTCCTTTGCCTGCATCGTCGAGTTAAGAGGGTTCATAGTTACTCCTTTATGTTCAGGAAAAGCGCGTTGCGCAGTCCATTATCGCTTCCTGTGTAATGTCTTTCTTTTCGAGGGTTCCGGTAAGCTGCCCGGAACACAGCACCAGCACCCGATGGCTCATCTCAATAAGCTCAGGCATTTCGCTGGAAACCATGATGATGGCCTTGCCCTGTTTTGCCAAGTCCGCCATGATGGTGTAAATTTCGTACTTTGCTCCCACGTCTATACCCCTGGTCGGTTCGTCCATAATCAGAATCTCCGGCAGAGTCAAAAGCCAGCGGCTTAAAATGACTTTTTGCTGGTTGCCGCCGGAAAGGTTCTGGATCAGTGTACTCATGGAAGGGGTTTTGGTTTTAAGCTGCCTGTTTTGGCTTGTTGCCGCTTCACGCAGGGCTTTGTGGTTTAAAAGGCCTATTTTGTTTTTGTATTTCTCTAAAGAAGCTATTGTTGTGTTTTCCGTTATGTTCATCATGGGAAAAATGCCTGAACCACGGCGGTCTTCGGTAACAAAGCCGATGCCCGTTTGGATGGCGCTCTGGGGGCGGATATTTTTTACCGGCTTACCGTCAACCAGTATTTCACCGCCGGACACCGCGCGAATCCCGAATATCGCCTCGACAAGTTCCGTGCGCTGTGCGCCGACAAGTCCGCCTACGCCCAGAATCTCGCCCCTGCGCAGTTCAAAAGAAATGTTTTTGAACGAGCGGGGATTTGCGGCGCTCAGGTTTTTCACTTGCAGGCACACATCGCCAATCGTTGACTGGACAGGCGGGAAACGGTTTGTCAGTTCCCGGCCAACCATGAGGGCGATAAGCTTCTCGTTGGTCAGCTCCTGCGCGGGATAGGTTCCTACCATTTTTCCGTCACGCATTATCGAAATCTCATCGGATATTTTAAATATTTCTTCCATTTTATGAGAGATATATACTATCGCCACGCCCTTGGCTTTTAGACTTGCAATGATGCCAAAGAGGTGCACGATTTCATTGTCGGTCAGGGATGAGGTCGGTTCGTCCATCACCACGATGGAAGAGTTATACGAAACCGCCCTCGCAATTTCGCAGCCCTGCTGCTGGCTGATGGAAAGGTTGTCCATCTTCGCGTTGGGATCAAAATTATAGCCAAGCCCTTCAAGCAGGGCCTTTGTATCCTGGCGCATTTTTTTGTGGTCGATAAGACCGAGCGCGTTTCGCGGCTCGCGGCCCAGCCACATATTCTGCGAGACCGTGCGCTGTGGAACATTGGAAAGTTCCTGATGAATCATGGAGACACCGGCGTCCATGGCATCGGCGGCGCTGTTAAAGTTGCGTTCTTTATTATTAAAGACAATTTTCCCCTTGTCCATCCGGTACATGCCAAACAGACATTTCATCAGGGTGGATTTTCCCGCACCGTTTTCTCCCATCAAAGCATGGACTGTCCCTTTTTTAAGCGAGAACGAAACATTGTCAAGTGCAAGCACGCCGGGGAATTGTTTTGTTACTTCCTGCATTTCAAGAATATGATCTGCCACTGCTGTACTCCGATAGGAAGCTGCCCGACGTTATGCGCCAGGCAGCTTTTTCATTTCGCTGTTTACGGATGGGTTCTGAAGAACTCAGAGGCCCTGTCAACCGGCACGAAAGGCACGAGGTAGTTCTGGCGAATGACGCGAGCATCGTTGGCCGGGGCTTCTGCGATGGGCGTGGTCGCGGCAGGGACTCCGCCGGCGGCGTTACCGAGCTGGAAGGTTCCGGTAACCATCTGGTACATCAGGTCAAACGCCACGAGGGACTGACCGCGTGAATCCTGGAGCACGGTGGCGAAAAGCTCGTAGGCTCTCATGGAGGCGATGGCGGCGGCTGTGGCGTCAATGCCGAATACCGGGACAGTAAGTCTGGTTCCGGCAACGGGGGCGGCAGTGTACATACCGTTATGGAGCAGGGACTGTACTGCACCCAGGGCCATGCCGTCGTTCTGCGCGGCTACGACATTGAACTGACCGGCGAAAGACGCGATCCAGGCGTTCATAAGATCGTTGGCCTGATCCGGTGCCCAGTTGGCAGTATCCTGGGCAACGATGTTTACCGTAAAGCCTCTGGCAGCAAGACCATCCATAAGGCCCGACTGGCGGTGTACCTGCGCGGGGTGACCAAGCTCGCCAAGGAGAAGCAGCATGTTCACGACTCTGCCGGGTGCTCTGTCCGGGTTCGCTTCAAAGAAATCCGCGATAAGCTGCGCCTGATAGCGTCCGCCAATTGCTTCCGGCGAAGAAGCCCAGAAGAAGCGCGGGGCTATCAAGAGGGCTTCAAGCGTAGGCGCGATGTTGGAGAACGATGCCGCTCCGCCAACGTCATGGATCATCCTGTTCATGGTCTCGGCGAGAGCCGGAGCCACGGGAACGATAATAAAGTAGCGATACCCCTGGTTGATCAGGGTCTGAAGCTGAGTCAACTGAGTGTCAGCCGCCCCAAAAGCATCCTGCACGTTAAGGCCAACACCCCTTTCAGCGGCAAGCCTTCTGACATTTTCCGTGTAGTCAGCCAGAAACTGCTCGTGCGTGTTTCTCATTAAGAGGCCAATCCGGGCTTCACCGGCGTCCCTTCTTCCTGCTCCCCAGACCATTCCTGCAGCCAGGGCAACAAGTGCCAAAACCATTACAAATCTTTTCATCTTTTTCTCCTTCTCAATACATTAAATATTATATTCGGTTTAACAAACCGTTTTTCACTTGTACAGCGGCCCCAGGGCAGCGCACGCCCGGTAATCCGCGCCTTCCTTGTCCATGCCAAAAGCGTTCCAGTAATTGGGCCGGAAGATTTGCTCCTCGGGCACGTTGTGCATACACACCGGAATACGCAGTATGGAACAAAGCGAAATCAAATCCGCGCCGATGTGCCCGTAAGAGATTGAGCCGTGGTTCGCGCCCCAGTTGTTCATGACATCGTAGGCGCTGGTAAACGCGCCTTTGCCGGTGACACGCGGGGCAAACCAGGTGCAGGGCCAGGTGTAGTTTGTGCGTTTCCACAGTATGTCAGACACATTGTCGGGCAGATTCACTGTCCAGCCCTCGGCAATTTGCAGCACCGGGCCGACACCCTTCACCAAATTGAGCCTGGACATGGTAACAGGCATTTCCGCGCGGGTAAGGAAGCGGGACGAAAAACCGCCGCCCCGGAAGTACCCAAAGTCCGCGGCGTTCCAGGTGGTCGCTTCAAGACAGGCTTTTTGGTCAGCCTCGTTTACTTCCCAGAAGGGCTTCATGACGCCTTTGCCGTCTGAGCCTTTCATTTCGCCGCAAGCGTCAATACAGGCTGCGCCGGAGTTTATCAGGTGGATAAAACCGCCCGCTTCTTTTGCGGCCCCGGTAATGTCGTAACCGGTGGCGCGTTTTACCGCCGAGGGACTCCAGTACGTGCGCACATCCGCGAAAATCTGGGCGGTTCCGGTGAGCAATTTGCCGAACAGCATACCCGCGCCGTTAAGCGCGTCGTTTTCCGTGGCAAGAATGTACGGTTCCCGCGCACCTTCCCAGTCAAAGGACGAGTTGAGCATGGATTCGGGGAAGTCGCAGTTGGGGTAAAAGTCCGTCCACTGCCGCTGTCCCTGAAAACCGCCCGCTATGGCGTTGTGTCCGGCTTGTTCTTCCTCGCAGCCGGCGGGCAAGTTTGGGTTGCCTTTGAAAAGGTCTTTTATGATGCACATCATCTTTACGACAAATTCCCACGCCTTATCCTGTTCTTCGCGCGAGCGCTGCAATTCCGGCGGATTTGAGTCAAAACCTTCCTTGCAGTATTTTTTTGTCCATTCAAGGGCCTTGCGGTACTCGGCCTCATCGTAAATGCCGTTTTCCATACGGCGTATGATTTCTACTTCGTCAACGCTTTCCACCCTCATTCCCAGGTATTCCTCGAAAAACTCCGGGCTGATGATGGAACCGGCAATACCCATGCAGATAGAGCCGATTTGCAGATAGCTCTTGCCCCGCATAACAGCAGCCGCCAGCGCCGCGCGTCCAAAGCGGAGCAGTTTTTCCTGCACGTCCGCCGGGATTTCCGTGTCAGTCATATCCTGCACATCGCGCCCGTAAATGCCAAAGGCGGGCAGGCCCTTTTGCGCATGTGCCGCCAGAACCGACGCCAAATACACAGCGCCCGGACGCTCGGTGCCGTTAAAGCCCCACACGCCCTTTATGGTGTTCGGGTCCATGTCCATGGTTTCCGAGCCGTAGCACCAGCAGGGCGTTACCGTAAGGGTAATGTCCACCCCTTCCCGCCGGAACTTGTCCGCACAGGCGGCTGTTTCCGGAACGCGGCCTATGGTCGTATCCGCGATTACCACCTGCACCGGCTCCCCGTTTGGATAACGCAAGTGCTTCTCAAACAGCGCTTTTGCCGCTTTTGCCATGTTCATGGTCTGGGCTTCCAGCGATTCACGCACCTTTAAAACGCCGCGCCGCCCGTCAATGGTGGGCCTTATGCCAATTTTGGGAAAGTTCCCGCTATAACGATTTTCTGCCATTTTTCCTCCAAAAACCAGGTCAAGTTATTTTTTTAGGGGGATAACTCCCTTCTTTAAAATGATATTTCCATATTTAACGGTTTCGCCGGTCATAACAACGGCAAAAGCCCTTTTCGCCCTTTCGTAAAAGGCAAAACGCTCCATGCGCTCCACCGGCGGCGTATCCGGCCAGCGGCGGTCAATCACGGCGCGGTAGGACTTTTCCACGGTTTTATCCAGCGTGTCCCCGGAAACCGGTGCCATCATTGCAAGCGGATGGGGAACGTAGGAGTCCAGATTGATAACGGCAAGGATTCCGTCCAGAAGGGCAGGGATTTTTATGCCATCGGCCCTGATAACCCTTGAATTATGTGAATGACCGGGGAAAAAAGAATCTGCCAGGACAATTTCATCGCCATGTCCCATGCGGAAAAGGGCATCCAGCAAGTCCGGACTTATAACCGGGTCAATACCAATAAGCATAGTCTCTCCTTTTTTAAAAACATACACAATGGCCAGAATATTTCTTCGATATTCCTGCGATGTATTCACAATACAATGAGATTTCCCATTTGACAAGCGGGAAAAGAAGAAAATCTTTTTATAAGGTATTGACCATCTGCTGATAGATGTGAAGAATTAATCTATTGGATATATTGCCTAAATTAGAGTAATTCGTCAAATACTTGAAGAATTACCTGAAGTGATTATCCAATAAAACGATTCTGCAAAAATGCTGCAAGTGGAGGCTTTACTGCGTATGTTTAACAGCATAAAAGGAAAAACCATCATTCCAATGGTGGGTGTTTTGGTTATTTTGATTGTTTTTATCTTTGTGTATGTGTCCAACCGGATAACAATACTTGCCGACAACCTCACACAAGAGCGAATTCTCACAGTATCTCAGGCGGCACGAGCTTATATGCTTCAGCTTGAAGAAACCAACCTTATGAGCGCGCGCGCTATTTCCGGGAGTTCTGAACTTCATGGCTTTGTAAGAAACTGGAATGACAACATAAACAGGGCCGAAACCAGGCTGGAATTGCTGCAATACCTGAACACCAGAAAAGACTACTATGGGGTAACATCCTTTGTAGTAACCGATCAAGATGGAACTGTCATTCTGCGTACGCACGCTCCTCTCGTGTACGGCGATTCGGGCCTTGTTTCCCCGGGCATCTCTTTGGCTCTGCAAGAAGGGATCTCCTCCATGGTCTACTCTTCGACCGCCGCCATGGCAATGGGGCTTTCCGGCGCTGCGCCAATACAGGATGCCACCGGTATTATTGGTTCGATTTCGACAATTGTGGACGTGGCTACCGAAGAATTTGTGGGCCAGTTTGCATCGACTTTCAACGCGGAGGTTACTCTTTTCGCGGGAACGGAACGGGTTGCGACTACCTTCGTGGATCCCGCCACAGGCAGGCACCCCATTGGAACCCACATAGGCCGCGATGTCGCGGACATTGTACTTGAACAAGGCCGGATACTGGATACTGCCGAAACGCTCTTCGGTGTACCGTTTCAGGGCTCTTATTTCCCCCTTGTCGGCTGGGGTGGTACTCCCGTCGGCATGTTTTTCATAGGATTTCCCCTCCAACACACAATCGATCAGACTGCCGAGGTACAGCGCGGTTTGGTTATTATTGGGCTGATAGCGCTTGCGGTAACCATTTCCGGCATGCTCCTGTATCTTATACGGATGTTCCGGCCTCTCGAACTTTTGAGAAACAACCTTAACGACATCGCAAACGGCAACGCGGATTTGACAAAAAGGCTTCCGGTAACGGGCAAAGACGAAATAGCGGAGTCTTCCCGCTACTTCAATCAGCTTATGGAACAGTTCAAAAATATGATCGGCTCCATCAAACAACAGGCGGGAACGCTGGCCTCCATGGGTAACGACCTTGCCAGCAATATGACAGAAACGGCTTCCGCAATGAACCAGATTACCGCCAATATCCAGAGCATCAAGAGCCGTATTTTAAACCAAAGCGCCAGCGTAAGCGAAACAAACTCGACAATGGAGCAGGTTGTTGCCAACATCAACAAGCTAAACGCCCATGTTGAAAGCCAGGCAGCCAATATTACCCAGGCGTCCTCTGCCATTGAACAAATGGTGGCCAATACCCGCTCGGTAACCGACACACTTGTTAAAAACGACAAAAATGTAAAAGCGCTGATGGAAGCCTCAGATGTGGGCCGCGGCGGCTTGCAGGGCGTAGCGGAGGATATTCAGGAGATAGCCCGCGAGTCCGAAGGACTTTTGGAGATAAACTCGGTCATGGAGAATATCGCCAGCCAGACAAACCTGCTTTCCATGAACGCCGCGATAGAGGCGGCCCACGCGGGAGACGCGGGCAGAGGCTTTGCGGTTGTAGCCGATGAAATCCGCAAGCTGGCGGAAAGTTCCGGCGAACAGTCCAAGATCATCGGAACTGTTTTGAAGAAGATAAAAGAATCCATCGACAAGATCACCAGTTCGACTGAAAACGTGCTGAACAGGTTTGAGACTATTGATTCAAGCGTAAAGACCGTTGCCGAACAGGAGTCAAGTATCCGTTATTCCATGGAAGAACAGGGGGCGGGTAACAAGCAAATCCTTCAAGGCGTGAGCAATGTAAACGAAATAACCCGGCAGGTGCACACAGCTTCAAATGAAATGCTTGGCGGGGCAAAAGAAGTCATCCAGGAAAGCTCAAATCTTGAGAAACTCACCCAGGAGATCACCACGGGCATGAACGAGATGGCATCCGGGGCGGAGCAGGTGAATGTAGCGGTAAACCATGTCAACGAGATAAGTGTGAAGACCCGTGAAGGAATCAACATCTTACTGGGGGAGGTTTCGCGGTTTAGGGTGGAATAAAGAATCCCTTTTTGATACCTGGCCTGCCTCTGAGACTATTGTTCATTGGCAGGCCCTAAGTTATCCTGACACTTGTTTCCTGTATTTACGTCAAAAACTCCCGTTTACCGCTCGCTTTATCAGGCCGGAGCATTTTTCAGGTTTATATAGAGAAACCGCTTAATCTTCTGGGTGGCGGTCTTTTCAAACGGCTCTTTCCGAATCTCGATACGGTGAAGCCTGGAAAAGGCCGCGAGTTTTTGGTTCACGGTCTGTTTAAGTTCGTCAAGGCTGCCTTCCAGCGATGCGAGCATACTTTTGGCCTTTTCGCTCAGAACGACAAGGGCTACCAGTTCGCCCCGTTCACCCGGAACCACAAGCGCTTCTTCCACAAGCAGGGAGGCGTGAAGCATGCTCTCGATTTCTTCGGGGTAGATGTTTTCGCCGGATGGCCCCAGAATCAG
>Ga0209755_10002285_pt1 | contig 26672 bp, 24 predicted proteins | sample TergutCo191P1_FD_187301 | JGI IMG/M metagenome (GOLD analysis project Ga0209755, IMG submission 187301) | Cornitermes sp. P1 segment gut microbial communities from Petit-Saut dam, French Guiana - Co191P1 (SPAdes) (version 2) | ecosystem: Host-associated > Arthropoda: Insects > Digestive system...
TGCCGAAGCTGTGTTATAATTTTTGGGGAAGGGATATTATTGCTCATCGCCAGCCACCTCGCCTTCTTCTTCGGCTGTGTCGGCGTTTATATCGCCCACGTTCGCGCCTTCTTCTTCGATTGGGGTATCGTCCGAGGCTTCATCCGCAGGGCTTTCTTCTGCGGTTTGTGGCGCGGAAGCGGTCTCCTCGACCGCTGTTTCCGGCAAGCCATACCGCCATGCGCCGTTTCCGCTGAGAGGCTTTGTTAAAAGCTGGCGAATTCTGCCATACTCGCCTCCGACCATTCCCAGCCCAGTAAGACTTTGAAAAAACGCAGTATTTTTTCAACACTCAAAAAAGTACAAGCAACGGCATTATTACAGGCTTTTCCGCATTATTACCCGCCGCGCTTCATATGCTTATGGTATATCAAGCAAAGGGGAGTACATAATGGACGGTAAGCCGGAAAAATTCACATTGCCGGAAAATTTGTACAATGAGATGTTAAAATTCTTTCGCCGGACTTCATTACCACGCATACAGCGGCAAAGAGAATTAGAAAAAGTACAAGCAGAGAAAAAAGACACTCCGTCTGGAAATAAAAGATAGGGGTGTTATTTTTTATGGAAACTGCCATTTATTGCCGTGTAGAGATTTAGACCGCCCCCGGGGGTACTGGTGAAGCTGTATAAATATTCACTTGCCGCAGGGCAACAAGGGATGCAAATATAAACACAAGCACGTTGGTGTAAAAGACGGCAGGGAAATCCTGTAGCAAGTCAAAGCGGTTTTAGCAGGTTTTTTAAACGCTATATATTTCTTTGTTTCTCACTGTCTTTTTAGCACTTAAAAATAAGGCTATATATAAGACTTGGCGTAGGTAGCTATATCTGCTACAGACCGCACAGGCACTGGAAAAAATCCGCTTACATATCTGCTACGAGCTGCAATAAAAACCGCAATTGACAAACCGCTTCGAGCCGGAACAAAAACCGCAACGGACAAACTGCTACGACAGTTTGATGCCACGCCATGTTCGAATACCCATAGCCGAGCTGCGAGTAAGCGTTCCAATACTATCCAAGTCCTTGTTAAACTGTGTCTTGGAAAGTTCTTTCAGCCCACCGTCTTTGCAGTATTCGATGAAAGCATTGTATAATTCCGTCCGAGGCACTTCGGCTTTGCTGTCTAAAATACAGCATTCGTTCACAAACGACAGGGAACTGCTGTTGTCTGCCTTATACTTCTGAAGGTCGGCGTTGGTGCGGTCGGTTTCAGAGAAAATGTAATTGTTCGCCATCAGCCGCTTCAGCCCGATGAGGCTCCACGCCAGTATGCCATCGGCTTCCAATAACAATTTATCGCGGAGTTTACTGTCTTTCTTTTCCTTCGTTATAACATTCTCGAAACGAATTATTATCAGCCTACGGTAAAATCCGCCATTGCGGTCATTGTAATTCTTGGGTATCTCTTCGCATGAGAACATCATTCGCACAAAGGGCTTGAAGGAAAAATACTCCTTAAACTTGTGTTGAGCCGAAATATAATCTTCGCCCGTCAATTGGCTATAACGAAGTAACAAAAATTCCCAATAAAAAAGAAAAAACGGCAACAAACGACCGCTTTTACTATAAAACTAATAATTCTGAAATTTTTATTACTTACCCTCTTTAACATGTAAAAGTACATGAAGCCCGATATATGCAGAGTATTTGGTAAACAACTCGCAAAAGCACACTTGAGTCACCCTTTTGTTGGGGTTTCAAGCGGTTCTACATGAGTGATATATTTATGTTCTATATTTGTATTCGAACATAGCTTATCTACATTTCAAACCCATCTACAACACCTGAATATGTTCTATTGTCTGTGTGAAATTCACCCACTTTATTTCCGCTAGTATCATACACAAAAAAGAGGTTTGTAATGTGTATATACGGCTCATTAGCGGTATATTCTGGCCCTTTCATGTATTCATGCAGTTCTAATTTGCCAGCCCATCCTTCTATGACATCATACCATTTGTTTCTGATTTCTACACGCCTTGGTACACGCCTATTGCTCATAACATGCCTCCTTGTGGTAAAACACATATTTTAATCGAGAATTGATATGATTTCTTCACTGCTCATTTTGTTTTTTTCAAGTAATGCTTCTACGAGTGAATCTATTTTTACTTTCCCTTCAGTAATCTTTTGTACGGTTTCATCAAACAACTCTTTCATTAATTCAGAAATACGGTTAGCAACTTTTTCAGCAATAACCCCATCACCAATTTCTTTCGATAGTAATGCAGAAAACCCGATTTCATCGTCCATTCCATAATTACAAACAATAATTTTAGCGACTTTGGCTGCGTATTTCAAATCACCGCCCGCTCCACTTGACAATCCTTCTTGTTCGCCGTAATAAACAATCTCTGCCGCACGACCGCCCAATGTTGTACGTATCTTCTCCAACAATTCTCGTTTTGTTTGTACAGGTCTAGTCTCTGTGTCTGCGTGTTCCATATAACCGCCATGATTACCACGAGCAACAATTGTTAAATAAGCTGGAGTAGTGCCAGCCAGATGACACATATAGGCATGACCAGCTTCGTGGCATGCGACGCATTCTAAATATTCACGCCCCCAATCCTTTTTTTCGCCATGCAAAGTTGTCTCGAATGCCTCTTCCAAGCAGGCATCATTTAAAATATCTTTGTTTTTTACAGCCATTCGTACAGCAAATTCAATAACAGATGATAGATTTGCCAAACTTAATCCTGTAGATCGTTTAGCAAGACGTTCGATCATTTCGAGGGTTACTTCATTATTAATTTGTTTATTTATCATAATTTCAAGAAATTGTTTCCGATCTGATTTGTCCGGCAAATCAACTAAAATTTTTCTATCGAAGCGTCTCGCTAAAGCTGCGTCAATGGTACCTATGCCTCCTTTTCCTTCCTCAACATCAAAATTAGTGGCAGCAAGAACAAAAACTGGATGCTTTGGGTCAAACGTAAAGCCATCCATCCCTGCCAGTAAAGCATTAAGAGCCATTTCTTCCCCGTGTCCTACTTGGCGTTGACCTCGAGTACGCCCAATGGCATCTATTTCATCAATAAATATAATCGCGGGCGCATATCTCCGAGCGCGGTTAAACAGCTCTCTTACAGCTTTAGGGCCACTTCCCTGCCATCTGGTTACAAACCCACTTCCTACTGCTGGAATATAAGCAACATCACTTTCTCCAGCCATTGCTTTTGCTAGAAGTGTTTTGCCAGTTCCTGGCGGGCCGTATAATAATACGCCCTTTGGCGGCTTCAATCCTTGAGCGAAGAATTTTTTTGGATTTCTTATATAATTCACAAAAAACTGTAGCTCTTCCTTTGCCGTTCTTGCGCCAATTACATCTGCAAATTTTACACTCGGTCTTTCAGTTTCATCTAAAACATTATCACTGTCACCGCCTCGCACAGACCTGCGCACATAAAATTCACGCAAACGTATTGTAGCCTCGCGTTCATTTTTGGAAAGCTTAGGGGCAGTTTCAAATGACAATATTTTTGATTCGGCAGCTAAAGATGCCGCTACCCCTTGTAAATGTAATTGGATAGAGAGATATGTTATCTCATCAGTAAGTACACTTATGTCATTCGCTGACCATTTATGTTTTCCCCGTGCGCTTTTTTGCACAAATGCCGCTTCTAATTCATCATCTATATTCGGGTTTCCGGTATCCAAAAGGTAGACAGGTAAATCAGGTAATCTTTCATTAATTGTTCTTAATAATTCATTTACTGGTTGCAATGAAGCTGCGGCAACAGGAACACGTTCAAAATAAGCGATCGTTCCACTTGGCTGAATATTTCCCTCTACCGAAACCTCCAACAACACAAAAAGCAGATCATTTTCACCAACAATTTTCATAGCGGTTTCTACGTCAGCCGCTACTAAGATATTGAACTCAGGTAAATTGCTTTTCAATATTTCTGCGTAATGTCCTTGTCCAAAAAACGATATTTGAGGGGTTTCAGATATTCCAAACAATGATCGGAGATCCTCATAAAAATTATCTTCAGCACTAAAATGCAGTTTGTCAATTTGGATAAAAGCATCGGCAAGCTTATCCTGTCCCCATAATCGACATAATTTAAAAACCTCATTTTTGAAAAACAACTCTGTCTGCGCTCGTAGTGTTCGTGCATCTACAAGCCCACCTTCAGAAAACAATATAACCGATGCAAGCAAATTATCCATACTTATACGGACATCAAATTGCTGATAAAACAACATTGCCATCCGATTTAACTCACTTTGAGCTATAGCAACTAGCTCGTGTGTTTGCAAATGGTTAAACATCACAGGATATCCCATAGCTAGGCGAGAACAGATAGCAGCAGGGAAAAATGGATTTCCACGGGAGTCTGTATCCGCTCCAACGGCCTCCAATATCGTTTGCCTTGCTATGTCAGACAAATTTTTTCCAGTTTCATATAGTTGCCTTCCTGCATTTGTTGTAAAAATAATAAAAGTATCGTTAAAAGACACGCTTTCATCTAAAAAATCATCATGCAATGTACCTGCATCTAAAATTTGAAGGAATAAATGGATTGTATTTAAATGTGCTTTTTCAATTTCGTCAAATAATAGAATACAATTTGGATTATCCTTAACAAATCCAGAAAGCAAGCCCGGTTTTGCAGCTTTATAAGATGGGTTAAAGCCGATTAAATTGCTGTGTGCCTGATGGTCAGAAAAATTGCTCATGTCAAATTGTCTAAAAGGTAAAGCGAGTGACTTTGAAGCTTCTTGTGCAAGATATGTCTTTCCAACTCCGGGAGGCCCAGCAAATAAAAATATCGCTTTCGGCTGATTACGCTTATTGCCTGAGTCAGCCATCACTTCTGCGTTAAATATACCGTCCGCAAATGTTCGTACAGCATGATCCTGCCCTCGTACAGACTTAAGTAAAGCATATTGCATTTTTGCGACTCGTTCTGTCAATGAAGCAAGTTTTTTTGCTGACTTGCGTTTATTGGGTTTATTTAAGGCTACATCATCAGGGTTAATAAATAATACTTTTATGATAGGAGTGGGTTCATTAAGAAGTATTTGCAAAACATCAGATGCATATATGACGTTTCTAGACCCCTGTTTTGATGCCTTGGCTAATAATTCTGAAACTGCAGAATTAGCATCACCAGGAGGCTCAGACATTCTGAGAGCGCGACGTAGTCTTTGACGGCCTTCTGCAGTGTAAATGGCTTTTTGTTCCAACTGGCTTTTTACCGATTGGATATCTGTTTCGATTTCTGCTTTATTATCGAATGTCCTAAATGTATCATGAATAGACAGCTCAGGTAATTTCAAAATACCTAAGGAGATGTGTTCAGGGTAAACTTTTTGCACATCCATATTTTGAGCCTCAGTTTGTGCGCGTACCATTACCAACCTCATTGCAACACTTAAATCCATTTTATTTCCTCCGTTTAGAGTTAAAGATTACAGAGTCAACCACAAAGCAGGACGGACACCAACACGTTCGTCGTTGTTATAACAGCCATGTATAATAACACTGCCATAATTACAAACAAGGGCGGTAATATGATCTGAATTTCCGGACGATCGTAACCACCAACTCAAAGCTTTTCTATTATACGTGGCTACTCGCTCACTGTCATGAATGTTAGAAAGGTGGTAACCATCACCGGTAGCAAAGCTTATTTTTACATTACGCTTACGTCTTTTATTTTTATAATCTCCACTGTTTCCAAAGTGTCGATCAACTTCATCTATGCTCAATAAAAATATTTTATCGCAAGTGTCGTTTCCATCTTTCCTATTAATAAAAAGTTTCTTTGGATGCCACAAATTTTTAGGATTGCTATTACTAGACTCAATAATCCTATTTTGTTCCTCATTAGTGAATTTTTGTAGAAATTCGTCATTTAAGTATTTTCGGAGGGTACATGTTTCCCAACTCACCTTTTTTCGATCTTCATGGAAAGGAATCACCTCAACAATGTCCTCTGAAATTATGAATATTTTGTTGTTTTTCACATCAAGTACTTTCCATCTATATTTGCCAAACACAACTATTTCACCAATTTCAATTTGTCCGGATGGTCGAGGTAATATCGGTTTAAGATTTATCCACATAGCAGGGCGAACGCCACCACTACGGCCAGATGTTGACGAAATAGAATGGCCGTTAACAAGAATAGCACCGACTCTATCTTCATCTGCCATAACACAAGCAGCCGATACGTTGTCATCACCGGGCGTTCTTAGCCAATATTCACAGGGTTTATTTTCATAGTTTGCAATCCTTGCATTATCAGAACTGTTTGTTAGATAATTTCCATTGGGTGAATCTTCAAGCCCTCCATCACGTATGTGTTTAAGGATCGCGTTTGGAACAGGATTATCTCTCCATTTTGTATATCCTTTTCTACGTTTGTTTACGTAGTCTCCACTATTTCCGAAATATTTATCGGTTTCATCAATACTTAATAAAAAGAATTTATCGTACGTATCTTGACCTCCGTCTGTTCCATACCACAGATTGTTAGAATTAATTACTCTGGATTCAAGAATTTGCTGTTGTTCAATTTTTGTAAACTGTTTATAAAATTCATCATTCAAATATCTGCGTAATGAGCATGATTCCCACGTAAGGTTTGCTTTTTTTTCATGGTAAGCACGCTTACCAATTGCATCCTTAGTAATAATTAACGCTTTGTCTCCCTGTACATCCAATACGCGCCAATCGTATTTACCAAATTTCATTTCGTCTCCCACTCGAGGATTCATGGGAATTGGTGAGGGTGATATTGGATTATAAGATGGTGCAGGTGTATATTCATATACACTACTACCTATCTGTGTGCGATTTTCTAACGCAAACAACATTTCTGTAGGATTGTTAAATCTACTATTTGGTTGATGCGCACAGGCTTTCATGACAATTTGCATAAGAGTATCCGTAACACCATGCAATGGAGGTAACGGCTCGCCATCTACGCGCCGCATAACAAAGTCTTCGCTATCTTGTTCAAACGGCATTTTATTTTGATTTAATAAATAATACAGCGTAATTCCTAAAGAATATACATCCGCTCTTAAATCGTATTTTGACATTCTAAATATTTCCGGTGCCATGAAAAAAGGGGTTCCGATACCTGTAGATGCTTTTCCATCCGATAAAGTTCTGGCAATACCAAAATCACCAAGTTTGTAATCACCATGTTCTGACCTAAATATGTTAGCGGGTTTTATATCACGGTGTATAATGTTATTTTCTTCGCAAAGATCCAGAGCGCGGCAAATATGAATGCCCAATTTTTTAGCTTCATCTATATTAAATGTTTCCCTTTCCAGTATGGAATCCAAACTCGTTAAAAGCTCCATGCGTATAAGAATGTCTCTACCTTGACCACGCTTCCAATCCACTATGGCGAATTCTTCTATCGTGACAATGTTGCTTGCCCCCTTCATTCGAATCATGGCTTGAATTTCCGATTTAACCCGATCAAGTAACTTAGGGTCTTTTGCCAACTGTTCGCTTGGGATGGAAATTCGCTTCACAGCTGCATATTGTGTAATTCCAAAATCCTGCTTGTGGATTGCGTAAACTTCACCAAATCCACCTGCGCCTAATAGGTTTCCTATACTCCATCCGTTAAATAATGGTTCGTAATCGTATATGCTACTCATGTAATCGATCCCCTTTTTATACGTTATATTAACTAAATAAAATTTCCACGAAATTAATTTTTAAGCCATAAAGTGGGGTGGATTCCTAATTTATTGTTCACATCATCACCGTCAACGCAAACAAAACCATCTGAGTCAACATATGAAGCGCGCAAATAACTATTGCCAGGCGAACGTAGCCACCAATTATAGAATCGATTATCATGTTTTGCCTGTCTTTTTATATTATTTTTATTTGAGAAACCATAACCAATCACCTCTATCCACTCTCTTTGCTGACTTACTAGTTTTCTGGTTACTCTTTTTTCATTTATTTTTTTATTTAAATAATCTCCGCTATTACCAAAGTATTTATCAACTTCCTCTAAACTTAATAAAAATATTTTATCATAGTGATTAGCACACCCATAAAATATCATTCGTCCGGTGCAAAGTTACCAAAATCTCATCAGCTTTTACTTAAATTTGATGATGACTCCCACATGAGTTGCACCGTGCAAATGTGGGGTTCGATGCTTTGCGCTCCTGTTACGGAAATAAAAAACGCCGGGCATTTTTCCAACAGCCATCTGCCCGACCCTTTATCCGATGCTTTTGACGAGACTTATTTTGACACGCTTTGGAACGATACGAAGCAATCCTTAAGTGCGAAGGCATTTCTTGCCACAGACCAGCGGATTCCGGGGCTTGGGAATGGAGTGCTACAGGACATTTTATTCAATGCTCGAATTCATCCAAAAAGAAAATTGGAATCAATCGGGGATAACGATAAAGAGGCGATGTTCAACAGCGTAAAAACTACACTTGCGGCAATGAAAGACGGAGGCGGACGCGACACGGAGAAAGATTTGTTTAACTGCCAAGGTGGGTATATGACGATTCTTTCAAAGAATACACTCCAATCCCCATGCCCTGTTTGTGGTGGCGTATTGACCCGACAGGCATTTCTTGGCGGTAACATTTACTTCTGCGGCGTTTGCCAAGTATAGCCGGAAATTTACAAGTGGACAAATCATCGTATTCTATGACATGACTTTTATGCACCGATTATTGTATGCTTCTTCTTGAAGGAAGGGATGCTACCGTGAACTGGATTCAGAACCTATCAAAAGCCATTGATTACATTGAAAATAACTTGACAGCAGATATTTCCATTGATGAAGTGTCTGCACAAGCCTTTTCGTCAAGTTCGCATTTCCAGCTTGTTTTCCATGTGGTGATGGGTTTGACTGTTGGCGAGCATATTCGCAACAGGCGATTAAGCCTTGCCGCGCAGGATTTGATGCTTCCAAACAGTCGAATCATTGATGTTGCCATGTGCTACCAATACGACACACAGGAGAGTTCCTCCAAGGCTTTTACAAGGTTTCATGGCGTAGCTCCTTCAAAAATAGGTCAAAAACAGGCACGGATATTTCATCCGCTTGTAATAAACGTGACTATTCAAGGAGGATTTGACATGGGTATGGCTTGGAAAATCACTAACGATTTTCATTTGGTTGACTGGAGCGGTTTTGACGAAAAAAAAGGGCAAGATGGCGAAAATCTATCTGCCGATGAAAAGTACAAAAAAATTGTCGCATGGGCAGGGCAAGCAAGGGCAACTAACCCCAATGTTTTTGATGCGCTTACTGAATGGATATTGGACGACTCCCAATGGACAAAAGAACTGCTCACCGAAAACGAACAAATTTTAATGCAGGGTGTTTTTGCGCGATTCAAAGAGCAGAACGCTCGGCTTAGAATGTATTTAAGAAAAATCGAGCCATCGGGTGTGGTGAATATTCCTGTGTTTAAGGCATTGGATGATTTTGATATGTTACTGTCCGGCATTGCATCCAAGGAGGACGATTGGCGGTTGTCGAATGCCGCTTCCGGGATATTTACAGATTTCTCTACTATGCAGGAGCGTAGCGTAAGGGAACAAGTAGCCGGAGGAAAAACCGGGCGGCACGGAACAGATACAACCCCGATTTTTGGATTTATAAATCATCTAAAAAACTGCGATGCACAAGTGCAGTGGTGCTTATTTATGCCCGATGTGGTAAAAAACCAACAAAGCGGCTTCCAAGTAGACAGCTTCGATTATAAACATATGCCAGCAATGCGTTTTATTGGGGTTGAAGATAGCAATTGGCACAGTCCAACAGATGATGAGTATTGGGAAAAAAGAAACGCGCAATTACCCCAAGCAATGGAAGTATTGAATGCGATGTCTGAATACAAATCGGGTTTTGATTACGATGTATTATTTCAGCATCATTATGGTAAGGGTGTTGATGTTGAACCTTGGCATGGTTTTTATGGGCGTTTCATGAAGGTAGATACCCCTGTGCCGGAGGGCTTTGTTCATTTCGATTTTACCCACGATTATGTGGGCGATGCAGGGTTTCCATTCCAATCCAAATTTGCCTACGCAACCTTCTCCGGGGATATAGATGCCATGCATAATAATGAAGGCACTGATGGAGGCAGATTATACGATGTAACTCGCAATATTATTCTTGGGCAGGGCAAAGCGATTCCGTACCCGGAAAAATACTGGACGGCAGAGGTGTTTCTTGATGGATACGACAAGCCAAGCACGGCATATATGTTTTCGGCAGTTTGGGAGGATGGAGAATTATGAGTAAGAAAGCAGTCACAGAGGACACAATCATTACAATCGGCAAATCCATATCACAGGGTCACTTCTTTGATTTTTTTAAGAAAGCGACAGGAAAAGATTTACCTTATGGAGAACATAGCATTTGGTTAAATATGCAAATCGGAAAAACCGTTCGTGAAGCAATTGATTCATGGCTTGATACATCCGAAATTAAAACAATGGAACAAAAGTTATCAGAAGAACGATTTGATATTATTTCCAACGCTGACAAGGCATTTATTGTAGCTTTTGATAAAACCTTTGAAGATTTGGGATATGATTACGGTGGCGGCATAGGCGATGGATATGGCTGGGGCAAGTACATGATTATTTATGGAAAAACGAGTGTCAAAAGTAGACCCTGCCCTGCGCGTATCTACATCAAAGATACTGGTGAAATGCAACTGCGTTTATTTCTAAAAAATATTGATAAACACAGGCAGTACATTGAGAATTCCCCCTCGTATATCAAGGACGGGTTCGCTTTTGAATGGGGTGACTGTAAAAATTGTATGCCCACTTGCAAAACCATGAAAATATATACTATTGATGGGCGGCAGTATAATAAATGTTGCCACAGCACTGCTTATTTTTCCAGTCCATCAGTAGAAAGATTGCCGGATTATATGTCATTGTATTCGGAGTTTAATCCGGCAAAGAAAGCTAAAAAATAAATTGATTTTCGGGAGGTATCCAAATGTCAAAGAAGATTGAAGATTTTATCAACAGCGTACTAAGCAGCGAAGCACAGAAGAATGCACTGGAACTGATTACCCATATCCAAGCAAAGGGCAAATTTCCTATAAAACAACACGATGAGAAAGACGAAAGCGGCTGGAACGTGGATGGATTGGGATTTATCGTTATTTTGAGTTCTGCGGATTTCCCTGCCCCTTGGACGATGTGGCTCGGTGCGGATAAATTGGGTGAAAACGCACCAAACCCGATTGATGAAAGTGTCAAGGAATTTGCTTGGGCGCACGTTTCTCCCTGCGGAAGCTGTGGTGGCAATTGTACATCGGGAAAGCAAAATACCAATGCAGGATTGGATTAAATATGAATTGCAGTCACAAAACCGTTCAGAAGATACAGTCGCCTTTCATGTTGCATTTTATGAATATTCGCTCAAGTATACAGATGTGCAATATGATGGTAATTATTTTTACAAAAACACACGCATTGTTCAAGTAGATGGGAATAATTTTATTTTGAAGCTACGAAACCCGGATAGTTTCATGAGTGAAATTGCATCAATACCAAAAATTCTGCAAGATTGTTTTACGAAAAACTACTGCCGTTTTTGTGATTTTCAAGGTGCTACAGCGGAACAATGCAAGTTTCGCTTGCATTGGACTCATGATGGTATGCCGCATACAGGTTGTGCATTCACTTGTTTTTATGTTCCCGATAATGATGTATCACTTGTTCAGCATTATTGGAAACTGATGGAACTGGAGTATGAACTACAGAAATGAGCCGAAATAGGTAACTGACCATGCAAAACACGGCAGAAAATGTTGCGTAGTAACCTTCCCATTGACCTATACTTGGGAGGAAGGAGGGGTTGACTTGGATTGGCTTACCCGAATGAATGCGACACTTGCCTATGTTGAAGAAAATCTGGATGGCGAAATTGACCATGAAGAACTGGCGAAAATTGCCTGTTGTTCCTCGCACAATTTTTACAGGATGTTTTCATTTATCACTGATGTTTCGCTTTCAGAGTATATTCGTAGGCGCAGATTGACACTGGCGGCACTTGAATTGCAAAACAGCAACATCAAAGTGATTGACTTAGCCATAAAATTTGGCTACGATTCGCCTGTTTCATTTTCGAGAGCCTTTCAACAATTGCATGGTGTTACACCTACGGAAGCACGCGCCGATGGCGTTACATTAAAAGCCTACCCAAGAATGTCCTTCCAAATTTCAATCAAGGGAGAGAAAGAGATGGACTATCGCATCGAAACAAAAGAGGCGTTTCAAGTTTTCGGCATCGAGGGTGTTTTTAAGGTTGTAGGCGGCATTCATGGTGAAGGGTTTGAGGCGACCGAGAGAAAGCCCAGCGACCTTTGGGATGAGGGCTTCGCCAATGGTGCAAATGATAAGTTGGAAGCTGACTCCGGCGACCTTCCGGCTTTTGTTGGTAAAGGCTTAGGCAAAATTCATGCTGTATGCGATTACAGGCAGACTGAACCCGGCACATTTCCATATATGTTGTGTGCGTTCAAAAGCCATAACAGCAACACAGAAGGCTATACAATTGCAGAAATACCCTCGCACACATGGGCAATTTTCCCTTCGGAAAAACATGAATGGAAGGACTTGGGGGAAACTATCGGAACGCTTTATAAGCATATTTTTTCCGAATGGTTGCCTACATCAAATTATGAGCAAGTTGGCAGTCTTGACATGGAATTATACGGCGGTGATGATGAACACAGTTATATTGAAATTTGGCTTGCCGTGAGAAAGAAGGAAAACTGATGCTTGATAAATCCATTGATTTCCTTCTGGAAAATGCCGGAGTGGTTATTCAATATCGGTTACGCAAAGAAATATTGCAAAATATAACGGTCGCGGAAGAGGAAAAATTGCTTGAGCAAATATACCAACTTCCATATTTTAAGCTGGTGCAGAGTTATGCCAAGCCAAATGGTTTTATTGGCGAGGGGATACATGGATATACAAACTGGCGCGGCGTTAAGTTTCATGAAACACCATTTCAAGACGGTGAGAGTGCGGCAAAATTGCTGGTTTACTACGCTATTCCCAAAAATCACCCATTGGTAAGCGGGTTAATATCCGCTTACCGCAGTGACGATGTGCTTCATGACGAATACAGTAAAAGACCACCCACCGAGTTCAGAGGATTTTTGTCTCGTAATGTTGGATTACGCCAAGGCAGTGGGTTGAATACATTGCTGTACACTTTGCAAGCAATGTTGGGATATGGTGACGATGGTTATGCAAACCATTTTCAAGAAATATCCCTTGATGCATTTGCATCCATGTTGCAAATTTCAAATATTGAGGAAATTACAGAAGATAGGTTGAAGAAAAAGGAAAATTTTTACTACTACTATGTAACAGAGGATAAATATATGCCTTGTTGCTATCATTTGGCAACGCTTGCGTACACACATTCATGGCGAACTCCGACAAACATAAAATTGCTTTCAAATGCCATCAATCACATAAATAATGATTTAATCAACGAAACAGAGGGCTTGCTTGTTAAAGGCGGAACCGATTATCTTGGTGCGCTTGGGGCAATGATTCGCCCGCATCCGCCATTTACGGTTAATTCTATTGATGATGCTGTCATGCACCGAAGATTATTAACCGAAATGGCGATGACAGGCGCAGGTAGGCAAATAGACATACTGAGCCAATCAGCGGACAATATTATGGAAGCGATACAAAACAACGGCATTTTGCGTTTAAACTTTGAATCTGAAGCGAAAAGAAAAGCATTCACTGCCGGAAAATACAAGGCGGTTGGCGGTTACGGAGAGGTATTTTTAGAGCCTGATTACAAAAAGAAAACCGCTTTGGATTGTGATTTAACTTTTTGGGCTGTGCAATTTTTAACAATGATTTTCCAAAAATACGCAATGTAGTATGCGGCGAGTAATAAGCCGTATGCATAAACTGCAATTTCAAATATTGCGTTAAAGGTTGTCATCGCCCATAGCGAGCCTGAGTGAAAGCCAAACATGAAGCCGTTTAATGCGTGAAAAATCAAGCCCCCGGCATTTACCAAGCCTGTACATACTGCTAATGTTTCATGGTTTTTTAGCAGTGAGAATACTAAAAGCCATGCCAGCAAGGTAAAAATAATGTTAGGCAATGCGAACGACATAAACCACGGCACATATCCATAAACCACTTCTTCTGGCGGTAGCATTCCAAAAAATCTGACTAAGTACAATGTGTTTACCGTTGCGTGAAATATGCTTAATGCAGTAATAACGCCCCTTCGTAACATAACGCTCTCCTTTTGAAATTGTTATAAATCGTCCATTCCGTTGTACTGCCATTTCGGTTTACGGTGTATATACACAGTAATTGCCTTTTGCGGACAACGATTGACACAACGATAGCATACAGTGCAATTATTCAAGTGTTTTATTTTACCTCCGTGGTTTTTCAAGTTTTTCATAGGGCAAATCTTTATACATAAGTTGCATGATGTGCAGTCATCATGGATTCGCAAACCTTCCACTAACCTTTTTTCAAGCCTTGCAGGAGCGACTTCCTTTGTGTTTTTTTGCCACGGCTTTCCTTGGATGAATCCCAACAACTCGGATATCCATGAAAAACCACGTTTCTTTACTATTCCATTATTGATATTGTTGCAGACTAAATCCATTTTTGCGTTTGTTTTACTCATAAATTTTACATTGTTTTTTTTGGTTGGTTTAAACAAGTCACTCCATATAGGAATATTACCCATGTTTTGCTGCATATTAAAATGCTCGGCATAAATCACTTCAATTGCTCCATTGTTAAATAAATCAGTAAATGCCCTTGCCCCATCACCGGAAAATTTCTGTTGCGTGACAAGGATAACGATTTTTTTGCCAATTAAGTCAGCCATATAATTATGCGTGAACATTCTCATAATTCGGGGAACTCTTGAATTATATATCGGGTAGCAAAATGCAATAATGTCATGAGCATTTATTTCGGCTGAAAAATCCATATTATCTTCTATTGATAAACATTTTGCATCCATTTTGCTACTGAACAGTTCTGCGAGATGCTTTGTGTTTCCTGTGCCAGAGAAATATAATGTCAGCAATTTAGTTTCCTCCGCTTTCATTTTCATTGCATTTATCTACACATGATATTATAATAGACATATGTACGCATATCAACAGTCAATCTAAGGCTGATTTGTCTTTTACAAGACACGAACCCTAATTTTTGTCGGATTCGGAAGGGGCTTTTATGAGCAACGTAAAGAGCGAGGACAGACGCACAAGGAAAACAAAAAAAGCACTAAGGGAAGCGTTAGTTTTCCTCTTGCATGAAAAGAGTATACAAAACATAACAGTGAAAGAATTGACCGACAAAGCAGATGTTCATCGCTCTACGTTTTACGCAAATTTTAAAGATGTCTACGACCTGTATGACCACATGGAAGATACTATGATTCAAGAAATATATGAAATTGTTTTGACAGATTATACTTTCGAGCCGGATGTTTTTTACACTAAATTACTTGATTATATCAATAATAACAGGCAATTATCACGTTTATTTTTTGGTGGTAATATTGGCGCATCTCTGTTTGAGCGGCTTACAGGCTTGTTCAAAAATTCTTGCGTTGAAAACTGGTGTAAGGAGTGCAATGTGATGAGCGTTCCCGTCGAAATGGATTATTATGTGCAATTCTGCCTGTCAGGGGTGCTTGGGGCTATTGGATTATGGGTGTCGAAGGATTTTGACTCTCCGGTGGAACAATTAGTGTCTTTATTAGCTGACATTGAATCCGGCGTTAGAAAAGTTTTTGAGAGCAAGTTTTCATGAAATATAAAATCCGCCATCAAAGCCCAGAGACTCTGCAAAAAAAGGACTGTCATATGACAATCCTTTTCAGACTTACAGATTTAATTTATCGCCCGGCTCTTAATTGGGATTTGCGTATTTCTTCCTCTCGCTGACGGATAGGAATGCAAATGTCTATTTGCAACTTCCCACCAAAGTACCAGCCGTGGTCGCGCTCGTCATGGTATGAAAAATCGCGCCGTGTATCGTCATACTCAAACTCGGATTGAGGTAACCAGTTAAGGAATATTTCGTTCCACGTTTCCTGTGCGGCTTGAACAAAAGAATCGGTGGCAGGTGGGGTTGAAAAGATGGCATAAAGACCACCAGCAACATCTATCTTTGTCATGTCGGGTTGTATACTGGCGAGGTCATCGGGATTGTCTATCCCTCTGCCTAAGATATAGGTAAAGTCGCCTGTTTTTTCGTTGATGTCATAGCACATAGATATTTCAAAGTGCTTTGACTTCGTGAAGGTATTGTGGAGTTTTGTCAAGATTGTGCCATAATCCAATTTTATGGTATCCCAAAACGTAGGCGCATTGACATTCTCTTTCACATTCTCCGACTGATGGTTGCTTGGATAGCCAACAACAGCAAAAGGCGTTAATTCAATAATATGGGGGTGCATGGCTTTTCCTCCTCTAAATTTATTTGTCAGCATACTGACTGTTGGTTTGATTGGTGGGTTGACAGTTAGGCGTAGTTTGCAAAGGGAGGGTGGGAATCCGAACCAATGCACAAACGCTTTCGTAAATCCACCGTGTGTTTCAAAGCAGTAATCCATAGCCACATCAATTACTTTTTTGCCGCATGATAAATCATACAGCGCATACTGCAATCTGCGCCATGTGACATAGGGCATCACCGATGTTCCAATTGTCCTTGTAAAAAAACGGCTAAAATGATAAACAGAATAACCTGCTTCTACCGCCAACATCTCAACATTTAACTCGTCTTGGATATTAGCCTCAATGTAGTCAATCACTGCTTGTAGTGCTTTGGTATGGTTCATTACAATACCTCTCTCTGCGCCGGCAATCAAAGTATAGCATGGAGATGGGCGGCTTCTTATCCTAAATTGCTCTATTGGAATGCATATAAAAATCATGGGTTAGCTGTGTGGAAGGATAAAACCGTGATATAATACAGGCTACCTAGAATTTAAAAGGTAGCCTGTGCGTGTTTAAATTATTTTTTTGTTGCAATCAGACGGATGAAGCCCATGTACTCCCCTTTGTCCATCTTGAAATCTTCAATTTCGTCAGGGGCATTGTTTTTGCCCACCGAATCAAGAATTTCATCCCACCTTTGCCATAAGGCACAGCCGTCTTTGAGTGTGTCGGCTACATCAATAGTGGCGAGACCTGTCTTTTCCCACAAGTTTCTCCACCACGGCAAGGTTTCCCAAGTCCATAATTCGTCACCTAAAAATTCCACGATATAATCGGGAATGCCGCTTGATACGCCTTTCATGAAGCCGGGTATAACCATGCCAATTTGACCGCCGGGGCGTAAAAATTGAATAAGGTTTTCAAAATCGCCATCTTCTTTGCCGTAGTAAAAATAGGAATCAACGCAAATAATAGCATCAAAGAAGCCTTTTGCAAACGGCAATTTACGCGCATCGGCTGTAATGGGAACTATCAAATGCTCGACATCATATTCTTTAGCGTTATTCCATCTCGTTTCCGGGGAAGTCCATCCCTCCCATTCGTCAAAGTCAGCGGCGTATACTTGCACACCGAACTCTCGCGCAAGAAATACGCTGGTTATCCCTTTGCCACTTCCAAGATCAAGCACTCGCATTCCGGGTTTTAAATCAAAAGGTGCTGTCAAAAACTCTGCTAACCAAATGGGATTTGGACCCATTTCATTTTCGAGTATCCACATGGCATCATACTTGTTCGAGCGTGGGAAGCGGATGTCATAAAGCGGATTAAAAGTATACGACTGCGACATATCGAGATTTCGGGCTTGCCAATCCACTTTTACCATTTCGTAATCAATTGAAGATTGTGGCTCACCTAATTGGTCATGCCGCGAATTTTCATTTACACGTAACCGCTTAAATCCCAGTTTTTGCCCGTAAACGTGTTGCGCTCTTTCATTTTTGACATTAGTGTCCAGTATAACTCTTTCGTAGCCAAAGCGCGTAAACAGCGCGTCTATGAACATTTCAAGCAAGGTCGTGCCGATGCCTTTTTCGTGATTGGAAGAGTCACAAATCTTTATGCCTATTTCAGCAGTGCCGCTCCCCTTATTGCGATAATTCATTTCGCCAATGGGTTTGCCGTCCAACTCAATGATGTGGCGGCGATGAGTTTCATCTGTGTCGGAAGAAAGGCTTTCGCGAATTTTCTCCGGCTTTTCGTTCAGACCATTTGGAAATCCTGCGTGTGCCATAATCGTTCCATCATTCCACCAAATACAAAGTTGTTCTGCATCGGTTGGCATGGCATTTCGGATTGTTAAATTGCCTTTTATGAGATTCACGAAAGCACCCCTTTCTTAATTGCCGCCATTGCTATAAGTGCGACATCATTTTCTGTATCAGCTTTCAAAAATTCATCATCGCTCATGCTTTGTTCTCCATTTGCCCAAGGCTCCCAAATTTGGCGTACATTGGGAATGTCATAACAAGCCGTAATATCTACCAACCCTGTTTTATCCCAGTGCCTTTTCCACCATGCCGCGCTGTGGAATGTTAGCATATCCTCGCCCCAGCCTTCTTCTTTTTCTTGCTGATGTGCAATAAAGCGGAGTATCCCCTCGGGATGACCTTTTTCAAATTCCTTTGTGTAGCCGGGGCAAACTATACCAAATTGTCCGCCGGGTTTTACCAGCTTTGCATACACACATGGGAAGTACGTTTCGTCAGTGCCATAATAATGATAACTGTCGATTGACACAGCGGCATCAAAGAAATTGTTTGCATAAGGAAGCGCGTGTGCTTCGGCATAAATAGGAAATACCCGGTCAGCTACACCAGCATCCTCAAAACGGCGCAGATTATCCGTTGCACTAATCCAAAGGTCATTGACACTATGCAACAGACTTTTTACAACGGCGCATTGTATAAAGGGAAAGATTCCACATCAGATGTAATGATCATTGAATGATATCGCCCCGCTGATATTGTATTGTGAGTAATATGTTCTAAAATAGAAACTGCTGGCTCACGCAGTGGTGAGTCGCGCACGGTTAGGCTGGGGTATAGAGCGAAAGCTGGACTACCGAAAGTAAAATTGCTATATTCACACTTTCGATGTTTCGTAAATTGGTGCAGAAAATAGGTGGTATACGGGAATAAACCCCCGAGGCTTGTCATATATTTTTCCAACACGGGAGGGAAAGTCCATGGCGGAAAATATTCGGGCGTTTTTGGGTGCTGAAATTGCGCGGCGGCTGGCGGGTGTTGGCGGACGGCTGCTTGAGCGGGCTTCGGAGATTCGGCTGCGGACGGACAAGCCGCTGATTCTGCGAATCGACGGGCGGGACTATTTTGTTGTTTCGGAATCCTTTCAGGGGTCGCAGCTGGTGTCGATGGGGGAAAAGGCGTACCGCCCGTCCGCAGAGGATATCCGCGAAACCATGGAGCGTATCAGTCAGTATTCGTTTTACGCCTTTGAGTCGGAGCTGACTTTGGGATATATCACCCTGCCGGGGGGGCATCGGGTGGGGGTGACGGGGCAGGCCGTGCTGGAGGACGGCGCGGTGCGTGCGTGGCGGTACATCAGCGGCCTGAATATCCGGGTGGCGCGCTGTATCCCCGGCTGTGCCGACGGGGTTCTGCCGCAGATTCTAAACGCCTCCGGACTGATGCACACGATGATTATTTCGCCGCCGGGATTCGGCAAGACAACGCTTCTGCGGGACATCGTGCGGCAAATTTCTGACGGCGGCCTGACCGTAGGCCTGGCGGACGAACGCTCCGAGGTGGCCGGATGCTTCCGAGGGGTGGCGCAAAACGACGTTGGCTTTCGTACGGACGTATTGGACGGATGCCCAAAAGCTTTGGCAATGGTAATGCTTTTGCGGGCTATGTCTCCGGATGTAATCGCCGTAGACGAGCTGGGCGGCGAGGCCGACGCCCGCGCCGTGGACGCGGTGCTTAACGCCGGGGTGAAGCTTCTATGTACCGCCCACGGCAACGATGTGGCCGACGCAATGGCCAACCCCGCGCTGGCCAGCTTGCTTGGGCGGGGGATTTTCGAGCGGTTTATCGTGCTAAACATGCCCGGCAAAATAGCCGGGGTCTTCGACGGCGGCGGAAAATTAATTTGAGCGTAAATTGTCCACACTCAAATACATTTCGGGAACAACACCCTGAATAATCGTGTCCACCAGCGAGACATTGCGCGTGACAATAATTTCCGACGGCTGCACCGGATTTATAATGCGGACGACGCTTTCCACGGTCAGCCACACGGCAAAACGGGCTTGATTTATGCCCACGGCGGTGAAGCTGGTTTCGTAGTTTACAAGGGCGTTGCCGATGGGGGCCAAATCAAAGGAAAATTGCGGCCCGCGCTGCGCCAGAGTGTCCAGGCCTAGGGCCATCCCTATGGGCACGTAAACGGTTTCTGGCTCCAAATTGCTTAGCCTTTCGGAAATGCGCATTGCGGCGGCGTTGCAAATTTCATTGGCCAAAACCGTATTTACGGACAGCACGGGCAGCTCGTCGGACAGGGAATGGCTTAGTAAAATAAAATCCTCCGCGGTTATGCCGTTTTCCCGGATGATTTCCTGCACAACATCGTTTATTACATTGTTGATTTTCGTTTGCAGCTGTAGTTCGGCAGCGTCCAAAACAAGCGGGAGGATTAGCCTGTCGAAGCGGTAAAAGCTATAAACGAACGCCACCACCAGCAAAATCAGCATTGCGAAAAAAATATATCTGCGCGGAACCTGAAACCCACTGCGGCCCGCGCTTTTTTTGCGCCTTTTTATAGCAATAGGCGGCCCCGGCGGCTTTCTTCTGCGCCGTAGCCACCTATTGAATGTCCTTAATTTTCTGCCCATTTAACACCTCATATACCTTATTGATAAAGTATATGCGGCCCTACGCTAGGCCTATTTATCCGCCAGATGAATGATTTCGTCAAAGAGGGACTGGAATCTTTCGTCGCTTTCGTGGGTGATGGCGATTACCGTGAGGTCTTTGTCGGCGAAGAGGTCTGTGAGGATATCGCAGGCGGTTTCGAGGTCCACGCCGGAGGTTATTTCGTCGAGAATAAGCACCTTCGGCTTGTGCAGCAGCGCACGGGCCAGCACGATGCGCTGTTTTTGGCCGCCGGAAAGGCCGGAGGTATTGGAAATGCCACGGTTGAGAGCCTCCTCGTCGGGAAGGAAATCCACAACGCGGGTGATTTTTAGGGCATGGTCAAGGTCGGCCTGGGGAGGCATCCCGCCAAAGAAGGTCAGATTATTAATAGCCGTGTCGGTAAAAAGATAGGGGTCCTGACGCACGAAGCGTGTGATTTTATTGTAATCCTTCGGGTCAATGTCGCGGATGTCCTGGCCGTCAATTTTTATGCTGCCGTCAAATTCCAAAAATTCCATGGCCAAGGCTTTGGCAACGCTTGTTTTGCCATATCCCGACGGCGCGAAAATGGCGTATTTCTTGCCCTGTGTAAAGCTTAAATCCAGATTTTGTACAACGTATTCATCGTCCTCGTAGCGCAGGCCGAGTCCGTTGATTTCGATTGCGTTGTTAAAGGAGGGAAGGGGGCTTTTTCCTTGCGTGGGGGCGGCTTTTTCCTTGGCCTTTTCCACCAGGCCCTTGGCCGCGCGCATTCCATTTAAGCCCTCCACGAACTGCGTCACGGGCCATGCGACGTTTTGCGTCAGCTGCATAATTACCATCATTTCGCCTAGGGTTATGTCGCCCTCTATTACAAAATAAGAGCCCACGCTGATAATCGCCAAAACCAACAGGAAATTTGAATACCCTGCCACAAAGTTGGCCAGCACCTCAAAGAATTCGGCCTTCATGCGGGAGCGTTCAACCTTTTGGTTTTCTTTTTCATGACGCTGCAAAAAAATGTCCTGCTTGTCATAGGCCATGATTTCCCTCTGGCCCTGAATGCATTCCCGGGCTACGTTTACATACTCGGCCACGGAGTCGGAATATGCCTTTGTGCGCTTATTAAGCCCCTTGCCAAAGGGCGCGGTAATTCCCACCAGCAGCACCATAACTCCCACGACGGACAGTGCTATCCATGGGCTTATCCAAATCATGGCACCCATGGAGAACACGATATTTGCTATGCGCATGGCAAGCAACGCCTGATGGCGGTAGTATTTATCCCGCAAGACGTCGATGTCCGCAGTAAAAAAGCTCAAGTCCTTGTTATTGTCCTCCGCCGGGGATTTCAAACGGCGGCCAAATAAAAAAGCCATTCGGCTGCGCCTTGACAAGAACAGCATCTCAAAGGTATACGCCAGCCTAAACCGCACCGCCGTCAGATTCATAGAGAATTCCACAACCCATATTCCCAGCGTCAGGATTATGGCCGGCCACAGGGCATCAAGAGCCCTGTTTTCCGCCGCGCCGATAATTCCCCCCAGCGCAAAAGCAGTGGCCACCCCCGCCGCCGCCGATATAATGGAAAAAATAATCGCAATGATAATATTAAATCTTGATTTTTTTGATGACACACTATCTCCCCTTTTCTATTTTTTGGAACGGGTTAAGCTTATAACAAAAACCTCGCATCTTTAAGATAGCATCGGTTGATTTTTTGTTACGGTTTTGACCGTGTTGCTGCCCAGCATGCTTTCAAGCTCACGGGTTAGGCTGTCGCTTTGGGTGACCCAGAAATCGCGGTTGACTTGAAATTTTTGTTTTTGGGCCTCACTATAAATGATTACAGGGGTATCTCCCGGGTGGGCGGATAGTATATCGGTAATGATTTTGGGGCCCACATCGCGGTTTGCGGGAATTTTGACCCAGAAGGTAACGGTTTGAGCGGATGCGGCCTGGGGGGCGGGCGCGGATTGCGATTGCGCCTGTTCGTGCGCCGAGCCGGGTATATCCTCATAGAAAAGAATATCCTGAGTCACTATTTTTGTGGCTTCCTCCTCCCGTGCGTTTACGCGGCCCTGGATAATGAGAACTTGGTCAACTTGTAGGCGCGGGCTGAATTTCTCATAAATTTTCGAGAAGACGATGACCTCAACAGAGCCGTACATATCCTCCACGGTTAGGAAGCAGAAGGGCTTGTTATCGGCCTTGGTATACATTATTTTTTTGGCGGTAATCATTCCGCCGTATTTTACGGATTGGCCGTCTTTGAGATTGCCGGCGGCGGATTCCACGGTGTCGCTTTCGTCGTCGGAGGCGAAGTCCGCGCTGGTTACGCTGGCGTAAATGCGCAGAACGTCTTCGTATTCCGCAAGGGGATGGCCGCTTACATACACACCCAGAAGCTCCTTTTCGTCGTGGAGGCGCAGACGTTTGGGGAATTCGCTCATTTGGGGAAGGTCATCGGTATCGGACTGCTCCCCGGCGGGGGTGTCGTCCATATCGAACAAAGACAGCTGCCCGTCCAGCGTGGATTTTTTCACTTGGTTGAGGCCGCTTTGAATATTCTGATAAACCGCGATGTACTGAGAACGCTTGCCCCCCAGCGAGTCAAAGGCCCCGGCGCGGATTAGGCTTTCGAGGCAGCGTTTGTTCACATCATAGGCGGACATGCGGCGGATAAAATCTGTGATGCCGGTGTATTTTCCGTTGGCCTCGCGCTCGGTAACAAGGGCGTCAACATTGGCTCGGCCTACGTTTTTTATCGAGGAAAGCCCGAAGCGTATACTCTTGCCGCTTACAGAAAACGCCGCAAAGCCCTCGTTTACGTCGGGGGGCAGCAGCGGAATGCCCATTTTTTTGCAGTCGTGAATATATCCCGCCACCTTGTCGCTGGAGTCCATTACGGAGGTCATCAGCGCGGCCATAAATTCCACGGGATGATAGTATTTCAGCCATGCCGTTTGGTATCCGATTACGGCATAACCCGCCGCGTGGGGTTTGTTAAAGGCATAGGCCGCGAATTTTTCCATGGCGTCAAAGATTTCTCCGGCAGCTTTTTCCGGTACGCCGTTTTTTACGCAGCCGGGCACGCCCTCGGATTCCAGCCCGTGGATGAAATTGCGGCGTTCCTCTGCCATTACGTCGTCTTTTTTCTTGGACATGGCGCGGCGGATAAGGTCGCTGCGTCCCATGCTGTACCCGGCAAGGTCACGCACGATTTGCATAACCTGCTCCTGATACACCATACAGCCGTAAGTTGCTTTTAAAATGGGCTCAAGGCTGGGATGCAGATATGTGATTTTAGCGGGATTTTTTTTGCCCTTGATGTATTGGGGGATGTAGTCCATCGGGCCGGGACGGTACAAGGATATTCCCGCCGTCAAATCCTCCAAGCTGCGGGGCTGCATTTCACGCATGAAGGAGGTCATTCCCCCGCTTTCCAGCTGGAATAAGCCGCTGGTTTTGCCTTGTCCTATCATTTCATATACCTTGGGGTCATCATATCCGTACGGCCAGTCCCAAACGTCTATGTCTATACCCTTGCCGCGTTTGACCTCCTCGGCGGCGATGCGGAGTACCGTCAAAGTCCGCAGGCCCAGAAAGTCCATTTTTAACAGGCCCAGCTCCTCTACCGTTCCCATGGGGAATTGGGTCGTCACCACGCCGTCGTTTACATTCAGCGGAACATACTCATATACCGGCTTGTCGCAGATTACCACCCCCGCCGCGTGGGTGGAGGAGTGGCGCGGCAGACCCTCCAGACGCAGGCTCATATCTATGAGCTTGTGGGTGTCCTCCTCTTCGTCATAGGCCTGCTTAAGCTCCGGGTTCATTTTCAGGGCTTTGGTCAGAGTCATGCCCAAATCCGTGGGAATCATTTTGGCCACCCGGTCCACATCGGCGTAGGTCATGGCTAGGGCCCGGCCTACGTCCCGGGTGGCGGCGCGGGCCTTCATCGTCCCGAAGGTGATGATTTGCGCAACGTGGTCCTCGCCGTATTTTTGGATTACATAGTCGATGACCTCCTGGCGGCGTTCGTAGCAGAAGTCTATATCGAAGTCGGGCATAGAAATTCTTTCCGGATTTAAAAACCGCTCGAACAGCAAATTGTACGGAATCGGGTCAACATCCGTGATGCGGAGAGTATATGCCACGATGCTTCCCGCGCCGGAGCCCCGCCCGGGGCCCACCATGATTTTATTGTCACGGGCGTATTTTATGAAATCCCATACGATTAGAAAATACGCGACAAAGCCCATAGAGTTTATTACATTCAGCTCAAAATCCAGCCGGGCCTGATGTTTGGGCGCGTCCTCGCCATATCGCTCCGCCAGCCCCGCTTCGCACTGCCGCTTTAGATATATGGATGGGTCAACTCCGCCGGGCACGTCAAAAATCGGCAGCTTATACTTGTTAAACTCAATCTCTATGTTGCAGCGGTCGGCTATTTTCTGTGTATTTTCAAGGGCTTCCTTGGCGTAGGGGAACAGCTCATACATTTCCGCCGGGGATTTCAAGTAAAATTGGTCGGAGTCATAGCGCATTCTGTCTTCGTCGTGGATTGTCTTTTGGGTCTGAATGCACAGCAAAATATCATGGGGCTGGGTATCCGTGGCGTCGATATAGTGGACGTCGTTTGTGACAACCATGGGGATGCCCGTTTCGTTGGAAATGCGGATTAATTGGGGATTGATTGTCTTTTGGTCGGTTAGGCCGTGGTCTTGCAGCTCTAAGTAAAAATTCCCCCGCCCAAAGATTTCGTCGTACAAAAGAGCGCGCTCCTTGCCCGCCTCATAACCCTGTGTAAGCAGAATTTTCGGCACGACCCCCGACGCGCACGCGCTCAGCGCGATTAGCCCGCGGCTGTATTGTCGCAGAAGCTCCAGGTCAATCCGGGGCTTGTAGTAAAACCCTTCCGTAAAGCCTTGGGACACCAGCTTAATCAGATTTTGATACCCCTCTTCGTTCTCCGCCAGAAGCACCAAATGATGATACATACCCTCGTCGCGGCGTTCCTTTACAAACCGCGAGGTGGTTGCCACATAGACCTCGCAGCCCAAAATCGGCTTGATGCCCTCGCTTTTGGCAGCCTTGTAAAAGTCGATTACGCCAAACATTACCCCATGGTCGGTAATCGCCAGACTGTCCATTCCCATTTCCCGCGCGCGGGACGCCAGCTCTTTTATTTTTGCGGAGCCGTCCAGCAGGCTGTACTCCGAGTGCACATGCAAATGTATAAAGGGTTGCATTTGGTTATTTCCTCCCGGGAATAATTTTTTGGGGAGCGGCCCCACTTCCCATTTTTTATCGCGCGTTGGTAGGCGCGTTGCTTTTGTGGTAGTATATCAAGAAAATTGGTTAGTACAAAATCTTTAGAGGGTGGAAGCACGGGAATCAATTTTCATCCGACTTTGTAAATTCGACCTAATTCCTAATAAACGTAAATTGCTGTTTAACCAAAAAAAACAATCTATACACGCCATTGATAATGTAGAGTAATCCTGTGCGGATAACCACTTCAGAAACCCCGGTTTTTTCCCAAATCAGTTGAAGTGAGGATGAAGGAGTGGTAAACTACCCCAAGACGGCAACAGGATGGGGGGTAACAAGCGTGGACGAGCTTGTAAAAGTGATAGATAAGGATTTTGAATATACAGGGCACGATATAAATGATGAATTAATACAAATATTCGTGCGTTCAGTACGCCCGGAAGCAAGATGTCCCTACTGCGGAAACAGCACAAACAAAGTCCATAG
>Ga0209755_10002286_pt1 | contig 26664 bp, 23 predicted proteins | sample TergutCo191P1_FD_187301 | JGI IMG/M metagenome (GOLD analysis project Ga0209755, IMG submission 187301) | Cornitermes sp. P1 segment gut microbial communities from Petit-Saut dam, French Guiana - Co191P1 (SPAdes) (version 2) | ecosystem: Host-associated > Arthropoda: Insects > Digestive system...
CGAATTTGGTCGCGCCCGTTTCCTCGTAGAGTTCGCGTCTGGCGGCCTCAAGCGGGGTTTCGCCTTGTTCAATGTTTCCGCCCGCCGTTTCGTAGGTATCGCGGACTTTGGCGCGGCAGTACAGCCACTTGTTCTTGTACCGCGAAAAGATGACGACAAAACGATAGGCTTTTAACGAGCCGAGACCCGCCGTGTGGACTCTGTATTCGTCATAACTTGGCGTTTGGGCGGGTTGAAACAAATCTATCTTTTCCATTCCCGCGCAGTCGTTTTCGACAAAATACATTTTCACAACCCAGGGCATTATATACGCCATTGCCATGAAATCCTCGTAGCCGTAGGTATTGTCGTAATGGTTGATAATCGCCGACAAAGCCGTTCCGTGTGTTCCGATGGCAATGTTTTTGTCCTTATGCCGGGTCAAGGTCTTGTTCAGCGCGGCTATGTTGCGTGTCTGGACCTCGTGAAGGGATTCACCGTCCGGTTGCCTGGATGAAAAATCGGCCCATTGCTCTTTAAAAAAGGCTTTGAAGTCGTCTATCCAGGCACTGCCAAACCTGCGCTCGCGGAAATCCTCGACGGTCTGGAGCTTCAAACCCGCGGCCTCGGCAAAACCGGAAACGGTGTCCACCGCTCGTTTGTATGGGCTTGAAAGAACGGCATCGATCTTTTTATCCCGCAGAAATTCGGTGACAAGGGCGCAGTCGTTCAGCCCTTTTTCGGTTAGCGGGCGAATCGCGTCCTCGCGCACGTTGGAATCGGACTGCGCGTGTCGTATAAAATAAATCGTGGTCATTGCGTGTCCCCCCATTTGTGCCTCTTGCCTGGTATAATTATCATAAAAATTCGTCGGTTTGAGAAGGGAGCTCCGGAGAGCCCATAACCTAGGGCTTTCTCCCCAGAGATCTCACCTCTTTGTACTTTTTCGTCGCATGGATGGTATACTATTAAAACAAACTCGTACTTGTGTTATAATGAACCATGAACCTCAAGAATCGAGCAAAAGGTCTTTCCCTGCCCTTGGTTTTAACTATTTTCGCCTTCTGTGGTATGTCCTGTTCCGCACATGAGTATGCCAGTATCCAGGACATCGGCGTACAGTGGGCAGCCGTCGAGTGGAGTCTCGAACGGATGCAGGATGGAGAAACCGTCCAGGCAGGAAGCCCTGTTGTCGAAGCTCTGGATACGTTCCAGGCAGTTGTTCGTTCGTTCCTGGATTCCAGGGTGTACCAGATGCCTAGAATCGTACCCTATGGCCTTCCTGAGCCCAGCGAATTGCCCAGCATTCACGATATCGAGGGTTTGACCCTTTTCCTTCGCGAGGCCGTGCTGAGCGGCGATCGAGAAAAAACCCTGCTTGTTTCCGCCAATATTTCCAGCATACTCGTCCGCACGATGCTGCGGGAAGGAGAGACGAACCAACCCTTTACCAGCATATATTCCAGGCTTCTACTGTTATCCTCCGTTATAATCGTGCTTATCGTTATCGCGATCCTATTCCTAGGCAGGGTACTATCTCGTTCGCTCAGGCATAGAGAGGAAAGCTCCGCCTTTTCACGAGCCGTGCTTCTGGCGCAGGAGGAGGAACGGACACGCATCTACGGGGAACTTAACGGTACCATAGTGGAGGATCTGTGCTACCTTTCCATGAACATGGACAGAATTGGCGCAACCGACGAAAGAGCCGAGCGAAAAAGCCTTTGCTTGGAAGCACAATCAATCCAGGCGGGGATTATCGACAGGGTACGAAATATCTGTTACAGCCTCGCCCCGCTCGAATTCGGAATGCGAAATCTACCCGATACGTTACGGCAGCTCTGCTTTGATTTCGGCAACCATACTGGGATTGTCTGCCGCATGGTCGCGGGGGAAAACTCGGATCCAGATTCTCTGAGCGACGAACAGGGAACGCATATTTTCCGCATCGTGCAGGAAGCCCTAGCCAACGTGGGAAAACACGCTAACGCTAAGGAGGCAATCGTCGAATTGCAGGCCAGGAATGACGGCGGACTTTCCGTAACGGTTTCCGACGACGGCGTAGGATTTGAATCCAGCGGCGGTATACGCCCAGGAATCCAGGGCATGAAGGAAAGGGCAATACTACTAGGGGGAAGCTTGGCAATAGGTAGCAAGCGGGGAAAGGGGACGCAAATTTGTCTGCTCATACCACCTTCCACAAAAATATTTGATAATCGCCAAATGTAGGATTGCCATTTATCCTTAAGGGTGATATACTCGTATTGAGATTTTGATAAGCCTTGTGTATAATCTGTGGATAAACTATGGATATGTACATGACTTCTAAGGAACAACGCCGTAAAAACTTGGGGCTTTTTGAAAAGCTTTGTTTTTCGATGCCTAATTCCTTGTCCTGTAAGGAATTAGCGTTATTTTTGCTACTCAAATATTTAGGTAAAAATACAAGTTGTATGGTAAGTTTAAATAGTTGTATATTTGGGCATTTATGATGCCTGTGGATAACTTGTGGAAAATTGTGAGTGAAGGGTAAAAATGGCGACATTGGACAATGAGGTTCTCTGGAACAAGGCGCTGAACCAACTAAAGGCGGAACTGGGGGAAACAGAATTTAACGACTGGTTTACCGACGCCCGTTGTCTTAAATTTGGGGAAGAATGCGTAACCATAGGTTTCCCGTCCGCCTTTCACCGCGACAGGGTCAAAAAGAGTTATCAAGATAGGATTAGAACAAAGTTGTGGAAACTTACGGGCAGGGAGATTGCCCTGGAATTCGAGGTGTTTTCCAAAAAGGGGACGGAAAAAAAAACCGCATCTCAAAAGACAGCCAGTATATCTTCAGATGAAACGGATAGGGAACTGGTAGACAAAGGAACGATTTCTCCTACGCCAAAAACCAAAAGGGATCAGCATCCCCAACTGAGGGATGATTACACCTTCGAAAGATACGTCATTGGCGAAAACAACAACTTTGCCGCGAACGCCGCCATCGCTATAAGTCGAAATCCAGGGACTAATTACAACCCCTTCTTCATTTACGGCGGGGTAGGTTTGGGAAAAACCCACATGATGCAAGCCATTGGCAACCACATACATGAAAATACCGACAAAAAGGTCATCTATGTTACTTCCGAAGATTTTCTTAACGAATACGTGGAATGCGTACGCGAGAACAAAATGAATCTTTTCAAAAACAAGTTTCGTCGAGTGGACACGCTACTTATTGACGATATCCAATTTTTCGCGGACAAACCTGGTGTACAGGACGAGCTTTTTCACACTTTCAATACCATGCTTAACGCCAAAAACCAAGTAGTGTTTACTTGTGACCGCCCACCTTCTGAATTAAGGAAATTCGAGGAAAGGCTTGTTTCTCGGTTTGATCAAGGCCTTAAAGTGGATCTTCAACCGCCACGATACGAAGTACGTTTTGCAATCTTGAAAGCTACATCCAAAGACAGGGGTTCTAATATATCCGACGAAGTAATTGACCTTGTAAGTAAGAAAATATCGTCTAATGTAAGAGATCTTATTGGTGCACTTAATACACTGATTGCCTATACTGAAATAATGGGCAAACCAGTAACCCTAGATATTGCCCAACAAAAACTGAAGGATATACTTGTGTCAAGTAAGCAGTCAAATCTTTCTATGGAGGTAATTCAGAAAGTCGTAGCTAGCTATTTTTCCATCAGTGTAAATGACTTAAAAGGCAAAAAAAGAACCCAGAATATAGTTTATCCTCGACAACTTGCAATGTACGTATGTAGGGAAATGACCGAATATTCAAGTACAGAGATAGGGGAAGCCTTCGGCGGCAGGGATCACTCCACTGTTATTTATTCGCTAGATAAGATACGTAATAGGTTCGTCATAGATGCAAATCTAGACTCTACTATTGATGTCTTAAAGCGACAAGTAAAGGAGCTGGGGGCGAAAATATAAATAAAAGCCGTTGAAAATCGGAACATAAGCTGTTTAAAACATGGGGACTTGAGTAAAGTGTGGAAAACAAGGATAATTATACCTAGATTTATCGAAACGTAAATCTATACGTGGCAAGGAATTAGTTAGGTTTTCCACTTTTCCTGCCCCCTATTACTACTTTTATTATTATATATACGAGTGTATAATAATAGAGAAGGAGCAAATCATGAAATTTGTGTGCGAAAGAAACATTCTCCTAAAGGAAATATCTATAGCCCAGGAGATTATAACCTCTAAAAATGTCGTCTCCATATTATCGAATATATATCTTGAAGCGGAAAATGATACGCTTACAATCAAGGCAACTGACCTAAAAGTTAATTTTGAGACCAAAGTACCCGTGACGGTACTAGAGCCAGGACCCTCAACAGTATTTGGGGACAAATTCTTAGGTATTCTTGGTTCAGTTCCCGAAGGCGAGATGGAATTTGAATACAAAGACAATAAGGTAAAGATAAAGACATCTGCCAAAAAAGCGAATTTCCAGCTTAAAAGTATGGCTTCTGACAAATTTCCTGAGTTTCCCGTTTCTAGTGAGGAATACTTTGAGATACCCATAAAAGAATTCAAGGAAATGGTGAGCCAGACGGTTTTTGCTGTTTCTGATGATGAAACTCGTTATTTTATGAATGGGGTATTTCTCGAAAAAACTGAGGACAAACTTGTAATGGTTGCTACGGATGGGCGTAGACTTGCGTACGTAAGTAAAAATGCTGAAAATGTGCAGGATTTTGCTGGAATTATAGTTCCTCCGAAAATTCTTAGTATAATTTTAAAAAGGGCTGGAGATGAAGGGCTTATTGCTATTTCCGTAACAAACAAAACCATATTCATTCGTTTTGGATCGTATAATCTTTCTTCGGTTCTTATTGAAGGAAATTTTCCCAATTATCGTAAGGTTATACCTGAAAATCAAGCTACTTTTTTTACTATAAATAGAAAGGAAATGCTAGATGCTCTTAAACGTGTATCACTGCTTGTGGAACAGAAGTCCCATCGCGTATACATCGGACTTAAATCAGGAGTAATAGAAATATATTCCGAAGAAGGGGAAATAGGCGATGCCAAGGAAGAAATTCCTTGTAAATTTGATGGGGAGGGAATATCCATGGCTTTAAATTATCGTTACATAGAGGAGCCGTTTAAAGCTATAGGCAGTGATGAAATTTGTGTACGTTTTACTAACCCAAGCAAAGCCATTACAATAATGCCAGTTCCAGAATCTGATTTTTTTCATATTGTGATGCCAATGCAGTCATAGTCGTGATATTTTCATCATTACGTACCATGGCGTTTCGAAACCTTGTAGACTCCATGGTAAACATTTCTTCAAAAACTGTCTTTTTTGTTGGAGATAACGGGCAAGGGAAAACAAACTTTCTTGAAGCTTTGTATTTTTGTGCCTACGCTTCATCATTTCGTAGGGCACGTGATACTGATATCGCTAGAAATGGAATAAAAGATTTTTCTGTTGCTACAAAAATTACAGACTGTCCATCTGCAAAAGACACACATAACGAAATTATCGTGAAATTTCAACAAGAAAAAAAAGTTGTACTGATAAATGGAAAAAAGATAGAAGACAGGAAGGAGTTACTTTCCGTTATCCCGTGTATAGTTTTTTGTCACGAGGACATGGAATTTGTGAATGGAAGTCCCGAACAACGACGATGGTTCTTTGATCAGGTACTTAGTCTTTATGATTCAGTTTATCTGGAGGACTTGCGTTGCTACAGAAAAGCTGTCAAAGCTCGTAATACTATTTTACGGAGTAATTTGAAGCAGAAATTCGAGAATAACTCAAAATCGTTGCTGGACACTATGGATTATCAGTGTGTTTCTTATGGAATAAGGCTTATGGAAAAACGAAATACTGCAGCACAGCTTTTTTCAAAAGTATTTGCTCCACTTTACGAGAAAGTATCAGGTATTTCGAATATGACCGTTAGTTACGTGCCATCTTGGAAAAGTTTCGATGAAAAAGAATCTCTGGATTTTCTGTTGAAGCGACGTCCCGTGGATATGGCTGCAGGAGTTACCATTACAGGACCCCACCGTGATCGATATTCTTTTACTATTAGTGGTATTAACTTTGTTACTAATGCTTCGACTGGACAGCGTCGCCTTTTGGCCTTGCTTTTAAGAGTTGCTCAAGCGTGTCGCTTTTCCGAAATGACAGGTAAAAACCCCGTGCTATTATTGGATGACGTACTTTTAGAAATGGATGGCGAAAAACGTCGGCGTTTTTTTTCCGTACTACCAGAATACGATCAAGCGTTTTTTACGTTTTTGCCAGAGGAACCTTTTCATCAATATGGAAACAAGGATACACTGGTGTACCATGTCAGAAATGGAAGGGTGGAAACGAAAAGCGAATGAAACGTATCGGAGATATAATAACATCCGTTTTTGATGAAAACATGATGGACAAAGCTGATGGGTATTCGGTTTTTTTTTCTTGCTGGAAGGACATAACTGAAAAAAACGGTATCCCTGCGGCGGCAACTCATTCGTGGATAAAAAGTATTGATAACGGTCTTGTTTGGATAGAGATAGATCACCCTGGCTGGAAACAAATAATCCAAACCAAGGAAAGAAAACTTCTGTATGACTTTCGCTATCGTTTTCCAAAAATGGGAATTTCGGGTATATCTATTATGCTGCGTCGCCCTGGTATTCGTTTTGAAAATAAAAAAGATGAATCTGTTACCAAAATTGCAGTAAAGAAGGAGGAACAGCTGTCAGTTGATATAAATGAAATACAATCTATAATGGATGACCAGATATGCAATTTCGAATACAGCAACATAAAGAACAAGGCTTTAAAGAAATTACTTATGCGATTGGAAAAAACAATAGTCGATAAAAACACATAAACACAGTGCTAGAGCGTGTTAATTTCCTTACATGGCTAGGCTATGCTGCAACGTCAGATTTGAGTTTAAAGTCGTCGATGTTAAAGCCCCCGAAGCCATCTAAAATTTTTTTTGTAAGGCTCTCATATATAACCAGTCTGTCGCTTTTGTTAACGGTTGTAATGGATTTTGCGATTAAGGTTCTGATTGTTGCGTTGGGTAGCTCCCGTAAAAGGTATCTCCCCCTAAATGTGCCATCGGAGACATTCCCATGTATGGTTTTGAAATTATAGGGTCTGTTGATGCATTGCATGTAAAATGCCATCATCCTGCTTAAGGAATTGAAATACAGGAAATCAAAATCTGGCTTTCCAGTTTCAAGGGCATCTTGTAAATCATCCAGCATGTCCCATAAGAGGTATTTTGTCAAATCAGACATTGAGGGGGTTTCCCTCTCATTTTTGTAAAAAGTGTCAATCATCTCTAATGCTTTTTCTTTTAGAATCGTAAGATCCCCAGTCTTATCCAGCATGATTTTACCAGTGGCAAACTGGGTTTGGGACATCAGTGTTCTTTCGTGAAAATCATCTTCAAAATACCGAAAAATTTGCCTGGGGGGATTGGCAAAATATTCTATTAGCAAATCGTCAATAACTTTGTTACCCCGTTCCCTATAATACACACTATCTTTGAGGATAAGGTGAACATCCAAATCAGAGTGTCTGGTAGGGTTTCCAGTGATGTAACTTCCACACACCAATACGCCAATGACATCACCAAAGTGCTCAAAACCCGACAGGAAACTATTGAGTTTTTCTTCCCAGTTTTTCATTTACGAACCTACTTTGCAAAAAATATCCTGCTGGAATTAATCGACGGGGACACCACAATTGCAGTATGTATTTGAAGTATCGGCAGGCATTGGGGGGTTCTTTATAGCCAAATGTACGAAAAAGAAATGTTTCGACAATGTTCAATGCCAGGCTGGGTTATCAAAGAATTTACGAAGGCGAACTTTCTTGGCCTGTCGTAGAAACACCTGTTTTTCAACCGCTTCGGATGCCAATGTTTCACGTGGAACATTTTTGATGTCACGCAGGCACGGGCGGAAACGCGACGCGACCTGCCTGCCAAGATGGAACGGGGGCTTTCCCCACGCGCCGGCCGGCGGCGGTACGGGAAAAATTTTTTCGCCGGGGCGCTTGACATTTTTGCCCGGGGCGTGTACCATATGGCTAATAGTTTGCCGTCATTTAAAAGCCGAGCTTGCGCGTTTGGCCGCATAAATGCGGTTAACTAGGAATTTTTATGGAATCAAAAAGGGATCATAATATATTTTACCAACCGCTGGGCCTGCGGGTTCGAGAAAATAAAAAAGGAAAGCCGTCGCCCTGTTTTCTGGCTGTGACAACGCCGCCGAACCGCGGCCGCCATACGTCGTCGATCAAGAGCAGGGCAACGGCTATGCGCCCGGTGGCTATATACCTGGCTCCACGCCCGTCCCGACGCCTACACCAACTCCGATGCCAACGCCTACACCGACTCCGACGCCCACTCCAACTCCAACTCCAACACCTACGCCGACTCCAACGCCCACGCCTACACCAACTCCGACTCCTACCCCAACGCCAGGCCCATGTGGCGAAAAAGATTGCGATTGCGACAACGGCGGAGGCGAGCCTGGGAAACCTGGAAACGGCAATAACGGGGGTGGCAACGGCCAACAACCTGGTGTCGAACCGCTGGTTGATGTGGACTTCCCTGCTATCCCATTCGCACGCCCAGCGGGATGGCAACAAGTGGCACAAGACAAAATGGGTACTGCCCTGTTGCAGTTGAGAGACCAATCTTTTGACGTAACCGAACGCTTTGAAGGCTGGGTCACCACGGGCAACCTTGACGCAACGCAAATGCGGTTTGCACAAGAAGTCCTTGACAATCAAGAGCGAATACGATTCCGCATCAATACCGCCGAAGACCACAACTTTTCCACCATTAGCAACAATGTTTCAGATGGAACATCTGCTATCATGGAGTTCGTGCGTGATAATATTGTAGAAAATCAACCGCTATTCTCCTCGGCAAGAAATGCCTTTAATCTTGTCATAAACCTAAACCAACGCGATCATATGCCTCAACAACAATTGGCTGAAACAACTGCTCTTTTTAATTCCGCAAGGCAAAGCCTGCTAATGGTCGGCGGCCCACAAATACCCGCCGACCCGCAGGCGGCAGAGCCTATTTTACGCAATTTATTGATATCAATGTTGCCCGAAAAAATGGGGCCATATCGTAACGATGTTATTCAACAATTTAAAGACCACCGCCAATTCGACGCATTTACGCAGGACCTAAGCAGTCACTGGGGCATGGGACCTATCTGGCTCAACCCCCTGCCACAACAACAAGCACAAGCCCACGTGCAAACGCAATCAGAAGAAGAATACGTGCAAGCATACTTGGCCGAAGCGGCCAAAGGCGGCGTGTATTTGTAATTACAATTTCGGCTGTATTACATCTTCGCTTGTATTACAATTCCTTCAACCTTTGGGTCAGCAGATTTTTCGCCGCACCCGCTTTCATCTTGGATACGAAATCGAACAATAAAATGGTTTGCTTGTGATTTAGGGCCGCCTTTTTCGTGCCTGTCTTGCCCATAGACAATTCGAACGTGGCGTCCACGATTGCGGGCATTCTTTCGGCAAAGTCCCCCGTCGTATTATTTTTGACCGCTTTTAATATTTCTTCGGCGTCCGCGATTTTGGAGCCAACAATTAACGACGCCAAGAATGTAAGGTTCGCGCCTGTGCAACTGGTCGGCGACGCGCCGTAAATCAACTTCGACAATGCCAAATTGGACAACACCGCCCCTTTCAACTTTGATGCAGGGTGACTGACACTTTTTCCTACCGTGGGATTAGTTGTGTTATTCTATCAGCTAGCACTCGCGACAACTGCTGGCGCGCCTTCGTTGTAACCCCCCGGCGTCTTGACATCAAGGCTTTGGCGGACACGCCCTAGTGGAAAAAGCGGCAAGGCAGGGTATTTTCCCCCGCAAGATGGTCCCTCCACAAAAACCGCGAAATATGCTACCATGCCCGCATGAACGAAAAGCGTTTTCCCCTTTCCAGGGCCGAGCTTGAAAAGCTGGCGGGGCGTTACCCAACGCCGTTTTATCTGTACGACGAAAAGGGCATAGTCGAAAACGTGCGCGGGATAAAGGCAGCGTTTTCCGGTTTTCCCGGGTACAAAAACCATTTCGCGGTCAAGGCCCTGCCCAACCCCTTTATCATGAAGATTCTGGCGGCGCAGGGCTTCGGCGCGGACTGTTCCAGTTATCCGGAGCTGTTGCTGGCGGAGGCCGCCGGCATCCTGGGCGAGGACATCATGCTGACCTCCAACGGAACCCCGGCGAGCGAGTACCGGGAGGCCCGAAGGCTCGGCGCGGTGATCAACCTGGACGATCTTTCCCATGTCGGGTTCCTGGAGAAAACCGCCAGGCTTCCGGATCTGGTTTCCTTCCGCTATAACCCCGGGCCGCTGAAGGAGGGCAACGCCATCATCGGCAAGCCGGAGGAGGCGAAGTACGGCCTTACCCGCGAGCAGATTGTCCGGGGCTTCGCCATGCTGAAGGAAAAGGGCGTGCGGCGTTTCGCCCTGCACACCATGGTCGCATCCAACGAGCTTTCCGTTCCCTATCATATCGAAACGGCCCGCGTGCTCTTTGAGCTTGCCGCCGAGGTTTGCGCCGAAACCGGCGTCAGGCTGGAGTTCGTGAACCTGGGCGGCGGCGTGGGGATTCCCTACAAGCCCGGGCAGGAGGCGGTGGATTACCGGGTTCTGGCGGATGGGATTCGGGACGCTTACGACGGGATCGTCAAACCCGCCGGCCTTGATCCCCTGGCCATTCGCACCGAATGGGGCAGGGTGGTAACCGGGCCCCACGGCTGGCTGGTGGCGCGGGCGATTCACAAAAAGGAAATTTACAGGAATTACATCGGCCTTGACGCTTGCATGGCCGATCTTATGCGCCCCGCGCTTTACGGCGCGTATCATCACGTCAGCGTTCCGGGCAAGGAGGACGCGCCTTTAAGCGAGGTTTACGACGTGGTGGGAAGCCTCTGCGAGAACAACGACAAGTTCGCGATTCAGCGGCAGTTGCCGAAGATTGACGTTGGGGAAACCGACGGCGATTTCGTTGTGATCCACGATGCCGGAGCGCATGGCAGGGCGATGGGTTTCAATTACAACGCCAAACTCCGCTGCGGCGAGTTGCTGTTGCGGCAGGACGGTTCGGTCACGCAGATACGCCGGCCGGAAACCTCCGAGGATTATTTCGCCACGTTGGATATGCCCGGCGTGAAAAATTTTAACTAAGCGAGGAACGAAAATGGTACGACGAAACCCATGCATTGCGAATATCAAGGCCGGATACCTTTTCCCGGAGATCGCCAAACGCCGGCGGGAATACGCCGCCGCCAATCCCGACGCGAAAATAATCAGCTTGGGCGTGGGAAACACCACCGAGCCGATTCCGCCGCACATTAGCGCGGCCCTTGTCGAGGGCGCAAGGCGGCTTGGAACCGTGGAAGGCTACTCGGGTTATCAGGACGAGGGGCTTTTGGAATTGCGCGAAAAAATTTCGCAGGTTTTTTACGGCGGCAAATTCAAGGCAAACGAGATTTTCATTTCCGATGGGGCCAAGTGCGACATTGGCAGGTTGCAGCTTTTGTTCGGGGATGGGACGGGGGTGGCCGTTCAGGATCCCTCGTACCCGGTTTACGTTGACGGTTCGGTTTTGATAGGCGCGGCCTGGAAGCATAACGGCAAGGGTTACGATGGTATTGACTATCTTCCCTGCACTTTGGAGAATGGCTTCTTTCCCGATCTTTCCTTTGTGCCCGAAAACACGCTTATCTATTTCTGTTCCCCCAACAATCCCACCGGAGCGGTGTCAACCAGGGAACAGCTTGCGGCTCTTGTGGATACGGCAATCAGGAAAAAATCCGTCATCATTTTCGACGCGGCGTACAGCGAATACATCCGCGACCCTTCACTCCCAAAAAGTATTTTCGAAATTGAAGGCGCGCGGGAATGCGCCATCGAGGTCAACTCGTTCTCCAAGCCCGCCGGTTTCACCGGCATACGCCTTGGCTGGAGCGTGGTTCCCATGGAGCTGAAATACGAATCCGGCGAAAGCGTCAACGTCGACTGGAACCGCGTCTGTTCCACGGTTTTCAACGGCGCCTCCAACATCGCCCAGGCTGGCGGCATCGCCGCGCTGGACGACACCGGCAGAAAGGAAACCCGCGCCCTTACCGATTTTTACCTGGAGAACGCGAAGCTGATTCGCGACGCACTGCAAGGGCTGGGCATAAACTGCACCGGCGGGGACAACTCGCCGTATATCTGGGCGCATTTTCCGGGCCGGGACAGCTGGGAAGTTTTCTCGCGGATTTTGGAGAAGTGCCAGGTGGTGACGACCCCGGGCGCGGGCTTCGGGCCGGCGGGGGAGGGCTTTGTCCGGTTCTCGGCCTTTGGCCACAGGCAGGACGTGGAGGAAGCTTGTCGCAGGCTCGCGAAGTTTTAGGGTGGAATCCACCAAGGTATAAAAACACAAGGGAGACCGTACCATGACTTTTGACATGTTCCTTAACTTTGACGGCGACTGCCGCGACGCACTGGAATTTTACGCCGGGGTATTCGGCCTTGCGACCCCAACCCACATCATGACCTACGAACAGGCACCTGGGGGAGGATTTGGCGAGGGAAACACCGGTCGCATCCTGTATTCGACACTACCTATCTTTGGCCGCAACGTCATGTTTTCCGACTGCCCAGCCGGTTCCGGTTATGTAAAGGGCACAAACGCCGCCCTCCACCTAAACAGTGATGACAAAAGCGAAATGCAGAGAATTTTCGACGCGCTGGCGGAGGGCGGCACGGTGGGAATGCCATTGGAAAAAACATTTTTCAGCGAATTCTTTGGCTGCGTAACGGACATGTTTGGCGTTCAGTGGAACCTGGATATATGCGAACGGAGTGCGCTAAACGTTTACCTCACGTTTGACGGCGACTGTCGGGCGGCCCTGGACTTTTACGCCAAGGCGTTTGGCGTGGAATTCCCCGATGTGATGACCATGGATCAATATCCGGACGGCGGGATCGCCAAGGAAGACGAGGGGCGCATAATGCACGCCGAGTTGCCCGTTTTTGGCGGCAGGCTCATGGCTTCCGACTGCGCCTCGGGTTCGGACTTTGTTAAGGGAACCAACGTGGCCATTACCCTGGGCACTTCCGACAGGGACGAAATCGAAAGGGTTTTCGCGGCGTTGGCGGATGGCGGTAGGATCGCGATGCCGCTTGGCAAAACCTTTTTCAGCGATCTTTACGGCATGGTAACGGACAGGTTCGGGATTACCTGGCAGCTTAGCCTACCTGCGGGGGCAAATACTTTTTGACCTACCCGGTCGGCGCGGTGACAAAACCATTAAAAACACCGCGGTATGCGCATACCCAAGCCGGTTTGAATCCGGCGCGGTGCGCTACCAACTGCGAAGCCACGTTGCTTGAACCGGTTCCGTAGTAAGGGACTTTCCCTCGCCGCAGGATCTCCACTGCCAGCCCGCCTGTCAGTGCCGCCGCGATACCAAAACGGCGGTACTCCGGCAGAACGTCAATCCCGATTTGCCAAAGCATTTCGCAGTCGGCGCTTGCCCCCGCCATGCCAACGATTACCCCGCCTTTTCTTGCGAGCATTACAAGCAGGTCCGGGCGGGGGTGGTTCACGTCATACTGAATGGCATTGCCGAAACCGTCAAGTTTGTAGAGGCTTGGTATTTCGTCTCGCTCCACTAAAGTTAACTCGATATCGTCTGATAGCGGCAAGGGGTTCGGCTCGTCCGGCAGGAAGTAAATCCCGGAACCATACACGAACGGTAAGGAAAAAGCGTCATCCCTAGATTTGCCCTCAAGCTGTTCCCGTATCCAAGGCAGGATATCGTTCGTGGCGGAAACGACAACCGCGCCGCCCATCGTCAGCATTTCAAAGTGAGGCTCGTTGCGCGGGAATGGACGACGGCCCGGGTTTTCCTTGGCCTCGCAAAACAGAAAGCCGTCCCTATCGAAATCATCAGGTTTGCAATTGAGGTCGATTGCCAACTGGGCGCGGACTATTAATAGAATGTCTTTGTTTGATAAACCCATGTTGGCATTTTACAGCACCGGCAGAATAACCGCAAGCAGAACCGCAACGTAATGGTAAATCGCCGCGCAGGTGCCAGATGGCGTGGTTATTCTGGTGTTTGTCGTGATGCTGTGTATGTACACGGCCTGTTGTGGCTTGAAGAGCGTTTGGCGACGACTGTCGGTTGGTGGTAAAATTGGTACCTTAGTTGACAAACTTCCCGTGATCACCGTATAATTTTCCTTTAGGAAGTGCAATGCATCTGTTTGAAGCAGTCGCTGTTCAGCCAGCGGGAATCAACGGAGGCACTGCCCTGGCAAAACACTTATGCACAACTCAGTCGAATAGCCAAATGAAAACCTAAGGGATACATAATATGAAGATGCCTGAAATGCTCGACAATGTGAGCAAAACCGTCAGGGACGATTTGGCAGCGACAATATCCAAGAACGACAGGTTGTCCGTGGCGGCCGCCTGTTTCTCGATCTACGCATACCAAGCACTCAAAAAACAGCTTGGCGGCATCGCGGAACTACGCTTTATCTTTACATCGCCAACATTTTTGCGGGAAGGTGCGTCGAAAGAAAAGCGTGAATTTTATATCCCACGTCTTAACCGCGAACGCTCTTTATACGGAACGGAGTTCGAGATCAAACTTCGCAACGAACTGACGCAAAAAGCAATCGCCCACGAATGCGCCGACTGGATCAAAAAGAAGGTTCAATTTCGTTCCAACATCACAAGCGGCAATATCAGCACTTTCATGAATGTCGTAAGCGAAGAAACCACCACGACCTATGCGCCGTTAAATGGTTTTACCACCGCCGACATCGGTTGCGAACGGGGCAATAATATCATTAATCTTGTCACCAAAACATTCGCACCGTCATCCGATCAATACGTTCGCATTTTTGACCAGGTCTGGAACGACAAAAATCTGCTTCAAGACGTGACGGATATAGTCCTTGACAGTATCACCGCAGCCTACAACGAAAACCCGCCCGAATTCATCTACTTCGTGGCAATCTACAATATTTTCAATGAATTTCTGAAGGATATTTCCGAGGACGTTCTGCCAAACGAGGCGACTGGTTTCAAGGAAAGCGCCATCTGGAAAATGCTCTATACCTTCCAGAAAGATGCCGCGCTTGCCATCATCAACAAACTCGAAACATACAACGGTTGTATCCTTGCCGACAGCGTGGGCCTTGGAAAAACATTCACCGCCCTTGCCGTCATAAAATATTACGAAAACCGCAACCGCTCCGTGCTTGTCCTTTGCCCCAAGAAGTTGTCCGATAACTGGAACACGTATAAAGATAATTACGTCAACAATCCCATTGCCACCGATCGTCTGCGATATGACGTACTGTACCACACCGATCTTTCAAGGGAACGCGGGAAATCCAACGGGCTTGATTTGGACAGGCTTAACTGGGGCAACTACGACCTTATTGTTATCGACGAATCGCACAACTTTCGTAATGGCGGCGAAGTCTACGGCGAGGATCGGCGCGACAACCGCTACCTGAAACTGATGAACCGCGTTATCTGCACGGGGGTAAAAACTAAAGTACTGATGCTTTCCGCGACCCCTGTCAACAACCGTTTCGCCGATTTGCGCCACCAGCTTGAACTTGCATACGAGGGAAATTCCAGCCTCATAAACGAAAAACTCGGCACCAGACACACGATAGACGAAATTTTCCGAAACGCCCAAAAAGTATTCAACCATTGGAGCAAGCAAGCCGAAAGCGAGAGAACCACGACCGCCTTGTTGAAATCGCTTGACTTCGACTTCTTTGAAGTGCTGGACAGCGTAACGATTGCCCGATCCCGCAAACACATAGAGAAATACTATAACATGAGTGAAATCGGCACGTTTCCCGAACGGCTAAAACCAATTTCCTTGCGTCCGCGCTTAAGCGATTTGAACAGCGCGATAAACTACCGCGAGATATACGAACAGCTAATGGTCTTAAACCTTTCGGCCTACGTTCCCACGGACTATATCTTTGAAAGCAAACTCCACAAGTACGTGGACAAGTCCAGCAACATAAACCGCGCAGGTCGCGAGATGGGCATACGTCGCCTTATGAGCATCAATCTGATGAAACGGCTGGAAAGTTCCGTCCAGTCTTTCAGGCTAACCATCGAGCGGGTCAAGAAATTGATTGACAGTACGATTGCAGAAATAGACGCCTACAGAAACGGAGGCGGTTCGGTAATCGACGGGCGGGAGCTGACCGGCGACAGCGATTTCGACGACGACGATCGCAACACGGAATACTTCACCGCCGAACACAGCATCAAGATTGATCTTGCCGACATGGATCACAAAACTTGGCGAGACAGACTTGCGCAGGACGGCGAAACGCTTGAACTGCTGAAATCGATGATCGACGACATCACACCGGAGCATGACACAAAACTAAAAACGCTTTTCAACCTCATAGAAAGCAAGTTGACAACGCCGGTAAACGAAGGCAACCGTAAAATACTTATTTTTTCGGCGTTTTCGGATACTGCAGAGTATCTGTACGCCAACGTAAGCGCATTCGTGAAATCCAAGTTCGGTTTTGACACCGCGATGATAACCGGAAGCGTTGACGGCAAAACCACAATTATGGGCCAGAAGGCCGCAATGAACGAAGTGCTGACCTTGTTTTCCCCTATTTCAAAGGATAAAAACATTTTGATGCCTGACAACAAATCCGATATATCGGTACTAATCGCCACGGACTGCATTTCGGAAGGGCAGAACCTGCAAGACTGCGACTACTGCGTGAACTACGACATACACTGGAACCCCGTGCGGATTATACAGCGGTTCGGACGAATCGACAGGATCGGCAGCCGCAACTCCGTTATCCAACTTGTAAACTTTTGGCCGGACGTGGACTTGGACGAATACCTTTCCCTGAAAGGGCGGGTGGAAACACGAATGCGAATTTCCGTTATGACCGCTACAGGAGACGACGACCTTATCAACGCCGAGGAAAAGGGCGACCTTGAATACCGCAAGGCGCAATTAAAACGGCTCCAAGAGGAAGTCGTGGATATTGAAGATATGCAATCGGGCATTTCGATAATGGATTTGGGACTCAACGAGTTCCGCCTCGACCTTCTCGAATATGTCAAGCGCAACGGGGATATGGACAAAGTTCCATTCGGACTTCACGCCGTCACCCCCGCTTCGCAAGACTGTCCGCCCGGCGTTGTGTTCGTTCTGAAAAACCGCGACAACAGCGTGAATATCGACATGCAGAACCGCCTTCACCCGTTTTACATGGTTTATGTCGGAATGGATGGCGAGGTTGTCTGCAACCACCTTTCGCCCAAGGAATTGCTGGACAAGATCCGTTCCCTCTGCAAAGGAAAACCCCAGCCGGTCATGGATGTTTGCCGGGACTTCAACACGGAAACAAAAGACGGGCGGGACATGCGGGGCGTGTCCACCCTATTGACGGAGGGAATCAATTCGATCATCGAGACGAAAGCAGAAAGCGATGTTGACAGTCTATTCAGTCCAGGCGGTACTTCCGCCTTGGATAACAAAATCGGCGGTCTTGACGACTTCGAGCTAATCTGCTTTCTTGCGGTGAGGTAGAACGTGCTTGGACTGCCACTATCGACCGAGGTGAACCGCCGCATCGCGAAAGAGAAACTTTATGCCAACGTCGCCCTTGCGCCGAGTTTGCAAAACATGATAAAATATCAAATAGAATTGGTCATCTGGCGAAACAAGCTGGCAGACAGCACCATGGGGATAAGCGTGGGCGAATCCATCAAGGAAATTCAGGTGTTTGAGGTACAGCTTCGGCAACGGGAGATTGACAGACGAATCATGCCAGCCATTGCCAAGGCGATACCGTACAAAATACTGTTCGTCCTGACGTTCGGCGGTGAGGCGCAAGCATGGATGGAAGTGTCTGGCATGTTCTACGGGACGGGCTGGCTGCCCCTTGACGGGTTCGCGCTCAAGTTCGAGGGTCTGGATCTGGATGCCGTGTACGAAAACTTGGTGCGGCAGATTGCTGGCGGACGGCTTGGGAGTGGCGGCGATATTGACGAGGCTGTTGAGCAAGATAAGCGGCGACAGGAGCTTGAGCGCGAGATTGCGGTTTTGGAGAGGAAGGCTTTGCGGGAGAAGCAGTTCAACAGGCAGGTTGAGATGAGCGGGGAGTTGAGAAAATTGAAGAGAGAGTTGGGGGAATTAAGGTGAGTTTGAATAGGCAGCTGTAATCTGCTCATCCTAGCTTTTGTTTTTAGATAGGGGTTCAACGAGGAGTTGATTTTATGAAAATTTGGAGGGTATATGTACCGCGGTTATGATTTGCGTTTTTTAAAAGAAGGGTATTTTGATAGCTGTGATCTTGACGATGATATTTATAATACTGGATTGGTATCTTTTAAAGATCACAAAACAAAAATAAAGGAACCCTTGAATAAATTTGCCCTTCGCAGTGGAATTTTAGACGGAACTGCAATACAAGAAAATTGGTTTCCCAAAATGAAATATGATGTTTTCATCTCACATTCACATTCAGATGTTGAAACGGCAATTATGCTTTCTGGAGTATTAAAAAACTATCCAGGATTAACATCTTTTATTGATACTTGTGTTTGGGGTTATTCTGGTGATTTGCAGAGGCAAATCGATAACATGCATTATAAAATTGGTGATAATTTGTATAGCTATGAAGGAGTAAAATTTTCGGCAAGCCATGTACATATGATGTTATCAACAGCACTTATGATGATGATTGACAATTGTGAGTGCATATTTTTTTTAGATACGCCAAATTCTGTTAGCACAAACAATGTAATAACCAAACGCACACAGTCGCCTTGGATATACTCAGAGATCAATATTTCACGCCTTATAGAGAAACGATTAGACAGGCAAAAAATGAACGAAAGGCTCATAAAATCATCTGCAGAAAATTTTAGCAGAGAACTGAAATTTGAATACAAATTGAATATGTCCCATTTTATTGAATTGACAGAAGAAAATTTTATTACATGGATGGATCAAGCCGAAGTGAGGAAAGGAAAGCACCCACTGGATTTTCTCTATGGCTTAGTTCCACCAAAAACAAAGGAGCCATATAATGGACAAAGATAGAAGAAAGCATCTAGATTACATTCAGGCAATAATCACCAGAATGAACGCAAATTCATTCCAGATAAAAAACATGACGGTTATTATTTTAACCGCCATCCTTGCACTGTTTGCAGCAACACCAAAAGTCTTGTTATTGTTTATTGCTGGATTTTCTGCTTTTATATTTTGGTTGTTGGATGCGTATTATCTTCAACAAGAAAGAAAATTTAGGAAAATGTATTATGATGTTGCTGATATAACAAACAATCATGAGATAAAACCTTATGAAATGCCAGTTGATAAATACAAGGGGAATGGGTGCTCTTTTGGAGAAAGCTTTTTTTCCAAAACTATTGTGCTATTTTATTTTTCATTAGTCTTGGTGACTACGATAATAACAATAATGTTTTTACTGATCTGGGAAATTCCAGTGATATAGGAGGCTTTATGGCAAGAAGGGTGTTTTTCAGTTTTCAATATGAAGATGTAGCAAGGACGATGGTTGTTCGTAACAGTTGGGTCTTTCAAGGAATAGTATCTGCTGGTTTTATGGACAAGGCAGAATTTGAAGAGGTGCAGCGAAGAGGTGAACAGGCAATTGCAAATTGGATTCACCGTCAATTGGAAGGTACCTCTGTAACAGCTGTGTTGATTGGTAGTACCACATATCACAGCAAGTGGGTGAACTACGAGATTGAGCAAAGTATAAAACGTGGTAATGGGCTACTAGGTATACATGTGCATCAAATCAATGCCTTGGGTGCTGGGACTACACCCAAAGGGTCAAATCCGCTTGATCGCCACTGCATCATTCTTAATAACACAGCATGTGTCGCATCGACATATTACAACACATATGATTGGGTTGTCAATGACGGTTATAATAACATTGGTAGTTGGATTGAATCTGCTGCTCAAAAAGCAGGAAGGTAATCCAGCTTATACCTAAGAGGAGACTTATGTCCAATAAACACAAATTTGAAACCGCAAACCTCACTGCAGAAAACGTGGTCAAACTCGCTGAATTATTTCCAGGCGTGGTAATCGAGGGCAAGGTCAATTTTGACCTTCTGCGTTCCATGCTTGGCGAGGAGGTGTTTGGCGACGAAGCCTACGAGTTTACATGGGTGGGCAAGCGCGCCGCCATTGCCGAAGCCGGCAGACCTATCCGCAAGACGCTACGCCCCTGCGTGGAGGAAAGCAAGGACTGGGACACCACCGAGAACCTTTACATTGAGGGCGACAATCTTGACGTGCTAAAGCTCTTGCAGGAAAGCTATCTTGGCAAGGTTAAGATGATATATATCGACCCACCGTATAACACTGGGAACGACTTCATATATCGTGATGATTTTTCGCAGAGCCGAGAGGATTACGATGAAGAAGCGGGCGTGTATGGTGATGATGGCGATCGCTTGTTTCGAAACACCGAAACCAACGGGCGTTTTCATTCCGATTGGTGTAGTATGATTTATCCAAGACTGGTTTTAGCCAGAAATCTTCTCTGTGATGATGGCGTGATTTTTATTAGTATCGACGATGGAGAAATTGGGCAATTACGAAAAATTTGTGATGAAATTTTCGGAGAAGTTAATTTTCAAGGGTGCATTTTGTGGAAGAAGAAAACCAACGGAAATAACATGGGTGTCATCCCCCCAGTTCATGATTACATTATTGTATATTCTAAAAACAATGAGACGATAGGCGACATTGGGTTTACAATAACACTTGAACAACAAATGTCAAAGTACTCGAATCCAGACAATGATCACCGCGGACCATGGGACACAATGGATTTGTCGGCAAACCACAAAGGACCAAATTTTGCTATCACGAACCCTATTAACGGACAGGTGTTTTATCCGCCGAAAGGGAGATACTGGGTATTCAATGAAAAAGAAGTGAATGACCGTATAGCTGATGGCAGAATTATATTCGGGAAAAGTGGCAATGCAAGACCTGTTCAAAAAATATTCTTAAAAGACAGAGGGACAGTGAGGCGAAAAGCAGAATCGTGGTGGGACAAACATGGAATGAATGCTGATGCAACTGAAGAATTAAATGAACTGTTTGGCGTTACGAAAATATTTAGTCATCCGAAGCCAACGAAATTGTTACGAAATCTCCTCTCAATTGTTGCACAAGATGGTGATTTGATATTGGATTTCTTTAGCGGTTCTGGGACAACTGCAGATGCAGTTATGCAAACCGCACACGAAAAAACAATAAATCTAAGATACATCCTAGTACAGCTCCCAGAAAATCTTGAAGAAAGCCTGAAAAATGCTGATAACAATGCCAAGCCTTCTTTAGAGGCTGCTATTGATTTTTTAACAGGACTACGTAAACCACTAGTATTATCAGAGCTAGGGAAAGAGCGTATCCGCCGTGCTGGGGAAAAAATTAAAGACGACAATCCATCAGCGCAGAACCTCGACATAGGCTTCCGTGTCCTCAAACTGGACGACACGAACATGAATGACGTGTACTATTCCCCAGGCGAATATACGCAAGACATGTTGCAAAAAATGGAAAGCAACATAAAACCCGATCGCACGGATTTGGATTTGCTGTACGGTTGCTTGCTCGATTGGGGCTTGCCTCTTTCCATGCCGCACACCCACGAAAAAATAGGCGGCTTCACCGTCCACACCTACAATAAAGGCGACCTCATAGCCTGTTTCGATGAGCGCATTAGCGAAAAGGCAATCCGTGAAATCGCTGGGCGTAAACCCCTCCGTGCCGTGTTCCGCGATGGCAGTTTTACCAGTTCGCCCGAAAAAATAAACGTGTTTGAGATCTTCAAGTTGCTTGCACCTAACACGACAGTTAAGGTGATATGATGCTGAAAAACGCTGGGTTCATGAAATGCGAAAAGCAGATTGTTGCGACACTGTCGCAACAATTGATGGCATGGTTCAGGCACCAGTTTTTCAAAAAGATGTGGCAAAAACAGTATATGGCATATTTACGAAAAAACATTTCCGTATGCTTGCTTATCTCGATGGGGTATAACTTTGGCTAAGAAAAAAAAGGAAGTTACAATACACTCATCGGCGGCGGAATACCTCACCTTTGTTGCGACTACAGGCGACAATGCGGACAGTGTTGAAATGCGTTACCAAAACGAGAATATCTGGCTTACGCAAAAAATGATGGCGACCCTATATGGCGTAAGTATTCAAAATATCGGGCAGCATATAAAAAAAGCCTTTGAGGACGGCGAATTGCATCCCGATTCAGTTATAAAGAAATACTTTATAACTGCCGGCGATGGCAAGGATTACAACACAAACCACTACAATCTGCAAATGACAATTGCAGTAGGGTTCAAGGTAAACAACGAACGCGCCGTTCATTTTCGCAAATGGGCTGGACAGATTGTCAAGGATTACACAATCCAAGGCTGGGTAATGGATGTTGACCGTCTAAAAAAAGGGCATATGTTCACCGACGAGTATTTCGACCGTCAGTTACAACAGATCCGAGAGATACGACTATCCGAACGGAAATTTTATCAGAAAGTGACGGACATTTACGCAACCGCATTTGATTACGACAAAGAAGCAAAAACTACCACAGATTTCTTTAAACTTGTACAGAACAAATTGCACTATGCCGTCCATCGCCATACCGCCGCCGAATTGATCGTCGAACGCGCAAATGCGGAAAGGGAACATATGGGGCTTACGACTTGGGAAGCCGCTCCGCATGGCAAAATAATCAAAGCTGATGTGTCGATTGCCAAGAATTACCTAAACGAAAAGGAAATTAATTATCTTGAGCGCATTGTGTCGGTGTATCTGGATTTTGCGGAATTGCAATCTGAACGTAAAATTCCCATGTCCATGTCGGACTGGGCAGTGCGCCTCGACGGATTCCTGGAATTTAACGGCAACGAGATTCTAACCAGCGCAGGCAAAGTCTCGCACGAACAAGCCAAACTCCACGCGGAAACAGAGTTTGAGAAATACCGAGTCGTCCAGGACAAACTGTTTGAAAGTGACTTTGACAGATTTATGGCGGTTCTCGAACAGCAAACACAAGATTCGAAGGGTGGCAATGAAACTTAAATTCAGGCACCAACCTTTTCAGGCGGATGCGGCAAATGCCGTATGCGATGTGTTCGCGGGGCAACCTTTCCGCACGCCGACTTACATGATAGACCAAGGCATGGATTCCGATAATTGGCAAAGAATCATGCAGTATGATTTTACCGGTTTCGGTAATGCGCCTATTGTTATTGACAATGAGAAAGTGCTGGAACATATCCGAAACATACAACGACAGGGACATATCAAACCATCCGACGTACTGAACGGTCGATTCAATCTAACCGTCGAAATGGAAACCGGTGTCGGCAAAACTTACACGTATATCAAAACTATGTACGAACTTAACAAGCGATACGGTTGGAGCAAGTTTATCATTGTCGTGCCCAGCGTTGCCATTCGCGAGGGTGTGTACAAATCGTTCCAAATGACCGAGGAACATTTTGCCGAGGACTACGGCAGGAAAATCCGTTTCTTCATATACAATTCCGCGCAACTTACCGAAATTGACCGTTTCGCTTCGGACAGCGCAATTAACGTGATGATCATCAACAGTCAGGCGTTCAACGCAAGGGGCAAGGATGCAAGGCGCATCTCCATGAAGCTGGACGAGTTTCGCTCGCGTCGTCCTATTGATATTCTGGCAAAGACAAACCCTATTTTGATAATAGACGAGCCGCAATCCGTGGAAGGGGAAGCTACAAAAAAGCGTTTGCAGGAATTCAATCCGCTGTTCACGCTCCGTTATTCTGCTACGCATAGAGCCGACAGTATTTACAATATGATTTACCGCCTTGACGCGCTTGAAGCCTACAACAAACGGCTTGTTAAAAAAATCGCCGTAAAGGGGATTTCGGTGATGGGCAGTACCGCCACCGAGGGATATGTTTACATTCAGAGCATAAACCTTTCAAAAGGCAATCCGACCGCCACTATCGAGTTTGACGCTAAAGGCAAGAATGGAATTCGCAAAGCCGTGCGGATTGTCGGCGAGGGTTTCAATCTGTTTGAAAACTCAGGCGAACTTGCCGAATACAGTGACGGATACACGGTTACAAGAATCGACGGAAGGGATTCCTCCGTGGAGTTCGTTAATGGCAAGAAGCTGTTTGCTGGTGATGTTGCTGGCTCGGTAAACGACGAACAATTGCGTCGCATTCAGATAAGGGAAACGATTCTTTCGCACATAGAACGGGAAAGGCAATTGTTCTCCAAAGGCATAAAAGTTTTGTCGCTGTTTTTTATCGATGAAGTGGCGAAGTATAAGCAGTATGACACGGGCAAAGAGCAGGGCGGTATTTACGCAAAAATTTTCGAGGAAGAGTATAAAGCCGTCATTGAGAACATGCAACTTGAGCTGACGGATACACAGGGGTATCTTGCGTATCTTGAACGTATTGATGCCGAACGGACACATGCTGGCTATTTTTCCATCGACAAGAAAAACGGAAAAATTGTTGACAGCAAACTAGGCGACAGAAAGGAACGCACTTCCGACGACACGGACGCTTACGATCTTATCATGAAAGACAAAGAGCGTCTTCTGGATCGTCGTGAGCCTGTGCGATTTATCTTCTCTCACTCCGCTTTGCGTGAAGGTTGGGACAACCCCAACGTGTTTCAAATCTGTACCTTAAAGCACGGCGTGAACGAAGTTCGTAAGCGGCAGGAAGTCGGGCGTGGATTACGGCTTGCCGTAAATCAGAACGGCGAGCGTATGGACGAAACCGTCCTGAGTCGGGATGAGGTACACAACATCAATGTGCTGACGGTGATCGCAAATGAGAGCTACGAAACTTTTGCTAAAGGACTACAAAACGAGATTGCCGAGGCGGTCGCCGAGCGTCCACGCAAGGTTGAGGCAAAACTGTTCAAGGACAAGTTCGGCGAAGATACGGCCCTTGCCATCTACGAAAGCCTTATCAAAAATGACTATGTGGACGGAGGCAACCTGACCGAAAAATTCTACGAGGACAAAAAGAACGGTACGATAGCCCTTCCAGAAAAATTCGCCGACCAGGCCGCAGATGTCATAGCCATACTGAATTCCGTCTACGATTCAAGTACCAACGTGCCAGAAGATGCCCGCAAAAACACCGTTGAACTTACGCTTGACAACGGCAAGCTGGACAGTCGTGCGTTTCAGAAACTGTGGTCTCGCATAAACGGTAAAAGCTATTATGTTGTGAACTTTGACGAAGAGGAATTGGTAATAAAAGCTGTTAGGGAAATGAACGATAAGTTGCGTGTATCAAAGATTTACTTCAAGGTTGAGACTGGCGAGCAGATAAAAGAAATCAAGTCCAAGGAACAGCTTGAATTCGGCGAAGCCTTTGTCCGCAAAGAATCGGCACGTAAGGAAGCTACCCCAGATATGACGATGAAAGCAGGTTCCTCGGTGCGTTATGATCTTATCGGAAAAATAGTTGCCGAAACTGGATTGACTAGAAAAGCCGTAACAAGAATCTTGATAGGGATTGAAAAATATATCTTTGACCAATTTGGCGACAATCCAGAGGAATTTATCATTCGTGCCAGCAAGATCATCAACGAGCAAAAAGCTACGGCGATTATCGAGCATATCACTTACGATAAACTTACCACCGCTTTCGGTGCGGAGATATTCACCGAGCCTGAATTGAAAAAGGGGAGCCTGGGCGTAAACGCTATGGAGGCGAAGCGACACCTGTACGATTATGTTATTTACGATTCCGCCAATGAACGTAAATTTGCCACCGAGCTGGAGTCTCATCATAAGGAAGTAGAGGTTTATGTCAAGCTACCACGGGGATTCTACATAAGTACACCTGTTGGCAAGTATAATCCTGATTGGGCGATAGGGTTTCACGAAGGCAAGGTGAAGCACATATATTTCGTGGCCGAAACAAAGGGAGATATGTCCTCGCTGGAACTACGGGAAATCGAAAATGCGAAAACCCATTGCGCCCGCGAGCATTTCCGCGCAATCAGCGGCGACAGCGTGGTTTACGATGTGGTCGATAGTTATGACAGGCTTTGGGAGTTGGTACATGGCTAACCCGTTCCCTCGCACATTCGTTCAGGCATAAACCGGCAGAACAACCGCAAGCAGAACCGCAACGTAATGGCAAATCGCCGCGCTCAGCACGAACAGATGCCAGATGGCGTGGTTGTGTGGAATCTTCTTGTTAAGATAAAAAACGACCCCCAACGTGTAAAGCGCACCGCCGGCCATTACCAGCACAAGCACCGGGGTTGGGAACGCGATGAAAAACCTTCTTCCGCCAACCAGCAAAAGCCAACCCATGGCGATATAAATTGCCGTGCTAAGAACCGCCAAACGCCCCGTGAAAAATATCTTGAACACGATTCCAAGCATGACCAGCGACCACTGGATCGCAAGCAGGGTTATGCCAAATGGGTTCAGCATGTACACCAGCAGAAACGGCGTGTAGGTGCCGGCTATCAGAAAGTAAATCGAGATGTGGTCGCAGGTACGCAGTATCCTTTTCGCGTACCTGT
>Ga0209755_10002287_pt1 | contig 26658 bp, 16 predicted proteins | sample TergutCo191P1_FD_187301 | JGI IMG/M metagenome (GOLD analysis project Ga0209755, IMG submission 187301) | Cornitermes sp. P1 segment gut microbial communities from Petit-Saut dam, French Guiana - Co191P1 (SPAdes) (version 2) | ecosystem: Host-associated > Arthropoda: Insects > Digestive system...
ATAATTATTGCGCGATACAAAAATACATCGAAGAAATATCGCCTGTTAATTATATTTCAAAAAATAAAAATATTCCGCCGACGCTTATTGTTCATGCAAAAGGCGACAATCAAGTCCCTTACAGCAACTGCGTCAGATTAAAAAATGCACTGGACGATGCTTGTATTCCGAATAAATTAATTACAGCAGATAGTGATTGCGATAATCATATGCTCGGCGGTGAAGTTTTATCTAATAACGGTCCTATTTTTTACAGCAGTCAAAGTTGGGTAAGTGAAGCCAGAGCGTGGATGGAAAAGTATTTGTAAAAGAAAATATTTTATTAAAGCGGTATACCTATTTTTTCGCTTTTTGCCCGTTTCTCTGTATTTTTTCCAAGTCTCTGACCTGATCCAAAATATACCCTTGAAAATGGCTGTTCAAACGTTTAAAAATATCTAAAAGTTCCTCCAGTTTAACATCAGGAGGGGTTTTATCAAACATTTTACCCTTTCCGGATGCTAACCACTCTTTATTAACGTTATAAATCTTACAAATTGAATCTAAAATTGTCTCTTTTATCTTTCTATGCCCGGATTCTAAGCAAGCATATTGGCTTGTACTTATAAAAATACTTTTGGCAAAGACCTTTTGGGATACGTTCAAAGCGTTCCTGACAGCCTTTAACCGTTCGATTACTGACATCATCTATAAATACCATAAAAAAAGCCGAAAAACAAGATTCAACCTATTGACTCATTGCAATGCAATTTGTATTATAATTGCATTGCAATGTTTATTACAGGAAAAAAATGGCAGAAACTGAACTTGATTATTTAAGCAGGGTATTCAAAAACTGTTCTTCTGAAGAGCAGGGCTATGTTTTAAACACTGCAAAATTACTGTTAAAAATACAGGAGGCGAAAAATGATGTCGAGAAACAAGATTATTGTATTAGGGATTATTGCGTTTATCGTGATAATAGGGTTTGTTCTAAGCGCTTGCGTTGAAGAATGTTTGCACGCATGGGGCAGTGATGTGATTACAGCGCCGACATGCACAGAAGGAGGGTATACAACTCAAACGTGTTCAAGTTGTTTAGGAACACAGAAGATAAATTTAATACCAAAAACAGCAACCGGACATAATTGGAGCGGCGATATAGTTATAAAGCCGACATGCACAGACGGCGGATACACTACACAAAAGTGTTTAAATTGTCATGAAACGCAGAAAATAAATCAAACTTCTGCACAACATAATTGGAAAGAATGGAATGTTATTAATTCTAATGCGCCAACATGTGCAACGACAGGCCTTGGAACAAGAAATTGCAGCATCTGTAATTACCTTGATCCAAGTAGTACTATACCAGCTCTAGGACATGATTATGGTGATTGGGAATTAACCTTAGCTCCTACTTGTTTGAATGATGGATATGAAGCAAGAGCATGTAATAAAATTGGAGTAACACATTATGAAACTAGAAATATTGTAAAACTCGGACATGATTGGAGCGGTGGCTGGTCAGGTATTACTAAAACATGCCAACGTAATATTTGTAATGTGACACATACAAAACATGAAATGGTATCTATTCCAAGTGGTAATCTTGTATGGGATGTACAAAAATTTTTCACCGATAGCTGGGGGAATACAAGTCCTTCAGGCAGGGAAAATATTGTAATATTATTAAACACATTTAAAATGGGTAAATACCAAGTAACACAGGAACAGTATAAAGCAGTGATGGGAAATAATCCCAGTTATTTTCAAGGAAGCAGCAGAGTACCAACAACAGGAGAAGAACAAAGCAAACGCCCTGTTGATAATGTGTCATGGTATGATGCGATAGATTTCTGTAATAAATTAAGTGAGATAGAAGGTTTAACACCTGTATATACTAGAACAGGAAATACTATTATACCAAATTGGTCGGCAAATGGTTATCGTTTACCGACAGAAGCTCAATGGGAATATGCGAGTAAAGCTGATGCAAATAATTTTCCTTTCGGTACATCTAATGAAATAAAAATAAATATTATAAATTACACATGGTGTAATGAAAATTCAAGTTCAAGAACTCATCAAGTTGGATTAAAACTTCCCAATGGTTGGGAATTGTATGACATGCACGGAAATGTTTGGGAATGGTGCTGGGATTGGTGGTATAGTTATGAAAACCCACCGACAACAAATCAAGAAAACTATGCTGGTCCAAGCTCTGGTACAGAACGTGTGCGGCGTGGCGGAGGTTTTTCCGATCCAATTGACCCTGTATATATATACTTATTTAAAAGCTCAAGTTGGAGCAATTATTTTTTTTATTCTAAGAATTCAACCAACTCCTGCCGCACTCCTAATACAAAGCTAAGTGATACTGGCTTCCGTGTTGTCCTTCCTTGAGTTATTCAACGGAGTGTTTATGTATAAGATAAAATACGGAAATGAATTAGATAGTGTTTTTATTAATACTATATTGGATATTGATGCCTCTGTATATCCAGAAAGTTTGCGCGGTACTTTCAAGGAAGTATATAATAGGTTTAAAGCAAATAATGATATTTTTATTTTGTTATATGATGATGATAAAATAATAGGTTATTTATGTTTATTTCCAATAAAAGATATTTTATACAATAAGATTCTTAATGAGGATAAATTATTTGATTCAGATATATCCGGGGAGTATTTAGAGCAATATATACCGTATAATACTTATAAACTGTATATAATTTCTGTTGTAATTCTCCCTGAATATCAAAATCAAGGACTTTCAAAATATCTAAAAAACGGTTTTTACAATTATATATTCAATAAAAAAAAGAATAATATTCTTTTTTCAAAAACCTTATCTACATCAGTTAGTTTAGCCGGAAAAAGATTTTTTAAAAAAATGAAATTTCGTGTTAAGAAGTCTTTATCTGAAGGTTATGATTTATGTGAACTTATAATGAATTATAAATTTTATAAATATTTAAAAGGAGTTTGTAAATGAAATCAAAAGGCGATTTGTATATTATGTTACCGTGTGTACTTACAGCAAATTTCGAAGAGACGAATCTTCCGGTAGAAAGTGAATTTTCACCTAATGAAACGAATGATTTTGCTAAATTGTTTAAAAACGAACTATTTGAAACTGCAAAATATGAATTTGATAATGCGTTAAGCAAGAGATTAAAGCGTTTTATTTTAGGAGATATAGAGCTTGTATGCAAATCAGATAATAGAGAAAAACCTGAAATTATAGGAATACAAAAAGCATTTGTTATTATAACAAAATTAATAGATACTGAATTTTGTCTAGTTATTATTTTCATTGTTGATATTAATGTTAGTTTAACTCATTTACTTGATCAAGTTTCACGAGGAGAATTAAAATTATTAGAAAATAATCAAGAGACTTCATTTGTTGAATCTGAATTGATGAAAAAATACGGAATTAAACCTACCGGAAAAGCATTTTTTACTTCTTGTTTATTAAATTTTGATAAAGAAGATAAAGAAGCAAAATATATTATTGCCGGAGAGGCTTTTAATAATGATGAAAACCATTTTATTCAATCAGAGAAAATAAATAGTTTATTAGATATGAATCATAAACAATATTCAAGTTATGATGCATATATGTCAGAACGTGGTGTTACAATTATATTGCAAGAATCAGAAAAAAATAATTTTTACTCCGAACGGTTAAAAATTGAATGTTTAACAATTTTTATTATGGAACTTGTAATTCTAAAAATAACTGCCATCAATGCCGCTAATAATGAAATAATTGAATCTTTTTCAGAAAAAGATGAATCAAAGATAAATATTCAAAAAATTAATGAACAATTTTCTACAGCTTTACCATTATGGGACATTCGTCATTTTAGATATATTCTTGCTCAGGAATTTGCAAATAGAGTAGAAACAGCTTTTAATGTTACAAGATTTATTAATGAATATGAAAAAAATCGAAAATTTTTAGAACAGCTAATTAATAATAAAAAAATGATAATTTCTGAAAACGAAGAAACAGTAATCAGAAGATTTGCAATAGTTCTATCTATTCTTCAGGCAATACCATTTTTAACTAAAATTATTATAAGTATATTAGCAAAAACAATAGATGTTTTACAAATTTTAGCGTTGTTTGCTTCCTCTACGATTACTTTAACAGTAATTTTTTTATTATTTAGAAAAAGTAAAATACAAAAAAGCAATCAAGCGTTACTTTCATAACCTAATCGTAAAAAATGATAAATTTTCATTAAAGATAGGTTTTGATCATATTAATTAAGGTAAATTTATTAAAAATCCGAAACAATCTCAGCACACTTTCCCGCCGCTTCCTCAAACTCGCTATGAATTAAAAATTCTGAAATATCATCTAAGGCGGTTTCAATAAAACCTGACCATCTTTTCTTTTTTAATTCATTAAGCGCGGTTTTTGCCGCTTTCTTATTCAATTCTTCGCATGAGGTTTTTATTATTAAAAGTTTTTCTTTTAAAATAGCTTTGTCTTCGTCTGAAATTTCTGTATTGATAATTACGCTTTTTGGAGAAAGTTTTTCAATTATGGATCGGAGAGCGTTTATTAAACTTTGAGTTTCAGATAACATCACTTCTGTGTTGTTTTCCTTGCCTGCATTTTCAAGTTTGGACGCTGTTTCTGACAGGTCTGACTGCCCGATGTTGGAAAGAGCGCTCTTGATTCCGTGGACAGCGGTTATATAAAGTTCTTTTTCTTCGCCGCTTAGATTGCCGGACTTTTTATTAAGTTCTTCTAAAACTTTTATTGTTTTTTCCGCATCATTCAAGAAGAATTTTTCTATATTAGAACTATTGGGAGCGTCTGTTTGTTCAGGTTTTTTTTCTAATTGTTCGCGGCGCGCTTTTTCCATCACTTCAGGCGGCTGTTTGTTTCTGATAAATTCATTTAAACAATGATTAAGTTCGCGTGAGTCTATCGGTTTGGAAATAAATCCGTCAAAACCGTTTTTAAGAAACATTTCTTCCTGTCCGATCAGAGCGTTTGCGGTTAACGCGATTATATTATTTTTATATCCCATGCCGCGTATTATTTTTACAGCTTCTATTCCGTCCATTTTCGGCATCATATGATCCATAAAAATTATATCGTAACTGTTGCCTTGTTTAACTTTTTCTATCGCTTCAAACCCGTCGAAAGCCGCATCGATTTTTAAACCGTAAGGCGTTAACATCCCTTTTATCACATAAATATTTGATTCAACATCATCTACTACAAGAACGCTTCCGTACGGCATATACTCGCGGATGAATTGCGTCTTTTTCATAATTACCGCGCTGCTGAAATCAAAGTTTTTTAATTTTTCTGACAGCTCGTGTCCGCACACTTTTAAATCTGAGCGCTGCTGAGGGATACGCATCGTAAATGTTGAACCTTTGCCGGGTTCGCTTTCCACAGTTATATCTGCGTTCATTAGATTAAGAAGACGTTTTGTTATGCTCATGCCTAAACCTGCGCCGATTGTTGTGCGGTTCAGTTCAGGATTAAAACGTGTGTATTCATTAAAAAGCAAAGCTAGCTGATCTTGGGTCATGCCTTGCCCCGTGTCGCTGACACGGAAAATAATTGTAACATTATCACTTTCGTCTATGGTTTCTGAAGAAACATAAAAATCAATATTACCTTTTTCCGTATACTTATACGCATTAGAAAGAATGTTATTCAAAACTTGTTTAATGCGAAGAGAGTCTCCGAATAAATTGTACGGAGTTTTCTCATCAATATGAAGATTGAATTTTATCGGCTTGCTGTCATATCTTAAACGGTTTATTTGAACTGTGTCGTTTATTAAACTTGGAATATCATAATTGCAAAGGATCAATTCAAGTTTGCCAGCTTCTATTTTTGAAAGGTCAAGAATATCATTAATTATTTTTAATAATAAATCCCCTGATTCATATATTTTATTAAACGCTTCCTCTGTATCCTGCACAAATTGAGTTTGCAAGCTTTGTTTTTGCGGATTATTTTTATTTTGCAATTGGATTTCCGCAATACCCAATATCGCGTTCATAGGCGTGCGAATTTCATGGCTCATATTTGCAAGAAACGCGCTTTTGTAACGGTTGCTCTGTTCTGCGAAATCTTTTTCTGCAGAAATTGTTTTAATATTTTCAATCATTTTATTAAAAGAGTCCGCTAAGATTTCAAGTTCGTCGCCTGTTTTTATATCAAGGGTATGATCTAAATTACCGCTGCCGATAAGAGCCGCGTCTTCTGTCAATTTAAAGATAGGGTTAGTAAGGCTTTTTGCCAATCTGAAAGATATAAAACCTGCCGCTAAAATAACAAGCAATAAGGCATAACCTGTGAAAATGGCAATGTACAATATCACCCTTCCGATGGAATTAAGAGTGGATTGTTTTAATTCAATTATATTTTTTTCTATCTGCAAAGCGGGAGAAATTACTTCATCGACATTGATAACAGCGGCAAAACTCCAGGGGATATTTTTTAGCCCGTGGTATGCGATAAATGTTTCCGTACCTTCTAAAAATATTCTTTCAATACCGGATTCCCCTCTTATCATTCTTTGCGCTGTTTCCTGCGGGAAAGTTTTACTGTTAAGAATATTTTCCCGTACAAATTTTCCGTCCGCATCTGTTTGAGTATTGCTTGAGATTATTTTTTCACCTTTTTCATTGATCATAAAAGCGTAACCGGATCCGCCGATTACAGTGCTGGCTACTATATCGTTAAGCGTAACTAAAAACGAACCCATACCGGCAACGCCTGCGACATTTCCGTTTGCATCGTAAAAAGGTTTAGCGCAAGTTATGGCAAGCCCTCTGCCCAAATAATCTTCAAAAACATCCGTCCATATCAGTTTGTTTGCCGCTTTCGCGTTGATATACCATAATCTTGTTCTGCAATTAAAATATTGGGTTTTTTGCGCGGAATCAGGGTCGGAGCAAATTGTAATTCCCTCTTCCGTGCCGATATAGGTTGTGCCTACATTTTGATTATTGGTTTGAATGGCGGTAAGCAAATCCTGTATATTCGCCATCAGATCGATTTCCCTTCTTACATCAGCGTAAGTTGTGTTATCTGAAATCTGCACCATTACAGTAATTTTGCTTTCTGTGTTGGAAGTGTCAGGAAACGAAATGTCCCTTCGCCCGTATTTATTCGGGTTAGATTTAATTTCTGTCGCCGCCTGTGAAATAATATTGATATGCTCGGCGATTATCCCGAATTTTTCATCGCTGATCTCCGCTTTGCTCTGGGCGAGGTTTGAAAGCGTTTCCCCGATCTGGCTAATCAGCGCTTCTTTTGCATCTTTTGCAGCCGAAAGCCCCAGATTATTGTTTGCCGTTACCACATTCTGCCTGATTACATTCAGCCCTACCCCAATAATAATCGTTATAATCGCTACGATAACAATTACTATTGTTAAAGTATGTTTCCTGATTTTACGGTAAATAGAGTTGTTTGCAAGGTTTTTATGAGATTTTAGGTCAAGGTTTTGAAAAAAAAACTCCATTTCCCCTTTTTCTCCTATAAACCTCAATATTAAAGATTATCTGAAAAAATATCGATTTTTTAATTCTACCAACTAATTATACGAGGAACTGGAATGAAAAACAAGAAAAAACAAAGGATGTGATTTATATTAATTCTTTCTTTTTTATTGATAATTTCCTAAATTTACAATAAAATGTATTAATAATGGGAAATAATGCTAAAAATTCTGAAACATTTCTAGCTGAAGACCTCACTGCTCTGACTTCCCGTGAACACGAAATTTTCAATATGCTGCTTGGCGGTTCAATTCCTAAAGAAATCGCTCATTTATTAAATATTTCTTATAATACAGTAAAGACCCACATAAAAAAGCTATATCACAAATTAGGTATACATAATTTCAGAGACCTTGTTGTCAAGTATTCGATTGATACGGGGGTAGACTTAACTTCAGCGAGTAAATCAGCAGTTTTTACCCGCTGGATTGAAAATAAAGATACTCTTGGTTCGTATGTCAATATTACAGAAAAAATTGAACATATCGAAGGTCAGTATTTTTCCACTATTACTATTGCAGGGAAGGTTGCTTCCTTAAGAAATACATATGCCGGCATAGTTGCCATACCCGATCCGCCTTCTCTTGAAGCTATGAAAAAAATGAAACGCCTTACATTAAAAGCTGTAGGTGATGGAAACAATTATGCAGTAACCATACCGACAACAGATACAAGGCTGAAAGGAAACTATAATCATTACCGAAAATTAATTACCACAAAAAATGATGAAATAACAACAGCTGATATTAATATTGATGAGCTTGCTCAAGTTCCATATTGGGGAACTCCTGTTCCGTTTGTAACTGCAAATATCGAATTCTTTCAAATCCATGCATATGCGAGTAATGAATTTAAACTGAAATTCTGGGATATCAGATTTTTCAGCGAGTGATTTTTTTTAATTCACCCCGCGTTTTAAAACCAAATTTATTATCACCCTAAAATCACCCATTAATCACCCTGCTAGGTGATTTTATATCACCCCTGAATTTTTGCAAAATAAGAAAAATAAATTTAAATGGGGGTAGACTATGAAAAATTATTCATGGTTAATAGCATTTTTTGCTATTATCGCTATTTCTTTCGCAGGTTTTGTAAGCTGCGATACCGGCGGCGGCGGCGGTGGAGCTTTAACTGTTGAAATAACATTTAATGCTTCAAATATCGAAGACGGCTATTTTTTGAGCAATCTTTTGGGTTTTAAAAGAGTAACAATCGATCAAGGCGGTACAGTTACTCCGCCCAATGATGCTTTTATGGAAGGACATAAGCTCAATGGATGGAATACTCTTCCTACAGGATTGGGAGAGATGCTTACTCCAAGTACGACACATTATGAAGATACAACTTATTATGCAATCTGGGAGCAGAATATTTTTGATGTAACTCAAACTTGGAATATCACAGATGATCCTACACAAGTTGAAACTAATGTAAATGTATGGCCGCTTTCTGTAGAAATGATAACAAAAATAAAGGCAGCTAAATATGGCAGTATGCTTCGCTTGCATTTTAATGCAGAAAACGGCAGAGGAGAAGATCGTAATGGTTGGTCTATTGGTTCAATCGGTACTGCAACCAGCTCTTTGGATGCGAATGTTGTCAGTCTGTGGACAAAAAACAATACCCCATTAATTTATTACGTAGATGCAGAAGTAGAGTGGCTTCTTGACATAATTGAATCAGATGGTGATGCTCTGAAAGTATTTGTACCGGTTAATAATGGTGACATATTGACTCAGATTCAATTGCTGGAACCGAAAGAAAACAGAGAACCAAACACAAAACCACAACCATATCCGCTTCCGCCAGGACATGGCAGCGTAGGCGATGACGGTTTTGTTGGAACATTAACTATCACTTACGGTTATTTCGGCGATCCGGCACTTGGTAAAGGTGAATTAACAGGCGATGCTATTGATTTGATAAATTATACATTCAATCACTTAGCAGAGGATGAAAAAGGTATCTTAAGGGTATGGGTGTACAATACACTTGATATAAACAGAGCAAGCTGGGGTGTCGGTCAAATTAACAGCGTAGAAATTCTTAGAGGCGCAAGCGGTTTATCCTATTACCCTAATGATATTTCTCTTGAAAGAGTTGTTAACGAGCTCCTTGTAAGCCGCAGCAGTCTTGATCTAAATCCTTATAATAGTCATGCCATTGTTCTTGTAGAGCTTTGGAAAAATGTTCCCGGTTCCATCACAATTAAACTCGGCGACAGGGATGTCGGGAATATATTTGTTCAGGGACGTTCCGGCACCGTAACGCACTTTGAAGATAAGACAGGATATGAATTTGCAGCAACAGGATCCGGACACAGGGGCAAATACGCCTGGTTTGAGCTTGATTTCGGAGCTAAAAGACTGTCAAATTACAGTGAAATTAAATTTAAATTTGAATTGGTGGAAACCAATTCGGCGGATCCGGACAGATGGCTTGCGTTGTATGCCGGTTCCACGGCAATCGGAAACGCTTCATTGCCTTCGCATCCTTCAGGAGGATCAAATCTTGCTCCTTTCTTAGGTTCCAGCTGGGGTTATCTGGTCGGAGGTCAGGTCACCGAGCGTATGGGAGATGAGCCTTTAACGAATCCTGAACTTGGAGAGATTGTAGAAATATCATTAAAAATTGATCCGTCTCTTACTAATGTTCATAATAATTCTCAAAGGCTGTTTTTAAGTATTTATGAACACACAGCCGGCAGTGACGGAAACGGAAAGAATGTTATCAGGATTTCCGATATCAAGTTTATTGAAAGACCTGAAGGCTCATGTCCTTTCTGTGCAAATTTAGAGGATGCATGTACCTGCGGCGCCGATATTACTGCCGCGAAGACAGCGGTCGAAGCTTTAACATTTACTACAACACAGTCTCATGCAGGTACGGAAACGCAGGCAAAAGAGGCGGCAGAAAGCATCATTAACGCCCTGAATCTGCAAGGCATAAGCGCGGAAATAATAACCAGCGGCGGCGGTTTCGTACAGGCGGTAGCGGGCGGAGCAGACGGCAGTTATACCTTTACCGTAAAATTAACCAAAGGCCTGGGAACACCGCAGACAACTTCTGTTAAGACCATGACCATTACCGCCATGTCAGCTGACGGCGAATTGGTTTGGTCTCTGGCCGATTTCCTTGTTAAATTTTCTTCTTTAACAGATATTAGCTCCAGTACCTCTAGTTACAGACCCCTGCGCACAAGTTCCAGTTCAACAGCCAACATCGAAGTTAAAGTTAACAGAGGAGGAGCCGGAGCAGCGGATGATCATTTAGATGTAACTTTTGGCAGCACCAGTCATGGCTTAAATATTCAGGTTGATAATTCACATATAGAAAACTTGAATTTAAATTTGATGGACAACCTGTATGAGATACGTGTCGCGGGTACCGCTGTAACCGGCGGCTCGGTAAACTTACGGTATTCAGGGCTTGTCGGCATTCCAAACACCAACCCGTTTAAACAAGAAACTGTTGCGGAAGGTTCCTCTTTCACTATAACCAGCGAATTGCCGATGACAACCTTTAACCCGACAACCACCGATCATCTGCTTCGCATCTCAACAGGCGCAGCCGGTACAACAGTAAAAATTACAAGTATTGAGATTTTCTACAAAGGATTAAGGCCTTGTCCCGGATGTGATTCCGAAACACAACCATGCCCTTGCAGTGAAGATATCTTAGCTGTAAAAAATCTGGTTGAACATGCGACATTCCCGGAAGCTCCCTCAAATACAACAATTGCAGCTGCAAGAACAGCAGTACTTGATGTTATTAATGATTTATCCTTGAACGGTGTAACACCAACATTAAGTGATGAAGATTTCTTAGCTTCGTTACCGTCAGTACACGGTCACTTTACGTTTACTGTAACTTTGACCAAAGGGTTTGGAACACTGCAGAAAACAAAAGCACTGACTTTACATTTAGAAGCAATGCCGGCAGGATGCCCTGTTGATGGTGCAAATTGTACTTGTACTGCCGCAATTAATGCTGCAAAAACATTGATTGAAGGCACTACATTCAATGCGGCTCATGCGGAGGCTATCTCAGTAGCGGCGGCAAAAACTAAGGTACAGCTTCTTCTCAGCGAAATGGCTTTGGACGGAGTTGTCGCGTCAGTAGTTGGCGGCTCATTTACCGAGACTTCTTATACCTTCACCGTTAACTTAAGCAGAGGGGACGGAACACCTGCAACAACAGCATCGAAGTCTATGACCATTGCCGCCTTACCGGACGGTCAAACGGTAGCATTTAACCTAGCTGCGTATCTTTCAACAAATTTTGCAAGCGGAACAGGCACATTTAACAGCAGCTCCGCCAGACCTATGCGTTTAACTTCCAGCGCTATGACAGGCAGCACTGTATTAGACGGCGGTATCAATATTAATAAGAGTACAGTTGAGCAATATGATTATTCCGGTATAAATCTTTTTGTTCATGGCGGAAGTTCTGGTGATTTGAATTTAAATAATCAGGAAAACATTATTGAATTAACCGTTTCCGGCTCTGTTATTGGTACGCCTCCCGCTGATGCGCAAGTATGGGTAAGTGAAAATACAGGAGACATATTTACTTTTAAAAGCCCTGTTTTGGCAGAAGATGATGTGTTTATCATAACGGGTGAATTACCTTTAACTTTTTTAAGAAATGGTACTACCAGCACTATTCGTATAAGAACTAATACTGATAATCACAAGATGGACTTCCGCATCACTAATATCGTGCTTGTAAATAAAGGCGCCAGACCTGCGGATGAACTTATCGCAGCCGCAAAACCGGTGGTTGAAGGCGCGGCATACGCGGTAAAACAATCCGTTGCGGAAGATATTGCAGCGGCAAAAACAGCGGCGCAGGCTCTTGTTAACGCGCTGAACCTTTACAGCGTAACCGCGACAGTAGTGGACGGCACATTTATAGCTGCAGTCGCAAATACTTCAAACGGCAGTTACACCTTTACCGTAGAACTGACTAAAGGCGATGGAACAAAGGTAACAACAACCGAACAAACCATGATTATCAACTACACAAGCGATGAGGATGATATCGCAAATGTCAAATCAGCGATTGAAGGTTTTACATTTTTAACACATGAGCATTATATAACCTCAGCAGCTGATGCAAAGGCAATTGTACAAAGAGCCGTTAGCGTTATGGATCTCAAGGGCGTAAGCGCAGTAGTAAATGAAGGTTCCTATACAGCGGTATCCGGTGCAACAGACGGCAGTTTAGCATTTACAGTAACATTGAATAAAGGCAGCGCAGCGCAGGCTGTAACAGCTTCGAAGACTCTTACCATTACCGCTCTGCCAACTGGCGCCACAGTTGCATGGACTTTAGCTGATTATCTTGCGAGGACAGAAACTGCTGCTTTCCCGACACATACTTGGAATGCAGCATATCCAGCAGATTCTTCTGGACGTACAAGCAATATGCCGCTTGCCGAGAAACTTGATGGTATGAAAGGGATGGGCAATGCCAGTGCTTATCAATGGCTTCCTTTTGGTTTTAGCTCTACAAACCCCGCTTCATATTTGTGTGTTACAGATTTATCCAGTGTTTATATAACTACTACATCATCATCTGGTGCAACCAGAATTATGATCGATTCTACTGGTTTAAATTTAGACACGACAAATCGTAATTATCAACTACGTATTAATGGCAGTAATATATTGCCTACAGGTAACAGCAGCTTTAGTATAAGATATACTTCCAGTGCAATTATTGTAGCAAATACTTCTTATGCAAGCGCATTTAATCTATCTGCTTCACTGGCTGCTACCACAACTACATATTTTGAAATATATCCTGGTGCTACTCCTTTACAGATCAGGATAGACAGTATTGAAATTATCGACTTAGGGCCAAGATAGTAACAAACCAGTCAGTCGCCGCTTTCGGGAGGCGACTGACATCATTTTCAAGAAGCTATCCTAACGGAGAGCTACAAAACCAAAAAGAGGTATAAAATGAAAAAACATTTTAATTTGATTTTTACGCTTTTTACCGTAATCTCACTTCTGACTGTTTTTTTCATAAGCTGCGACAGTGAAGAATCTGACAATTCGATATTTGACATTAGATCGTCTTATGAAGGATTAGATTGGAGTATACAGTTCAAAGCGGCTAATCACGCGCATTCTACAAACAGCGACGGCAGCGCGTCATTGAGTGATGCAATCGAAACACATTATGCACAAGGATACGATATTCTGGGAATGACAGATCATGTTTGGAAACGCCCTTCCGGTGCAGGTGAAGGCAGTGAGTTATATAAGGATTTGGTCAATAAAACTTGGACTGCGACAAAATGGAAAGACATTGATATAACTCATATTACAGAGGAAAGGTTTAAAGAAATTCAAGAAGGGAAAGGAAGAAACGACAGAGGAATGCTTATGATACCTCATTCTGCTGAATGGGCTTATACTGATGCGGAAGAAACAAATGTTTTCTTTCACAAGATGAATGAAGAAGTACCTGCGGCTACTCCTGCCTGGTCAAAAAATATCAGAATGGGAATAATTGATGCAGTTGCTGGCGGCGGAGTTTTTTTTATTAACCATCCAGGACGTACTACTGCTGCTATGGGTTTCCGCCAGGACGGAGCAGATGATCCGAAAAATCCTTCCAATATGAGTACATGGATACGGAAATTTGCCAATTTATATATGGAATTTCCAATTACCAGTCTCACTGGTATGGAAATTTTTAACAGAGAAGATCAAGATTCTCGGCACGACAGGATTCTTTGGGATAACGTTCTTAAACTTACAATCCCTGAAGGACGTTTTATCTGGGGTTACGGAAATGATGACTCGCACAGCACCGGTGGAATAGGTATAAATTACAATATGTTTTTAATGCCTTCAAATACGCTTGAAAATTTCAGGAATGCAATGGTAAAAGGTCATTCATATATGGTAACCTGTATGGCGCGTAACGAAGGTGTAGATAATCCCAGAAATAGCCAAAATCGTCCTCATGTAACAAGTGTCTCAGTTGATAATTATGCTGATACAATCACAATTATTGCTACTAATGCCACAAAGATTGTATGGATTTCTGAAGGCAGAATTATTCTTGAAACAGAAGGACTCAGCAGTACTATAGAACTGATGAAAGAAGATATTGTTGAAAATGTCGGATCATACGTCAGAGCTAATATTATCGGTCCAACCGGTATGGCGGCTATTCAACCAATCGGAACAAAGAGACGTTAAACGAAATACTGTTATAATGATTTAAAAAGAGGTGATGAGATGTTTTTTTGCAGCTAACCTCACGAACATATGTTACTCTTTCCGCATATAATTCGTGAGGTTTTTGTTTAAAAACAAAGATTTTTTACTGCAACATTTTATTATGAAAAAAAAACATAATTGTTTTAAAAATTATTTAAATGAAATTGCAGTTATTCTTGCTGCTGTAATTTTTTTAATAGTAACATCATGCAATCGTACCGAAGAATTTACTCCGGGGCTTGCCTTTACGCAAACAGGGTCTGCGTATTCTGTTTCTATGGGAAGTTCAACATCCACAGATGTTGTAATCCCGTCATTTTATAAAAAATTGCCTGTAACTGCAATAAATGATGAAGGTTTCAGAGGGCAAAGAAATTTATTAAGCATTAAAATACCGAACACCATAACAAGTATTGGTGATACAGCGTTTGACAGCTGTGTCAGGTTAAATAATATTTTATTACCGGACAGTTTGATTAGTATCGGCGATTATGCGTTTCTTTATTGCGAAAGCTTGACAAGCATCACAATACCTGCAAGCGTAAAAAATATCGGCGAAGGTACGTTCACTGCTTGTGCGGATATGAATATTTTTATTGTAGACAGCGGTAATACATTTTTTCGCAGCGAAGGTAATTGTCTTATACGGATTGCAGATAACACCTTAATTGCGGGTTTTAAAAACAGCTTTTTACCCAATACCGTAACATCTATCGGCGATTATGCATTCTGGGATTGCGCCGGTTTAACAAGTATCACTATACCGGATAGCGTAACTTCTATCGGCGATTATGCGTTTAACCTTTGTTATAACCTTACAAGCGTTATTATTCCCGATAGTGTTACGCATATCGGGGTTGCTGCATTTGCAGACAGCGGTTTAACAAGTGTTATTCTGCCTGCATCATTAATAAATATTAATTCTGCTGTATTTTTAAGATGCAAACGATTAACAAATATTCTAATTCCTGATACTGTAACAAGTATAGGAAACTTCGCATTCTCTGACAGCGGTTTAACAAGCATTGAAATTCCGGGAAGAGTTTCATTAATCGGAAACAGCGCGTTTAGCAGAAATCCTATGTCCAGTGTCATTATACCTGATAGTGTGACGCATATATCCGATGAAGCGTTTTTTAGAGTTACTTTAACAAACGTTACTATCGGGTCAAACGTGACGTTTGGAAAAGACGCGTTTCCAGACAGTTTTGTTAACGCTTATAACAGCACAGGCAAGGCAGCCGGAACTTATACAAGACCTAATACTGAAACTTTAACATGGGTAAGAGCAAGATACAGGTCAAGGATTTAATATGAAACTGCTTAAAGTCAGAATACTTCCGTTTATCTTAGGGATTACTTCTTTTATTTTCTTTAAGATAATGAGTGTTTACAACGGGAGTTCTGCTGTAATATCCAGCCTCGCAGAATTAACGCTTACTTCTTCTATTTTTCTTTTTATAATATTTTGTTTTGATAAAACAAAAAACTTCGCAGATAAATCAGAGCTTGAACTTGGTAAAACAATTAAAATTTTTCTTGAAAAAATAATTAAAATATTTAAAATTAAAACTGTTACATCTGTTGCTCATGAAGAAACGGAAAAAACAATAATTGACGAAGTTACATCAATAGATTATTCAGATGGATTAATTGAAATTCAAAAAACAAATATTTCAGATCATAAAAAAACAAAACATGAAAAATCATTATTTGTTATTATAGCGTCTGTTTTATTTATTATTTCTTTTATTGGTTTGATTTTTTGGCATACAAGCAGGATTTTTTCAATTATTCCTTTATCATATACTGAAAATTTCAGATATAGTATTATTCACTCAATATTACTGCTGTTATTCCCTTTTATTTTTGCAATTTATCTTAAAATGAGAAAAAACAACGGGTTACATTCCGGAGATAAAACTTCTCATGGTATCCTAACGCTTTTATCGTATATCATATTGATATATGCGCTATTTATTGCAGCGTATGTTGTGCTTAAAATTAATGTTTTTGCAATCTTTCAGTGGTTGTGTTATGCTGTATCTATTTATCTGTTAGCGGTATTATCTTTTAATATTATAATTTCAATTTTAAAGAATGATATAATCGGAACTTTTAATTATACATTTTTTCCTGTACTTGTGTTAAGAAAAAATAAAAAAGAAAGTATTTTGGATTCTGAAGAAGTAAAATCAAGTTTTTCTGTTAAATCATTATGGACGATTCGTTATTCGCTTCGTATTCTGCCTTCTCTTATTTTATTTCTTTTATTGATTTTATTTATCTCGACAACAGTATACGTCGTGCAGCCGTATCAAAAAGCTGCTGTATACAGATTTGGAAAATTTAACAGAGAATCAATAACCAATCCCGGAATAAATTTTAAACTCCCATGGCCTTTTGATATAACTCATATATATGATGTTGATAGGATAAACTTCATTCAAATCGGATACCAGGCTGCACATAGCAAGAATTTTTTGTGGACTCTTGCACATGAAGGCGGTGAACATAATCTGCTTCTTGGAAACGGCAACGAAGCGGCTGCTGTCAACATCAAGCTGATATATAAAATTTCTGACTTATATAAATATATTACAGTTTGCGCAAACCCAGAGGAGATATTATCAGCTGCTGCATACAATGCGATTTTTCGGCGTACTGTAAACACAACACTTGATGCATTCCTTAGTGTAGACAGAAGTTCTTTATCTTCATCTCTTGCTGAAGAATTATCTTTGTTCTGCGAATCGCACAACCTTGGAATTTCTGTAATACAGGTTATTATAGAAAGTATACATCCTCCTGTTGATGTTGCGGATGTTTATCAGAAGGTAATAACAGCTTCTGTAGAAAAAAAAATAATTATTACAAAAGCACAAACAGATGCAGAAAGGCGGATCATCAGTACAGAGCAGCAGGTATCAACTCTTATTGGCAGAGCTAATGCTGAGCAATACAGACGCATAGGCAATGCACACAGGGAAATGGCTGTTTATTATGCAGCGCTGGAAGCGTATAACGTAAATCAAGAGAGTTTTAGAATTACAAAATATTTAAATACATATGAGAAAGTGATAAAAGAAAATAAAATTTATTTTTTTTCGCCTAAAACTGAAAATGAAATGCATAATTTTTTTATCGGCGAAAATCCAATTATCAGGTTACGGTAAACAGGAGGATATAAAGAATGATAAAAATATCTAAGTGGATTTTTGTAGTTATTTTTGCAATTATTATTTTGTCGGCTGGATTTTTATTTACCGTAAGAGAAGGTTCATGTGCTATTATTTCCCGTTTCGGAAAAATCGTTAAAGTACATACAGAAGCAGGTCTATATTTTAAACTGCCATGGCCCGTTGACAGGATAACCTTTTATGATACGAGAAACCAGTATATGGATTCAGGTTATACAGAAACTCTTACGAACGATAAAATCAATATTATTTTACAAACATATTTAGTTTGGAAAATAGAAGACGCGCAAAAATTCCAAATAAGTATTGGAGATTATTCGGCAGCACAAAGGCATCTTAATGGAATTATCGCCACTGCAAAAAACAGCGTTTTAGGAAATTACAAGCTTTCTTCGCTTGTTTCTTTAAATCTTGAGGAAATAAAAATAAATGAGATCAGCAGAACTATTAAAGAAGAAGCTGCACGCTCTGCGATGGATACTTATGGTATTAAAATAGAAATGCTTGAAATAAAACGGCTCGCTCTTCCTGATACCAATATCCGCAGCGTGTTCGGTCAGATGATAGCAGACAGGCAAAGATATGTTTCGCAGTATATTGCAGAAGGTGAACGCGATGCTGCAAAAATTCGCAGTGAAGCAGAAACCAAATCCGCTGAAATATTTGCACAAGGATTAATTGACGTGGCAGAGATTGATGCTGAAACAGAACGGTTGGTAGCGGAAATTTACGGAGCTGCATACGATCAAAATTCACAGTTATTTATTTTTCTTAGAAAACTGATTGCTTTGGAAAACTCTGTGAATGAGAATACCGTTGTTATAATGCGTGCAGATGAATCTCCGTTTGATATTATTACAGGGACAAGCAGATAATATGGAAAAAATGAATAACGATAAAGGGTTTGATATTTTTTCTCAAATAGTAAAATTTATTATTAAATATTTTAAATGGGTAATGCTCTTTGCTGTTGTTTTGATTGTGCTTTCAGGAGTTTTTCAAGTTGAAAGCAATGAAGTTGCGGTTGTTCTGCGATTCGGCAGACTTCTTGGAAATACGCCTGAAAAACAAATACGAAATCCAGGCCTTCATTTTTCTCTGCCGTTTTTTATAGACGAGGTTATTAAAGTTCCGGTGCAGATAGTGCATGAAAGAGAAATAATCACTCATTATGCAGAAAGCGGAAAACCGATTTCATCAAACATTGAAAGTAATGGATATTTATTAACAGGTGATAATAATATTGTATTAATAAAAGCTATGGTAAAATATACAATTGGCAATGCAGTACAATATGCGCTTTACAGCAGTGATACAGGTAAAGTGATAGACGGAATAGTCAGCGGAGAGTTAACACGGCATGTTGTGTGCATGGATATAGATTCTGTTTTAACAATCGGCAGGGCACAGCTATCTTCTGAAATATTAAAAAAATCGCAAATAATTTTTGATGAATTAAAAACCGGAGTTAAAGTAATAAGTATTGAATTAATTGAAATTGTACCTCCTGCAGAAACAAAAAATTATTTTGAAGAAGTAATAAGTGCATCAGTAAATAAAGAAACCGCCATTCAAAGAGCTAAAGAACATGCAGGAAACAGTCTTATTGGAACACAGATATGGGCAGCAAATATAAAAGGAGAAGCAATTAATAAACAAACAGAATGGCTTAATAAAGCTCATGTTGAGATGGCGGAATTTAATGGGTTGTATGATCAATATGTAAGAGACCCGCAAATTATTTTGACAGGAAATTTCAGGCAAAGAATAACAGAGCTTCTTGGCAGAACAGGCAGGACGGTTATTATCTCTGAAAGAGGGCAGCCGCCGTTTATCGTATTGCCATGATTTGAAATTACTTATTAAAGAGGTGTTTTTTGAAAAATGTAAACAATATAAAAGATAATATTATAGATTCATCAAAAGAATTTCTTTCAGATAAAGATAAACAAAAATTTACGAATGAAATATTAATATTGGCAGGTGCGCTTGCATGCCTTGCTGCCGGGTTAATTTATGCACAGATTTTTCCTGATCAAGATATAGTGCGTACATCAATATATTTAACAGGCATTCTTATTATTGGAATTCCGGTGCTTGCAACCGCAATTAAAGGTATTATTTCTCATAACATGAACTCTACAATGGAAATTCTTGTAACTATAGCGATGGTAGTAGCAGCTTTGGACGGGCAATTTGAACTTGCAATATTGATTCCTGTCATTCTTACTTTTGTACATTTTCTTGAGGAAAAAAGTATCATGGGCGGACGTGACGCTATTGAAGGTTTAAAAAAAATGCAGGCAGAAACAGCTGTTTTATTAAAAGAAGGAGAAGAAACAGAAGTTAATGCAAAAGATTTAAAATGCGGCGATATAATAATCATTCGTCCGGGTATGTCTTTCCCTGTTGACGGCGAAGTTATATTCGGTGTATCCAGTGTAGATCAAAAATCACTGACAGGTGAGTCTGTACCAAAAACTGTGACAGTAAACGATCCTGTATTTGCAGGAACATTAAATATTGACGGCAGTATTCATGTTAAAGTTGTAAAAGAATATTCAGATACATCTTTTCAAAAAATAGTTAAACTACTGGAAGAATCTGAACATATAACAATCCCTGAAATAAAAATTGTAGACAAGTTTTTATTTTACTATATTCCAATTATACTTTGTACCGCATTGCTTGTTTGGCTGTTTACAGAGAATATCTCAAGAGCTATTGCTGTCCTTGTAGTCAGCTGCCCGTGCGGGCATTTGCTTATTAGTTCTGCACCTATGATTGCGGTCATCAGTGCTGCGGCAAAGAAAGGGATACTTATAAAAAACTCATCATTTATTGTACATCTTAGCAAAACAGATTATGTTGTTTTTGATAAAACAGGAACTATTACAAACGGAATTCTTGAGGCAAGTAATTATTATTTGGAACAAGCAGAAGATTTTAATGAATTGATAACTACAGCCGCAAGTGTTGCTTATGCATCTCTTCATCCAATATCAAAATCTATAATTGCGTTATGTGAAAACAAAGTTTTTACCAAAGATTATAAAATTAAAGAATTTATCGGTAAAGGACTTGAAGGAAAAAAAGGAGATGATGAAATATATTTTGGCAGTTACAGCTGGTTGTGCTCGCTTGGATTTGATATTCCTGATAAATATGAGGATAGCGGAACTTGCAACTGGATAATTAAAAATAAAAGAATACTTGGATGTATTATATTCAAAGATACGCCGCGTGAAGATGCTGTAAGAATTGTAAAGCTGCTTAAAAATCAAGGTGTAACAAAAACGTGTCTACTGACAGGAGATCGTTTTCAAGCGGCACAGAAGATACAAACTGCGACAGGAATTGATGAAATGAGATTTGAGTTATTACCGGAACAAAAACTTGAATATGTTGAAGAAATGATGAAAGAACATACAGTTACGGTTATTGGAGACGGAATTAATGATGCGCTTGCTCTTTCCAAAGCGCATATAGGGATAGCTATGGGTGCTATGGGTTCAGATACTGCAATTCAAAGTGCAGATATTGCTTTAATGAACAATAACCTTAATAATATTCCATACACTATTAAACTGGCACAAAAAACAAAAAGTATAATTTATCAAAATATTATTTTGGCTTTTTCTGTAAGTGTGATTATGATATTTCTTGCCGGCACCGGAATTGTAACGCCGATTGCAGGCGCACTATTGCATAATATAGGCGCATTTTTGATTCTGTTTAACAGCGGGCGGATTTTATCTACAAAAATCTTATAGTCTCATTATTAAAAAACATAAGTAACAGAAACTTTCAGAAAATTATTATCCTTATATTGACCGAGCTGCCCTTTTGAATCGCCAAGAAAAAAACCACCCGAGAAAGCGGCGCGTAAATCATCTTTCATCCAAATTAATGCTGGGATTATCGCGCAGTCTTCGTCTTCTATGCCCCAAACAACCGCTGTGCGCAATTCAAGTTCATCACGAAGGAATTTTTTTGAAAGCATGGTTGTAAGCCGTGTCGCAGTCATCGGTTTGCCGCTCTCAATATCAAAATTAGGATGATTTGGAACATTGCTGCCGCCTACCTTATCGTCAAAAAGACGCACGCTTCCGTTTGCCTGAAGATTTATATTAAAACCTGCCGCTATGTCGCGGTCAAAACCGAAAGACCAGCCGACAGAAGGATTGTAAATATATCCGTCATCGCCTTTTAGATCTTCTGTTACGTTAGCCGCAACTTCCGCTCTGACACTGAAACCTGCAAGCACCTGCGCGTAATCAATTCCAATCTGATGATAATTGTTAAAGCTAAATTCGATAGATTTAATTGTTGGTTTAGCTGGATTTGTCAGATCATATACAGTATCTACAACAACAGGTTGAAACATCCGCCCGTAAAAATACTGCATACCAAAATCCGCGCTTCCGATAGTTGTAGTAAACCTAAGTCCTGCCTGTGCGAAATCAAGCGAAGAAATTTTATCAGGCATATTTATTTTACTGTCATCATTCATCATACGTGATAATAATTTCATTTCTTCCGGTATCCATCTTTCTGAAACAGGGCCGCTCACTAAAGATAAAAATTCATTGGAACCGCCGACGGCAGAGGATATTGCCATGCTGATTATTTCAAAACTCGGCAGAAATACCCCTTCTAATTTAGAAAACTGCCCGAATCTGTATGATGCGTGTATTAAAGGGTTTGCGATTTTTACTCCGTTAAGATTGTTGTTATCCGCCATTTCTATAAATATTTTTGATTGATCGGGCAGATTGATTATATCAAGCGGGCCGAATTGATCCGCCTTACCCCAAGAAAGTTTCCGCAATCCGGCTGTAAAGTCAAAATTTCCAAAAAATGCGCGGATGTATGCTTCGTCAATACTGACCGGAACAAGCGAAGGCACCAGTTTTAAATTTATTACCCCTTCTGCAAAAGAAGATTGCGCCATGAAATTTAATTTACCGGAGAACATAAACATATCTCTTGTATTGATATGCTGCGCGCCTTCAATCATTTCATCGAAATATCCGATAACTGCCGCCGATACTTCCCCGCTAATAGAGACGTTAAGCGCTTTCCCTGAACCTGATGATGTTTGCTCATCATCAAAGCTAAAGCCGAAATCCTGCGCCCATGCGGTATTGCAAAGCAGGTTTACGCTGAAAAATAAAATCAATAAGATAAAACAATTTTTTTTAAACATAAAATTTCCATCCCTGCTCTATCTTGCTCTTCCTGTTTCAAGATATGCGGTGGTAAAAACTGTTTCTGGAATCGGATCATCATATTTCATAATTTCCATAAATATTGTTGTTGATGTTCCTGCGGAAACTGTTGATATTTTTGTCTGCATGGGTGATAAACGTCCCTGCACATCCTTGTAGTCTGACATTTCCATAACTTTAACAACTTCGTTTCTTTGATTATACATTTCCGCTTTATAGATCAGAAAACTTTCTTTATCGACCCATGTAATTGTTTTTGAATATTGATAATTTGTTCTTGGAACAGATTGAATTACATGACAAGGTCTTCCGTTTATTGTTTCTTCCCTTACCAATGTATGGATGTCCAATGTTACATCTCTGTCCATCGAAGAGATATCATCATAAGAAAAATCAGTGCCCATAAAATTACCGCCGCTCTCTGTTGCAGCAATACGGCGCACTCTGTTAAGGCTTGGCAAAAAAATCCACTGATCCGATCCGCCTGAAGCGTTATCCATTGTTAAAAAGCGCGTTCCTGCTACATTTGCAGGACGCTGGAACACTATCACTGTACGAGCCCCGTTAGGACCGTCTTTTGAATATTGATCGATAAGCCTCTCTGTCGTGCTTCCGTCTCTTGCTGTAATTACCATGCGCGAGCGTGAAGAAACAGTGTCCGACGTTACACGGTTTTTTGCAGATGTCATAACGGCAATCGCGTCTTGCGCGGTTAAAGCGGCAGGCGCGTAAAGGCAAATAGCTCCTAACAGAAAAAGAGAGATTAATAAATTTCTTTTCATTTTTTTTCTCCATAAATAAATTTTGGTTTTATTATATTAAGCAGTACCGGCATTATTGTAAGACTTACAATAGTGGTTGACAGCATACAAAGAGCGGTAAGCAATCCAAACTCGGCAATTATTTTAAATTTGGAAAACGCTAATACTGCAAAGCCTACGCCTACAGAGATGGCGGTTGTGCATATCGCTCTGCCGCAGGCAATGAAAGTTCTTCGCAGCGCTCCCTCCACTCCGTTATTAAATTCCCTTTTATAAAATTCAAGGAAATGAATCGCGTCATCTATACCGATACATACGGTAAGGCTTGCGATAAGAGCTGTCCCCAGATTAAGTTTGATTCCTATAAGACCCATTACCATAAAGTTACACATAACGGCAAGAATTAAGGGTATTGCGCTGACAATGCCGGAAACAATCGATTTATTTGCTATCGCTACTATGACAAAGATCATGAAAATAGAAATTATAATTGAAATTATCTGAGAATTTAAAATTAAATCCGTTACCGCTATTTCCTGCGTTACACCGCCGCCTATCATTACGCGCACATTTTTAGGAAAATTAACATCAACATAACTGTTGATAATATTTAAAACATCCTTTGTATCGCCGCTTCCTGTTGTACGCAACTGCAACATCGTTCTTATTGTTGTAGGTTCCAGCGGATCGTTGGAATATTCTGAGTTATCGCTTCCAGCAAGTAAAACAAGATAATTTGCGATCAGCCGCTGAAGGTCTTCAGGCGTTTCTTTCCCGTAACGGGCAGGGTCTGAGGGGATTTCATAATATGAAGCGCCCTCGTAATTTGTAAGGCGTTTTAGTTCTTTTACAAGATCATTGCCGCTTAAAGAAGGCGACATTCCCGCCGCCGTATCAAGAAATTTTAAAATGTCCGCCGCGCTGTATTGTTCCCAAACAAAAGCTGTAAGATAATTTGTGTTTTCATTTACCGGCGTTTCATCAAAAGAATAAAAATTACCGAAGCCGAAATCATCATCATCACTAAAACCGAAACCGCCCGTCCCGGAATTTGATGAAGGAGCCGACATCGGCAATCCTTCAGGGCTTTGATCGACATTAAAAACTTGATTTATCCTTTTTATTACATCCGTAAAACCGACCGCATTCCCTACTTCAGGAACATTATTGATCATGTACATAGAAAGCCCGTCTACAGCTTTTAAAACATCAGGGGAAAGCAACTCTTCTGTGGTATCAGCTTGGATTATTACATTAACGTCTTTTGAGCCGCCGAAATATTCACGGATAAAACGATCCGCGCGGTTTATATCGGTTTCATTTTGAAAAAAATCTACAATTGAATTATCTACCACTATCTTTGAAATTCCATGAAGCGAAATAATAAAAAGAAATATTGTAGCGAAGATAACGGTTTTCTTTTTTCTTACAATGCTGAGAAAAATATTTGCGATTTTTTTACTGATAGGGTCTTCGCCGTGTTCGTCATGCAGATCATGTTTTTGAATCTTAGCAGGGCCGCGTAAAAGCAGCATTGACGGAATGAAAAGCACTGTTAAAATAAAAACCGCAAGAACGCCCACGCTTGTATAATATCCAAACTCACGCATCGGGATAATCGAAGTGAAACAGAAAGAAATAAAACCTGTTATCGTTGTAATTGCGGCAAGGAATATCGGTTTTATCATTTTTCTCATTAAATCAAAAACAATTTCCCGGTGTTCTTCTATTGTTAGAATTCTTTCGCGGACTTCTTTCACATAATGGGTAATTACGTGAATACCGTAAGCGTGACCTACCGCAATGAGTATTATCGGCATAATGGTAGTTATAGTCGAAAGTTTTACCCCGAACATAGCGGCTAATCCGACAGTCCAGATAACGGAAATAAGCGCTGTAGAAATCGGCAGGACAACAAAAATTAAACGTCTGAAAGAAAGGAACAATAACCCCAACACTACAAAAACAGCGAGCGGCAATAATAGAACGTTATCTGCAATTATCGATTCATTTATTGTCGCGTTAAGAACAGGCGTTCCCGCGAAATACACTTCCGCTTCATCTTTAAAAATATCTTTCGCTATCGCTTTAATTTTTGCAAGGCACTGGGCTACCTGCGGAGTGCAGGAGTCAATGGACATTAAATCAAGAGTGACAAGCAGTTGAGTGGCGGAAAGATCATCTGAAACAAGAGAGCCTTTGTATAAATCCCAGGAAGCGATGCGTCTTTTAAGTTCCGCGATCTCTTCATTTGTGCCGGAAAATTCTTCAGGCACTAAATCTGAAACTATGATACTTTCGTTGTCGCCTGTAATATATTGCGTTGACATAAGGGAATTGATCGATTTGACAAGCTCAAGCCCTTCTACAGCTTTAGAAAATTCCTTGATACGCTGTAAAAAATCTTTCTCAAAAACCGTCCTAAACGGGCGTTCAAGACCGACTAAAAAAACAACCTGCCCGCCGAAAGTGTCATCAATATAATTTGCAATTATCCTTGCCGGATTATTGTCAGGTATAAAACGAAGATTGTTATTATCCAGTTCAACCCGCGGAAGCTGAATGCCTAAAAACAAAGTAATCGCTGCAATGATGCCCGCAATGACAGCAGGCCGTTTAAACAATTTTTCCATTATTAACTCTTTTGTAGATTATACTATATCTACAAACAAAAACAACATAA
>Ga0209755_10002288_pt1 | contig 26654 bp, 22 predicted proteins | sample TergutCo191P1_FD_187301 | JGI IMG/M metagenome (GOLD analysis project Ga0209755, IMG submission 187301) | Cornitermes sp. P1 segment gut microbial communities from Petit-Saut dam, French Guiana - Co191P1 (SPAdes) (version 2) | ecosystem: Host-associated > Arthropoda: Insects > Digestive system...
TTAATTATTGTTGTAGTGGTTTGTTTGTCTTTTATTTTTGCTATAATGGTTTTAAATGTTATGTCTAAAGATGATTTTAGTGATACAAATTTTAGTGAAGCAGATTTTCCTTTAGAGATAGACTTACTTAACACTGTTTTTAATGTTGGAGATAAAGTAACTGGTACTGCTACAATAACAAATAAGAGTGGAAGAACTGTTGAGATCAGTTCCAATGGATATACGCCATGTGCATATTTACATTATGCAACCACTGACAACTATCATGCTGATATAGATAACATACATTTTACGGTTTTAAAGGCAGGTGATAAAATTACAACTGTTTTTAGTCAAGAAGTTGATGAAGCAGGTACATACGTTTTGTATTTACATTATTGTATCGAGGTTAATAGGTGTGTTCGTCTTTATAGTGAACTTGAAGATGTTATCATTGAAGTGAGATGATTATTTGCCTAATGCGTATGGATTAGTTCAAAAATAATTTGATCACGTTAAGAGCAGAATAGTGCAATATCTTTGGAAAATATCCCATTCTATCAGAAACTTTGTTCAAGTTATTTTTTAACTAATTCTGACCTAATGTAATTTGCCGTTTAGAACCTAATTCTTATTAGGTTTGTGTACATGCATGTTTACATGGTAAAAAAGCGGTTTTTTATATGTTAATTTTTATTGTATGTGCAAAAATGTGCACATACAAAGAAAAACAACCAGGTAAGTCCATCAATTTCGCCATACAATCTGTATGCGCAAAAAACCATGCAGATTTTAGGTTAGAACCCCAAAATAACTGTAATGTGAGGGTTGGTTTATGATGAATGGGTCGAGTGGGTTGATAATTAGTTATTTTGCGTTGAAGGTGTTTGTTTCTGATTGGTTTTTCCCTGTTGTTTGTGTGTCTTTGTAGTGGTGGGGTTTTCATTTCTTTTTATGGCGCGTTTTTTGTTTGTATGTGTGTTGATGTTGATGACTTGTTGTTTGGAGGAAGAGTGGTGACAGCTTTTTTTAGGATGTGTGTGCATGTTGTTGGAGGTGTGTAATAGATGAGTTGTGTTGTTTGTTGGTGTTGTGTTTGATTTTGTTAATTGTTGAAAAAGTGAGTTGTGATTGTGCTTTTTAAAAAAATGGGGGGGCGGCCTATTTTGAGGTGGTTTGCCCAGTTATTTTGCCATTTGGAGGTTGTTTTGAGCTTATTTTGTTTTGCTGAAGTGGGGATCTTTTCCGTGCTGTTTTTACGTTTTTGATTAAATATTTGACGGACGGACTCTTCGCTGGGTCGATTATCGAATCTTTAGAAACTTTTGTGCGATCGTGTCAGCTTCGGATATGTGATCCTGCTGAAGGTGTCTCCTGTAACCTGCAAATTAAAGCCTGTGACAAAAGTTTAACCAACATAGTTTGGGTAATTACAGTTGATAAGTATGTAAAATATAGTGTGTGAAAAACGCTGAAAAATAGGTAAATAGTTGAATATTTCAGAAGCAGGTTTATATTACAGAAATCTGTTGATAACTTTAGTGGTACTTGATGAGGGATTGTGTTCATCCAAGGCGATTGCTTTCATTCAGTCTAATAGTGTAAATTATAGTGTAAGACTGTTGACGTTTTGTTATTTGTTTTTAGGTGCATTTTCTCTCTTTGATGCTTTGATAATAAATAATTCAAAAAGCTCAGGGTACTCTCTAAACTTTAGGTGAAAAATTCATGGATAAAATAAAATTTGCTATCCCCAAAGGTTCTCTACAAAAAGCAACCTCTGACTTTTTTGCAAAATCAGGTTACAAACTTGGTGCAATGGAACGTACATACCGCCCGACATTTAATGATCCTCAAATAGAAATTAAAGTTCTAAGACCTCAAGAAATTCCTGTATTTGTAAGTGAAGGTCTGCAGGATATAGGTATCACCGGTGAAGATTGGGTGAAAGAAAATCGTGCAGATGTTGAAATTCTTCAAAATCTAGAATATGGAAAAATCCGTCTTGTTATAGCCGTTCCAAAGGATGTTTCTCAGAAAGACATGAATGAGTATATGGAATACATTTGGAGCCAAGGCAAAAATTTTCGTATTAGCACGGAATACCTAAACATTGCCTCAGAATACCTCAAAGCACAGCCAAACTATAAAAAACGATTTGGCAACCAAGATCCCTTACTGGTTACCCCTTGGTGGAAAAAGGGTGATAACTCTAAGGCAAAAATTTTTCTCTCCTTTGGTGCAACTGAGGCTAAGCCTCCTGAAAACTCGGATTGTATCATGGATGTGACTGAAACAGGGACAACAATTGAAGCAAATAACCTCAAGATAATAGACACAGTTCTAAAATCTTCAGCTACTCTAATTGCTAACAAAGCAGCTCTTGCAGACCCTGAGAAACGTGAAAAAATTTATGACGTTGTTGCCTTACTTAAAGGAGTTGTAGATGGACAAAAACGTATACATATTTTTGTCAATGTAAAAAAAGAAAACTTGCAGACTTTGCTAACTGAACTCCCGGCGCTGAAAAACCCTACGATTTCTCCTCTTGCAGATGATACTTGGGTTAGTGTAAATACTGTTATTGAGAAAGATAGTCTAATTGAGCTATTGCCAAAAATCCGTAAAATTGCACAAGGCTTAGTCGTGTATGAGCCACGGCAGGTGTTAGCGCTAGACGAAATAGCGCGGAGAAATGATGCCAATGCAAACTCTGATAGTTAAACAGTGGACAGCAAAAACGTTGCCTCCTGACTGGTTTAAGCCTCAACAGGAAATTCAAAAAAATTCTAAAAGTTTGGAAGACACTGTTAAAACTATAATAAGTCAAGTGCGTAAAGATGGCGATAAAGCTATTATAGAGTTTGTAGAAAAATTTGATAAAACAAAATTATCAATTCAAGCCCTAAGAGTATCTGCTGAGGAAATTAGAGCAGCTTATTGCAAGATAACACCGCAACAATTAGATGCTTTACTGTTTATGAAACAACGAGTTGAAACCTATCAAAAACAGCAAGTGCAACCAGAAAATCAAATAAACCTTGATGGTATATCCATAAAAACTGTTCTTTATCCTCTGGATAGTGTAGGTTGCTATGTGCCGGGAGGTCAGGCTGCTTATCCAAGCACAGTTATTATGACCGTTGTTCCCGCTAAAGTTGCTGGTGTTAAACGTATAGTTGTATGTTCGCCTACAGATGCCACAGGTAAAATAAATGATCTAGTTATTGTTGCTTCCGATATCTGTGGTGTAGATGAAGTTTACAAGATAGGGGGTGCCCAAGCTATTGCCGCTTTAGCGTATGGTACACAAACCATAAGACCTGTTCGTAAAATAGTTGGACCTGGCAGTAAATATGTTACTATGGCAAAGGTTTTGGTCTCAACAGATGTTGCTATTGATATGCCTGCTGGTCCAAGTGAAGTGTTAATTTTAGCTGATGAAACTGCTGATCCACGGTTAATTGCGTTTGATATGATTTCGCAGGCTGAGCATGGAACAGACAGTGTTGCAGGACTAATTACCACCTCCAATAGATTAGCCGAAAATGTTCAGAAAATTTTGACAGAACTTGCTTCTTCAACAGAGCGTAGCGAAAAAATTTCTGAATCACTGAAAAAATATGGATTTATAATCACTTGTGATAACTTTAAAGAAATGGTAGAGTTGTCTAATCAGTTTGCACCTGAACATTTGGAAGTTATAACAAAAAATGCTCAGGACCTAACAAAGGATTTAGTTGCAGGTTTAATTCTTCTTGGTCCATATAGTCCCGTACCCCTTAGTGATTACGCAAGTGGAACTAATCATGTTTTGCCAACTGGAACATTTGCGCAATCCTTCTCAGCACTTGGAGTGTTTGACTTTTCACGTCGCGTTAGTATTGTAGAATGTTCCAAGGCAGGATTAGAGAAAGTTAGATCCAACGTTAAAGTGCTTGCTTACATAGAAAACCTGCCAAATCATTACAAAGCAATAGATGCAAGGTTCTGATATGATAATGAACACGTCATACCATAAATGGTTAGAGCAGAAAAAATTGAAGCTTCAAACTTTTGATTGCTACTCAGCAGGTGTTACACCTGAAAGTTTAGCTCAGCAACTATGTGTTGACAACTCAAAAATTGTAAAGTTAAACTTTAATGAGAACCTGTTTATCGATCGTTCTCGCCAAACACTCTTGCTCAAACAGATTGCTGACGAGATTGACTTACGCTTATATCCTGAAGACGAAATGCCTAAATTAACTAAAAAATTAGCTGAATACCTGCAAATTCTTCCCGAATGCATAGTTATTGGTAATGCCGGAGATGAACTGCTTGACCGTATAATACGTCTCTTTATAGAAAAAGATGATGTTGCCGTCTCGTTTGCCCCCTCTTTTGTAATTCCCAAATTATGTGTAAAACGTCAAGAAGGTGAATATGTAACCGTACCCTTGAAGAGTAATTTTCAACTTGACGTACCTTTAATGCTTGACGCTTTTTCAGAAAAAACACGTTTACTCTATTTATGTTCCCCTAATAATCCAACTAGCAATCAGATGAGACCAGAAGACATCGAGACCTTAGCTAAAGCTTTTCCTGGTATTGTTATCTTAGATGAGGCATACAGCGAATTTGCTGATTACTCATTTGTATCTCGTATTCATGAGTTTCCAAACATGATTATTCTGCGAACTTTTTCTAAAGCTTTTGGACTTGCCATGTTACGTCTTGGATACGTTATTGCTAATCCTGAACTTGCAGAAATTTTAACAAAAAAAGCGCCCTTACCCTATCCTGTAAGCGGGTTTACCATTAGAATGGGTATTAAAATGCTTGAAAACATTGATATTATGCAAACAGCTGTTGCTTCTCTTAAGGTTGAACGGGAAAACCTCATAAAGGCATTAAACCAAATAGAGGGTATACAAGCGTTTAATTCACAGGCTGATTTTGTTCTCATGAACACAAAACAGCCTGCGGATACGGTGTATGAAGAACTGCTCAATAACGGTGTTATACTCAAAAAATGGGGTAAGCTCCTGCAGTATGAGAACTGTTTCCGTGTAACTGTTGGTTTACCCGAATTTAACGCTAAACTTGTTGAGTCCTTAAAACGGATAAATAATAATGGAAGGGTTAATCGTGCGTGTTGAAGAAGTTTATCGTAAAACTAAGGAAACTGTAGTGAAAGTAAAAGTTAACCTTGACGGTGAAGGTAAGGCAATTGTTAACTCTGGAGTGCCCTTTCTTGATCATATGTTAACAAGTTTTGCAACGCATAGCCTAATTGACATCGAAGCCAGCGTAAAAGGTGATCTAGTACATCATTGTGTAGAAGATTTAGCTATAGGGTTAGGTGAGGCTTTAAACAAAGCCTTAGGCTCTCGTGTGGGTATAACACGGTTTGGTAACGCAACTGTTCCCATGGATTGCTCTATAGCCTCTGTGGCTGTTGACTTAGCTATGCGACCTTTCTTCAAAATTGATCTTAAATTTAGAGGCAGAAAAGTAGAAGAAATGCAAACCGAAGATATTAACCATTTTTATGAATCTTTAACAACTTCATTACAAGCTAATGTACACATGTTTGTAATGTATGGTAGTAATGATCATCATAAAGCAGAGGCTGCAACCAAAGCTTTAGCCCTCTCTTTGCGGCAAGCAATTACAGTTGATTCTCGCCGTAAAGGTGTGCCTAGCTCTAAAGGGGTAATTTGATGCAAAAAGCCGTAATTTTCGACTACGGCGTGGGCAACTTGCTAAGTCTTAAATGTGCTATAGAGCGAGCTGGGCTGGATGTTTTCATAGGATCTTCCACACAAGATTTAGCACAGGCTGACGCAATTGTTCTTCCCGGTGTGGGTAGTTTTACACCTGTAGCTAAAAAACTTGCGGGGTTTAAAGAAATTATTCAAACTAAAGTTACAGAAGGGGTGCCATTGTTAGGTATATGTCTTGGGTTACAATTGTTTTTTGAAGAAAGTGCTGAGGGTCCTGGTGAGGGTTTAGCTTTATTTAAAGGTAAAGTTGTACAGTTACAGGGTGACTTGAAAATTCCCCATATGGGTTGGAACACTTTTAATTCTGTTAAAGCGTGTGAACTTTTTAACGGTATAAACAATGAAAAGGCTTATGTGTATTTTGTACATTCATTTTATCCTGTGCCATTTGATGAATGTGTTGTGTGTGCAAAAACTACTTATGGCTTGCCTTTTACTTCTGCTGTAGTTGATAAAAATATGTATGGTCTTCAGTTTCACCCTGAGAAATCAGGTGATGTAGGTTTACAAATTTTACAAAATTTTGTTAAAATAGTGACGAGGTAATAATTATGCAGTTAATTCCAGCTATAGATTTAATGAGCAGTAAAATTGTGCGCTTATCTCAGGGGGAAGCTAAAACTGCCAAAGTTTACGAACACTTTGGTGGCCCTGTGGAAGCTGCAAAACGTTGGTATGATGAGGGAGCTAGTAAACTTCATATAATTGACCTTGATGCCGCATTTGGTCAGGGTAATAATCATTTTGTTATAGCAGAGATTGCTAAAAACATTAATTTGCCTATTCAAGTTGGTGGAGGTATACACAGTTTTGAAGTTGCTGAGAAACTTTTTAGTACAGGTATCCATCAGGTGATGCTTGGTTCCTTAGCCTTTAAGGATTTTTCAGTTATAACACGGTTACAAGATAAATTTGGTAAAGAATCCGTTATTGTAGCGCTTGATAATAAGAATGGTCAAGTAATGATCAATGGTTGGCGTACAGCAACTAATTTAACTCTACAAGATGCGCTTGACAAATTTATTGCCCTTGGTGTAAACCATTTTTTAATCACCTCTATTATGCATGATGGTCTACTTGATGGTCCCGATCTTGAGACTCTTGCTAAAACTGTTAAATATTCGGGCGCCAAAATTTTGGCAGCCGGCGGTATCGGCAGTATAGATGATCTTTTTCACCTTAAAGAAATTGGAGTAGACGGTGCCGTGATTGGCAAAGCTCTTTATGAGAGCCGGTTTACATTAAAACAGGCGATACAAAAAATAGGAGTTTAACTTGTTATGCCTCTTACAAAACGTATTATTCCCTGTTTGGATGTTGACCATGGAAAAGTGGTTAAAGGTATAAATTTTATTCAACTTAAAAGCGCCGGTGATCCCGTGGAATTGGCGAAACGGTATAGCGATGAAGGAGCTGATGAGCTTGTCTTTTTGGATATAACAGCTTCTCATGAAAAACGTGATATACTGCGGCAATACGTAGAAAATGTAGCTAAAAAAATCAACATTCCTTTCACAGTAGGCGGTGGCATACGTAATGTGGTTGATGCTAGAAACGTTTTATGTAGCGGAGCTGATAAAATTTCAGTTAACACTGCTGCTGTAGAGAAACCTGAAATAATTACAGAGTTAGCAGACGCTTTTGGACGACAGTGTATAGTAGTTGCTATAGACGCTAAACGTAATTTATCCCCCAGCCCCGGCAAAGTTACTATTCAAACAGTTGATGGACCTGTATGGTTCGAAGTTACAATTTGTGGCGGTAGAATATCTACAGGTATAGACGCTGTCGCATGGGCACTGCAGACCGAAAAATTGGGCGCCGGCGAATTTCTAGTAACTTCCATGGATAAAGACGGCACCGAAAACGGTTTTGACCTTGAACTCACTTGTGCCATATCTGAGCGTGTACATGTACCTGTAATTGCAAGCGGCGGAGCAGGATTGCCACAACATTTTGTTGACGTTTTAACTACCGGCAAAGCCGATGCAGCATTAGCCGCCTCTGTATTTCACTACAATAAATATCCCATATCTCTGGTTAAAAATTACCTATGTAACGCAGGAGTACCTATAAGACAATGACCTCAAATGATCTAATAATAATGTTATTATCCAAACTTGACTTCACTAAAGGTAACGGTTTAATTCCAGTTATAGTTCAAGACGTAACCACTAAAACCGTTTTGATGCTAGCATACGCAAATAAAGAAGCCTTAGACTTAACTCTGAAAACTGGTAAAGCAACATACTGGAGCCGTTCTCGCAACGAAATATGGGTTAAAGGCGAAACAAGCGGACACACACAAAAAATCGTTGAAGTCACAACAGACTGCGACTACGATACTCTGCTCTACATTGTCGAACAAAAAGACAACGCCTGCCACACAGGATCATACAGCTGCTTCTTTAACAAACTAAAATGATGAAACCTGTTTTTCTATATTTCTTAACGACTGAAATTAGAAAAACATATTATCTTTCGCGATTTTTCCATGTTAAACATTTGATTTTTTGTTATTTTTTTTCCTAAAAATCAAAGTTAATTTTTTTTAAACATGGCTGTACATTTGGTCGTTGGTGTATTTACCCGTGTCCATTTCTTTTTCAATTTCTTTTAGTAAAAGTATGCGTTTGAATGTTGGTGGGTGCGTTGCGAACATGTTGTTTAATTGAGTCCATGTGTCGTGTGCTTCTTTTTCCATTGCTAATTGAAGTTCATGTTCGTCAAGTACGCCATCGCCATCTAGATCATATTTGTTTTTGTTTTCCATTATGCGTTTAACGTCTTGTTTTGCGGTTGATGGATCTCCAATATAAAATGCTCTTGCGCCTTCATCTGGTTTTGGTGCAATTGATAAGCCATAGGTGATTTTAGCTAAGGCGCTTCCTAAGTCATGGGGTGAATTGGTAACATATGCTGCAAAGGCATCTGCGAAATGTTCTCGTAACCGGCTAAGGCGCATAACAATTGCAAAGGTTATAATGTATACTAGAAATGATATTACTCCTATAGCTATTAGAATTACTCCACTGTTGTCTTTTTGGTTTTTTCTGCCTCTATTTGAGAACATGCTAGCAAATAAGGCGCTTCGTGCAATCATGTATGCAATTAATGGTAAAGCTGAAAGTATCGTCATTATAGCATAGTCTTTATGTTTAATATGACCAAGTTCATGGGCTATTACGCCGCGGATTTCACCTTGATTAAGATGCCGTAGTAATCCCTCATGCACAGCTAAAGTGGCGCTACTGGTGGTTCTGCCAAAAGTAAAAGCGTTAGGCGAATTGCTGGGTACAATTGCAAGTTTAGGCATAGGTAACCCGCTTTTTTCTGCCAACTCTTTAACAGTTTCTTCAAGCCACGGAGACTCACCTGGCTTAACATACTTCAACTTTGTTGACATAGCCACTATTGATGGGCCAATCGCAAACTGTATTAAAATAAACAAGGTTGAACAGCCAAACGCGATAAAGAGACCCGTCCACATATCAAGGCCTAGTACGTAAACAACTGCAAAAATGAAAAGTCCAAATATGAAAACTGAAAGAAAGACTGACGTTGCCATTGCGGTCTTTAGCTGAGACAGATTTGCCACTTTATTTTTCTCCTAATATGACTCACAAACCATCATTTAAAGAATTAAGTCTTTCCCAAGACAAATCTATACATTCTCTAATAATGTCGCATATTTAGGCGTTTTTTCTGTTTCTGCTCTTTTTTCTTTTTTTAGTTAGTCTTGAGATTATTTTAAGTGTAACAAATTATATGGGGTATGCTCCACAGATTCTGCAGAACTGAATTTTTGTCTTAATATAACCCTTGCATTTTGGGCACATCTTTGCATCACTGTTTGGGTCTGGGAAAACTTTGGAGGGTTTGTCAAAAATTTTTCTAAAAGCTTCATAATAGAGTAAATGTTCTTTATCGCGAATTTGTACACTGTCAGCTTCAAAAATGTTTTTTTTCTTTTCTACAAACTCGTTGTTGGTGTATTGTTCTTCAAATATAGCGTTTAATGCATCTGTTCCTGTGCCTGTTTCAAGCGGTGCTTTAGGTCTCCAAACGATTTTTTGAGGCATAACGTTTTCATAGGCTTTACGCAGTAACCATTTACTGTATTTTTCATTATTATACATGTTAATTTTAACTTTCATTGGCAGTTTTTTTGCCCAATCCATAAATTCTGGGTCAAGATAGGGCTGTTTAACTTCCATTCCTAAAGATTTTGACAATGGAACACTACTAAATCTCATTTCTGCCCACATGTCTAATTGCTTTTTGTATAGTTCCTCCTCTGAGAGATGAAACTGCCATGGATAACCAAAAAGCTCATCTAACCCATCTCCCGTAAAAATTTTAGATAGACCCATATTTTTTAGACAAGTTAAACCGATGTATATGGGCATGCTGTTTCTTACGTCCATTGGGTCAAAAGTTTTTAATGCTCTGACAACTTTTGGCACATTTTCTAAGGCCTCTTCTACACCAAAAATGTGTGTTTGTTGATTTTCAAGTTTTAGAAACTCTGTCATCATTTTAACATAGTGTGCGTCTTTTGGGTCACCTTGTTTAAACGCTATGGTCAATGTGGGAAGGTCTGGCCTGTATTTTATAGCCTCATAAACAATTATAGAGGTATCTGTTCCTGCAGAAAATAAAACACCATCGCCCAGATTATTTTTGACAACTTTATTGATTATGTCTCTGGTTTCTGACAGGAGGTGACTGTATTTCTTTGGATCGAGTGCCATAAATTTTCCTCACACCCATCTTCTTTTACCTTTATTTAATTTTATCCATATTATTGTTAAAATCAAAAAGCGTGAACGTATATAGAAAAATTTTAAAAATGAGCCTAACAAGTTGATGTAAGGTAAGAGTTAACGTTGGTGCAAAACATTTTAAATCCAGTTAACCTACTCAAATGTAGCGTGACAAAATGGAACAATATCTGCTGCCGGGGTCATCTGCAAAAATAGTGGTCAAAGATAATGTAGTAGCCGTAATTAGTAACACACCTCTAACTACTATCAGCTCAGGTATCTATAACGGAGGCTTCAAAAAAGTTCATGCAATCCTAAACGTTTCTGTTCCAGATGATTATAACGACAACCACCTGCATGATGATCCACTAAATTTGATTTATGCTGCCCAAAAGAATCTACAAATAACCCCTAACTGTGTTGCTATGTTAACAGCTGCAAAAATAAAAAACCTCTCTTTAGTAACTCGACAAACAGACGATATAACCATACTTGCAATAGCCACTGCAGGATGGCGGCACGGCGAATCTGCAGGTGAAGTTATAGAAAACAGTCATTACGTGCGTGGAACAATTAACGTAATAGTTGTTATAAACGCAGATTCAACTGATAGCTGTCTTGCTAGTTTATTTTTGACTGCAACGGAGGCTAAAACTGCTGCAATGAATGATTATGATATACGCAGTCGATACAGTGGTGATGTTGCAACTGGAACTATAACTGACAGTTTGTCCATAGCCGTAACTGGCCAAGGTGCAAAAGTTGAATTTGGCGGTCCCGCCTCAAATGTTGGACAACTCGTAGCTAGTGCGGTACGACAAGTAGTTAAGGAAGCTGCAGACAAACAGGAGGGACAGCATCAAGGTCGAACATTGAACAGACGTCTTTCAGAACGTCATCTATCTCTTGACTGCTTAGCTGTTGAGCTTTCAAAAGCCAAAGTTTTTGGAGACCAAAAAACGATCATTTCACTATTGGAGCAGATTTTAGCATCCGATCCAGTTTCTGCCGTGTTTCTATTGGCTGCTGCTAGGTTAGATGATGATTTTAAAAAGGGTTTGATTCCAAATGAACTTGGTGATATATCTTTGTTAAGCAAACGGTTTGGCTGTTTACGATTTAATCAAAAACTTGTGATGAACCGTTTTTCTGAAGTTAATTTACCGCCTTTTACCAAACAGGCAGTAATTGCTATTCTTCAAAATTCTTTATCAAAAAACTGTTAGTCTACAGTTTTGTTGTTTGGTATTTGTTTTATGTCTTTGTTTTTTAAAATGTATGCGGTTATTGCCAGAATTAGTGTGGTGCAACTTAGCGAGGCCGTGATTGATATAAAGTTTAATCCTATTGGTGTAAGCCCTAGAAATAACCCTATAAGTCCTGCTATGCCAAAGCTTAGTGCAACGCTTAACACAATTTTTTCTATAATGTCTATTTTGTCCTTATTTCTAAATAACATGTTGACTAAGCAATTGCCCGGTACGAAGAACATAAAAACAATAACAAGTGCCGAACGTATATACCCTAGTATTGACTCAGCTGGGATAAGACAAACGGCGAGGATAGTTAACCCTGTGGTTAATGTGATTATTTCTAGCCATCGAAGAGGTTTCATATCTACTAATAAATACTTACTTAAATAAAAATAAGTGCTCTAAATTAAAAATAAAAATAAAGAAAGGGTGATGTTAGGCAAACATCTTGAATATTGGATGGTTCTCAACATCTACTGGTTGTGTTTCAAAGTCTGCAGCTGCAGATGCGATGTATGTATCAACGACTGCGGTTGCTGGGAAGACCCATTCAGCTTGTTCAGCTGGACCAAACATTAACCAGTTAGCACCCATGACTTGCAAGATTGCGTTGGTTGCTGTAACTGTGCCTTTGCGGTATTCTTTTGCAATGTTTGCTTTTACCCAACCCATAGTTGTGACAACGTTGCCGCTGCCTGTGCCTACAGGATGACCATACTTTTCTTTCATCATTGGAAAAGCTACAACTGAGCTTCCCATGTCTGGTTGGAAAGATGGCATTGATGTATCAACGAGTGGTTTTGTAATTCCGCCTTTTTCTGCAAGTGCTAAGGCTTCTTCAACAACATTCATTCTGCCTGCAAGAGTTGTGTCATGTGGGTCGTCTGCTAGAACAATCGACATTTTGATGCCGCTTTCTTTTAGATTTGCTAATTCGTCATCTTTTACTCCTTTGTAGACAGAGTTATAGAAGCATCTTTCTTGTAGACCCATTTGTTTTGCAATTTTTGCTGCTGCCATACGGGTTCTTGGGCTCATAGCGTCAAGCATGAGTGGGACCTCTGTATGTTTGGTAACGAAGTCAAAGTATTTCTCGAAGGCTGTCTCTGTTGTGCCGACAATGTCAAGAGCAAAAGGTACGCCTGAAATGTCACTCTGTATTTGGCATCTGTTAATGATGTCTTCTGCAGCTTTTGGGTCAAAAATGCCTTTGTTTGCGTCGGAAACCATTTTTTGGCCAAGCCAGAAAATAGAGCCAATAAGAAATGTTGGTAGCTCGCCTGGTTGACCGCCAACTTTTACTTTTCCGATTTCATAGATTTTTTGGGGGGTACTGAATCTTCGCATGTTATCTCATCAATTAACGTTTATTTTTTCAATGCTTTTTTGGCTAGTTCTGGAGCTTCTTCTTTGTTTTTACCAAAGAGTGCACCAAACGCGTCTGCGTCTTCTTTTTTGACTGCTGCGCCACCCATGATTATGCCAATTTTGTCTTTGAGACCTGCTGCTTTGAGTGCTTCATCAAGTTTTGCTAGATTGTTCTTTGCTGGTACAGTGTTAATTGAGAGTGCAATAAGGTCTGCATTGTTCTCTTTTGCTTTGTCAACGAAAACTTGTGGTGCAACGCTTTTTCCAACGTCAATTGTTTTGAACCCTGCACGTTTTAATGATTTACGTACTGCCTCTTTTGCAGTATCGTGCATATCTGGTTCAATGTTTCCAATTACTACTATGCCTAATGGATTTTCTGGTTCTGGGGGTTCTTTTTCCATCATAGATTTAAGCCAGGACATATAAACACCTATTTTAGTTTTATACTGGGGTTTTTATAGTCGCGATTGATATTTAAACTTTAACTCTGTGTGTTAATACATGCTTAAACGAAAATCAATGTTTGCTGGAGGACAACGTATGGTAAAAGACACAAACAAGCATTTGATATTGATTTTTGCCATTTTTGTTTTTGCTTTTCTGTACCGCTTCCTTTTGATGACTCACGCAACTTTTCCTCCAGGTGCTGACATAGGTTTACACAATAGTATTATTCACTCAATAATCAATCAAGGTTCTAATGTTGATTTTCTCTATAACTACTACCAAATGGGCGGTGGTTTATCCCTTACTTTTCCAGGTTATCACCTTTTTACTGCGCAAATAATTATGCTGACAGGTGTGCCTGAATATTTAGTACACGCAATAGTAGTCTCTTTGTTTTCATCTATAACCGTTCTTGTTTCATATCTTATAACGCGGGCTGTTTGGAAGGAATCTGCTGCTATTATCGTTGCTTTTCTCATGGCGATTTCACGATTTGATATTGAAATGCTATGCTGGGGCGGTTACCCAAATGTTATAACCCTTATGTTAATACCTGTAACATTCTACCTTTACATACAAAAAAAACGTTTTACAAAACTTCCTTTCTATATCTCAACTTCACTGTTAATTAGTTCCATATTCATAGTTCACTCCTTGAGTATTATCGTGTTTGTAAGTATACTGTTTTCTATGATCTTTTTTAGCTTAATATTTGGTTCAAAACTTGGAACCACACGGTTTGAAGCGTTAAGTTGGTTGCTACCTGTCATTTCTGCTGGTTTAATTACTTTACCTTATTTGATCAAAGTTGTTCCGGCATTCCTAACGAACTCGACAAATGCAGAAATTAATCTGGCAACCGCTTCTGCGCGTGTATTGCCTTTAGAACTAGTTTTGCCCCTTTTTGTAGTTGTAGGTCTTTATTTTATCTTGTCTAAAAAGTATCATAAACGTTACTTTACAATTCCCACGCTTCTGCTTGTATTATGGATACTTGTTCCTGCAGTATTTACTCAAGGCTATCTCATCGGACAATATACTGATTTCCATCGGTTTCTGTACTTTGTAATGCTTCCTGTTATAATGTTGATAAGTCTCTTTATCGATTTTGGCTCAAGTTTTTTTGCTCGCGTAATAGACACCTATCGGTCATCAACAAGTCAATTAAACAGTACTACTGCTACTATTAAAGAAACTGAACCGGTAACACCTAAACGTTTAACCAGTTTTTCAAAGAAAGCAAACCGAACTTTAACGCGAGCTAATCTTTATGCAGGTTTTCTTATAGGGTTTTTGGTGATTTGTTTCTTCATACCTCTATTTGCAGCTCCGCAAGAAGGCTTAAAGCAGCAAACATTTTATCAGATAATGAATGACCCTTTGTATCAGGGTATGGACTGGGCTAAAGTTAACACGTCTGATAATGCGGTAGTTGTTACTGAGGCTTATTATGGTTGGTGGTTTGCAGGTTTTGCACAAAGACCCACTTGGAGTGCTGTTGTTCCCTATTTTCTTTCACTTTCTCGTGAGGTTCCAATTGCTCAAACGGCAACTAATTTGCTTGATAATGATTATCTGTTTGAAAGTTCGTTTAAACTTTCTGATGAAGTTCACGGCATTCAGGTAAGGGAGGATGGTGGGTATATGGCAAGGCATAATCCTCAAATTTTTGCCTGTTTAAACTGGACTTATTCTCCATATCCTTTCTTTAACTTTAACAATAACCAAACGAAAATCATGTATGAAGTAAATGGTGTTCCACAGTCGATAACGTTGGATAAATTGCCTGTTTTGGCTATGTGTATGGAAAATAGTTCTCAGTATACGGCGGTTTCTGTTGTTAAGGGTAATGAGTATTTCACTTGTACTCAGTTTACGGTAGTTTATGCTGGTTCAAAATTTGTTAACATAACATACACTCTTGAAGCTGTCTCTAAAGATGTTTCTTTATCTTGGTTACAGTCCACTTTAGAGGTTAATGCGTTGCCTGTAGGTACTGAAAGATCTAACTCGCTTGGGTTTTTAGCTAAAAATGTAAAAGTTTTTGGGCAAGTAGTCTTTAACAAAAATATTCCTTATATTAACTCTAAATCGTATAATTCGGCATATACTGAGGTTCGTTTTGACTATAATTTAGAAGGTAAAAAGCAATCAGAGCTACAGATGTCCTTAACCACTTATTCTGCTACAAATAATCAAGCTCTGTATGATAGAGAAGATAAAACTCTTCTTAATGCTTTCTTTGATAAACAAATAGACCTTAATTTGCAACCAGAAAATCGTGACAATTTACCCCTTCCGGCACCATTTAATTATCAGGCTGAACTAAAAATCAATAACATAGAGTACATTGCTGTAACCCGTTCATATATGGCAGATTCAAATGCTGATGTTAGACTCAAATTTGCAAATGACCCCTTGTTTAACCTTGTATTTATTAACCCTGAAGTTGCTATATTTGAAGTAAAAAAATAACCGCCATAAGAGGAAACCTTACGTTTGATACTAAAGCTCTCAAAAGATAAACTGTTAGAACTATTGTTTTTAACAGGATTTTCCACAGCCCTTTTTTTGCTCTTCTATAGCCTTCTCTCCGCAAATGGCCTTATTCTTGGAAATGACCCCTCAGTGCACTTAGCTAGAGCACAAGATTTTCTAAGTACGGGTCAAATTTCTTTAGCTAATCTGGGTTGGACTCCGCCGTTATACCAAATTTTGTTAGCGTTTTTAATCTCCCTTACGGGTGCCACAAATATTGCTCAGATACTTTTACTTGTTAAAGTGTCTGCTGTAGTGGTTAATTGGCTGCTTATTTTTAGTGTGTACCTTATTGCTAAACGGTTCTTTAACAAGAAAACAGGCATGGTTGCTGCGGTTTTGTTGTTACTGTGTTTTCCAATGTTTGAACTTAATATGTGGGGTGGTTACACAAGTGTTTTAGGTATAGCCTTTATGATGTTATTGTTTTTGTATTTACCTCTCTCCATTGAACATAAAAGTTACATGGTGGTTGCTGGTGTGTCTGCTTTTGCATTGGTGCTATCTCATCAACTTACCATGTTTGTTGCTGCCTTAATTTTGGTGCCAATTATGTTGTTTTTAATCATTAAATCTAGAGGTAAGGGTATCAAAGCTTTGCTTTTTATAATAATTGGTGGTGGTCTTGCTTTCTTTCTTTATTATGTTCGAGCGATGTTGCCCTATTTAGGTGGTTTAATAGAGCACATATTTTTTGCACAGAAAGCTATGGCTTATCAGATTCCAGGGACATCTCTGTCTGCTTTTTGGTCAAATTTTGGTTTTGTATTTATTTTAGGCATTGCCGGTTTATTTGTAGCTGCTTACAAGTTATGGCTTGAAAAAAAACACGTAAATAATATTACGTTAGTTCTTAGTTTTGTTATTCTTTTGTTTTTGGCAGAATCTTTTGTTTTTGGTTTATACTTGCCTTTTCGATGGTTTGTTTATTATTTGATGCCGTTTATAACAATTTTTGCATCTGTAATGTTGCTTTTTATTGTGTCAAAATTCTTGAGTTACTATAAGTTACATAAGACAGGTGTAAAACGTTTTTATCTTAAAGTTGTTGTTGTAGGTCTAATTGTTTTATCCTGTTTTGCATTGGTAATGCGTGGTTCTTCCTTGGGTGCTCATGTTAATGCTGCAATCACATTTTATTCAGCTTCGGACCCAAAGGCGTTAGATGCCGGTTTGTGGCTTAAGGCTAATTATCCTGAACCTGCAACGGTGATTGTTACTTCTTCTCCTGGTTTTTGGTTTAGAGCTTTTTGCGAAAAAAACGTGATAGCAGCTACTGATCAGATTGTTGAGAGAAATGCCATTACAGAGTCTGTTTTAAGTTTATCTTATGAAATAGAAACTCCTTTAACTCTTCTACGTGTTTATGAGGCTAAAGGAGACACTATAAGTGAAAACTATATTTCTATCAATAATCTTTGGTTGCTTGATACTTTTTGTTCAATATCTGGTGATTATGTCTCCTACAATATTGGTGGCGAACATAAGACGGTTCCTTTAACTCAAATGACTCGTTATTACACATTAAATAGTGGTGGTGGTAGTAGTAGTCAGACTGTGAATACTTTAACAGTTATTTATGCTAATGACGATATTTTAGTATCTCAAACACAGTTGGTTCAATCATCTTCTTATGCTATTGAAACCCTTTGGGATATTTCTCCAGTTGATAATTCAATAAGTAACGTTACGCTGTACACATCTACTTTCTTTGATTTACAATTTAATTTTAACAAAGCTTACTTGCCCGGTGCTTTGAATTGGGAAAACCCTTGGGATAACCCCTCTGATTCTTCTGGTGATAGTTGGGCCGTAACTGACTTTTCTAAAAATACTCTAACTGATAATTATGTAGTGATACATGATGAGCTGGCTCAAATTTATTACGCTATGGAATTCAATAATTTACCTGACTGGGGCAACATAGGTGCTTTGGGCAACAAACAAATCGACGCAATCCGGCTTAGTTACAAATTTGAACAAATTAACACAGGTAAGCATGCGTCTTTTTCTTACAAAATTTTAACGTTCTCTGAGGAGAGTTATTATCAAACTGTACAACGCACTCAAATTAATGAAATGTTCACTGCGCAACCTCCATTGTATTTCACAGTTGTAAGCAGGAGTTACATAGATTTTATCAAAGAAAATAATGTTAGTTTCCTTGTTTATGATAGATTCCAGTTAGATACTAAACTTGTCAGAAACGAGATTTTAGATCTAGTTTATTCAAATGATCGATATACTATTTTTAAAGTAAACCAGTAAAGACAAGGTTGGAAAAATGCGCCTTTTTAAAAAAGAAGAGAAAAAAGGTTATGGTTTCTTTTTGAAGAGTTCTGGGTTTTCGCGCATGACTTGTGGTATGTATGCGCATGCAGGGTCTGTTTCAAACAAGTCGCCTGTGTAAAATTCAGCTCGTGTTCTACATCCACCGCAGATTTCTCTATACTCGCAAATTCCACATTTACCTTTAATTTGGCTTTTGTCTCTCAGCTTAAGGTGTAGCGGGTTTGTTTGTAATTCTTCCCAAGCTGTTTTTAGGTTTTTATTTTGGACGTTGGCTAATCTGTAGCCTTCATGGAAGCCGCATGGTCTATAGTCGCCGTTTTCTGTTACACCGATGTAGTCTCCACCGATTGTGCATTTGCCTAAAAATTCATTTGTGAACCAGTCCCAGAATTTTGCTGGATTTCTCTGTTTTACGATTCTTGCATAAAATGGCGAGTAGACGTTAACGCGGAAGTTGTTGTTTTTCTTGTTGCGGTTATATTTTACTTCATAGTCATATAATTGATTAAGTGCTATTTCATATTGATCTGCGGTGGGTGCTAGGTCTATCATGTTATCGCTTGCTCTCCCGACTGGTACAAGGTTGTGGTAAACAACCATTTTGCCGCCATATTCGGCTGCTAATTGGCAAGTGTGTTCAAGCACGTTAATGTTATATTTGTTCATAGTTGTGACTATGCAGTCAAGCAGGCCTCTTTCTCCGAGTTTTTGCATGGCATATGTGGCTTTGTCATAGCTGCCTTGTCCTCTGACAATGTCATTTGTAGCTTTGTCACCGTCGATGCTTACGGCAGTGTGAACCTCATATTTTGTTAGAAGGTCTAAACGTTTTTGGTCAAAGGCAAATCCGCTTGTGATTAAACTTACTTCCATGCCGTACGTTTTTTTGGCGTATTCAATAATTTCAAAAATGTCTTCGCGTACTAATGGTTCTCCACCGCTAATGCCAAACCATTTAGCGCCAAAGTTGTACATTTCATCAACAATTTTTTTGCCAGTTTCAGTGTTTACCTCGTCATCTTTGGCAAATTTAGGTACATAACTACAGTAAACACAGTTACCTACACATCGTCTTGTACATCGCCAAGTTACCATGTACAAAGGTGGTCTGTTTTGAGCCAATTTAATCACAAAGTATTAACATCAGCCTTTATGATATAAAATTTCCTGTAAACGGACGTAAACTTCATTTGATTACTTTCGACCAGTTTTTATGAAAGCGGGTTTTGTCTTTTTTTAGCTGATTCTTAGTGCAAGATATTTTTTTGTTTTTCCGAAAGAGTTTAATATTTAGTGGGGTTAATTTGTCCTTTACTGTAAGAGGTTACTATATGACTAATCAATCCTCTGTTGAAAAACCTAAAGATTTGGTTGTTTCACCACCCCCACAAATTAATGGTACAATGTCAAAAACTCGCGTAATGACCTACACTTTTATTGCATTGCTAATCATAACAATTGCCACTGCCGCTATATGGTGGCCAGTTATGACCCCCACTGAAATGCAGATGGCTACGTTTACTGAAGCTGGTCTGACTGGTTTTCTTGCAATGCCTCTTGGCGCTATTCTTCTGGTAAATGCTCTGATTGCTGTTGGAGTAGCTGTACTGAGTGACTTTATAATTGGAAAAGCTGCTGCTGATAGTGAAGTAAATACTATGTCAGCTGCAGTTTTCGGTTTAATTGTTACTCTTTGTTACTCACTTGGTCTCCCCGGTATGGCAAAAGCTGTGGAAGTAATGCCCTTGGAAGTGTTAAGCGCTCCTGGCTGCTTTATTTTCATAGCTTTAACGTCATTTCTAGGCCTTGTTATTTTTAAGAAACTACAAGGTATGGCTGGACGCAAATACCTAAACCCTGCAGCTGCCGCAAAATTCATAGTGCTACTACCCTTTCTCTTCTCAACATTTCTTATAAAAGAACACTGGGCACCATATGACGCTGGTGGTTTAAGCATGCCTCAGCTTACAAGTGCTATCACTAAAGAATCGTTTGGTGTGTATCTTCAAGGCTGTTACGGTAATCCTGGATTAACTTCTCATCCTAGTACTGAATCTCTAATGCTTCTAACAAAATTCCACGGCTGGCCTGGCGGAGCATCTAGCATTGTTGTAATAATTGTCGGTGTTGCATTGATTTTCTTGTTGCGCAATTATTTCAAATGGAAGATTACTGCCACATACTTTGGTAGCGTCACTGTCATGTCTCTTATAATGACTGGTATATACGGTGGAGATCCAATGACTCGTTTGCTCTTTGAGCTGTTTATTGGTAGCTCAATTTTCTTAGGATTCTTCATGGCAACTGATCCTGCTACGACTCCGTATACACGAAATGGACAAATAATCTTCGGCATAGGCTTAGGTGTACTAACAGTGCTTATCCAGATGTATATGAATTTCTTTGGCGGCGCATTACTTGCATTGCTAATAATGAACTTGACGGTACCACTTTTAGACCGTATAGGAATCAATAAGCCCTTTGGGAGATGAACAAAATGCCATATGAACATATAAAAGAAGTCAAAGATAAAGCACGCGTAACTCCTATTGAAATCTTTCCAGACCCTAAAACTGCAATAGTTATCTTAAATCAGCACTCGGGGAAACCTCTGTCTCCCCTTGTTGCGGTTGATGACTCTGTAGCAATAGGACAAAAGATTGCTGACTCAAAAGAACGCATAAGCTCACCTGTACACAGCCCAATTTCAGGTAAAGTTGTCAAAATCGGCAATATATACAATCACTGCTTAGAAACATTTACTGAAGCCATTTTCATTGAAAATGACGGCAAAAAAACCAAAGCCAATACTCTCTCTCCAATCTCTGAGTCAGAACTACAGAAAACCAAACCCGCTGATCTACTTAATATAATCCATGAAGCAGGCATAATTGGTCTAGGCGGCGCAGGCTTTCCAACACATATAAAACTAGCACCCCCCGCAGACTTTCCAATCAAAAACTTGGTTGTAAATGCCACTGAAGGCGAACCATATGACACAGCTGACGAACGTTTACTAATTGAAAAGACTACAAACTTGTTACGCGGTGTAAACGTGATAAAAAAAATCTTGGGAAACCCTAAGGTAACCATAGCCACTAAAGTATCTAAAGCAGACGCAGTGCCAAAGCTACAAGAAGTCTTCGGCAATGAGTCAGACACAACAGTAGTCGCAGGGCACTTCAAATATCAACAAGGTGACGCAAGCGTTTTACAGAAAGCACTCTTTGGTTATGAAACACCTCCCACAAAGCGTTCATACGAAATGGGCTGCATTGTTCAAAACGTTGCTACAATTAACGCAATTGCAAATGCAGTATTTGAAGGCGAACCTCTCATAAGCAGAGTAGTCGCATTCAACGGTGAAATCGCACAACCCAAGAACTTGCTGGTAAAAATCGGCACTCCAATAAGCGACATCTTTAACCAAAACAACATTGACATGAACGATGTAAGACAAGTTGTCGTCGGCGGAGTTATGATGGGACACGCAATTCCAACAACTGAAGCACCTATAACTAAACGAAGTTCAAGTATCATTCCCTTCTCTGAAAGCAACTATAAAAAAGAACAAAAACAAACCACATGTATCCACTGCTCAAAATGCATCAGCGCTTGTCCAGTTAAACTACACCCAATTCTAATCTACGAAGCAATCATGAAACCCGACATGGAAAAAGCAGAAAAACTCTGGAACAAAGACTGTATCGGTTGCGGAACCTGCTCATACGTCTGCCCATCACGCATACCTCTAGCAAGCACAATCATGGCATCAAGATAAACTCTAACATGTTAACATGGTTTTCCATGTATCCATTCTTTTTTTAATCATTAAATTTGAACTTGCAGTTTTTAACCTACAATTTAGTTTTTCTACCTGAGAACCTTAGATTTTTTGGTTTTTGCAGTGAAGTCTAAATATTGGATAGTTGTTAAAGCTTTGCAGTGAAGAAATATGACGTATTGTCCTGAGTGCGGTGGCGAAATGTCTTACATTGCTGTAACTAGACTATATGTTTGTAAAAGCTGTGGCTTATCTGTCACTGGACAAGAACTAGATGAATTGCGTGACCGAAATAAGCCAAGTGATGAAACTGAGGATGAAATAAGAGAGAATAGCCGCCGAGAATATCTTAAATGGTACTTAAGTAAAAAATAATTGTCACGTTTAACATGACGTGTAACCTTTCTCTTAGCAAAGACCCTTTATTGTTGTTGCCTACTTAGTATTTTGATTGTTTATAGTTGCTGTTGTTGTTAGCAAAAGATTATTACTTTCATGGATGCTTGTTTATGTAGTGAATGTTTATGCCTCTTGCCTTTATTATTGGGACAGCTGGTTCAGGAAAAAGTTTTTTCACCGCGGCTTTAAGTGAGTGGTTAAAAATGTCAAAGCAGGATGTTGCTGTGGTAAATCTTGATCCTGGAGCGTTAAAGTTGCCATACTCGCCAGATGTTGATGTGCGTAATTATGTTGATGTTGGTGATTTGATGGAAAAGTATTGTTTAGGGCCAAATGGCGCGTTAATTATGGCGGCGGATCTTATAGCTGATGAGGTTGAGAATTTAACTCGTGATATTGAGTCAACAAATGCTGATTTAGTGCTTGTAGATACGCCTGGTCAGATGGAATTGTTTGCTTTTCGAGCTAGTGGTCCATATATTGTAAATGAGTTAACACGTGACCCTAAAGTGTTGATTTATCTTTTTGATGCCGTGTTTTCTATTAATCCGTTGAATTATGTTTCAAACATGTTTTTGTCTGCAGCGGTGTACAATCGTTTTTTTCAGCCACAATTACATGTTTTGTCAAAGTGTGATTTAGTTCCTAAAAATGATGTTAAAGCGATAACGGATTGGTCAGCTAGTCCAATGGCGCTTGAGAATGCTATAGAGGAAAAGCTTGAGGGGACAAAGCGTATTTTTAGTCGAAATATGATGAAGGCTATTAATCAGTTAGGTATGAAGTTTTTACTTATGCCTGTTTCTTCAAAAACAAATGAGGGTATGATTAATGTTAACACTGTACTTGAGCGCGTACTTACGGGTGGTGAAAAGTATACAACATGATCTTGTAGATTTAATTGCCAAGTAGACTCATACGTTGTAAATGTTCCGCTTTTGTCTTTAAAGGTGTTTCTGCTCCTACAATGATTATGTCTGTTATTTTATAGACTTGTTTTTTGTGTATTTTTGTTAACGATTTTCGTGAGTGTTTATTTATAGATAGATAACGACATTTTTCATGGTTTTTGGTATATTAACTTTTTTTGATTGGGAAAGTCTTGTGTTTCGTTATCAATTTTATGTCACTTGCCCTTTTGCAAGGTTATTACACTACAAATCTATCTAAAGTGAACATTTCATTTTTGTTTCTTGGTTTTTAACATGAAGGTTTAGTGATTAGACTTTGAGGCGTTTTTTAGTTAGTTTTCAGAAAGGCTTTTAAGAAAATGCTCAGTTAACTATTCTTATTCCCATGTGAGAAGGATTCTCTATGAAAATAGATGGAAAATATTTGTTTACCTCTGAATCTGTCGGTGAAGGTCATCCTGACAAGGTCGCTGACCAAGTCTCTGACAGCGTTGTAGATGCAATACTTGCAAAAGATCCTAAGGCAAGAGTTGACTGTGAAACAATTGTTATGCAAGGTACTGTAATGATCACTGGTCAAATTACTACTAGTGCATCTGTTAACATTCCTGCAATTGTTCGTCAAACCTTAAAAGAAATTGGTTTTGACAATGCAAAAGACGGTCTTGACTGGGAGACTTGTGGTATTTTTGTTTCATTAACTGAACAATCACCTGATATTGCTATGGGCGTTGATGAATCAAACGAGCATGAGCAGGGTGCAGGCGATCAGGGTATGGTTTTTGGTTTTGCTTCTAATGAAACTAAAGAATTCATGCCTTTGCCGATTTTGCTTGCTCATAAACTTGTAAAACGTCTAGCTGAAGTGCGTAAAAACGGTGAAATGCCTTATCTGCGTCCTGACTGTAAGGCTCAAGTTACCATACAATATGACAATGGTAAGCCAAAAAGTGTGAAAACCGTTGTTATTGCTGCCCAAAACAATGGGTCTGTAGAGGATACCGTTTTAAAGCAGCAAATAATTGAGAAAGTAATTAAACACGTTATTCCCTCAAATTTAATAACTGAAGACATCAAGTACGTTATAAACGGTACCGGCCGATTTGTTATAGGTGGCACATTAGCTGATTCAGGTTTAACTGGTCGTAAAATTATTGTTGACACCTATGGCGGTGTTGGAAGTCACGGAGGCGGATGTTTTAGTGGAAAAGATCCATCTAAAGTTGATCGAAGTGGTTGTTATATGGCACGTTACATAGCTAAAAATGTTGTTGCCGCCGGATTAGCTGAACAATGCGAAGTTCAAATAAGTTACGCTATAGGTGTAGCACAGCCAATATCTGTACTAGTTAACACATATGGAACAGGAAAACTTTCTGATTCTGATATTCTAGATTTAGTATTGCATAACTTTGATATGCGCCCCCGTGCAATTATAAAACAACTTAACTTGCTAAGACCTATCTATAAGAAAACTGCGGCTTTTGGACACTTCGGCAGAGATGACCTAGATTTTCCATGGGAGCAATGTGATAAAGCTGCAATTCTGCGCAAGGCCATAAAGGGTTAATAAAACCTGATTTCTTTTTTGTTTTACGGTGTTTGTAAGCTTATTTTTTTATAGTTTTAAATGTTATCTGTGTTGTTTACGACAAGATGCGTGAGGGGTTAGTTGGCCGTTTTTTGAGGTTATCTGTTTGTTTGGTGTAACATGTGTTTTTATGATGGTTTGTGTTTTTTGATATGATGTTGTTAACTATGCTGTGTGTTGTGTGTTGTATTAATGTCTTGTTTTGTTGGATTATGTTTTGTGTAATGTGTTATTTGTCACTATTATTGCATAAATGTTAAATTAAATAAGGTTATGTGTCTCGTCTAATGCTTTTAATGGGAGCCTAAAGATATATAACCTACTGGGTATTGTCTATTTTCTATTAGAAAAAAAGTTAAAAAAGTGATTAATATGAGTAATGTGTTATTTGATCTTAAATCTTCAAAGCTGAAAAAGGCTTTGTTCTTAGTTTTAACGTTTGCTTTGCTGTCAATGCTGTTTTTGCCCGTTCAGGAAAGCTTTGCTGCGCCTATTACTGGTACACCGACAGGTGTGAATGGTAGGATTCTTTCTGCAAGCATGGCCGGTGATACATCTGATTGGGTAGAAATTGCTCGAAATGGTGACTATTCTCTGATTGTGCGCAAAAATTACATAAATTTGTATCCACAAGCATCTTACTACGGTAATCCCACATGGCAATACACTAGTTTTGGTGCAACAAATAGTTATACCAGCTCTACTGTTCGAAATAAAATTAACGATTGGTTTAACGGCCGTTCCAATGGTGCAGCAGATAAGTTGGCTGCTAACGCTAGACTACGTAGTTATACAATGCAGAACAATGCAGTAAATGTTCTTGGCACCAGCAGTGCTGTTGCGTCATTGACTAACGGTTTTAGCCAACCAACCAACACCCAAATGTCTACTGGCAATGATGTTGCTTTTGCACTAAGTTATAGTGAAGCTGCAGAATTCATATCAAAAACTCATGATGTAAGAACCAAGAATCCTCAAATACAGCCAAGTAATGCCAATGCGATTTCGAACTATGGTAAAATCACTATTCCTAATATATACTGCTACGGTGCATGGCTTCGTTCTCCCGGAGACATTAGTGACACTGGAGGCATTTTAGATTATACCGGAAGAGTTTTCCAATTCCACCTCAATTCACAATCCGCCAGCGAATACGGACTTGTTTATCCAGCGTTATGGGTAAATTCTGCAATACTTGACGTCTCATACACTATTAATTATGTGTTAAATGGCGGTGTCAATGCTGCTGTTAATCCAACAACGTACAATGCCTCTGTTCTACCGCTCAGTATTGCCAACCCATCTAGATCCGGTTATGCCTTTATGAACTGGCAAGCAACCTTTGCTAATGGATCATCTACTGTTTTACAAAACGGCGTTATCCCTACAGGCACTACAGGTAACGTTACTTTAACTGCAACATGGTCTATTGTTCAATATGCTATTTCTTATGTTTTACAGGGTGGTACTAACGCTGCAAGTAATCCAACTATGTACAATGTAGAAAATGCTCATTTGCTTAGTATATCTAATCCGAACATGTTGGGTTATACCT
>Ga0209755_10002289_pt1 | contig 26650 bp, 22 predicted proteins | sample TergutCo191P1_FD_187301 | JGI IMG/M metagenome (GOLD analysis project Ga0209755, IMG submission 187301) | Cornitermes sp. P1 segment gut microbial communities from Petit-Saut dam, French Guiana - Co191P1 (SPAdes) (version 2) | ecosystem: Host-associated > Arthropoda: Insects > Digestive system...
GCCATTCGCGCGCTTAAACGCTACCTTGCAAGAGAAGTATTCTGTGTCTTAAAAGCAGATTTGGCTTCCTGGGAGTTTGCAGCATAATCCCAAAAAACAAGAAACTTGACTTATAGGAGCGTCGAGCACAGCGAAGGATCCATCCTATCATTCATATCCAGAAACATATACTAAAAAAATGGCTTAATATGCCACAAATTAGTGCTAAAAAGTGGCAAGTAAAGCCACTTTTTGTTACACTAAGTCAGTATGACACTGAATAAACTGAGAAAGGAGACCTTTGTGCGCAGAAAAATCGACACCTTCCTGGCCGTATGGGCAAAAAGGGAAGACGCCCGCCCTCTGCTTATCAGGGGAGCCAGGCGTGTGGGCAAGACCTATGCGTTGAAGCAGCTCGGCGAGGAGATGTTTGCGGCAAAAGGTTTTGCCTACTGCGACTTCCAGACAGACCTGGGGCAACTGAACCAAATATTCTCGGGTACCACCGATGTGGAACGCATCGTTTCTGACCTGTCGCTGTTCTTACGAAAAGACATCATCCCAGGACAGACGCTTCTTGCCTTGGACGAGATTCAGCTTTGCGAGAAAGCCCTGAACAGCCTGCGGTTCTTCGCGCAGAGCGACTACCGTGTGATAGCAACCGGGTCGCAGCTTGGCATCGTCCTGAAAGACCGCACATTGCCTTTTCCGAGTGATGTTGACGAAGTCGTTTTGCGGCCATTGGATTTTGAGGAATTCCTTTGGGCCTGCGGAGAAGAACGCATGGCAGACGCCATCCGTGATGCCTTCGGTCAAAAGAGGGAGTTCCTGCTGCACGAAGAGGCAATGATTCGGTATCACCAGTACACTGCTGTAGGCGGCATGCCCCTCGTAGTGTCAAGCTTCATCGCTCATGCCGATTATCGGGAGGTGCGTACTTTGCAAGCTGAGATTGACCGCACTTATACCGCCGACATCGCATTATATGCACCACCGGAGTCGGTCGTTCATGTCCAGGCTATATGGTCAAGCATTCCAAAGCAGTTAACGAGGGAAACCACGCATAAGTTCAAGTATTCAGATGTTTCCAAAGGCGGTAGAGAGCGCAAGCTCCGTGCACCACTGGCTTGGCTTGAGGCGGCTGAACTGGTCTCACTCAATTACCAGACCAACGATACCCAGGCACCTTTGGTCGCTAGAGACGGTGGGGCGTTTTTTAAGGTCTATCTGGCAGACACGGGAATCATGTTCTACTGCCTCAATATCAGCGCAGACAGTTACCTCCATACTGCGAAGAGGCAAACACTGTCGGCACATTTTAGAGGTGCGCTTGCCGAAAACTACGTTATGCAGGCATTAGTAGCAAATAGCCTGAAACCCTTTTACTGGACGCCCGGCACATCGCCACAAAATGAAGTCGATTTCGTTTTACAAAACCGAAACGGGCTACTCATACCTCTTGAGGTTAAGTCGGGCGACAACGTAGGCTCTACCAGCCTGAACCGTTTTCGCTCGAAGAGCGGCTGCCCCTTGGCTCTGCGCGTCTCAGCTAAGAACTTCGGATTCGAAAATGGAATCTACAGCATCCCCTTGTATGCCGTTTATTGTCTGGACGAGCAATCGATACTCTTTGATTAAACATCTGTCGGTTGCTATAAAATATGTGTCGGACACTTCGTGCCCTTAAAATATGTGTCGGTTGCTATGCAACCTCTCTATTTTGCACTTCGTTCGCTAGCGCTCACTGCGTTATGGGTCCTTCGGCTACGGGTGCTTTGCACCCTCCGCTCAGGACGACAAGAGGCGCCGCCCCCTGTCATCCACCCACCCCTGTCATCCACCCACCCCTGTCATCCTGAGGCGTAGCCGAAGGATCCATAAATAGGTTTCGGTTACTAAAACGCAGTCGAAAACAAACCAAGAGAACCACTCCTACCTCAGCCTATAATCAATAATTCTCGGGAAAAGTGTATACTTTCCATCATATTTGCTCGGAAAAAATGTAGTATACTAACACTAATTCCGAAAATTGGAGCAATCGTGTATAGAAACGCCTTATCTGAACTTATTAAATGGAAGCAAAAAAGCAATCGTAAGCCTTTGGTGGTTACGGGTGCTCGTCAAGTAGGCAAAACATGGTTGCTTAAGAAATTCGGTGCCACGAACTACAAAAAACTCGCTTATGTGCTTATGGCAGACAATCATCGGATGAAGGGGTTATTCGAAAATTCAAGCGATGCTAGAGCGTTTATTAGTGGTCTTGAAGCTGAAGTTGGTTTCAGTATTTCTCCTGCAGACACCCTTATTGTTTTAGATGAGATACAAGAAGTTCCGAAAGCCCTTTCTGCCTTGAAATATTTTTATGAGCAAGTACCTGAGTATTCTATTGTTGTCGCAGGAAGCTTGCTGGGGTTAGCCCTCCATTCGGGCATTTCTTTTCCCGTTGGCAAAGTTGACTCTATGACAATCTATCCGATGTCATTCGGCGAATTTGTGCGGGCAATAAAAAGCGACCAGTTCGCTGCAATCCTCGAAAAGGGCGACGCCAGGCTAACCAGTAGTTTTCATGACAGCTTCAATGAATTACTCAAACAGTACTTTCTTGTAGGAGGTATGCCGGAAGTTGTTCGCATCTTTGCTGATACAGGGGATTACCATGCAGCAAGAGAAATCCAAAAACAAATCATCCTAGACTATGAACGGGATTTCAGTAAATACGCACAAATTCAAGTAGTTCCACGGATAAGGATGGTTTGGAATTCCCTGCCTTCGCAGCTATCTCGCGAAAACAAAAAGTTTGTGTACGGCGTTATCAAACAGGGAGCACGCGCAAAAGATTTCGAATTAGCTATACAGTGGCTCATAGATGCCGGTCTGCTTCTGAAAGTGCAAAGGGTAAATAGGGTCGGGGTACCGCTCAAGCACTATGAAGATGCAAGTGCTTTCAAGTTATTTTTGCTCGATGTCGGTCTTTTGGGCGCGTTGTCAAACCTTGAACCACGTTTGATACTAGAAAATGATAGGCTATTAACAGAATTCAAAGGGGCTTATACAGAACAGTTTGTGGCTGAGCAATTTGCGGTTTCGGGCTCTCCTCTTTATTACTACTCCAGTGACGATGCCAAAACAGAAGTGGATTTTATTGCGGAAGTAGAAGGAAAGCTTATTCCTATTGAGGTTAAATCTGCAACCAGCTTACACAGCAAAAGTCTTACCCACTTTGTCAATAAACACAACATCGAACGGGCGATTAAGTTTTCCTTGTTGGAACAGAAGCAAAACAAAGTTATCTTTAACGAGCCACTATACTTGGCAGAATATCTCGCACTGTTGGCACAACAGTAGATTCGTGAAACAAGGTGAGACAAGAGAGCCGTCCTCGCATCTTCCTTATAGCATCTCCTAATCAACGTTTTCACTTAAATTTTAATGATATATATCAAAATACCGTGATTTTAGGGATAGTCTGACGACTAATGTTACCAATTAAGTAGTATATGATGAGATACCGTTGTTTTTAGGATAGCCAGGGGGTCCAAAGGAAGTAAATCCCGCATACAGGGGGAAGCGGACTTCTTTGCGCGAAAGCTAAAATGGTGGAATATCCCACAAAGGGGAGGGGCAAGCAAGAGATTGCTTGTCATAAAGAGGACATTGCAATCATCTAAAGAGGAGGAGGATTCGTATGTCAGGTGATGGATTGAAGCAAGGTTTAATAGGAGGGCTGACTCGTCGTAGATTCCTACAAGGACTCGCGGTCAGCACGGTAGCGGCTTCTGGATTGGTTAGCTGTACGCCTTCAGGAGGCGGTCGGGGATCAGTCGGATCGTCGATCCCAGGGTATCAATATTCTTGGGAAGTAGAAGATGGCGAAATCATTCATGGTGTTTGCCCGAAGAACTGCTACGACACTTGTCGGATATGTACGAAAGTTATAGACGGAACAGCAGTTGAAATCCGCGGTGATAGCACCAATCCCTGGACGGCAGGAAGCCCCTGCGTCAAAGGACAGACCTATCTTGACTACCACTATTCAGAGGATCGTATTCTCTATCCAATGAAAAGGGTTGGACCAAAGGGTCCAGATACTCAGTTTGAGCGCATTTCATGGGATGAAGCTGTTGATACAATCACGACAAAATATAAAGAAATAATCAACACCGTTGGATCTGAAGCTATTGTTCCTTACACATTTTCTGGAACCTTCGGACTTATTAACGGATGCTTCTTTAGTGCAGTATTGCGTTTCTTGTATCGCATGGGAGCTGCTGTGCTTATGCCCAATATGTGTGAGGCCGCAGGTGTAGCAGCGGTTCCTTATACATACGGCGTTGAAAAAGGTCTTGATCCTGAGCAGTACGCCAATACAAAACTCTATGTTTCTTGGGGTAGCAATGTTTCTGCCACTTCAGTACATACAGTTAAATTCTTAAAAGAATGTGTTCAGAATGGTGGCAAAATCGCCATCGTAAATCCAGCCTATATTCCGATTTGTGAATGGGCTGATCTTTGGATTCAGTTGCGTCCAGGAACCGATGTTGCTTTTACTCTCGGAGTAATTAATGTGCTGATAGAGAAAAATCTCTACGATAAAGATTTTGTCGATAAGCATTGTATGGGATTTGACGAGCTCAAAAAAGCTGCAGCAGAATGGCCAACTAAGCGAGTTGCAGAAATATGCGAAATACCAGAATCTCAGATTGAAGAATTTGCAACGATGTATGCTGAGGCGGAAAGCTCCATCATTCAGCCTGGGTATCAGCTCAATCGTGACTCCAATGGAGGCTCAAAAGTTCGTGCAATTTCTTTCCTCCCCGCATTAACTGGTCAAATTGGCAAAGATGCTCATAGTGGTTACATGTGGATTAACGCATGCTATTGGAGTGTCAACGTTGGGGATGTTTGCATGGGTGATGAATTTATCGGCGCTTTAACTCCAGGTGGTGGATACACGATTGACTATGCTCATATTGATCCAAAAATCAAATATCGTGTAATTAATATTGCCGACTGGGGCGATGTCTTAAACGAAGAAGGGTTCTACGCCGGACAACCCGCTAGAGCAGCATTTATTTACAACGGAAATCCTATGGTAAGTGCGCCAAACAGCGAATCGATTCGTCGAGGCCTTTTACGTGAGGATATGTTTGTTGTTGTGTCTGACAAGTGGTATACCGACACAACAAATTATGCTGACATAATTTTGCCCTGTACAGATATTCTTGAGACAGAAGACATTCATCAGGATTATCACGCATGGTACTTGAACCACAATACGCCAGCTGTTACGCCTGCAGGTGAAGCGAAAACTAATGTAGAAATGGCTAACTTGTTGGCTAAAGGTATGGGGTATACCGACAAATGCTTCGATGACGATATTCCGGCCATTATGGAAACCATTCTTGCGAACCCAAGTGAAATCTATGGAAAAGGATTAACTTATGACAAACTCAAGAAGGATCATTGGATAAAACTGGTCGATTTCGTCCCTTATGCTGACGAGCTAAAAGAGGGCTTCCCGACACCATCGGGTAAGATCGAGTTCTATGCTGAAAGTCTCAAGGAAGCAAATTTGCATCCTGTTGTTGAGTATATTCCTTCAATCGAGAGTCGCGACGGAAGTCCTGAGCTTGCAGCGAAATATCCCTTGAATTTCCTTACTTGCACCTCGAAGAACCTCTGTGGCGCAAACTGGCACAATATTGGTAAGATACGCTTGCTTCACGGTGAGCCGGTACTCTATATAAATGCTGCTGATGCCGCAGCCCGTGGTCTTGCTGACGGGGATGCAGTAGAAGTGTTCAACGATCGTGGCGTATGCAACTCTCTTGTCACTATGACTGTTGAAGACGGTTATCTTCCCAAAGGGTCGGTAATGGCCATGAAAGGCTCTTGGCCCAAGTTTATGGATGGAAAGACGAACGTTAATTCCACCACACCAGGCTTTTGGACCGATTACGGCATGGGAACTTCATTCCAATCGAACTTGGTTGAAGTCCGCAAAGCTTAAGCATTCTATACGATAAGGAGCAATTCCATGGCAATACAAATGAGTTTTCTTTTGGATCAAAAGTGGTGCATTGGTTGTCAAGCGTGCGTGACGGCTTGTCAAATGCGCCATCGTTGTCCCGACAGTATTCAGTTAAGGACTGCAACAAGCTTTGAGCGCCAGCTTAAAGGTCCTTGGATTTCTACAGCATGTAACCACTGTGAAGACCCAGCGTGTGTTCCTGTGTGTCCGGTTGGTGCTACAGTAAAACGAGAAGATGGCATTGTGGTACAGGATCATGAGATCTGTATTGGTTGCCAATCTTGCGTTAATGCATGTCCTTATAGCCATCCTTGCTATATTGAAGAAGAGAACAAAACCTTAAGATGCGATATGTGTGCGGCGCGACTTGATATGGATGATATCCCAGCGTGCGTGGAAGCCTGTCCAGTTAAGGTACTTACTGTCGACACGCTTGAGAATAATGAAGCTGCTGGTGGCGTAGCTGAAGGAGTTGCTTTCACCGTAGAAGCAACAAATCCAAGCACACGGTTTATTCCAATTAAGTAGCGTGAAGGACTAGAACAAAAAACATGAGCCGTTGATGAAAAACTCAAACGTCTTTTGTGATCGCCGTCAAGGTATGAAGTTTTATGGGGGCGCAAGATTGATTTTAATACGGCGGTCGGTGAAATCGACCGCCGTGTAATTTCGTTTAAGGAGCCAACTAATATGGGGATTGAAAAAGTGAAGGTAGAAGAATTAGCTGATCTCTTTGCGTATAGAAGGGATCGATTTGGGTTGATTGCGGACACATTCGCACAGGAGTCGTCAGAGCAAAGCATAGCTCAGATTATCGCTCATGCTTCCGCTTTTGAAAAAGAGCTAGATGGACTGGCAGAGGCAACCTTGAACAAGGGGTTAAATGCTCTTGTTGTGGGCGAATTGCAGGATTTTGCAACCAAAACACGAACAGAATATGCTCGTCTATTTCTCGGCCCCCGTTCAGTAAAAGCACCTCTTCATGAGTCGGCATATTTATCTGGAGTTTCACGTACGTTTACTACCGAGACTCTCGCGGTTCGAAAATTTTACGAGCACTATGGGTATGTAGTAAAAGCAAAGAATGTAGAACCCGATGATGCTATCGCGACTGAGTTTGAGTTTCTTCGTAACCTTTGTGATCGCTGTCTTTTGATTCTTAGAGAAGAGGATACCTCTGAAGCTACACTCGAAAAAATAAACAGCCTAGTACAAGCTCAAAAAGTCTTCAAGGAACAGCATTTGAATAGGTGGGCAAAGGAATTCGATTATCGAGTTGTAGAGCACGATCAAAGTGGATATTACCGAGCGTGGGCAAAGTACCTTATCGATGTTCTTGATGAAGACGAAGAGCTGCAAAAAGAGTGTGAAAAAATAGTAGGAGAGAACACAAATTCCTAGGGGATTTCTCTACATCCGTAGAAGATGGCCTGCGATTCAAGGGATTGAGACATGAGATTTATTATTGCTATAGTTGCCGCTTGTGTTTTTGTGACACTCTTTGCTAGGTCGATCAAGGCCGTTCCTTGGTTTTGGTATGGGATCGCTCTTCTTTTTGATTTTGTGTACTTGTATGGAATTGTAAATAATTTACCCCCTGTTTTCTTAGAGGTACTTTCTGTTCTAGTACAGCGGGGGACCTTCGCAACCGCACTTTTCGCCATCGTAATGTATATAGGAGTATTTCCAGAACAATCTTGGGTGCATAAGACCCTGGGAGGCATACGTGGCGAACTGTCTATCATTGCAGGGATTTTAATTCTTGCGCACTGCCTAAACTACCTAAGCTCTTATTTAGGGGTACTTATGAGACATATTGGAGCGATAAACGGTAATCAGCTTGCTTCGCTTGCAATTGCAATACTGTTGTTATTCTTAGTACTTTTGCTTTGCGTTACATCTTTTAAAGCAGTAAAGAATCGAATGAAGTATTCTACCTGGAAAAATATACAGAGAAGCTCTTATGTCTTTTTTGCTCTGATATATGGGCACCAACTGCTTATTCTTTATCCCTCTGCCCTAAAGGGGTCAGGCGATGCTTTTCTCACCTGTGTTGCTTCGGGAATCGTGTTCCTCGCATACTTCATTGTGCGTTTCACTGTTTATCTCAGAGAAGGAAAAAAGAAAGAAATTCAAGTTGAAACCAGGTAAAAAGGGTATTGAGCTTTGATGGCCTGTTTTCTTCTTGGTATTGATCTGGTTTCTGCCTATCGCAGGAACAGTTTTTGCATCAATCGAAAAGACGGCTCTGTCGAATCAGTATGTAGTATAATGCCAATATTTTCTGCATGAAAATGTCGGGATTGACAATAAATTTGTAGACATCAATAGATACTGGTGACTTTTGAATAAGGGTACTAACAAAAAACAAACAGCTAGTACTACCGAAGGGGTTCAGACAAAGAGAAGACATAAGCATTTAAGCGACCTTGGCTTCAGCTCCCTAATCGCCTATTTTTTCTGTCTTACAGCTTCAGTGTCTATTCGCTCAGGTTCTCCAGGTGTTGGCTTGCTTGATGGGGGTGCTTTGTTCCCCTTCTTTGTTTTTATTGGTACGGCATCTCTTACACTGCTCATTTTGGCATTGATGCAGGGCTATTTACTGAGACATGACAACCATCGCGGTCTGGCGCTTATTGCGGGTGCGTTTTTGGCTTTAGGACCGGCTTTTAACATAATCAATTATGCCATTAATGCTACTACCTTGTTTCCTGCGGCACTCTTCTTTGGGTTTTCGGGCATTGGATACGCGTTGTCTCTTTTGGTTTGGGGTCGAATACTTTCAAAGAAAAACACCAATGGATCTTCCCATCAAGTTCTTGCTGATTCGAGTGTGGCTGTTATAGTGATGGCGGTTATTTTAGTTCTGCCTGATGTGGCCTACTATTCAGTTCTCGTAAGTCTCGGCTTGCTTGCTGGAGCCATTGGCTCTTTGGAGGCAGTTTCGGCTGCTAAAGAAACAAACCACAAAGAAGCGACTGTGATAAACGCCACACGCAGCGTTATCCCAAGAGCAGCTGTTTTTGCAGGCAGTGTTTTGTGGCTGGTGTTTGGCATTTTTATGGCTCTCTTAAATGACGTGCAGGCAATTAATGGTTATCTCAACGTTGCAACGATTGTTGTTGCGCTCGTTGCTTCTGTTGCAGGTATTGCAATAGTGCGACTTCATAAAAAACCCGATATAAACCTTTCTAAAATGTCTTGGATTTCAGTTCCCTTGTTGGTTATGGCTTTGGTTGTTTATGTAGCAGGGAATCAGAATCTTTTGGGGGTTGCAGTTGTTCTTGTTGTGTTTGGGATGACTCTTTCATACCTGCACTTAATGGCTCATTTTGCGAGCTTGGCTCATCGAGGCGACCTTCTTTGCGATCAGATGTTTACCTGGGGATGGTTAGCACCTTATGGGGGTATGTCCATCGGAGTTTTAATCGGAATGATATCACTGCTAATTGATGGTTCTGCTGTTGATCTTTTTATATCAGTAGTGGCAGGAGTCTTAGTGGTCTCTTTAATTGTTTCTATGCTCAATATCGAAAAAATAGCAATTCGACGTCGTGTTTGTGAAGAGGCGCAAAAGGCGGATGAAGAAAATCGGACTGCCTATGAAATTCAAATGAATGAGCTTTTTTCGGCAATGGGACTTTCTCAAAGGGAACAAGATGTCGCTCTCTTGATGCTGCAGGGGCGAAGCCAAGCAGTAATCGCAGAGCAGTTGTATGTGGCACCGAGTACGGTAAATACTCATGTAAAACATATTTATCGAAAAGTAAACGTAGGCTCTAAGCAGGAATTTATCGACCTATGTCATGAGAGGTTGAATAGTTAACGGCTCTCTGAGGGGTCTTGTTTTGAGAGACTAGATGCGATTTTGATCCCAAGAAGCGCCCCGATAACACCGAGACTTATTGAAACTATGCAATAGAGAATAAGGAAAATTATCTGTTCGCTACTCCAAGCGAGATGATAGTTTCCGAAGGAAAGCCCACTTAAAACAGTAATTGGATACCCCAAAGAAGCATATATGGTTGCAGCAAAAAAAACACGTTTTTCAAAATCACTGTTCAGAAGCAAGAAATAAACTCCAAGAGTGAAAAGGAGAGGAGCTATTGCGCCAAGCGCCATAATAAAGTGCATGGAGCCAAGGTAAGCTCCGTAAATTACGATTGCTGCAGCTACGGGGTAGATTTTCTTATAGGTTTCCAGATAACAACCAACGAGAATTGCATAAAAAGGGGAAGCCAGTAGCGCATGAAGTGCATATATCTCGCTGAAATAAAGAGCAGGTATGCGAGTCAGAAGTCCGATAGAGAAAAAGGCAACGGTAAGCGTTAGGATATGTGCAGCATTTTTCACCCAGTTTGGCATAGGCCCCCACTTTTCCACGGTATTAAGGCAAGTAAAGTACTAACCAAGTTTACAAGAATAACACTCAGGGTTGATCGGCTCAAGTTTCTACGGTCAACAAAGCGAAAGGTGACTAGGGAACACCTGCGGAAAAATAGATTTTCTTTAAGTATAATTCGGCAATCGCTTGAAACTTCACCTTTATACTCGGAAAAAAACAGATATGCTACAAAAATAACCACATTTATCACCACATCTTCCCGTAATGGTGCTACAATAGCGCATACGATTCTCCAAAGTGGAGACGCGCTATATTGCAGGCGAAAGACTGCATTGCTGAGATGCTTAGGCTTAAGAAATTTGAGTTAAACAAGAGGTTGGCATTTCAGAGATGCAGAAATCCATGGCATCGCCTGGTAGCGAAGGTTTTTTGAAGGAGGTGTTGGATGGATTTTTTGTTAGGTACTGATCTGGTACCACTGTTATCGCGTATCCAGTTCGCGGGAACAGTCGCCTTCCACTTCATTTTTGTGCCCCTCTCAATCGGTCTGGGTCTTATTATGGCCTTGAACGAGACTCGCGCTTACCGTTCAGGTAAACCAGAGGATAAGGCAGCAACAAAGTTGTGGGTAAAGATTTTCACCGGTACTTTTGTGGTAGGTGTTGCCACGGGTATTACGATGGAATTCTCATTCGGAACGAACTGGGCAGAATATTCACGCTTCGTAGGTGACATCTTTGGTGCACCACTGGCAGCTGAAGCTTTGTTCTCGTTCTTCCTGGAATCTGTGTTCCTCGGAGTTTTGGTGTTTGGTCGCAACAAAGTTTCGCCCAAATTCTATATGGTTTCCGCTTGGCTGGTATTCTTCGGTGCAACCGTTTCAGCATTGTGGATTCTCATCGCTAACTCTTGGATGCAGACCCCCGCTGGTGCAGAACTTGGCGCACAAGGCATTGCCCGTCTTACTGATTTCTGGGCAGCAGCTCTCAATCCGTCAATCTTTGCACGTTACACGCACACCGTAAACTCTGCTCTTATCAACGCAGCCTTTATCTCTATGGCAATTGCTGCTTGGTACCTACTCAAGGGTCGCAATCAAGATTTCGCAATGAAAACTCTGCGCACAGGCGCTGTTGTTGCGATTATCACCGGTTGTGCAATGCTTTACTTTGCTCATGCATCTGCTGTTGTTGTTGCTGAAGAGCAACCAACCAAGTTCGCTATGATGGAGGGCATGTACGGCACTGAAGGCTCTACAGACAAAGAAGTTGCCGACCTCTACCTTGGTGGTTGGGTCGACGAAGCTAACGGCAAGGTTTTGAAGCCGTTTGCAATTCCCGGTGGTGTAAGCTGGCTTGCATCATGGGACGGATCAACGGAATATGACACTCTTTATGGGCTTGCAGCTTCCGGAAAATATGGTAGCGACTTTACGGCTGAAACCGTAAAAGATCTGCCGGTAAACCTTGTATTCCAAACCTATCACATCATGGTAATTATGTACGGCCTTATCATGATCTGCGCAATTCTTGCTCTTATCTTTAGCTTCGGCAAAGGCAAGATCGCAGAGATGAAGTGGCTTCAGCGCTTGCTTCTTATCGCTCCTGTATTCCCCTTTATCGCAATGCAAACTGGTTGGATTGTTGCTGAGGTTGGACGTCAACCATGGATCGTCTATCCTGCAGAAAGCAGCGCAACGTTGGCTCCTGGAGTTAGCATGCTGACCAACGATGGTGTATCAGCGATTTCTCACCTTGAAATTCTGGTTACCATGGTTCTGTTCTTGGTAGTTTATCTCTTCTTGTTTATTGCTTGGGGTCGCGTAATGACCAGCTTCATCAAAAAGGGCCCTGTCGTCGAAGAAGAAGTAGCGAAGGGTGGTGAGTAGCCATGATGGGAATTGAAATTTTAGATATGACCTTCTTGCAAATCCTCTGGTTTGCACTTATCGCTGTTCTTATTGGCGGGTATTTCATCCTCGACGGTTTTGACTTGGGTGCTGGCGTTCTTTATCCCTTTATTGCAAAGAACGATAAAGAAAAAGCTACTATCCGTAGAGCCATTGGTCCAGTTTGGGACGGAAACGAAGTATGGTTGATTACTGCCGGGGGTGCCCTCTTTGCAGCTTATCCACCTGCCTATGCAACTACCTTCTCTGGTTTCTATTTGGCTGTTATGTTGGTACTTTTCGGTTTGATTCTGCGTGCAGTTTCTCTTGAGTATCGCGTTCATGACAACAAGTGGGGCAAGATTTGGAATGCTTGCTTCTTTATCGGTTCGTTGCTGCCAGCTCTGCTGTTTGGTGTGGCTATCGGCAACGTATTTGCTGGTATCCCCATGGATGCAGCTGGCAACTTCTCTGGCCTCGTTCTTCTCGACCTGGTAACTCCTTTCACTTTGGTGTGCGGTCTTGTTGGTCTAGCTCTCTTCCTTTGCCAAGGTGTTTGCTGGATCGCTTTGAAGACCAGAACAAGAACTGATCTGAACAATCGCGCTGAAAAGTGGCGCATGCCTCTTCAAGTAGTGGCACTCGTTCTGTTCATCGTACTTACTCTTCTTGTTGTTCTGAATCTTGGATTTGTTGGCCCCGCAGCAACGGCTGCTGTACCTACGATAGTTCTCTATATCGTTGCAGTACTCTTCGTTGTCGCTATTGGTGCAGCAATCTTCTTCGGACTTCAGAAGAAAGACCTCCTTTGCTTCATTAGCCAATCAGCTTCTGCATTCATTCTTGTAGTACTGTTCGCGCTTTCAATGTTCCCGAACTTCGTTGTAGCTGCTCCTGGTTTCTGGTCGGGTGCTGCATCGACAGCAGGAAGCATTACTGTTGCTAGTGCTGCAAACTCAGAGCTGACTCTTATGGTTATGACGATCATTACTTGCATCGGCTTGCCGATAGTTCTGTTCTATCACGTTCTTGTTTATTACAAGTTCCGTGGACGTATCCAAGAAGAGGATCTGATTTACTAATTTCATCGGTTGAACCGAACGAAAAAGTAAAACTACAAAGTGCCTGGGAAAAATTCCCAGGCACTTTTGTCATCCTGAGGCGTAGCCGAAGGATCCATAAATATCTGTCGGTTGCTATGCAACCTCTCTATAAATGTCATCTTGCGACGCAGTCCCTGTCATCCTGAGGCGCAGCCGAAGGATCCATCCTTCAAACTATCTGTCGGGCACGTTCGTGTCCTCTCTAAAAATACTCCGTTCGCTTACGCTCACTCCGTTGTGGGTCCTTCACTTCGTTCAGGACGACAAAAGGACATAGCATGTCATCCTGAGACGAAGCCTCTTGTCATCCTGAGCGGAAGGTGCGAAGCACCCGTAGTCGAAGGATCCACACACGTAGGCATACTTGTCTTCTCCTTAATATTGTTATACAATATTGTTATACAAAATTGGAGGACAAGTGGAACAGCAAGTATCGGTTCACGAACGTGTTAAAACAAAGGGAGTGGCCATGAAAAAGAAATTTACTGCAGAAGGCGGAATTGAAGTTACTGACGAAATGCTTGACCAATGGGCTGAGCCATGGGAAAAAGGAGAAATCCCCGAAGTTGCCGCTGGTTTTGTTGCGGGTCCTGGAAGGCCGCGGATTAACAGAGAAGAAACTCAACTTGTTGCGTTGAGGCTTCCCGTCTCTCTCGTTAGGGCAGTTGATCTGAAAGCACAGAAGCAAGGCAAGACGCGCTCGCAACGAATTCGAGAAGCTGTAATTGCTGACCTCGTGAAAGATTGAGGGCAGGTTTCTCTTTTTGGGGAAAGTGTGGAGTGAAATTTCACCCTCACGTATGAACAGGCTTTTTGCCAGAACCGCTGTTGTGCAGACAGAGATTCTTTGTTAAGGTAGCAGCTATCTAATCACTTCGAGAGAAAGTGTCCTATGAAAGAACTTCCTCAAAACCAACTCTGTCCTAAAATTAAAAATGTTTGGCGTATCAACGATTTCATCTGGCTTACTATTACCTTCATATTTTTAGCTGCCATTTTCGTTATTATTTATGTTGTTGAAGAAGCCCCTGGGTGCTTGTGGGCATTGAGCATTACAGGTGCAGTCTACTTTGTGTGTCTGGGAATTTTTGTCATTATGATTCCTGCAATCAGATTCAAAAGGTGGCGCTATGAACTTTCAAACGAGTTCATAGATATCGCACGCGGCATTATTTGGCGTAAACGCTTCATCATTCCTTTTATTCGGGTGCAAAACACTGATACTCGCCAAGGGCCCATCATGCGCGCCTTCAAGCTTGCCAGTGTAACAATTTCAACTGCTGCAGGCGAACACACCATACCAGGCTTAAGCGAAGAAATCGCAGAACAACTGCGTGACAAAGCAGCAGAGCTTGCTCGCATTGCGCAAGAGGATGTTTAAGCATGAGCAACTTACCCGAAAACCCTCAAGGGCAACCCGAACGCCATAAAGTACATCATTCTTATATTTGGTTCGCAAGCATTCAAGTCTTTTTCTCGTTGATTATCGTAGCGGTTTTTTCCGCTTTTGCCGTGCTGGCAGAACTTTACGCAACAGACAGCCCTGATTTTACTGGGGCACTCATTTTTATTATTCTGGGCGTACTTGCCCTCTTCATCCTTATCGTGGGTATCGTTTTTCTCTATCAGTTCTTTTCCTATAAGCATCTTTGGTACGAATTGGGCACAGAAGAATTCAGCCTTTATTCAGGCATATTTAGCAAAAATCGCGTTCACGTACCGTATCAGCGTATTCAGTCGGTTAATCAGCGAGCATCATTTTTGCAGCGGATTTTCGGCATATGCATGATTAGTATCGACACGGCTGGTGGCGCAACCAACAAAGCGATTCTCGTTCCTTACCTGAAAAAAAGCGATGGGGAACGCCTTCGTTCAGAATTGTTTGCGCGTAAGGCTTACCTTACCAACGCAGGCTCGCGTGCAGACGCTGCAACATCTGCCGCGACAGTACCTGCCGCAACACAAAGCCAGAGTGTGTGGGCGGCTCCCGATGCAGCCACCGCAGGTGTGCCCGGAGCAACCATCGCCGCCGCACCCGTGCCCGGCGCAACGACTTCAAACGTGCTCGACGCTCCCGCCGAAGCCTTCTCAAACGTCCAAGGCGTGTTCGACACGGCTACCTTTGACATGGGGGAACCCAGCTATCAACACGGGCTGACCAACAAAGAACTTTTCTTCACGGGGCTTTTCAAAAACGCCTATTTCTTGGTGGTTGTTCTTGTCTTCGCCTGTTCGATGATGGGTATTATAGCCCCTCTGGCCGATACCGCCCTAGGGCAATTCTTCATTGAAGAAGGCGTCGATTTTGTACTCAGTGCTTTTAGTAACAGCGCTGTATGGTTCATCGTGGCTATTGTTGCGGCTGTTATGCTTATTGGCTGGGTGCTTTCTATTGTTTACACGCTCGTTTATTTGGGCGGCTTCAAAGCAAGCAGGCGCGATAGCCGCATCGAAGTGGAATATGGGCTGCTCCAGCATCAGGTTCACGGGGTTGACATCGACCGCGTGCAATCGGTAATTATCAAGCAAGGTGCAATCTATCGCCTTTTAGGGCGTTGTGAATTGAAGCTCGGGAAAATTGATGCCATGACGCAACAAGAAGCCCAGCAACAACAACAGCAAAACAACGTTAACATTCAGCAGTTACAGCAAGGGCTTCTAGTTCACCCCTTCGTAAAAATGAACGAAGTTCCTGGAATCCTGCAAGGGTTGGTACCTGAATTTGCGGATGTTCCCACAGAAACTATTAAGCTACCGAAGCACGCCCTTCGTCGCGCCCTTATCCGCCGTGCCCTGTGGCAGGGAAGTGGCTTTTGGCTTGCGGTATTCGTTGCAATAGTGCACATTCCTTTGGTGGTGCTCGTAAACAACGGCGTTTTGGCTTCCGATGAAATCAACCTTTCCGTGTTTAACACTATTGCCATAGCCTGCTACGCTCTGTGCGTTGTACTCTTGGTGTTCGACATCATCAGGGCTGTTTTGTGGTTCAAGGGTTCTGGTTTCGGTTACAACAAGTATTTCATGCAGATTGCCAACGCGGGTCTTTCTCGTGAAAGCATCAGCTTTCCGCGGAAAAAGATTCAATTTGGCTACCTGAGAACCAACCCAATTCAGCGCTTGGCAAAGGTTGCAACGATTAACGTTCGTTCGGCAGCAGGCACTGTTGGGACTACCATGAGCCTGGTTGATGTATCCGAAGAAGATGCTGTCGCCTGGATGGAATGGCTCAAACCTTTGAGGAAATAAGCGCGCTATGAACTTTGAAGTGTATATTGTTGTAGGGATAAGCGTTGTTTTTGCCTTGGTGATTGTGGGCATAATTGGCTACTTCATGTTGTCGGAAAAGACCCTTGCGAACATCAAGCAGAAATTTTCCCGCAAGCAGTCAGCCAAAGGGCATCAGGGTGTTTCCGAAGAAGAAATAATCGACATCGTTACCGACAATCTTGAGCTGCTCGATGATGAAAAACGCATGATTCGCGAAATCATCGATTTGGGAGATATGACGGTGCATGAAATCATGACACCGCGCGTCGACATGATGATGGCAGAAGACACGGAAACGGTTCGCCAGGTTATCGACCGCATGAGAGGAACTGGTTATTCGCGCCTTCCTATTTATCATGAAGACTCCGATAGTATTGCGGGCATTGCTCACATTAAAGACCTGATTGGGCCTTTGCTGGAAGGCAAAGAAGATGAGCCAGTTGAGAAATTCATGTTCGAAGCTTTCTTTGTTCCGGAAACGAAAGACGTATTTCCACTTTTGTCCGAAATGCAAACAAATCGGCAACAAATGGCGATTGTAGTGGACGAATACGGTGGCACTGGTGGTTTAATTACGATTGAAGATATTGTTGAAGAAATTGTCGGCGAAATTGCTGACGAAACCGATTCGGACGAACGCTATCTTACGCGGCTTTCCGAAAACGAATGGCAAGTGGATGGACGCTATCCCTGCGAAGATGCGGTTAAGCTTGGGTGGCCGGTAAAAACGAGCGACGATTATGAAACGGTTGCTGGCTGGCTGATGGATAAGGCAGATTTCGTGCCCCAGCTGGGAGATGAATTTGAAGTCGAAGGTTTTTTCTTCAAAATTCAATCAAAGCGCCGCAGAAGAATTTCGACTATTCGCGTAAAGCGAATACAGGCTGTTTCTGATATTAAGGAAACTGATAGAGACACAGAAACAGTCCAGGTGGAGGGTAAAACTAGGGGCGAAACAGAGGGCAGGATGTAGCATTAAGCAGCACCGTCTCTCTTTTGCTTCAGAAGTTATAGAGGAGAAGGTATGCACTCTGAAAAAAAGCTATACCGCGCCAAAGGGTCTTTAGTGGGGGGCGTCTGTGCAGGCTTCGCGGAATATTTCAACATTGATCCGGTTCTTGTTCAAATACTAACTGTTGTTCTTACCGTGATTTCCGGTGGTTTGCTGGCGGTTGCTTACTTTATTTTATGGATTGCCCTTCCCTTAAAACCTACCGTTGACGAACCCTTGGAAGTGCATCCCCATGAAGTACACTCAGAAACCTATGGTCAGGTTCCCTATTATCAGGTGAAAAATGACAAAGACCAGCAAGCTTACGCTGCACAAACCTCGCAGCCGCAGCCAGCTTATGACCCCTATGCAGGAGTGGCCCATGTTCCGCCTACACCGCCTGCCGCTCAAACAACGGGGGATTTTTCGACAAACAACGAGCCTGCAGTCGCGTACGCAACCAACCAAGCGTATACAACTGGCCAGCCGTATACACCCGCCCCAGACTATACAGCAGCTCAGACATATGCACCCCCGGCAGCAGCTAGTATCGCTTATCCGGGGCCAACCGTGCAAGACCCAGCGGTGACCTCTGGAGCTGAAACACGAAGCTCGGCGGTAAGTGGTGCTTTTTGGGTAGGGTTATTTCTCCTCTTTGTGGGTCTTGTTGCGCTTTTCGGAACCTTTGTGTCAGAACTCTTTTGGTGGCAGCTTCTCCCCTTACTTATTATCATTGGGGGAGTAGGCATGATGGTGGTTCCCGGGAAAAAAGGGCATCGGATGGAGCGTTTCGTTAACGGGCTCATGCTGTTTACCGTGGGGGTCTGTTTGTTGTTCATAACCCTTGGATTTGTGAGTTGTTACTGTTTGCCTGGCATTTTTATGGCTCTTTGGCCGCTGCTTATTATCATGTGTGGCTTTTTCATTTTGGGTACTGCCTTAAAGGCGCCCTTCTTTGTTCTTTTGGGTGGTCTGACTTTTGTGGCGTTTTGCTTTATTGGCTTTGTGTGGTTTTCAACTCCTGGTACAACAGAAATCCTGACCTTGAGTCTTCCTACGGGGAAAGAGTATGTTTTCGATTTACACACGTGGCTTTCCCGGGTTTTCGTTTTTTTCTAGCCTTAAGGGGCTACGGGGAAAGCGGCAAAAGAGCTCTGATTGAGAAAAAAACCTTCATTTTTGGGCTATTTTAAGAAATATTTTTCATAAAAGTCTTCGTAAAAACATGAAAAAACGTACGGTTATTCGTCAATTTCCTGCGATTATAGAACAAAGAATGGAGTATTACTCATAGGATTGCCCCAAACCTCCGTGTGGGGTAGAATACAGGAAGCTAAAACATAACGTTCACACGGGCAGCACTCTCCCAAACAAACCTACTACGCTGTCACCGCTCCGGCGGTTAGTTTTGCGACTGTTGTTGTTAGAAAGGCGTTTTTTAGGTTTGAGTCAAAGAACTTACACAAAAACGAGGAGCTCTCGAAAAGGCTTCTTTTTCATCATCGGTGCACTTGTGTGCGCTCTTGTCGTTTTAATTATTGCTGTTAATTTGAATCTTTCTTCGGCAGGTGCTGGCAGCACCACTGCCTCAACTTTGGGGCTTTCCAGTACTTCGAATTTAGATACTGTTTCTGAAGATGCTTCCGGCGAATCTTTCGGGGTTGATGAAGGCTCTTTATTGACTAGCGCAACTAACCGCAACATTGATAAAGCGGTAGATGTCATGAAGGCGAAAGAAGAGGCCGAAAGAAAAGCTGCTGAAGAGGCACGCCTTGCTGCTGAAGCTGCGAAGAAAGCCGAACTAGAAAAACTGCAAGCTCGCGCCAAGGCCGATGCGGCTGCTGCTGGTTTGTCTCCTGTAGATTGGACTATGAGTCAAGAAGATTTTATTAATCACTGGGCTCCTCGCATTGATGCTTACATGGCAGGGTATCCTTTGGCTGGCCAAGGGCGCACCTTTGCTGAAGCTGCTTGGAATTATGGTGTAGACCCTCGCTTGTCTCCGGCGATTTCCAATACTGAAAGCACCAGAGGCAAGGTTTGTTTCTTACCTCACAATGCTTGGGGTTGGGGTCAATCTAGTTGGGGCAGCTGGGAAGAGGCCATTAACGCTCATGTACGTGGTTTGAAAAATGGTGGCTACGGTCCGATGATTACGTTTTCGGATGCCAAGCGTTACTGCCCACCTAACGCAGACCACTGGTACAGCAGCACTCTCTACTCCATGTCACTTATCTAAAAACTGTCGGTTGCTAACGCAACCTCCCTAAATATGTGTCGGGCACTTTGTGCCCTCTCTAAATATGTCATCCTGCGTAAGTCCCTGTCATCCACATCCCTCCTGTCATCCTGAGCGTAGCGAAGGATCCATTCTTCAACTATCTGTCGGTTGCTAACGCAACCTCCCTACTAATACTACGTTCGCTATCGCTCACTCCGTTATGGGTCCTTCACTTCGTTCAGGACGACATGAAGTTTCCCCTGTCATCCTGAACCAGCATGTCATCCTGAGCGAAGGGTGCGAAGCACCTGTAGTCGAAGGATCCATAGACCCTTCATTCCGCTCACTTCGTTCACTCCATTCAGGATGACAAAAGACCGTCGGTTGCTACGCAACCTCCCAATAAATACTTCGTTCGCTATCGCTCACTCCGTCTATGCTATCCTAGAGCCAGCATGATCACCTCAAGCCAGCATGTTACCCTGCGTAAGCCCCTGTCATCCTGAACCAGCATGTCATCCTGAGCGAAGGGTGCGAAGCACCTGTAGTCGAAGGATCCATCATTTAAAAAGTGGGAGAAGAAAATAATGTTTTGTGCAAAATGCGGAAAACAGCTAGAAACAGACACGCAGTTTTGCACTGGGTGCGAAACATCCATCGGCAACGAATTTGCCGATGAAGGCAGCTATTTAGGCTCTTCTGAGACACTGACTGCTGTGCCCACCGTTGTGGCGATAACCCCAGGAGCTTCCAAGAAAAATCCTGCAGTACCAGTAGGAATTTTTGCCGCAGCCGCAGCAGTTATAATTGCAGCAATGATTGTCTTTGTTATCTTCTTAAATCCATTTTCAAACAATCCTATAAAGAACGCCCAGGTGGACGATGTGGTTAATTTTGGCGAAGTGTCTTTCAAGGGCTATTGGGGGAATGATTTCTCGGAAGAGGTAAACTGGAGAGTTCTTGCAGTTGAGGATAATCGTGTCTTGGTTATTTCAGAAGATATTATTGATCTGCGCCCTTTTAGCGAGGAACTTGAAAAAGCAGCGTGGGAACAGTGCGATTTACGTTCTTGGTTAAATGCTGACTTTTACAATGGGTTGCCAAATAACATGAAGTGGATTGCTCAAATAAGCAGTGTGAGAAATGATGAGATTCAAGAATATGATCTACCGAGCGGAACAGATACGAAGGATACGGTGTTCTTGCTCTCAACAGATGAAGCTTACGAGTATTTTCAAAACGACAATAATCGAAGAGCACGTTTTTTTCCAACCGATGACCAGGCTAAAAGAATTTTTGAAAACCGTGATTTTGATATTAAAGATTACCTCAGAGACAGCGACAACTATTACTATTGGTGGCTACGGTCGCCTGGCAACGGCAGTGCGTACATCGCGGCGTGCGTCCTTGAGGCCGGCGATGTCAATGTCGGCGGCGACGGCGTGAACGTCTACTATGGGGTCCGTCCTGCTTTATGGCTGAATCGGTAGTCTCAAATATAAGACCGTCGGTTGCTACGCAACCTCCCTATTAATACTACGTTCGCTATCGCTCACTTCGTTATGGATCCTTCGACTTCGGGTGCTTCGCACCCTTCGCTCAGGAAGACGTAGGGGTTGACCTGTGTCGTCTCTTGTCATCCACCTCCCTCATGTCATCCTGAGCGCAGCGAAGGATCCATAGATCCTTTATTCCATTCACAATGATATATTTAGAGAGGCTGCGTAGCAACCGACAGATACATAAGTGTGATATTACTTGATGAAACGGGCAAAAGCATTGTTTTCGTTGTAGAATGGTTTTTATCTGCTAGCAAGAAAACGAAAGGATGCAGATGAGCAATGTCATCGTCGTAGGTTGTGGAAGGGTGGGCTCGCGCCTTGCCAATATGCTTTCCGATAACGGAGACAATGTTTGCGTTATCGATGTAAGCGTGGATGCTTTCGCAACTTTGGGGCGCGACTTCAATGGTTCTACCGTGCAAGGTCTTGGCTTCGATGAAGAAGTTCTTAATAAAGCTGGCATCGACGAATGTGACGTCCTTGCCGCGGTGACAAATTTCGACAATACGAACCTTATGATTGCGGAAGTGGCTGATAAGCTCTTTGGGGTGCCTCACGTAATTTCGCGGCTCGACAACCCCGACCACGAACGCGCCTATATGCAGCTGGGTATCGATTACGTTTGCGGAACAGCCCTTATCGCAGAAGACGTGTTCTCGAAAGTAGTTGCCGGACACGGCAGCCATGTAGATACTTTTGGTGAATTTGCGGTATTGCGCTTTTCCTTAAACCTCAAAGATGCTGGCAAGAAAACCGTGCGCGTGTCAGACCTCGAACGCGACCACGATGTGCGCATTATCGCCTTCGAGAGGGCAGACGGTTCCGCAAGCTCAATTCCAAAGGGCGATTCACTTCTTTATCACGGCGACACTGTTCTTGCGTGTATTCGCCACGAACTTATCCAGGCTTTTTCTCGTTTCATCCAAGATTAGGTGAATGCTTATGTATGTGGTTATTGCAGGTGGAGGCAAGATCGGGGAATATTTAGCTACCGTTTTGCTTAAGCGTCGAAATGATGTTGCCATCATTGAAAGCAACCAAGAAACGGCCGACCGCCTTTCGGTTTCGCTTTCCCGACGGTATTTGGTAATTCACGGCGACGGTTGTAATTCGAAATCACAAGAAGACGCCGGCATTCGTCAGGCAGATATTTTTGTTGCCACCACGGGGCAAGACGACTCCAATTTGGTGTCTTGCGAAATTGCGCAGCGCATGTTTAACATTCCTCGCTGTATTGCGCGCGTGAACAACCCCAAAAATTTGCGGATTTTCAAAGAACTAGGAATCGAAAGCGTTTCTTCTACCACGTTTATTGCGAACCTTATTGAAGAAGAGGCCTTGCAGGGAAGCGTTAGCAGTTCGTCTCTCTTAAGCCATGGCACGGTTCAGCTTTCCGAAATTCAGGTGCAAAAGTTCAAGTCTGGCAAAAGCGAACAGGGAATTCGGGTGGGAGACATTGAAATGCCCGCGCAAAGCTTGATTACCGCGGTGTCAACCAAAGAAGACATTGAAGTAGCAAGTCCGGATACCTTGATTTACCCCGGAGATACCGTAATTGTGGTAGCCCACGAATCTGTTCTGAGGCTTGTTCGCAGTATTTTTAAGTCGCTTTAATGTTTCTCGTAAACCTCAAGAGAAAGAGAAAAGAGACGTGCGCTGGAAGAGGCGGGTATTTCAGATTGTAGTAAACTAAAAACTCCACGAAAGGAGAGGCGATGATAGGTCGTTACACGCGTGAAAAAATAGGTTCAATTTGGTCGATGGAAAACAAATTCGCTATCTGGAAAGAAATCGAAATCCTTGCTTGCGAAGCCCAGGCTGAACTGGGTGCGACGGGCATCACTCAGCAAGATGCTGCATGGATTCGCGCACACGCCGATTTCACCGTAGAGCGCATTAACGAAATCGAAAGAACCACCAATCACGACGTTATCGCTTTTCTTACGTGCATGGCTGAATATATCGACGTGGGCCTCGCCGCAGGTCAAGAACCGCCTTCGCGCTGGGTTCACTATGGCATGACCTCTTCCGATTTGGGAGACACCGCGCTTTCTTACCAGATAACCCAAGCAATCGACATCATTATTGAAGATGTAAAACTTCTGGGCGAAGCGTGCAAGAAGCGCGCCTTCGAACTGCAAAACACTCTGTGCGTGGGGCGCACGCACGGAATTCACGCAGAACCGATGACCTTCGGCATGAAGTTTGGTTCCTGGGCGTGGGCACTTAAGCGCGCTCAAACTCGCATGGAACAAGCGCGCGAAGTGGCGGCGGTCGGGGCAATTTCTGGCGCGGTGGGCACCTATTCGAGCATCGACCCCTTTGTGGAAGAATTCGTGTGCGAAAAACTGGGGCTTACCGCCGACCCGCTTTCTACCCAAGTGCTTGCGCGCGACCGCCATGCGCAGGTAATGGCAGCACTCGCGGTAACGGCATCAACCCTTGAATCTATCGCTATGCAGGTGCGTTTGCTTCAACAGAGCGACGTTATTGAAGCCGAAGAACCATTCACCAAAGGGCAAAAAGGCTCTTCTGCCATGCCGCACAAGCGCAACCCTATCACTGCAGAACGTGTTTGCGGGCTTGCTCGCGTGGTGAAAAGCAACGCGCAAGCTGCTTTCGACGATGTTGCTCTTTGGTACGAACGAGACATTTCTCATTCGGGTGCAGAACGCGTGGTATTGGCAGATAGTTTTATCGCGCTTGATTATATGTTCGCGAAAATGCAGGGTATGCTCGAAGGGCTGATGGTGTATCCAGCGAAAATGGAACACAACTTAAACCGCACGCGTGGGCTTATTTTTTCCTCGAAGGTGTTGTTGGCTTTGGTCGATACGGGCATCAGCCGCGAAGATGCTTACGTAATCGTGCAACGCAATGCCATGAAGGTTTGGGATGATATTCAGAATGCAGTTGACGGCTTGAGTTATCGTGAGTGCCTTGAAGCAGATGAAGAAGCAAAACTGAGCAACGAACAACTGGACAAAATTTTTGACCCACAAGATTTCTTAGCACGCAAAGATATCGTGTTTGACCGCTTGAGCAATTTGGCGTTTTAAGACCACAATGAAAAGAGGGTGATGGGTATGACTGAACTAAATACACTTCGGGGCATTGGCGAAGAAATGGAAACGAAGCTGAAATCAATCGGTATTTCTAGCGCAGAAGACCTGGTGGAAACAGGTAGCGAAAACGCTTTCTTAAGGCTAAAGATGAAGCACCCCAACGTGTGCCTTGTTCATCTTCAGGTTCTCGAGGGAGCAATCACCGATGTTGAATATAACCAACTTTCGGAAGAGGCCAAGACACGCCTCAAAGATTTCAGCGACAGCCTCAAGGATTAACTATCTGTCGGGCACTTCGCTTTTGTCATCCTGAGCGAGCATGTCATCCTGAGCGTAGCGAAGGATCCAGGCCCCTTGTCATCCTGAGGCGCAGCCGAAGGATCCATCCTTGAACTTACTGTCGGTTGCTAGCGCAACCTCTCTATATGCACTGTGTTCGCTAACGCTCACTCCGTTATGGGTCCATTCGACTTCGGGTGCTTCGCACCCTCCGCTCAGGACGACAAAAGAGTTGCAAATGTCATCCTGGGGCGGGCATGTCATCCTGAGCGTAGCGAAGGATCCAGGCCTCTTGTCATCCTGAGGCGTAACCCCCTGTCATCCTGAGGCGTAGCCGAAGGATCCATGGATTGCCACGTCGTTTTCTTACGAAAGCTCCTCACAATGACAAAAGATACCAATCAACAATCCTTTTCTGAAGCAAGAGAATCAGCAGAAAAAGCTGTCTCGAAAGGTATACCTATTGAGACAAGGGTTTTTCCTTATTAAAGAAATAAGGGGTCTTAGACAGAATCCTGACAACTCAGGTCTTCATCTGCACTTATGAAGAAAAGTGCATTTTTAAGAAAAAGTAGAAAACCTGTAAATTCTTATTGAAATTGCTTGTCTCAATAGGTATACTTTTTGGGATTGCAAGGATAGGATGAAAGAGGGAATCGTGAAAAGAAAATTCATATCAATATTTGTAGCTTTGAGCTTGGCGGCTACCATGTTCTCAGGTGCTTTGGCATTTGCAGAAGAAAATGAAAGTTTAGAAGAAGTCACAGAAGTAGAAAGTGGAGAAATCGCTGGGGATGAAGCAGTTTCTGCCCTTGATGTTACGATTTCTAACGTTAGAATTTATTTTGACAAAGACGGGATATTTACTTTTTCATTCGTCCCTTCAGATTCGGGTTCTGCAACATTAACTTTAACAAAGGGTGAAACTGAAGTTGCAACTGCTTCGACTGGGTGGGAAGGTACAGAATACGGCATTGATTTTGCTTTTGGAGAGGGCGAAGCTAATGAAGCTGATAGTATTACGCTGGTCGTATACAATCTGGACGGTACAGAGGCCTTCCGAAATACTTACCCTGTGCCAAACCTTGATTTTCTGAAGGATTTTACTGTTACAAGAACGGGAACCAATGAAATTACTGTGACTTTCACAAGTGATCGAGCCGGTGTTTTTTCTGCTTGTGTGTATTTCGAATGCGGTTTTGAGCCTGGAAAATTAGAACACTTTAACAGTGCTAATTTTGGGATTGGAGAAAACAAGCTAGTACTTAAACTTGTTACCGATGATTACGGTGATGAGTATTTGAATCTTGATAATGCTGCAAAAGACGGGTATTACATGTTTAATGTCTCTTTCGAAACATATGATGCGTATTACGTAACTGGATGGATTACCATTCCTGCTTTTGAGGTTGAGGCTGCAAAGAGCTTAATCCCTAAATCAGGAGACAGCAATCGTGGAGCTGCAGTTGTAGTTTTGATTGGTGCTGTAGCACTGGGTGCGGTAAGCTTCCGCGCAATGAAGAAAGCACAAAAGAACGCTGCTTAAGATTCCTTCTTAAAGATAAGTTTTTATACAAGCTCTTCCATTCTCGGAAGGGCTTGTTTTTTGCCACCCCCTCTCATCATGAGGAGGGTGTCGTCCTGAGCATTAGCGAAGGATCCAGAAAACAAAGTGGATCCTTCGGCTCCGCCTCAGGATGACAGGGCTGCGCTCAGGATGACAGGGCTCCGCCTCAGGATGACAGGGCTCCGCCTCAGGATGACAGGGCTGCGCTCAGGATGACAGGGCTGCGCTCAGGATGACAGGGCTTCGCCTCAGGATGACATGAGGAGGGTGTCGTCCTGAGCGGAGGGTGCGAAGCACCCGAAGTCGAAGGACCCATAACGGAATTAATAGAGAGGTTGCGCTAGCAACCGAC
>Ga0209755_10002290_pt1 | contig 26645 bp, 18 predicted proteins | sample TergutCo191P1_FD_187301 | JGI IMG/M metagenome (GOLD analysis project Ga0209755, IMG submission 187301) | Cornitermes sp. P1 segment gut microbial communities from Petit-Saut dam, French Guiana - Co191P1 (SPAdes) (version 2) | ecosystem: Host-associated > Arthropoda: Insects > Digestive system...
CAAATTCCTATTCACGCATTTTTCTTGAACGTGCTGGAGTCAAGCCAGGGGAAACGGTTTTTGACATGGGGTGCGGAACGGGGGCGCTTACCATTCCGCTTGCCAAACAAGGCAACCCGGTGATTGCGGCAGATTTTTCTCCCAAAATGCTGGAAGTTTTACAAGGAAAGCTTGAGGAGCTGCACCTTGATTGTGTGACCACAAAGCTCATGAGCTGGGATGATAACTGGAACGATTTTGGAATCGGAGAAGCGTCGGTAGATGTTGCTTTTGCTTCACGTTCTATTGCTACGGGGGATTTGAAAAAATCTTTGTTGAAGTTAAACGCTGTTGTAAAACGGCGTGTTTGCATCACGATTATTTCTGGTTTGTCTCCTCGAATTCACGAACAAGCAATGCACGATATTGGCTTAGTTAAAGCACCAGGACAGGATTTCCAGTATGCTTTCAATATTTTGGTGAACGAAGGTATTCGGCCTGAAATTTCCTATATCAATAGTAAGCGTAGAACCAGCTTCGATTCGGCGGAAGAAGCATTTGCAAGTTATGCGCCTATGGTTGACTACGTAGCGCCTGATTACAATGAAACCGAAAAGGCGGCTGCGCTTCTGCGGCTTACCTCGTGGATTGAAGAGCATTTGGTGAGGAATGAGCAAGCGGGCAAGATTACTAAAGATGGAAGTCTGCAAAAAGCCCTTTGCCTTGATGTGCCCCGTAATGTCAGCTGGGCATTTCTTACTTGGGATAAATAACACTTTTTTGTCATCCTGAGCGAAGCACGCAGTGCGTAGTCGAAGGATCTAGCCCAAAACTTGCAGCTCAACGAGTGGATCCTTCGCTTCGCTCAGGATGACATGGTAGTTCAGGATGACATGGTAGTTCAGGATGACAGGGTAGTTCAGGATGACATGGTGGTTCAGGATGACAGGGGGGTTCAGGATGACAGGGGGGTTCAGGATGACAGGGGGGTTCAGGATGGCAAAAGGGTTTGGTGCACTAGGGAGATATTTTCGTTTGTTGGGTGAATGATCTTTGGCTTTCCCCACGCAGGAGAAAAACGCTCAATAGCTTTTTCAAGTAACCCAGAGCGCACCACGATAAGTGCGTGTTCGTACCTGCCACTAGGCCCCGCATCAAGAAGCGAAAGCGCTTCCGTAAACCCTTGGTTATGATTAAGCTCCATCCGTCCAACCTCATCAATCACCAGCAAGCCCGCTGCTGCCTGCGAAGAAGCGAAGTGTTTGTTTACCCTTTCAATTGCAGCATCGGAAATAGACCAAGCAAGATCTGCACTGGCACTTTGGGTTCTGGAAGCAAGAGATTCTGGACTTTCTGCCGGTTCAACTTTCATGCCAAGGACTTCAGTATCTTTTTGTGGAAGCAGCACTGCATTGATGCCAAGTTTGCGATAACACTTTTCCCCGTTTTCAGTAAAAGCTTCCCAGATACCGGGCGTTACAACTCCGAAGCACTCTACACCAGCATCTTCAAGCCTCTCTACCAAGCGGTTTAGCCAACGACTCTTGCCAATTTGAATGTTCCCGGTAAGAACAAAAAGCATTACTTCCCCCTCTACATTCCTCTGTACGCTAAAGTAACATACTGTCGGTTGCTACCGCAACCTCTCTCTTTGCACTGCGTTCGCTTGCGCTCACTCCGTTATGGGTCCTTCGACTTCGGGTGCTTCGCACCCTCCGCTCAGGACGACATGCTGAAGGCAGTATATCTCTGTCACCCTGAAGGCAACATGTCACCCTGAGCGTTAGCGAAGGGTCTTACGAAAGCAAAGGGACACAGACTCGCTCTATTCGTCCCGGCTCAACCTCAACCTCGATTACTCGCGCGTTTGTGTTGTAAATGCTGTGCATGATTTCTGTGGTAATGCACTCTTCTGGAGTTCCCTGCTTCAAAATGACTCCCTTTTCCATGACAACAACGCGATCTGCGCAAAACAACGCATGATCAGGGTCGTGGGTAACCATGATTACCGCCTTCCCCATGCGCGAAAGCATACGCATTCGAGAAAGAACCAGCTGTTGATTGCCGAAATCTAAACTGGCAGTAGGCTCATCCATGATTAACATGTCGGACTGCTGAGTCAAAGCTCGCGCAATTAACACCAGTTGTTGCTGCCCGCCAGAAAGCTTCGTATAAATCTCATCAGCAAGATCGCAAATATCCAGCAATTCCAAAGCCCGATAGGCCACGACACGATCATGATCAGTAGGATTTGCAAGACGGTTCACATAGGGCGTTCTCCCCATTAACACCACATCAGAAACCTTAAAAGGAAACGGTGGCGTATGTGCTTGGGGAATGTAGGCAAAGTGTCGAGCCCGTTCGTTTTCAGTCATCAGCGCAATATCGTTTCCCCTAATGCGAACCTGCCCTCCAAGGGCTGGCAGCAGCCCCATAACGGCTTTAAGGGTGGTAGTTTTACCGCAGCCGTTGGCTCCAATAACGCACACAAATTCATTTACATCCACGGCGAAAGATACTCCGTGAACAATTTCAATAGGCTTATTCTTTCCATATCCGCAGCGCAATTCATCAACCTCAAGAAGGTGCCTCGATGCTGAAGAAACCTCTACGACTTCCTGCTTATCAGCAACTCCAATAATTCTTTTGCTTACCTCAACAGCTTCTTTAAGATATTTATTTTTCAACCAACTCTGCTTCATTAACGCCACCCCTTCATATTCCGCTTGAAAATAAACACAAAGAAGGGAACACCCATAATGGCCGTAAGAATACCGATGGGCACTTCAACCGAAATGAGCATGCGGGCGATATTGTCTACAATCAAAAGGTATACCGCTCCGACAAACATTGCGGTCGGTATTAACGCCTTGTAATTGGGTCCCACAATAGCGCGACTTAAATGAGGAATCACCAAACCAATCCAGCCCACAACTCCTGCCACCGCCACCGAAGTACTAGTAATAAGCGTTGATGCAAAAATAACCAACAGGCGTGTTCTAGCGGTATTCACTCCCATGACACGAGCTTCTTCATCACCAAATGAAAGGACGTTAAGCTTCCACGCTTGATACCAAAGAATAATGAAACCTAGAGCCATAGGAACAAGACAGCGCAAGAGATCGGCCGTTTCAACGGCTGCAAAAGAACCCATAAGCCAAAAAGTAATAGTTGGTAGTTTGTCGGTAGCATCGGCTAAAAACTTTACCAACGACATGCCAGAACTGAAGAGAGTGGAGACCAAAATACCCGCCAACACTAATCCTAGGGTTGGGTCGTAGTTTACAAATCTATTCAGCCAAACCGCCATTCCCACGGCAATCATGCCTCCCGCAAAAGCAGAAAGCTGCACCACCACACCACCCTGGTCGAGCAAAAGAGCTATGCAGGCGCCCAGTGAAGCACCGGCAGAAGCGCCCAGCAAATCAGGGGACGTAAGCGGGTTTTTAAACATCCCCTGATAACTGGCGCCGGCAACTGAAAGCGCAGCACCTACCAACATGACCACCAAGATTCGCGGTGAACGGATATTGTAAAGAACCGTTGTCATTTTATTGGTAACCACATCGCTTCCTATGGCTGCAAGAGAATGGGCAGCCTCTTGAATTCCCGGCACTGCATCAGGATTCACAAGCTTTACTATTAAGGAAAACTCATACACAATCACCGCCAGAAAATTGGTGAAACTAAAACAAAGAGTCTGGAAGATCTCAATTGGGTTCATAGTGAATTTGCCGAGCATAAACGAAACTAGACATACCGCCACAATAGAAAAAGCAATCAGTAACTTGACCTTCCGAGAAACCTTAGTATCAAAGATAGTATTAGCGGCTTTCACTACAGCAGCATCGCTGCTACTCACCCCAGCATTCTGCTGATCCATCAGGTCTTTTGCAATACAGGTTCCTTGGGTATTGCCGTCGTTACATACTTTTTTCGATTCATCCTTGCCAGAAACGGAATCTATACCAGGAATACTGTCGCCGGCACCCTGGTTGCACTTCTTTTTCTTCAAGTTGTCCGAAGTTTTGCTTCCCACTAGTCTGCCCCAGCAGCTCGCGAATCAGCTATGGAAGAGGCGCCTGTTAAACCATCGCCTGTTTCCCTGCCTTCAAGATTATTTGGGTCGAAAACTGCTTCTCCGCCCTCTTCGCCGCCTTCTTCTTGCACCATCATGTAAAGTTGACCGGTGTTAGGATCTAAATACACTTTGCCAGCTTCAACATAGTATGACCCCTCCCCTTGCAAGTTTTCAGGAAGCGTTTCTGGGTCAACTGCTTCAAGGTCTTCTTTTTCTAATTCCTCAATTGTTGGAAGATTAATATTCCAGTGAACAATCATGGCTACCATAAACCCACAGGCGAGCACCAGCATGCAGTCGGCAAGATTAACAATGTAAGCAGAAGGATTAACGTCTTCTGCTAAGTCACCACGACCACGAAAGCGACTTTGTCGAAAACTTCTAGCCATTTTCGACTCCTTTGAGTTTTTGCCTTTCGATAAATTCGGTAATCCTTTGGTCAATGTTTTCTTGATCAGAAACAGCTTCTTCAAAGCGATGCATCTCTTGACCGGGAACACTGGTACTACTGGCGCTTTGAGGCGCCTTCACCCCTTGTTTAGAGGTAGTTTTCATATCCTGGTAAGCATTTCTCCGATAGTTTGCCGGAAGCTGCACTCCACGAGTACGCGCATGGGAAGCTTTGTCAACCACGCAAGTCATCAACGACTCAACCGTATTAATATATTCCGTATACCATCCCGAACGAATCTTTGAGATAATGAGAGCGACAACGGCGCACACCAAGCCACAAATTGTTGAGTCAAATGCTACAAGCAAGGACTGTGAAAGGGCTACTGTGTCGCCTTGTCCCAGCGCAACGATGCCCGGGCCGAGCGGGATGAGAGTGCCCATAAGCCCGAGCATCGGTGCGACCTTAGAAATGACATCAGTCCAGGCAAGGCGCTTCTTATAAACCTTTTCGGTACTGTTTACTTCGCTTTGCGCAAGAGCAAACAGCGGTTCATCGTCAAGCCCCATGTTCTTTGAAACCGTCACCAATGCAGCTTTTTGGTATTGCAAAAGCTTGCTTTCGATTACCACTTGAGAGACGTTTTCATACCCTGCTTCGCTGATGTCGTTAATGATGGCCGCCATATTTTGTTTAAAATGACGGCGCTCAGCGAAAAATTCGACAATAACCTGACCAATAAAAAAGATGCTGACAAGAATGAGTGCAATTATCACTATCAAGGTGGGAGCCAAAAGCCCCGAAGCGATCTCACGAAGAATGTCGGCAAGGTAGGTTTCCTGATAAAGATTCATCTGATTTTCCTTTTCTTAAACGGTTGCTCTATAGGGAGGATAGCTATTACCAAGCAAATCTTTTGCCTGGTCATCTGTAATTTCTATCCAATACATTTCTTGGTAAAACTCTTTGGTAGCCTCAACCATATCCACATCATAGAGATCGGGATAGAGCATATTTGCTACCCACTGAATTCCTAAAAAGCGATTCACGCCAGGGGGTCGGTCACACCAAGCAAAAGGTGCATTAGGCATAGTGTATACTCGCCCACTTTTTACGGCTCTGATCTCTGCCCAGTTTTTGTTGGTGCGAATGAGCTCGTCCGCACCACCTCGGATCACATCGTCCCAAGCAATTATTACTTCGGGATCCCATTGAATTACCGATTCAAGAGAAACGTTTGTCATGCCAATGCCAACAGTTAGCTCAACTTCTGCAACATTTCTGGCTTTTGCCACTTCAAAAGTTAAAGCATGTTGGGAAATATCGGGTTCCGTTGCTAGCCCAAAAGGCCCTTCGGCGTAGTAAAGCGAAACGCGTTCAGCGTCTGGGACGTTTTTTACCGCTTCAGTTACCCTGCTATAAATGTCTTCGAGGAAAACGGCTTTCTTTTCTGCTCTTTCTTTGCGCCCCATAATGTCACCAATGAAGCGGTAAGCTTCCGCAATTTTGTCGAAAGAACCATCAACCAAAACTACGGGAATATTAGTCATCCGCTGCAGTTTGTCAGCTTCTGCAATGTCGGAGGCAGTGATTTCAGTACCACTGACAGAAAATACCAGTTGGATGTCTTCTTTGATGAGCATTTCGCGATCTATTTCGCCGCCCCCAGAAAGAGTTCCCATATATTTCAGATCTTTTGTTTCTGGCGGCAAATACTCCAGCTCTTGCGGGGTAAACCTAAACCCGGTACCTCCTTGCAGCTCAGGAGCAAGGGAAAATACAAAGACTTGAGCAAGGGCTGAAGTGAAATAAATCCGCTCAAGTTTAGTGGCAGTAGGAATTGAAACGGTGCGATGAGCGTGATCTACAATCTGTTTGACCCCGCGAAATATTTCATCTCCGAAAGAAGAGCGGCAGCCGCTCAGAAGGGGGGTTGCTGCCAGCGGAAGCGCCAATGTCAGCGCTGAAACTCCGCTCGCTTTTAAAAAGGATCGTCTCGTAATAGTTTGTGGGGTTTTTTGCTTTTCCTGTTCACACAACTCCTTTTCAAAAGCGTGTGTCTTTCTAACTAAGGGACCACTGAGCGCACCCCTGTTAATATGGTCTTTCATATATCCTCATCCCTCGACTAAAAAACCTGGAAAAGGTTTAAGCTCTAGTCGTACTCTTGAAAGCTGTCTCTCATCCCTCAACCAGTTGCTAGCGCTTTCCCCAACAACTGGTTGCCCCTCAAATCCCTCCCTTTAATGCCTAATATCTCTTATTCCATAACCCTTCAAACCCTTAATACATTCTTTCTTTATCCTGCTTTTGCTTCTTCTTTATTACATACCACGACGCCATGAGCGCCCCGATAAATACGAGAGCCAGGAGTGAAACAATCCAAGCGCCAAGCGGTATTTCGAATCCTTTTTTCTCATCACTTGCATCTCTTAAAGTGAGGGGGGTTTCCTTTGAGTCTATTGAAGTTTTTGTTGAATCTTTTTCTTCAGCAGAAGCTTTATTTTCCTGTTCATCTACGTTATTTTCGGTAGCTGCAGTGGCATTCTCTCCTGTGCTATTACTTGAAGCATTGGACGATGAAGAAGGATTGCTATTGTAGTAATAAACGTTATTAGGGGTGTTGTAATAGATGTTATTACTGGGTGTGCTTACTGTTGGTGGATTATTATTCGTATTGTTTCCTGCTGGTGGATTCGTTTGCGAAACCGTCAAAGTAGCAGAAGTTTCCACCTCGAGATAGTTGGCTCCGTCTGAACCTGTAGGAACAAATTTCACTGCATACGCTGTTGTGTTGCTATCAGAAACTGACGGAATTGTTGCCGCTGTTTTCCAAGCAAAGTACCCTGGAATCGCGTAAGTTGACCCATCGGTTGGGGAAACAAATATTGCACTTCCGCCAGAAAGCGCACTAGCTGCAAGCGATTGTCCGTAACTAATTCCAGCAGCTGTCGGCGAAGCAGTAATAACTGGACTTGTCTTATTTATGGTGATCGGAACTGCTCGAATTATCATTCCCGATGCCTGATCATAGCCCTCTGCGCTTGAATAATCAGTGCCATCGTCTTGCACAGGAATAAAGACGGCAAAGTATCCGCCATTGACTACTTGAGGCACATCGTTTTCTGTTCCTGGAGCCCAAATCCAGCCCTCAGGTAGCGCTATTGATGAGAGTTTTGCTTTGGGATCGAAGCTGCGAGGTGCCAACACAGGCGTTTCAACGAATCCAGCTGCCTTTGTTGATACCGCAAACCCAGAAGATATAGCCTGAAGATAGTTTTGGGTTTCACTCACTTTTGCGAAAACGTAATAAGTTGTATTTGCTTCAAGCCCTCCAAAGGTGGTAGCAGATTGCCATTTGCTTTCTTCCATTGGCACCGAATTGGTGGCTGAAACCGCATAGCTTATGTCGCCATCACCCATTGTTGGTATTGCAGGATAAAGGGTGACCGAATTTGAATTTGCGAGCAATACCGCAGGACGTCCGTTTGCAGGATCATCAACAATGCTTATGAGTCGCGGTGCTTTCTTAACGACCACCTTCGCGATACCAGAGGTGACCGTCATAGCAGTTCCTGAAGAGGATTTCCCATTTACTGCACAGAAATAATGGTAGTTTCCAGCAGCAAGACCAGCGGGGATGCTATACGTTGCAGATGTAGCATTATTGATGATTGCTCCCGCATCACCATTGGCATCGCAGGTGTACCATTGATATCCGTCAACCGATCCTCCTGAGGGCACCGTTGCTGTTGCGGTTACTGAAAGCGCTCCCGCTGAATAGCCGAAGGTGCCTTCCGTGCCCACTACACTTACCGTTATTTCGCCTTCGCTAGCCGCTGAAATAACAGTAATGTTACTTACTCCAGAGACGAAACGGTTCCCTGCACAAAGGCTTTTTGATACTCCTTCTGAGTTAAAGTTTTGAGGCAAGTTGCCATAGGTCAGACGTGGTGCGCCGCTGGTAGACTGCTTTGCTGCATTAGCACTTGCTGCAGCAGAAGCAGTTGATGCAACGGGTGTTCCTGCATAGGTGAAAGCAAGAACGGGCTCAACAGCAATAGCTCCCGTTTGTTCAAAGCTTCCCACACCAGCATCGGGAAAGAAGAAGCCACCAGTCATTTCTTCCCAGGTTCTTGTTGCACTAAAGCCATCCCCCGCTGCAGCTTTTACACTGTCTGTTGGTTTCACGCTAAGCCCTGCAACACCAAAGATATCGCTTAAGGTCACATAGCTGTTTGTTGTGTTAACTGACCAGTTATTGTTTGACCAATGCATCGAAGAGACACTGCCTGTTTGGAGAAGGACATCTATTTCTGATTGCTTTACTTCATAAGCAAGAACAGGTGTGGCTTCTGCAGATGCTTGGGTAAATATGCTCAAGACTGTGGGGTCTGTATTAACCGCTCCTGCTTGCCAAAGAAGTATCGGGAATCCGTCATTAATGCTCCCGTTATCGTCTGCCCAGGCTTCACCAAGTACGGCAGCCATGGTTTTTAGTTCAGAAGCATTTTTAAAGCTGCTGGCAGCATCAACAAAGTCAGATTCAACCAGATCTTCGTTGCGATTCTCAAATGCATAGAGCAGCTCAGATGCCCCCTGAAGCCCATAGCTATTGGTAATGGTACCACCAGCCATAAGCGCATGATTGGTGTACGTTCCAATTCCAGTACTGCCAGAAAGAGCTGCAGAAACGCGACCCTTGATAACCTGACCCCTGCTATAGCAATTGATGATTTCACCCTTGCAAACGCCAGCAATTCCGCCTACTGAAGCAATTGTGTTGCCCGAAATAGCACTTACTTTGCCAGCGTTATAGCAATCGATAATATCAACGTGAGTCATCCAATTGGTGTTTCTATCCTGTCCACCGAATATACCACCGGTACCACGATCACCAGACCCATCACCTAGTACTGTGGCAGCATTAAAGCAGCGAATAATAGTTGCTTTTTGCTCGCCCTTATCAAGCTGAATGGCGGTGGTCGCTGCGATACCGCCTGCAACACGACCCTGAATAAATCCGGTAATACCCAGATCTTGAACCACTGCACCGTTACCTAGGGCACCAAACAATCCTTGGTTGCCACCATATTGAGGCAGATCATCTTGGTCTACGAATGGCGCGGTTGGTCCGTAAATATAGATGTTGTGAATGATGTGCCCAGCCCCATTGAAAGTACCATTAAAGGTCTTGTTGTAAGGGTCTTGCTGGGTTCCATGGTTGAACTGTTCTGCACCAATGGGAATCCAAACATTTTGTCCATCATTACGTGCTGAAGAAGTGCTTGCGTTAAGATAAATGTCGTTGGCAAGAGTTACTGTTTTTCCTGCAAAGTTATCTTTTTCAATACCAACTGCAACTCCGTTTACGATTTGGGCAAATCCAGCAAGCTGCCTTGCGCTTGAAATGGTAAGCTCGGTAGCATTTGCGTTGTACCAAGAAGTATCAACTAGCCCATCCCAAATAGCAGGCTCTTCCCCCAGAGTCCATTTTGCAAACAAAATAATGCTTTCGGTAATGGTAGTATTAGTGAAATCAAAAGCCTCGCCTACAAAGGTAACTCCGCCATCTTCAGACATATACCAACCGCTGAAAACATACCCTACGCGGGTTGGGTCAGTTGGCTTATTAAGTTTAGCTCCTTCGGGAACTACCACAGGTGAAACCGCACTACCACCCAAAGAATTAAAGGTAACCGAAACAACCTCAAGAGGATGGAAGGTAAAGTTGCGACCACCATGAGTGCCATTGTTAGCACCACCATTTGAGCTAGCGAATGCTTTTACCGCTGTTGCAAACTCATAACCGTTTACCTTTACTTCTTTACTATCCCAACCAACCCCAGAAAACGCCAACAAGCCTATTGAAGAAGGAAGCTTTGGATCTTCTGTCATGAAGGTTAACGTATGAAGTTTGGAGGGCTTATCAGCAACCCCTGTCTGAAATGCCGCTGCCCCAATAGTTGCAACTTTTGGAGGGAACGCAAATTCTTCAAGGTTGCCACAACCTAAAAAGGCACGGCCTCCAATACTGGTTAACTGAGAGCTCGTAATGTCGTCGAAAGTAACGCTAGCTAGTTGATTCCAAACACTGCTGCTACTGCTGCTAAAGGCATAGTCACCAATTCTTTGAACACTAGGAGGAATAACTACTGAGGCAATCTTTCCTTTTGAAAGATTAGTTTCGCTACCTATAAAGTCAGCAGCCCCACTTCCTCCAAACGCCCTATCCCCAATAGCTGTAACCGAATAGGTCACGCCATCTTTAACGGTAGTTGCAGGAATAACCATATCGAAGGAAGCATTGCTCCCCTCATAGTTAACACCAGTTACGGTAACCGTTTTTGCGGCTTCATTATATTCACCAAAAGTAAAGGTGTACGAAACGCCCTCTACGATCTTGAAAGTTCCCTGTTTCGCACCTTCAAAGTTATCCCCCATGCCGGTTATAGCAAAAGTGACTGTACCCAGTTTGTTATTGTTGGTATAAACTGCTGAATAATCTTTGCCCTCGGTTATTTTCGAGCCGGCAAACCAAACCTCAACTGGCTCATAGGTACTGCCTGCCTCAAAGATTACTTGGTAATTTGAATCAATAATTTTTCCTTTGCTGTCTTTGAAAACAGCACCACTGATATTGTTTTTGGCTGCAGTATCAACAATCATGAAAGGCATATTGTCGTAATTGCTGAAGTTGCCACCAGAAATATAACGTGCCGTAATTAAGCCACGCTCAGAGCCACCCTTAACCCCCAGATTTTCCTCTTCGGGGGTAGTGGAAGAACCCTCCATCACGGTATCGCCACCATATACAACACGGAAATCTTTCCCTTCGGTCAGCTGGCGGTCTAAATACGTTATTTTCGAAACTGTTGGCCTAATGGGATAGCCCGTATATTCAGCGGTGAAGGTTAAGTCAGCATCTACCACATCAGGGTCAATGGTGAGGCTTTGCCAATTATGAGTTGTTCCAAGATATTCAATTTCTTCAACGTAAGCGTTTTCTTTGCGCTTCTGTTCATCTTTATCGTTCACTATCTTTGCTTGTTTGATGTTGAACTGACCCACAACTGAACCATAATACTTGTCGCTATCAGCATTGGCAGTAATTTTGATGTAGTAATCTTTTGCATTGACTGCCTTGCCGTCGACGAGGTTCGGGTTTTCACTATCAAAAGAAAGTGAGAAGTGGCTTGGGTCGACCAGTTCGCAAGCAAGATTTTCAACACGAACTTCGTCTTTTGAAGGGAGATGTGCTTCCCAATTGAACTGCTTCGAATTAACCAAAGCGGTACACTTGGCTAAATCGCCCTTCCCAATGCCATACATAAATTTCTGGGTTGCAGTTCCGTAATATAAACCAAGTCCCACAACGCTGGCTTCATAAGGACGCTGTCCTTCTGAGGTTACCGCTACCGCGCCAGCCTGGGGTACAACCTTGTAATCTGTGCCTTGAATAAGTGTTTGCCCGCTCAAAACGACGCTTGCTTTTGGTACAGAAGCAGTCCCCGTATATTGAGCATTTTCTGCCCAGGCAACACTTGCCATTGAAATATCATGAGTGGCTTGTATTTGCCTATTGAGTGCTGGATAACCACCATTGATTGCGTCACTGGAATTCTTAACCCAGTAACTCTGCCAGCCATCACTATCGCCAAAAGCATTCATGAGAGATAAAGGAGAAAAGGTTTCTTCTTTATCAATAAAGCCGTTATTTTTCAGAGTTGCAGCACTTACCACATAAAGCTTTTCAAAGGTGCCGCCAGCTGATTCGTTATCGTCTGGTCCGTCTCCATACACCATCTTGTTGCCATTGCAGAGCCCATCAACAGCAACACAATTATAAACATAGCCTGCGTTATCACCTACAATGTGATGCTGCCTCATTCCAGCAGTTGCCTGAATAAGACCGGCGTTATAACACCCATACACTTCTGGCAAGGGAGTAACACGAACGCCTGAATAATCAAGCTCGGTGAAGTAATTTGTGTTCCCTACGATTCCTGCAGCATAGTAGCCACCCTGCAAAGTGAGGGTTCCTAAGGTTTCATTATTCCACTTGCCTGATGCAACCGTGCCCAAATTTGAACTATAAGAAACAGTGCCATAGCTACCACCGGCTATCCCGGCCGGAAATGGCTTGGTATGTCTCGTACCAACAATTTTTGCATCAGCCATATTAAGGCAGGCAGTAATATCAACGTAGGTTCCTGAACGACCCACTATGCCGCCAACATGCGAGTATCCGTAAACCCAACCTGAGTTGGTGCAATTGGAAACCAGTAAAGCCGGTGCACCCTGAACCATGCCATCATCGGTATCTGCAGAAGTAAAGTTTCCGTTATAAGTCGAAGTGGTAATCTTTGCGCGAACACTGCCAGCAACACCACCAAAGGTAGAGGCATTTTCAGCCCGCAAATAGCCAGAATTTGTGCAAGCAGAAATTGATCCACGACTATAGCCCGCAATACCACCAACATTGCTTGATTGTACAAATACCTTGTTGCCAAAGCGATCGGAGCCCGCATCTTCGGGAGTATCAACCACCAATTTTCCCGTGTTATTACAATTGGAAATTGCCCCATATCTGCCGTCTGTTTGCTTTTCAAATGAACTATCTAATGCACCGGCGTTGCCAACAACGCCACCAATATTTACAACCAATACTGATTGCTCAAGACTAGGTAGTGGTTTTCCGTCTTCTTTGACAGTAACCGTTCCATTATTACTGCACCCAGAAATATCCCCAAGCCCAATACCTATGAGGCCGCCTACATTCATAATAGGGAATACATTTTGTGCGGTTTGGTCAATGCGATTCTGCACAAAAAGGCTTCCGTTGTTGGTGCAATTTGAAACGGAGCCTTCGGTATTGCCCACAAGCAAGCCGATATTTTTTAGGCAAACTCCAGGATTAGTGTTTACGATTGAAAGAGAAACACCTGACCCAAGAGTAAGATTTTTTATAACCGAACCCGTACCAGCTTTGCCAAAAATACCAAGATCAGATGTTTTGTTTCCTACCAAAATTCGAACATTATTGATGGCATGAGAATTGCCATCGAAAATTCCTTTGAAAGGTTTTGCTTCAGTTCCAATAGGTGTCAATTCGTTGTTGCTAAAGTTCAAATTGCCGTTGAGTTTCACCGTTTTTCCCGCAAAATCTCGGGCTGGTTCAGGCTTATCGCCAATAACTGCTTCACCGTTAACCACTCGCGCAAAAGCTTCCAACTGAGGAGCAGAGCTAATCACAAATTCGTTGGTAGAGTCGTAATTGGTATACCAATCATAGTTGGGAGTTATGGTTGCCGCCCAAAGAGCGCCCATAGGCACAAACAATCCCACCACTAAACAGAAAGCCAAAAGAAGCATCTTTGGCTTCATTGAAAAAGCAAAGCCTCTCTTGGTCTTAGTTGGCACCTCTTGGACGTCCGACCAAAAGAAGTTTTGCTTTTTCTCTTTCTGATTCACCTTCATTACCACTACCTCCTTCAAGGTTTGGAAACCCATCCAAGCTAACGTTCCTTGTTATATTGATCCGAACATTCGAATTTGTCGCCGATACCACAACAGCGCATTTGCTCCGCCTGCAGCAAAAACGGCAGCACCCAAAGGCACTACCGCACGTTTAAAGGGATTCTCAAAATCTAAGGCTTTTTTCGTATTTGAGTCGTTTCGGTTCATTACCTGATAAATAGAAAACTTTTGCTCTGGTTTGCCCTGCGAATCGTTGCTCAAGCTTCCATCCGAATTCATTCCTCTTGCAGTATTTTCGCTTTGGGTGTTGACACTTCCGGCTTCTCCTTCTGAGGCTTTTGTTTGTTTTTCGTTCTTGTCAGCCTCTAAAACTGCACCATATTTACCTTGCTCAGGGTTTCCCGCTTGTCCCCCGTCAGCCCCAAGGCCTTGTTCGCTCGACCCGGAACCATCTCCGGGTCTATTGCCAGATCCGCCACCTTGTCCGCTACCATCCCCAGGGTCTCCCGAACCATCTCCGTCTGATACAGAGGGACCGCCCTCTAAGACAACATATATAGTGTTAATCCACTTAATCTGATATTGAGAGTTGCTGACACCTTGGGTCGATCCAAACAATAAGCGAAATCTGGTAGCCTCGCTCATATCGTAATTTGGGTCAGTATTTCCCCCACTTTTCTGGTTACTATTTATAGCGATCATGGGATAGACTTGCTTTGCGCCGTTATAACGGTTGATGTCTATATTGGGGTAGTAGTAGCGATTCCTGTCAAAAATAAAGGCCTTGCTAACCGTTTGGGCATAGCGTTCCGCATCGGCAGTACTAAATTCAAATCGCTGCACGCCTGCCAGGTTTACTCCCGCATTAGATAGCAGGGTTGCAAAAGGTACGCCTTGCCCTGTCATGGTGAAGTATCCAATATCTCCACCAAGCACGGTGTAGGTTTGAGTGAAGGTACCCATGGCTTCAATTTCTCCCAGGGAATAGGTCTCATCAATCACATAGGCATCGTTTCCATATTCTTCTGGCGTATATAATTCGTAATACGCCTTAACGGTTAAGCTAGACTGAGGGAAGTATCCTTCAGGATCAAGCCCTGAGGGGTTCTTGCTAGAAACAACAATATTTGCCATAACGTAATTGTTTGAAAAACCTGCTTCTGAGGCAACATACAGATAGCTCGTGCTATATTTAAGAGGACGAAACAGCCCAGTCTTGTCATCAACAGCAGAAATAATGGTGTCTTCTACAAACCATCGTAAGGGACTAATATCTGATGCCTGAGATGCAAAACTTCCGTCTGCCGTTGAATAGGTGGTAGTCTGTCCTGTTTTGGGGTCATGAACGTCAATTAATGCGTTGAATTGATAGGTGTCTTTTGTTAAATCAGGTTCCCAAACAAAGGGTTCTCCTCGCAAGTCAGCACCATTTTCATCTGCAATTCTAATGCCTGTTACATACCGGGAGTCAGTTTGCCCGCCAATTTTAACGAGGACAGAGGCAATAAGATCTCCGCCACCTGCGGTATTTACTCCAGGCACTTTCGCGCTTACCTTAACGGTACCATCCCCCTTCGCCGTCAGGATTCCGTTGTTACTCATCGAAGCGATAGAGGGATCGTTGACGCTCCACGTCACCCCATACCAATTTCGATTTTCGCTTTTCCAATCATCCCAATAGACAATGCTGTCGAATTGTATGCTGCCACCTTTTATTGTTAAATCTATGAGAGGTTCAACACCAGGATTTGATGAAAATGCCAGTTCAGTATTGGAATCTTTCAGAGTGATAGAAAGATCGCGAATTTTGGGAGTTGCAATTGGTGGATTAGTTTCACCAGGATCTTCATCACCTGAATTGTTTTGCTCAGATGAGGATTCTTCGGCAAATGCACTTGTTTGAAGAGTTGCTAAAGGCGGTAACACACCAGAAAAAAGAAGGATTACAACAAGAACAGCAAAAAGAAGTCGTTGAATACTCGACTTCAAAACCCCTTGCTTATACCCGTATTGATCCCCTCGTGTCAAACCGTCCTCAAATCGCGTAAAAAATCCTTTTAGTTTATAACGACGGTCTCGTTATTATTCTTTGTCTAGTATATTCTTGATTTAGTATATTCTTTTTTGAAGATATTACAAGAGAAAACACGAGTGAATTATGGAATTTTGTCCTGTGTTGACAGTCATCGGATGGATTCTTCGGCTACGCCTCAGAATGAAATATGAGGAGTGAGCACTTTTTTGTCACCCTGAGAGCACAATCCGCTCCCTTGTCGTCCTGAGCGAAGGGTGCGAAGCACCCGAAGTCGAATGGACCCATAACGGAGTGAGCGAAAGCGAACGAAGTATAAATAGGGAGGTTGCGTGAGCAACCGACAGATAGTTGATGGACTCTTCGGCTACGCCTCAGAATGACAGGGGGCTACGCCTCAGAATGACATGAGGAGTGAGCACTTTTTTGTCACCCTAAGGCTCCTCTGTCACCCTGAAGGCAGCATGTCACCCTGAGCGTTAGCGAAGGGTCCATGGGTCCTTCACTTCGTTCAGGACGACATGCCTTGTCATTTCAAAATGACATACGAAAACTCTATATTATTCTTGACTGAGAATAATATAGAGCGTATAATCATCGCATCCTCTAAGTTTTACCTCTGATGATCGCTGAAATGAAGGAGCTATCTACGGACGAGATAGCTCCTTCGGATAGTTTTAGCCTAAAAGGCTTTAGTGGTTAGCTTTTGTGGTAAGACCAGGTTCTCAATGCGGTGGTTTTTTGCTTAATCAATTCTGTTGCGCAAAAGCTCAACTTCGATCAATTCCCCTGCTTCAATATTTATCTCGCCAATGGGAGACACTCGCTGAGCGTTTGCCGCCAAAGCCTGGGCTAATTGCCCTCCCTTGAAGTTGTAAGCCGTTGCGCGAAATTGGCCATCATCGCCACGCTCTAGATTAATTCTCGAAAGATATGCCAACGACCCGTGTGTTTTAATGCTATTGGTTAGATATGCCTTAACGCGAGGATTCTCATCTTTTTTTACTCCCAGCCACTGGGCAACGGTTGATCGCAAGCACCATTCCGTTGAAAAATAAGCAGACATAGTAGGACCTGGCACAATTATGACAGGCTTTTCATCAGCCACCGCAAGCATGGTGGGTCGCCCTGGCACTGCAGCAATAAAGTGATGAAAAACTTCCCCGCGTTCCTTAATGAGAGCAACGTTGAAGTCTTCTTCTCCCACTGCTGATCCAGCGTTCATAACCACAATGTCGCAATGAGCGAGAGCGCTATGGAACGCCTCTTGCAAGCTCTCTTTATCATCTCTTACAATGGGGAAAATAACGGGCTCCGCACCCATTTCAATAAGCATATGTTTAACCATCAGACTATTTGCGTCGATGTTTTGTCCGCGACAAGGTTTCATTCCAGCAGCCACCAATTCAGAACCAGTAGGGATAAAAGCAACCTTAGGGCGCTTGAGAACTTCCACCATAGTGTGTCCGCCAACAGCCAAAGCAGCAAGATCGGTGGGGCGAATGCGCACCCTTTCTTTCAGCAGCGGGTCGCCAACTTTAATAGTAGCGCCTCTTTGGTTTACATTACTTCCGGGGCTTACCTCTACATCATCATCAAAAATCACACTGCCATCAGGCTGAATAGCGGCTTTTTCTATCATAACTACCGCATCGAAGGCATCATCAAAATCATCCCCTGTATCTGCTCGCACATAATCGACACCCAGCTTCCAGCGAGACGTATCGGGTAAACCTTTTGCAAAATCGCTTCCGCGGACAGCAACACCATCGAAGACCGAAGCGCGACCCACCGGTAGTGCTACTTTTGAAAAGGTATCAGTTGCCGTAATGCGCCCAATAGCATCATCTAAAGCGACAAGTTCAGTCAAACCAGGGGACTTCCAAGCTGCGAAAAAATCTTTGAGAGCAACTTCGCGGCTGGGCAGCCCGTCCATCTTTTTTTCTCCCATTAAAGGTTCCTTTCCTTTTGTTTATTTGTTTGTTGTTGCGCTGATTGGAACTGCGCAATCCCCCACTTTACCCCGTAATAGCTCAAGGCCGTGAGGAAGCGTGTCAAGAAATACATCCATAGCTTCCTTGCAGGCTTTCGGGCTTCCCGGTAGATTGATAATGAGAGTCTTGCCCCTGATGGCCGAAGCGCCTCTTGAAAGCATTGCTCGTGGCGTAATAGCCAGGGAAGCGGCGCGGATTGCTTCTGCAATACCCGGCGCTTGACGGGTCGCAGCAGCGAGGGTTGCTTCCGGTGTGTTGTCGCGGGGAGAAAACCCTGTACCCCCCGTAGTAATAATTAAATCAAGTTGACGCTGGTCACAAAGGCGCAGTAACTCTGTCGTCAGCTTTGGTGCATCATCGCTGAGAAGTATAGTTTCGACAACCTCGTATCCATCTTCTTCGAGGCGCGCTACTATAACTGGGCCGCTGGCATCTTCCCGCTCTCCTTTTGAGCCTTTGTCGCTTAAAGTAATTACCGCAGCTTGAAAAGGACGCGGCTCTGTGCGGTCGACAATAAGCATCTCATCGCCAACACTAATGGTGCCTGATTCCAGCACGCGGGCAAAAACTCCTTCACGAGGCATAATGCAATCCCCCATGCGATGATAGATTGCACAATGGGTATGACATTCTTTGCCAATTTGGGTCATTTCTAAAAGCGCTTCGCCACAGCGCAACAAAGTACCAACAGGCAGACTACGAAAATCAAACCCTTCTACCACCAAGTTTTCCCCAAAAGCTCCTGGCTTAACGTCTGCCCCCTGCTGGTTAAAGGCATCAATTTTGTCAGCACTCAAAAGACTTACCTGGCGATGCCAGCTATCAGCATGGGAATCCCCTTCTATCCCTGTGCCTGCTTGAAAGAATTTTGATTGAACGTTATCTTTAGCAATGCCTCGTATTTCGCTGGTACAAACAGCAATTACTTTCCCCATATTACTTATCCTCCTATTTGGTTCATATTACTTTGCTCAGTAATAAAGGTCGGTTCAGAAAAACAGTGAGCCCGCGGCTTTGTGGTAATGCTTGCTTTGATTGCATTTTGTAGCTCTTCTGCGGAAACATTATTGCGAAGCATTTCTTTAACATCCAGCTCGTCGTCATAGCAAAGGCAAAGCTTCAGTCTGCCCGTTGCGGTAAGGCGCACCCGGTTACACTGCTCACAAAATGAATGGCTCACCGCATCGATAAAACCAATTCTTCCTTTAAGTTTTGCTGAGGCATAGTAACGAGCAGGCCCATTTCCTTGTTTGCTATGATCGGGGTGAAGGTCTGGCCATACCCCCTGTAAGCATTCCAGGGCTTCATCCATGGGAATCCCTTCGAATACTGAGGCTGTGCCAATAGGCATCAGCTCTATAAACCTGACCGACAGGGGTAATTCAACAGCGAGTGCAGCCATCTTTGTCAAACTTTCATTGGTTTGCGCCAGTAAAACTGAGTTCACTTTTGTTTTTATTCCCAGTTCGGCACAATTTTCTATAGACTCGATAACCTGGGAAGCGGTTGCTTGTTTGCTGCCAGTCAATTTTTGATATTGTTCATTATCGAGAGTATCAAGACTTACATTGACACCATCAATTCCTGCAGCAACTAAAGCATCTAAATAGGTTGGAAGCAGAATTCCGTTAGTGGTAAGAGTAACCTGTTCAACCCCAGGCAGTTCTTTAAGGGAAGCGATAAAGTCAACGCATCCTTTGCGCACGAGGGGTTCTCCCCCTGTGATTTTAAAACGAACAATCCCCAAAGAAACTGCGGCTTTACAGACGTGCATTATTTCTTCGTAGCTTAAGATGTCGTCGTGTTGTTCAAGGCTTATTCCTTGAGGCATACAATACTGACAGCGTAGGTTACAGCGATCCGTCACCGATATACGCATATAGTCTATTTTGCGGTCAAACTGGTCTTTCATTGTGCAGACTCACTATTCTCGAAGATGAAGTGACCGCTTTTCCCACCCTTTTTTTCCTGTAAATGAATCCCCTCTATGACCATTGATTTGTCGATAGCCTTGCACATATCGTAGATAGTGAGCAGGGCAACACTTGCGCCTGTCAGCGCCTCCATTTCAACTCCCGTTTTACCGTCACAACGAACGGTGCAAAGAACGCTGATTGCACAATCTTTTTCGTTTAATTCAAAGGTAATTTTGGTGTTTGTTAAGTTGATGTTATGGCAAAGAGGGATAAGGTCTGAGGTGCGCTTTGTTCCCATAATGCCAGCCACTTGAGCCACTCCTAAAACGTCACCTTTTTTTGCTGCACCTGATTGAATAGTGTCGAAGCATTCGGGGCTCATAGTAATGCGCCCAACAGCTTTTGCTTCACGACTTGTTGAGTCTTTTTCACTCACATCTACCATGACAGCATTACCTTGCGAATCAATGTGGGTTAAATTCATAGTAGGTCGCTCCTTTAAGGGGTTGTTTGTACTGTCAGAAAAAACGTGCCGGCAAGTGTCGTTTTATGTACTTGACTCAAACTAGAATATACATGTTTCAGAATATGCACAGTTTAGGATAAAGAAGAGAAGAGAGCAAGGTTTTGTTTGACGAAATTCCGTTCGGGGAAAAGAATTATCCACACAGGCAATAGGAATGTATTATTATTAGCAACATTATTAGCAACGCTTTTCCTCTTCTTGGGAAGAAAGAGAAATCATTCACCCCACAAATAATGGTGCGACCCTTGTCATAGATACCATTAAGTACTGAATTTTCAGTCTTTATTGCAGCAATTAGCATATAACAACTTGATTTTTACTTATTAAAATGTAATACTAACGTACACAATGGCTCAATTAATAAACTTGAATAGTTGAGGTTCAACGAAAATGGCAACAAAAACACCCGATGAATGGGAATGCTTTATAGGCGAACAGCTGCAAACTCTGCGTCTAAGGAAAAATATGACGCAGCAAGAAATGGCAGAACGCGCCCAAATTTCCTTATCAACCCTTGCTAACCTTGAAGCGGGCAAAGGCTCTACCCTCAAAACCTTTACGGCAGTTCTTAGCGTACTTCAAAAAGATAGTTGGTTGGAAAACCTCGCCCCACAGGTTGCCGTCAGCCCTTTGCAATTGGCAGAACTCGGCAAAGTGCGCCAAAGGGCAAGCCGCGCAACAATTCAAAAGAAAGAAAGTTCTCGTGTATAAGCCCGTAGAAGTCTTAAAAGTGTATTGCTGGAACGAATATATCGGCGCATTAGCACTTGACCAAAATTCGGGATACTATGCCTTTGAATACCACCCAAATTTCCAAGATTTAGGAATAGAACTATTCCCCTTGGCTTTACCCGCAAGAGAATCAGGTCAGCACACCTTTCCCCATCTCCCGGAAAAAACCTATTACCGCTTGCCCCCGTTTATCGCAGATTCTCTTCCCGATGATTTTGGGAACAGCCTCATAAACGCATGGATGGCAGGGCAAGGTATTGCCCCACGCAACATTACTGCCCTTGACAGACTTGCCTACATTGGCGCGAGGGGCATGGGGGCACTCGAATATGTTCCGGCAACAGAAAGAAAGGGTAGCCAAAAACCGAGTGCTCTTGAAATGAATGAACTTGTTGCCCAAGCGCGCAAAGCAGTAAAAGTGAATCTTTCTCACAGCGACGCTGATGATGAAAATGAACTTGCCCAACTTATTCAAGTAGGCACATCCGCAGGTGGAGCGCGGGCAAAAGCCGTTGTTGGCTTTAACCCCGAAACGAAAGAGTTTGTTTCTGGTCAATTCGATATACCTCAGGGCTTCGAACATTGGATAATAAAGTTCGACGTTTCTTCTTCGTCAACAAAAAGCCTCGGTGATTCGCATGAATATGGGCGCATAGAATACGCCTACTACTTGATGGCGTGCGACTGCGAAATAAACATGGCGCAATCTCGATTGCATGAAGTTGCCCAGCGAAATCATTTTATGACAAAGCGTTTTGACAGAGAGCAAAACAACGAACGGCACCACCTTCAAACTCTTTGCGCGATGGCACAGCTTGACTACAATCAACTGCGAGTACACGATTATAGCCAACTATTTCTCACTGCGTCTGAACTCAATCTTCCCCTTGAAGCACATGATGAACTTTTCCGTAGAATGATTTTCAATATTGCTTTTTCCAACAAAGATGACCACACAAAGAATCATTCTTTTTTGCTGAAAAAAGGCGGAACCTGGGAACTAAGCCCTGCTTATGATGTTACCTATGCGCACGGTATTGACTCCCAATCTTGGACAACGCAGCACATTATGGGTGTTGGTGGCGTTTTTAGTAACATCTCTCGCGACGATGTTCTTGCGTTGGCACAACGCTATCGCGTTCGTAACCCTGAGGTTTTGCTTGATAAGGTGCTTGATGTCGCAAATTCCTGGAATGAATTTGCAGACAAAGCAGGAATCACCGCAAGCGAGAAAGACCGCATTGGTCAAGATGTGTCAGCTTGCGCAGCATTGCTTGCGAAATAGCGGTGGCTAGTCTACGGGGACGCAAACCGTTGTTGTACTTCCGTTTTGAAGGGAAACGTTTACCACATCAACATCAGTGCTATAAATCTTTTGCAGGCACTCGCGAGTCATTACCTTATCAGGATCCCCATCAGCAATAATGTGCCCTTCGTGCATAACAATCACGCGGTCGGCACAATAAAACGCATGGTGCGGGTCGTGCGTCACCATCAAAACACTCATGCCAGAACGTACCAATTCGCGCATGCGAGAGAGCACGATATGTTGGTTTCCGAAATCAAGACTGGCGGTTGGTTCGTCCATAATAATAAGCTTCGGTTGCTGTGTCATAGCGCGAGCGATCAGAATTAACTGCTGCTGCCCACCGGAAAGCTTGGTATAAGTACGCTGTGCCAAGTGTTCAATCCCCAAAGTGACCATGGCATCCCAGGCAATTTTGCGATCCTGATTACTTATTAGTGCCATGGAGCTCAAATAAGGCGTGCGCCCCATTAAGACTACATCGCCAGTGGAAAAAGGAAAAGGCGGAGTATGTGCCTGAGGAATGTAGGCAAACAAGCGAGCGCGTTCACGCTCAGTAAGCTTATGGATATTATTATCGCCCATCCACGCTTCTCCCGCAAAAGGAGGAAGCAGCCCCAAAACGCTTTTCAAGAGCGTCGTTTTTCCGCAGCCGTTTGCCCCGATAATGCATACGAATTCGCCTGGGTTGACCTGGAAAGAAGTGCCGTGCACAATTTCTTGCTTTCCATAACCACAACGGAGGTCTTGTACCTTCAACATGGTACTACCACCCCTTTATGTTGTGACGGAAGATGATGATGAAAAAAGGTACCCCGATAATTGCGGTGAGAATTCCGATAGGGATTTCGGTGGTGGTAAAAAGTCGCGCCACGTTATCAACAATGAGCAGATAACTCGCCCCTAAAAACATGGATGCGGGCAGCAGGACTTTGTAGTTTGGGCCTACTATCGCCCGGGCAAGGTGCGGGATAACCAGCCCCACCCAACCAACAATGCCTGCGACAGCCACACTACAAGCGACTATGAGAGTTGCAGCAAATATAACTATCGTGCGCGTTCTTTTCACATTTACCCCAAGGCTCGTCGCTTCTTCTTCACCGAAAGAAAGAACATTGAGCTTCCATCTATTAAGCAGCAAAACTGAAAATCCGATAAGCATGGGAACGAGGATTATAAAAAAATCAGTTTGGTCAATACGGGAAAAACTCCCCATGAGCCAAAATTGAATAACTGGCAGTTTATCGTGAGCGTCAGCAACAAATTTTATAAAGGAAGTACCTGCTTGAAAGAGAGTTGACACCAGGATACCCCCAATAACAAGCCCTAACAAAGCGTCGTAGCGGTTCACCATCTTGTTCATCCAAACGGCACCGAAAACCGCCACAATTGCCCCAATAAAAGCAAAAAACTGCACCATAGCATTGGACATATCGAATAAGAGCGCTAAGCACGCGCCAAAGCTCGCTCCTGCAGAAGCACCCAGTAAGTCAGGGGACACCAACGGGTTTTTGAACATTCCTTGGTAGGATGCACCGGCAACAGCCAATGCCGCACCCGTTAAAACTACCACAAGAATTCGAGGTAAACGGATATTGAACAACGCAGTCTGCATTTGTTGATTAACTGCATCGGGATTAAAAAGGCTGTTCCATATGGTTTGAAAGAGCTCAATGGGGGAAATTGGAAAACGCCCAAAAGCAAAAGACAAAAGAATAACCACCAGCAAGGAAACGCCCAGCAATGTTTTTAACCAGGAAGGCACCTTTTTATCAAGAACAATTTCGTCCTTGTTTGCCTCAGGAGCCAAACCTTTAGTGGCTTTCTTCTTCCCCACGTATCTATCCTCCTGGCTGACCAGCAAAACTCTAGCATAAGCTGTCTTTATAGACTCCCGCAAAACAGCAGGTAATCCATCCCACTTTCCTCGCCCTATGCAACCCGTCTGCTTTACACAGAACGCCTTATTATACACATTGCAGAATATTTCTGTAATGCGAAATCAACAAAGCTTTCCACAGAAAACCTCACTGATCGATTGACTTTTTGATTCCGTGAAGATAGAATGCCTCTATTATTCTTAGGGAAGGATAATAGAATTACGAAGAAATAAATGTTAGGGAGGAACACATGAATCAAACAGCAAGAAGCAAGTCTCAGTCTCTCAAAAAATCGCTAACATATCTCTTAGGCGCCTTGCTCATGATGGGGCTTGCGTTGACCTTTGTGGCTTGCGCAAAGCCCGCCGCAGAACCAGAAAGTACAGAGCCAGAAGCACCTGCCGCACCAGCAGTTGAGTTGCAAATTTTTGCCGCAAACTCTCTGGAAAAAGCCTTACCAGAAGTGCAAGCACTCTACACCGAAAAAAATGAGCACATCACTTTTATCGACACTCAGTTCAAGGGTTCTGGCGACCTAGTTACTGAACTTCAAGCAGGTGCACCAGCAGACATCTTGATTACTGCTTCTGCTTCCACCATGGATACCGCCATTGAAGATGGCAGTGTAGATAAAGAATCCCGCACCGATATGTTTTTGAACGACCTTATTGTGGTTAAAAAAGCTGGGTCAGATGTTGCCATTACCAAACTTGAGGATGTAAATGCTGAGGCCATCACCAAGATCGCCATTGGCGATGCTGATGCAGTTCCAGCTGGCGCATACGCTAACCAAAGCCTCTTCACTATTGGTATGTATACCGCAGAGACCGGAAAAGGTGGCGAATACGAAGCTGCTTTTGCCACAAAGGTAGTTGCCCAATCAAGCGTTGGTAATGTTGCTAAGATTGTTTCTACCGGCGATGCTCAAATTGGTTTTGTCTATACCAGCGATCTCTATCGCTACGACGGCATTGAAGAAGCATTTGTAGTACCCAGCGAGACCCACAAAAAGATTATTTATCCTGGCGCTGTTGTTGCTAGCTCAACCTATGCAGAAGAAGCTGCAGCATTTTTGGAATTTTGTTTAAATGATCCTGACGCCCTCAAAATCTGGGCATCTTACGGGTTTGAAATAAGCGCTTCTTAAGCTACACTGATCCACATTATGTTGGTCAGGCACAAAACCTTAGTTTTTTCTTTGATGGTGCTCATCACACTGATGGGCACCTTGCTTTTTTTCTCTTCCCAGGCACATGCCAATGAACCTGATCAGCCAGGGATTACCTTGGATGCAAGTGGCTCAGCTGCTTCCCTTGAAGAGGCAACTTTCTCCCTTACAGAATTCTCGCGCAACAACAAAGGCACAGCACGAGCCTATGAAGGGCAAGAATTCGGGTACCGCTATCCTCAGGTAGGAAAAGATGCTTTTTCTGCTGTGCTGCTCAAAGATAAGTTGTTGGTTTTTATTCCCGCCGCTGCACAGCAAAAACTTGACACTGATTTTCTTTCAGATTCTACAGCTCAAGAACAGTTAATATCCCTGCTGAAAGCCCTTGATGAAGCCAACGCAAATGGCGGTATTACTCTCGCGCAGGTGAACCCCGAGGTAGAGTTCATTGAAACTGAAACCTTTGAAACGACTGATAGCATAATTCGATTTGATAGAGAAGTTGAATCTGGCTATTATTACACCACTATTGAAGCAAAGGCTGGCGCTGACCAAGATTTGGCAATCAACAAGCTGGCAACTTTCGTGCTAAGTGGCTATCTCGTACATTCAGATGACGCGGTTATTCAACCGCCAGCACAAGGCGTCGAAGCCTTCGGAGCTTTTCTGAGCAATATGGATTACCGGCCTTTTTGGGTGTCACTTCGCACTTCCCTTACGGCAGTTGCGTTGGTCTTTATATTAGGAATAGCTGCCGCGCGCCTTTCTCTGCGCATGTCGCCGCGTCTCAAGGATGTGCTTGATGCAATTTTCACCATTCCTCTGGTTTTACCTCCAACGGTTATCGGCTTTTTACTTTTAGTTACCTTTGGGAATTCAACCGCTTTGGGGCGGTGGCTTGTGGACAACGGCATTAGTCTGGTCTTTTCATGGCCGGCTGCCGTAATCGCCGCAACCGTAGTCGCGTTTCCCCTGATGTATCGCACCGTCCGCGGAGCACTTGAAGCACAAGACCCCGAAATGCTTGATGCCGCCAGAACACTGGGGTGGTCAGAGCGGCGCATATTTTTCAGGCTGATGCTTCCCTTGGCTTGGCACTCAATAGCGGCAGGCACCGTTCTTGCTTTTGCCCGAGCAATGGGTGAATTTGGTGCCACCTT
>Ga0209755_10002291_pt1 | contig 26645 bp, 21 predicted proteins | sample TergutCo191P1_FD_187301 | JGI IMG/M metagenome (GOLD analysis project Ga0209755, IMG submission 187301) | Cornitermes sp. P1 segment gut microbial communities from Petit-Saut dam, French Guiana - Co191P1 (SPAdes) (version 2) | ecosystem: Host-associated > Arthropoda: Insects > Digestive system...
AGCCGGAGAAAAAACCACAGACCCGGCGTTCGGAATTCCCGCTTTATGGATTGCCGAAGACAAGCGGGATGAGGCGAAACAGGCTGGCTATACTGTTGTTGATCCGCCTTCAGTAATTGCCACTCACCTTACGGAAATCATCAAGCGCCATGCGGTGGAGCTGCTGGGCCGGCAGGAAACTCAAAAGCTCCTCGATGAGCTGCGAAAAGATTATCCGGCGCTGGTTGCTGAAGTTTGTTCAGGCCGGAATGGAAAAGGCACTGGACTTGGAACCATTCAGAAAGTACTTCAGGGACTTTTGAGAGAGCAGGTTTCTATAAGAAATATGGTTTTCATTCTGGAATCGATTGCCGATTCTGCTCTTTTGAACACCGATACGCGATTTTTAATTGAAAAAGCCAGGCAGGCTCTGGCAAACCAATTGTGCCGCCAATACGCCGACGAGAAGCATACTCTTCACGTTCTGACTTTGGAACCGTCACTTGAGCAAAAAATTATCGACAGTAAAGCTCAGAACAGTTCAGGCGATATTTTCTCCGCCCTTGAACCAGACATATACAACACATGGATTAAATCTCTGGAGAAATCTGTAAGAACGATGAAAGCCGAAGGTTACGTCCCGGTAATTTTATGCTCTGAGCAGGCGCGTTACCTTGTAAGAACCGCGCTGGAAAGGGAACTCCCTGAAGCAGCGGTTCTCTCGTCTGCGGAAATAACGCGCGACTACAAGATTGAACAGATCGGTGTTATCGCTTTGGAAGGTGCGTTATGAGAAATTTCGGCAAGCCTTGTATTATAGCTGTGTCCTCAGCGGTATTGATGATAATACTGCCAATCCCAACGCTGGTACTGGATATCCTGCTGGCATTGAACTTAATTTTTGCTCTCTTTATTTTACTCATCGAGGAATATTCCAAAATGCCAACGGATTTTACCTTGTGCCCAACATTACTCCGTGTATCGGCACATTTCGGTTTGCTGGTCAACATTTCCGCCGCCAGGCTTATCCTCACAAAAGGGGAGGATTTTGACGGGCTTTTAATTCGCTTTGCGTCTTCATGGATTGCGGGCTCGGGAGGAACAGTCCCTTTGACCATTGGTCTGGCGCTTTTTTTTGGGGTATTGGCCATACATATAATGCTGATCACCAAAGAGATAACCCGTGTCGAGGAAGCGGCCGCCAGGTTTACCGTGGACAGTGTGCCGGAGAAACAGATGGCCATTAACGCGAAACTCGGCGCGGGCATAATTGATGAAAAGGAGTTCACAGCCAGGAAAGAACTTCTTCAAAAGGAAACTGCTTTTTATGACGGCATGAAAAGCGCCGCGAAGTTTATTTACCGGAATGAAAAAATCAGGATACTCATCATTGCCCTTACCATTCCCGGAAGTTTACTTGCCGGCGTTCTGTTTAATGGCGGTACATTTGCGGATGCGGTAGAAATCTACATTCCGCTTGTCATCGGCAGCGGGCTCCTTTCCATGCTTCCGCCTCTTTTGATATCAACTACTGCCGGCATTGTTGTTACAGAATCATCTGCGGAGGGCGAAAAATGACAAAGAAAGCCAGGATCATCAATCAACTAGACTCATTGTCAGTCAGCGAGAAAGAAGCCGTCATTGCTTTTTTTAATGAGCATCCCGTTTATGAAAACCGCGTAGACTGGAATAACAAAACGCTGGTTTACGGAGACTTTGAAAAGATATTCGCGATGGCCAAAACTTCCGGAAAAAGACAAAAGCGGGAAGCAAATGTAAATCCGGAAGTTTTGTTTAAGGGATATAACTGCCGCATCGTAAAGCAGACAAAAAGATACTTTATTGTCATGCCGCTTGACTGGGAATGTGCGGTATTTCTGAATTCGTATGACTGCGGCGGTGAGGGAGCAAGATGGTGTATCGGACAGAAAAATAATTTTTACTACTGGAATAGATACATTTCCGGTAAGAATTTTTTTTATTTCATTTTTTTTATCCATAAGCATCCTGAGTACGGCAAAAAAGTGATTTTGCAGTACAGCAGAAAAAATAATAATATTCGCGCATGGGGCGCGCAGGATAATGAGATCTGCCTAAAAAATTCAGAGCAGAAATCAATATTGACTCCAATCACGAAAGATATTGAGTCGCTTCAGGATAATGATTTCCCAAAGGAAGTTGATCCGGATTCTGCTCTGAATTATATTCTCCGGCTTATTGGCAAGGATGGTTTTTCATGCCAGGAAGTAATGGGCGTAATGCAGGCATTCTCGGGATTATTGGGTAAAAAGTATATGACATACAGCAAGATTCAAACAGAAAACATATACAACCTATTTAAGGCGGTATATGGGAAATTTACGGAGAAAGCATAATGAATAATATCGAGTTATGGCTTAAAACAGTTGAAAAATTTGGGGAAGCATATAAACTGGTTCCGGAAACAATTATTAATGAGGAGTTTAACTTTGCCGCTGTTCACAAAAACCATAAGATGCTTCAACATGTACCGGAATCACAACAAACAGAATTTTTATGTTTTAGCGTCATTTTAAAAAGCGGCAAAGCGCTTCACGTTATTCCTGAATCAAAGCAAACAGATTTTTTATATTTTACCGCTATCCTGAGAAACGGTTTAGCACTTCGTTATGTCCCCGAATTATATCAAAAAAATTTCCTGTGTTCCATTGCTGTTCAACAAAATGGCAATGCTCTCCGATATGTACCCAAAGCACTGCGAACAGAAGATTTATGCCTTGCCGCTATACGGCAGAATCATAAAGTGTTCAGGTGTGTTCCAGGATCCTTGCGAACAAATGCTTTTTATTTAACCGCCGTTCAACAAAACGGTAATGTGCTTCAATTTGTACCTGAAACTTTGAAAACAGAAACTATGTGCTTAGCCGCTGTTCAGCAATACGGTGGTGCGCTTCAATTTGTACCTGAAGCCATACGAACAGAAGCACTTTGCCTTGCCGCTGTTCAGCGAAATGGCTATAAGCTTCAACTTGTACCTGAAGCTATGCGGACGGAAGCTGTTTGCCTTGCCGCTGTTCAGCAATACTGTGATGCGCTTAGATATGTACCAGAAGCTTTGCGGACAGAAGCTCTTTGCCTAACCGCTGTTCAGCAAGACGGTAATACGCTTCAATTTGTACCTGAAGCTATACGAACAGAAGCTCTTTGCCTTGCTGCTGTTCAGCGAAGCAGCTATATGCTTCAATTTGTACCTGAAGCCATACGAACAGAAGCTCTTTGCCTTGCCGCTGTTCAGCAATACGGTGCTGCGCTTGAATTTGTACCTGAAGCTATACGAACAGAAGCTCTTTGCCTTGCCGCTGTTCAGCAATACGGTTCTGCGCTTCAATTTGTACCTGAAGCCATACGAACAGAAGCTCTTTATCTTGCCGCTGTTCAGCGAAGCGGCTATGCGCTTCAATTTGTACCTGAAGCTATGCGGACAGAAGCTTTGTGCCTTATCGCGATAAAGCAAAATCGCAAGACTTTAAAGTATGTTCCCAAGGATTTACGAAAAAAAGTGAGAGCGGCATTGAAGAGAGGGGATGAAACTTGACGGCTATATGCGAATGAAATATAATGCAGCAAATCTCATAAAAATGTAAAACGAGAGGAATAGGGTGGTTTATATGAAGAAAAGAATAATTAATAATCGGGTTCTTATAGAAGTAGCAGTTTTATTACTCCTCATTTTATGCTCGATTGCCGTAATAACCCGGGTAATAACTTTTGCTGCTTTACCTGCCAGTTTCATTGGCGCTGCGCTGGGAGCCGTCATAACAGGGCTTATGACAGCAATATTACTTAAAGGACAAACAGCGTCTCAGGAAGAGAAAGAGCGCAATGTAAAAATATTTGAACTGAAGAAAGACGCTTTCAAAAAATACATCAATCAGGTTTGGGATATTTGGGCGGATCATAAGGTAAACGATACAGAATTTGCGGCTCTTTGTTCAGATTATTACAGAGACATTGCCATATACCTGGATGAGGATACCAGTGAAGATTTTGTTAAATGCCTTATAAAAATTGGTCAATGTATTGAAACCGAAACAGAAGAAAACAGCCGTGTAACTAAAGAGAATATTTTTAACATAATTAATATACTTGTAAAAAAACTTGAATTGGGCGGCTCGGTAAATCAAACACAGCATGAAGAGCTTGAAAAGGAGCTTTTCCCGGGGTTTTTCAAAAAGGCAATCGCAGCTGAAATGTATAAAGCTTTGAAGACAGAATTCAATTGTCTCATGGAAGGGAAATATGATACCCTTATTGACGGGTCTGACTATCTTACATTTCCTTTGAACACAATGAAAACAGCGGGATTCCAATGCGCAAAGTTTATCGTTGGCCCATTTAAAGGGAAGAACAATGAACCTGCCGGCAAAGTATTCATAGATTTATATATTGAAAATAGCGTAGAGTCGTTTCCAAATAAAGAAGGCATAGCTGATATAGGCAAGTACAAGGACAAGGGCTCAAGATTCTCCCGGCGCTTAATAAAAACACGACAGATAGTAAACAATCATGATATTTATAAACCAATAAGCAAAGATGATGACGATCAGGAAGAGTTCACGATTAATTTTGCTGACTTAAATGAGCTTAAGAAAACTTACGGATCAAGATATCAAAAAGTTGCCGAGACACTTGCGGAGCGGGCGGGGAAATTTATAAAGATGGAAAGAATTATCGAGAAAGATGCAGAAGGTAATAACACGGCGAATGAGTTGTCGTATGTTGAGTTTTTACGGAAGGTGAGGCTTGTAGAATAGGCATCTCACCGCGCTCGTTATTTCTTTTTATCATAGCGCACAGACATGGCCCGTATAGCCGCGAGGAGAGTTTGCAGATCGTTGTCATCCAAAAACGGAATCAATTTTGTTATTTCATGAACAGCGGAGTTCGACGGTTCACTGTATTGATCTTCGCCGGTCAGCAGGTACTCCACCGACACCTTGAGAGCTTTCGCGATAAGAAGCGCTTCATCGGCCCTGGGAATGGTTTTCCTGTTCTTCCAGGATGAAAAAGTTCCCTTGGGAATCTGGGTCTTCCGGTACAGCCATTCAAAACTGGTATGCTGTCTTTCCACCTCTTTTGTGACCATTTTCCAGAAAAAATCCGCATTCATTCTGTCATACTATGACATATCAGATTGCCGGGGAGGGAAATTATTCTTGACGGATGTATGCAGGCGAAATATAATACATTAAATTCCATGAAAAAGCATACAGCTTTTATGTTTTTTGAGGAAACTCGCGCAGATCGTGCATCTGGTGATAGATCGGTTGCGTATAATATAGGGGAAAAGCGGCATTTTGTGCTTTTGCCGGGTTTCCCGGCTTAAACCTGTCCGTTGGACGGGGAAATGACTATGCAGGCGGTAAACGCAAAAGGAGAATGAAAATGAGTCAAATGTTAAATCTTGGGAAGGAACTACTGCGAATCAGTCCCAAGGATTCACAAAAGTTGGAATATTCCACCAATAACGGTAGCAGCTGGTATACGCGATATTCCGGAAGCAGCAGCACGGGCAATTTTACGGATTTGACAGATGCCAGTAAGGAAATCCTTGGGACAACTTCCAAAGGATTATTTTATTCTACAAACAAAGGCAACAGTTGGTATAAGAGGAGCTGATCGGTTTATGTCTGGCTATAGTGTTTTTCTGCGCTATAGCCGGATTCCCTCATAATATTATGACCAGGCAACGCGTCTACGAAATTATTGAAAAACCAATTAAAGGCAACAGGGCCAGTGTCGCCTTTGGCTGGGCTTTGATGATTTTGATTTGGCTCAATGTGGCGGCGGTTATTTTAGGTTCGGTTGATGAAATACAAAATAGGTACAGCGGAATTTTTGCTTCTCTTGAGTTTTTCTCAATTGTAATTTTTTCCCTTGAGTATGTGCTAAGACTTTGGACTGCGCCAGAGAAATTCAAAGGATCAAAAGAAGGTTCAAAAAATATTTTTTCTCCGTATCTAAGCTACATTTTTTCCTTTCTGGGTATAATTGACCTTTGCGCCATTTTACCGTTTTATCTGCCGTTTATAACAAATGTTGACCTTATTGTTTTACGCATTCTCCGAACTTTCAGGCTTCTGCGCATTCTGAAACTGAGCCATTACAGTAAATCCTTCAATTCGATTGCCACAGTTCTTCAAGACGAAAAGAAAAAATTGTTCACGACCCTTTTCTTTATAGTATTAATGATCTTATTGGCTTCTACTCTTATGTATTTTGTTGAGAGTAATGTTCAGCCTGATAAATTTCCCAACATCCCCGCTACTTTATGGTGGGCAGTCGCGACACTTACTACGGTCGGCTATGGAGACGTATATCCGGTAACCGTACCCGGTAAAATACTTGGCAGTATTATTGCGATAATGGGCATAGGCCTGATAGCCATGCCTTCCGGCATCATAAGTGCGGGATTAATGGCACAGAGCCATAAAGAACATTCAGAAAAAACTGTAAGATGTTGTCCCTTCTGCGGAGAAAATATTGAACATTACCTAAAGCCATCAAAAGACTTTAAAACGAATAATTGATCGGGCATAGTACTGGTACACACTCCGCTTTTCGGCATCGCATTGAAAATCATTTTTGGAACATAGTCATTTTACCAATCTTTCAAATTCCTTTTTTGTTATTATCTTATCCAGATAATAAAAATTATTTTTATCTTTCCCACATTCTATTCTTTTGCTCAATCCATATTTAAGTTCTTTTTCTGATACAACTACTTCAAATGTCTCTAAATCAGCTTTTTTTATAATATGGTTAAGGAAGTATATATATTTATCTTTTGAATAAGAGGAATCCTCCCTTATCTTTCTCCACGTTTTTGGATTTGCTTTCGGCAACATTTTTGTTCCGATATAAACACTTTTTTCGTCAAATCCATATTCTCCATCATCAAGTGAGACGAATGTCCTGGGTGAAGCCTTTTTTACAATTTTCAGCTCAGCTATAAAAAAATGATATACATGGTTTTTATCTTTACAAAAGCCAATATCGCTTTGCTTGTTATGAAATACTTCAAAAGTCTCCGCATCCACGCCTTTGACTTTTTTACCGCTTTCCCACACATTATATTTATCTTTCGCAAAAATATAATTTAACACAATAAATGTTTCTCTGTCAGCATCAGTCAATCTCTCGTTGCAATAGTAGCAGTGTTTTTTATCCGTTGCCCAGGTATCATATTGTATAAGCGTATCTTTATCGGCTCCATATATCTCATGATACTCAAAAAAAACCTTCTTGCCATTAGTCCAATATGGCCCATTCTCAAGCTTCTTCCCATCAAATACCTCATCAAACTCATCATAATATTGATCTGAAACTGAAATTTTTCTGCCTTCCATTATTTCCTCCTGTAATTACTTCAAGTTTACACAGCAGATATGTCACAGAATGCTAGAGGAAAAAATATTCCTAAAAAATTATTAATCGAAATTACATGGATGTTTTTCTTGACAAATGCATGTAAACAAGACACCATACATAATTATAGATAGGTTTTCTGAATTTTGACTAAAGTAATGCTGTTCAGACGTTATTATAGGGAAGAAGGAGTTAATTATGAATGATAAAAAATCTTGCGTGGAGATATTTGAGATTGGCGGTGGTTATTACGGCGGATTACGGGAGGATGTCCTTGCAGAAGAACTGAAAGGCTGGGTGGAAGCGCATCACATTCCAAGCCGTGAAGCTATAGAAGTTTCAAAACTGTATTATGCAAACGGAGGAAAGCTTGATGACGGTAATACTCCGGCAATATTAATGGACTATGGAGATCACCGGTTAACTGCCAGCTGCGGAAATGAAGAAAGCGCAAACGACTACCGGAAAAAACAGGCTGAATTAATCAACGCAGGGAAGTTCATGGAAGCACAAAAAATGGACATCGACGACATACGCCGTAATTTTGGCGATAAGTACGACCACTATATTGCTCAAGCCCTTAAGCATACTAAACATCTACAAGCGATTGGTTATTTTTGAAACAGTACACGGATTTGCAAGCAAAAAAAAATTTTTACTATAGCACTCTGTGACAGAGCGATCTCGTAGAATGTAGAGGATACTATCACAAAGGAAGGAGTTTTGTATGGCATTTAATTCAGAACCAATGGAATTGACTAAAAAAGAGGGGCTAGTTATAACTACTGGTCTTGGAGGAGCGATAACAGCGGGGGCTGCTATTGGTTCAATTGTTCCCGGAGCGGGGACACTGATTGGCGCGGGAGTCGGCGCGATTGTGGGAGGAATTGGAACTATTGTCGCCGTATGTGTAAGCCGGGAATAGGAACAGTATAGTGCCGGCAGGGAATGAAAAATGGGAACTTCAACCCGGAGATCTCCTCTGGGTTGAAAGAACCTTCTATAATCATTGCGGCATCTATGAGGGAAATGGAAATGTTATACATTTTTCCTCGCCTGAGGGTTCAGAAATAAACGCGAAAAACGCAATGATACACCGCAGTACTTTTGAGGAATTCAAGCACGGCTGTCCGGTGAAAGTTATCGCCATTGAGGGAGGCTTCTCGCCGGATGAGACCGTTCGCCGAGCGCGTTCCCGAATAGGCACTAAAGGCTACAACTTAGCGACATTCAACTGTGATCATTTCGCTACATGGTGCAAGACAGGTGAATACCGCTCGATTCAGGTAAACGGAGTAAAAAGCGCCCTTAAAGAAATTGCTTCAATAAGCAAGAAAATTGACAATAAAATTGGAACTTCACTTGATTCAGCGGTGGATATAATATGCAAAATCCACGAGATAGCGGAATCATTCAAAACGCCGCGGCTGGAAGACAAATATCCCAATAATACAAAGTAATAGGCAGGAGACCTATATGCCTAATGCTGAATCAGACCTGCAAAATGAAATTGAACGCGTTTTTAAAGTAGAAAAGCATAAAATAAACGATTTTGTGAAATTGCATGGTTCAAATTATGTGTATTCCTTTACTATCGAAGATCAAAAATATGTTATTCACAAATTAAACAACACTTCCATTATAAACTGGAAACAGGAACAGGCGGCATATAATTCATTAAAACAACTTAATATAACCGACGAATTAATTTCCTATGATAATGGCATTAGAATAACTAAATTTCTTGATGGCAGTAAGGCGTTAAGTTATAGTGAATCAGATATGATTGACGCGCTTGATTTGATCCGTAAAGTGCATGAAAGCGGGGCTGCAATAAAATATAATTACGATATTATCGAAAACATGGAAAAATACATTGTGCTCTGCAGCAAAAAATCAAAGAGACTAAGTGAGCTAATAAATTGCAGAAATAAAATTGATAAAATTCAAGCGGCACTAAACAAATTAAATATTCCACCGGTTCTTTGCCATGGCGACGCTTGCGCCACAACAAATTTTTTACGTCTGCCTGATAACAGCATAAGAATAATTGACTGGGAACAAGCAGGCATGGCGGATCCGTTGCTTGATATTGCAATTGCCGTATTGCATCAGGGTTTCAAAAATGTTGATCCCGTTTGGTGTCTTCACCAGTATTATAAGCGGATTCCCAAAAAACAGGAATATTTGAGATTGTTTTCTCTTTTGGCTTTGGATAGCTATGCATTAATGGCCTGGTGCATATATGAAAATCCGGGAGGCTGCAAGTATTATTTAAAATCTGCAGCAAAATACAGTGACTTGGTTTTGAGTTATTATTAAATTACTATTTGAAGTGTTAAAATTGAAGCATAAAAAGTCTGCTATACACAGTTCATAACAGCAGAGGGTAGTACGGGAGAAACTCTCCGTTATCTATCCGTCGTTGTAACGAAGGAGTGAATGTGCACCTATGAACATTAATCTCTTCTAACGACGGAAGGGCAGCCAAAAAGTCCGGCAATGATTCAAGATTCAAGTCTGCTAAGGATAGAGTTTTGAGAGCACCAAGATTTCTAAAACTGTCAGGCAAAGTTTTCACTTTTCCTCCGCGCAGGGAAAAAAACTCAAGAGATTCAAGACAGCCAAAGGACTCTGGCAGCGCGTCGAAATTATTCTCAACAATCCCTTCTCTATGCAGAACTCTATCTTTATACTTTACAACGACAAAAATCCAAAAGTTTAGATCAAGTTTTTTTAACGAGCGGAGCTGGCCAAACGATTCGGGAAGCCTGGCAATATTACCGATGATGTTCATTTCTTCAAGAGACTCAAGGCCGCCGAAAGATTCCGGAAACTGAATAGCATCGTACTTGTGCACGCTATCAAGCAATCTTTCCTTATTTTTCATGGGATTTTCCTTAACAATAATTGAATCAAGATTTGTTCCCATATGCAATATTCTTAATGATTTTAAATTGCCAAATGATTCAGGGAAACATGTAATTTTGTTACCTATTAAAGTTAATTCTTCAAGGGAGGTTAGATTACCGAAGGATTCGGGAAGACGCGTAAAGTCATCCGATTCCGAAACGAACACTTTTAGATTACGCAAATTTCCAAAAGATTCGGGAAGCTTTCCTAGCCCTGTACGAGCAATTGTCAATGTTTCAAGCGCTGACAAATTCCCGAAGGATTCCGGCAAATAGCCTATTTTGCATAGATCAAAGTCAAGTTCACGCAGTGAAGAAAGATTTCCAAAGGACTCCGGCAAGGTCTCAAGGAACACAAAGCAGGCAATACACAATTTTTTCAAAGCTCTTAAATTGCCAAAAGAATCAGGAAGTTTCCTAAACCTTAGACCGCCTCCTGTCAGTTCCAGTTCTTCAAGAGAAGAGAGAGAGCACAAGAATTCGGGAAGTTCTCTCAGGTAATTGCAGGCAATACCCAATTTTTTTAGGGACGTGAGCTTCCCCATAGATTCAGGGATTTTCCTAACTCTTCCACTCACGTCCAATTGTTCAAGGTTTACAAATTCACCAATCCACGGCGGAATTCCATATTTACCGTCAAGAAATAATTCTTTTAGCTGTTTTAACTCGCGGACAGACTTTGGAACCTCGCATGAAGATGTTCCTGTTATACACAAGGACTCTAAGTTGTGTAAGCGATCAAATTTTTTAGGCAGGGATTTCAGTTTAAAATTCCTGGAAATATCAAGCTCACGGAGATTTGTCAATGTGCCAAGCCATTCCGGCAGCGAACGAAATTTGTTGCCGCTTAAATTGAGAGATCTAAGATTTTTAAATCCTTCAATTTCAGCCGGAACCTCCGTCATATCATAACAGGAAAGATCAAGAGATCTTTCTCCGGTGATACGGCAATTTTCTATCAGCCATGCGATGTCGTCTTCTTCATTTACTGTTCTCATACGATCTCCTCCAGCTATAATTCTCGTTATTGTCTATTAGACACTGTATTGATGGCGGAACCATTTTTATGTTGCAGCCATCCATTTCTATCTTTTTGAGCGCCGGGAGATTGCCTAAATAATCCGGCAGGCTTGTAACTTCAGTGCAGCTCACATCCAGATATTCAAGCGAAACAAGCTTTGAAACCGTATCAGGCAGTCCGGCAAAGAGGGTTCGTTTTTCGCCATCTTCATCACCTTCATAATAATAGTGAATGCTGTGATTAATATCGAACATTGATTTGCGATTGGAAGAACCGCAGACGCTCAAGTGTATTAGATTGCTTAAATTCCCTATGGACGCGGGAAGACTAATAATCCCGGTGTACTGCAGCTTTAGAGCAAGGAGAGACAAAATGTTCCCAATACTTTCAGGCAATGAAGCCATTTTAGCGCACTGGATGTAAAGTGATTCAAGAGAACCTAAATTGCCAATTGTTTCAGGCAGGGATTCTAACTTATCACAACGGAAAAGCTCAATCGCCTTGAGTTTTGATAAGCTGCCGATTGTTTCAGGCAGAGTTTTAATTTTGGTGCGGTACAGGTACAATTTGTTCAGGGATGTGAGATTCCCTATGGAGTCAGGCAGAGAAGACAGTGACGATCCATCAATTTCCAAAACTTCAAGTTTTCCAAGATTACCTATTGAATCCGGCAGTCCGGTTATGGTATCAGAGCAAATTCTTAACTCCTTGAGGGAATTTAATTCACCCAGCCAGTCAGGGAGCGGCCCACAAACCGGGTAAATGGCCGCTTCTTTTAGTTTCGAAAGATTTCCCATAGACGCCGGTAATGCCAGGGGCGGACCCGGAGTTTTTGTTTTCCCGCAACAGCCATAGAGATTGTTTATAGCAAGTTCCTCGAGATTGCAAAGGTTTCCAAATGTAAGCGGTAATGACTCAAGGTTTGTATAATCGATATACAGGACCTTAAGCGCTCTAAGGTTTCCGAAGCTGTCCGGCAGTGTTTTCAGGTTAGCACGATGAATATAAAGAAATTCAAGAGATTCGAGATTCCCAAAAGATTCCGGCAGAGTGTCAAAATTATTAGCGGCGTGAAAACGATGGAACTTATAAGGGGAATTTCTGTATCCAAAGTGCGCGGAAACATCAACTCTCGTGGAAATATCAAAGTTTAACTCAAGTTTTTTCAGAGAGCGGAGATTACCAAACGATTCCGGCAGTTTATCAATATTGCCCTGGATTACCATCTCCTCAAGGGATTCAAGGCTGCCGAAAGATTCTGAGAAATGAATGACATTAATCCCTTTTAAATCAGCCTCTTCCTCTTCAAAATTTATCGCGCGATCTTCCTCCAATATTCTGTCATGCAATGTCTCCACTTTTAAAATTCGTAATGATCTTAAATTGCCAAATGATTCCGGGAAACATATACTTGGGTTTCTATAAAGATAGAGTTCTTCAAGAGAGGCCAGATTACCGAAAGATTCCGGCAGTTTTTCAATTTTCGTATCAGAAATTTCCAATTTTTTCAGCGCGGATAAATTCCCGAATGATTCCGGCAGTTTTTCAATTTCCGTATCAGAAATTTCCAATTTTTCCAGCGCGGATAAATTCCCGAATGATTCCGGCAGATGACGCATTTTGCCACCGGTAATCGACAGCTCCCGAAGAGATGAAAGGTTTCCAAACGAATCCGGCAAAGCTTCAAGCTGCTCAAAATACAAAAGTTCTAATTTTTTTAGTGATTTTAGGCTGCCGAAAGATTCTGGCAGTTTTGTAAATTTTGACCTTGAAGGTATTGTGCTTACAAATTTTAGCTCTTCAAGCGAAACAAGATTGGCAGCAGAATCGGCGAATTCCTTAAAATCATCGCAATAGATATGCAGTTCCCTAAGCGAGGAAAGATGCTTCAGGAATTTGGGGACGAAAGTAATATTGTGGTAATCTATAACAAGACATTTCAGGTTTTCCAGGGCAGCTATGCTTTTAGGAATTTTTGCCGGCCAATGTTCAAGGAACAGATTTTCAAGGTTTGAAAGTACCCCTGTCAATCCGTAGATAACAAGCTCTTTTATATGTTCAAAACAGCCAATGCCATAACCCCCATGAGACATCATATTAATACCGCCGAGTGACAGCTCCTTTAACTGCGTTAATTCTCTTACACATTTCGGAATTTTTCTTATAGGATTACCTGATATATCAAGAGATTCCAAATTGTATAAGCGGCTGATAGTTTTGGGAAGGGATTTTATAAAATTTACAGAAAGATCAAGCTTCCGAAGTTCTGCCATTGAGCCAAGCCATTCCGGCAATTTTGACAACCTATTTCCGTAAAGGTTAAGAGTGCGAAGTTTGGTAAGGTTTTTTATTGACTCAGGAAGTAATTTGATATTGCATAATTGCAGATTTAGAAATTGAAGCTCTGCAAAATTTCCAATCCAGGCAGGCAGTGTTTTGATATAATCACCGGCACCAGGTGTAAGATCAAGGTATTCAAGGAGCGTTAGCGTTTTTATGCCGGCTGGTATCTCGACAAATCTGTTTTCACCTGCATCAAGGAATATTAGCGTCTTTAATTCACTAATGGATTTGGGTAAAGCGCTCAAATAGTTTCTGTGCAAATTAAGTTTTTCAAGTGAGCCTAATTTTCCAATCCAGGCAGGCAGCTCTGACAGTCTATTGTAACTTAAATTGAGTTCTGAGAGATTCTTAAAACTCTCAATTTCAGCAGGAAGCTCCATTATATTCATACCTGAAAGGTCAAGAATTTCTCCGCCCGCAAGGCGGCAAGCTTTTATTCGCTTTGAGATCTCCTCTGTATCAGGTACACTATCCTTAATCCTTTTCATAGCTTCAATCATTTTCTTCCCTCATGGCAGAAGTTTAACATATTGTATCTATCACAGAATGACATAGTAAAAAAATCTTTCTTTTTCTTGATCTGGCATTCTGTGACAGATCAGTCATGGTATTATTGTAACATCCCAAAATTATTGTATCATATATACTGAAGGAGGTTGTCGGCGCGTCATGCTTTTAACAATAACCTATACCGGACAAAACACAAGCGACCTTGGGTATTTGCTTTACAAAAATCCTAATCGTCCGCAAATGCTTGAACTCAATTACGGCAATGCCTATGTTTTTTATCCGGAAGTGTCGGAAACACGGACAACTGCGGCATTGCTTTTGGACATTGACCCCATCGACCTTGCACGCGGCAAAGCGGATTCAAGCGGCGGATTATTTGAGTACGTCAACGATCGTCCCTATGTTTCGTCATCCTTTTTGAGTGCGGCAATTTCCAAAGTTTTCGGAACCGCCATGACAGGCCGCGCGGACAATCATCAGGAGCTGTCAGATTCTCCTCTGGATTTGGAGGCCGTTGTCACCATGCTGCCGTGCAGAGGTGAGATAGCATGGCTCAACCGGGTTTTTGAACCGCTTGGTTATGATGTACGTTATGCGACATTTACCCTTGATCAGTCTTTCCCTGAATGGGGCGAGAGTAAATACGTGAACCTCACAATAAAAGGCAAAGTACGTCTGCGCGATCTGCTGAAACATCTTTACGTTCTCATCCCGGTTTTCGATCGCCAGAAGCACTACTGGATTGGCGAAGACGAGGTTGAAAAATTGCTGCGTCACGGCGAGGATTGGCTTTCGAATCATCCCGAAAAGGAATTTATTACAAGCCGTTATCTGAAACACCTGCGTCCCCTCGTAAACATGGCCTTTGCGCGCCTTCTTGCGGTCGACAGGGACATATCGTCAGGAGAGGAAAAGCAATCCGACGAAAAAAAGCTGAATCTCAACACACAGCGCCTTGGCAGTGTGATTGCCGCGCTTAAAAGTAGCGGCGCGAAAAGCGTCATTGACATTGGCTGCGGCAGCGGAAATCTTTTAAGCCTGCTGGTCAGGGAAAAGCAGTTTGAGCGGATAGCAGGCGCGGATGTTTCTCATGCGGCGCTTGAATACGCAGCCGAAAAATTAAAGCTTGAGCGCGGCAGCGAAAGCATGAGGGAGCGTATCAATCTTTTTCAGAGTTCGCTTACATACAGGGATTCTCGCTTCAAGGGTTATGACGCGGCTTGCGTTATTGAGGTTATTGAACATCTGGACATCCCGCGCCTTACGGCGTTTGAGAAGATTCTTTTTAAATACGCAAAACCAGGCGCCGTGATTTTAACTACGCCTAACAGGGAATACAATATTAAATATGAACATTTTAACCGAAAAGCTTCCGATGAAGACGAACTGCGTCACAGTGATCATCGTTTTGAGTGGACGCGTGCGGAGTTTCACAAATGGGCTGAGGATACAGCCGGAAAATACGGCTATTCGGTACGTTTCTCGGAAATAGGCGATTCGGACGAAGTTCTTGGCGCGCCAACCCAAATGGGAGTATTTACGTTATGCGAATAGAAATTCCTGAAACCGCCGTAGTTGTATTGGTTGGCGTGTCCGGCAGCGGCAAATCAACATTTGCAAGGACTCACTTTAAACCCACCGAAGTGCTTTCGTCAGACTACTTTCGCGGAATGGTCTCGGACGATGAAAATAATCAATCCGTATCGCCCCAGGCTTTTGACGTATTGCATTATGTCGCAAACAAGCGTCTTGACTTGGGACTTCTGACAGTCATTGACGCCACAAACGTACAAAAGGAAGCCCGTGCGTCTTTACTCCGCCTTGCCAGAGAGCAAAACTGCCTTGCAGTTGCCATTGTACTGGATATACCCGAAAAAATTTGCAGAGAGCGCAACGAAAAACGTCCCGGCAGAAACTTCGGCAGTCATGTTATTACGCGCCAAACAGAGCACCTTAGAAAGTCGATCAAGCAGTTACAAAAAGAAGGATTTCGGTATGTATATATTCTAACGAATGAAGAGGAAGCCGCAAACGCCGAAATAATCCGAACAACGCTGTGGAACAACAAAAAACGCGAATCAGGGCCTTTTGATGTAATAGGCGATGTTCATGGCTGTTATGATGAATTATGCGAATTGCTGGCAAAACTCGGCTATGAAGTTGACGCCGGCAATTTTTTCGCGAAACCGCCCGCCGGCCGCAAAGCCGTGTTCCTCGGCGATCTGTGCGACAGAGGGCCGAAAAATGTTGAGACGCTGCGAATTGTGATGAACATGGTACAGGCGGGAAACGCTTTTTGTGTTGCCGGCAATCATGATGTCAAGCTGTTAAAAAAATTAAAAGGCGCGGATGTGCAGCTTAGCCACGGACTTGACAGAACAATAGAACAACTACAGACGCAGGACAAAGAATTTATCGCTCAGGTGAAAGATTTTCTTGACGGACTTATCAGCCATTATGTTTTTGATAACGGCAAGCTGGTCGCAGCCCACGCCGGATGCAAGGAAAAATATCAGGGGCGGGGTTCGGGACGTGTGAGGGAGTTTTGCCTTTACGGTGATACCACCGGCGAAATTGACGAATACGGCTTGCCTGTACGGTTACCCTGGGCAAATGAGTACCGGGGCAAAGCCCTGGTGATATTTGGCCACATTCCAACACAGGAAGTACAAATCACCAACAATACCGCGTGCATTGACACAGGCTGCGTCTTCGGCGGCAAGTTAAGCGCATACCGTTACCCGGAAAATGAAATAAAGCAGGTAAACGCGAAGCTGGAATATTACACGCCGGTAAAACCGTTTTTGAACAAACCGGCCGATGACGATGACATATTAAACATTGACGATGTTATGGGACAGAGATATTTGTCCACAAGACTGCACTGTTCCATCAAGATTGAGCCTGAAAACTCAATAGCCGCCCTTGAGTTAATGAGCCGCTTTGCGGTTGATCCGCACTGGCTGATTTATCTGCCGCCGACAATGTCTCCCTGCGAGACAAGCAATCTCGCAGCTTACCTGGAATATCCTCCCGAAGCTTTTGCCTATTACAAAACGCGCGGCATAAGCAAGGTTGTCTGCGAGCAAAAGCACATGGGCTCGCGTGCGGTTATCATTCTTTGCAGAAACAGCGAAACAGCGGCAGAGCGTTTCGGCGTTTCAGATAACAGATTCGGAATAATTTACACCCGCACAGGGAGGCCCTTTTTCGACAATGCCGAAACAGAAACGGCAATTTTATCACGGCTTCAAAACGTCCTCTCTGAAACCGGCTTCTGGAAAGACTTTGAGACAGGCTGGGTCTGCATTGACGCGGAGCTCATGCCCTGGTCGGCAAAGGCGCAGCAGCTTTTGAAAGAGCAGTACGCTCCGGCAGGCTGCGCCGGACGCGAGGGGCTTACGCAGGCGTTAGACGCCATTCGCAAAGCCGGAAACACGCTCGACCGCAAGCCAACGGCGCAATCCGGCATTAACTTAACGGAACTGCTTGAAAAGTATTCAATACGCAGTGATGCCCTCTCTGATTATACCGAAGCTTATCGCCGTTATTGCTGGGAGGTGAAAAACGTTGATGACTACCGCATCGCTCCGTTCCACATTCTTGCCACCGAAGGCAAAGTCTGGAACAGGGAAAATCACATTTCTCACATGGAGAGCATAGCGAAATACATGACCGGCCGTGATCAGGTTTTTATCGCTACAGAGCATCTTGTTGTAGATCTTCTGGACGAGAGCAACACAGCCGCCGCTGTTAAATGGTGGGAAGATCTTACCGGCTCAGGCGGCGAGGGCATGGTAATCAAGCCTTTTGATTTTATCGCGATGAAAGGTTCAGAACTTTTGCAACCCGCAATTAAGTGCCGAGGACGCGAGTATCTGCGTATTATCTACGGCCCCGAATACCTTTTAAGCGGCAATCTGGAGAGGCTTAAGAAGCGGGGCCTTGGGACAAAACGCAGACTTGCTCTGAATGAGTTTGCCCTTGGAATGGAATCGCTGGAAAGATTCATAAGGAGAGAACCGCTCTACCGCGTGCATGAGTGCGTGTTCGGCGTACTGGCATTGGAAAGCGAACCGGTGGATCCGAGACTTTAATTATGTGATCTCCTCGGCTTCCTCCTTTCATGAAAATACATCTGATCATGCATTTCTTCCTCGGTTCTGACCAGGGTGAGCTCTCCGTTGTCAACGAGCCGCTGTACCGCGGGAGGAATTGTTTTTATATCACAGTCAATAACTTCAATATATCGAAGCGCCGGAAGATCGGCTAAAAACTCCGGGAGGCTTGTTATTTCCGTGTTATTCAGGTTGAGTGAATAAAGCGATAAAAGTTTGGATACAGTATCAGGAAGGCAGGCAAGAGGGCTTTTTTTCTCGGTTTCTTCATCCCTGTCATAATCCGGGTAATCAATGGCATCCAAACCATCTTCTATCGGATAGCTGAAAACCTGTAGTGTTTCAAGATTAACACAATTACCTATTGAGTCAGGCAGGCTCGTAATATCAGTATACTGTAAACGAAGTCCGCAAAGGGAAGTTATGTTTCCAATACATTCAGGCAAAGACTTTAATTTCCCGCCGCGAATAAATAACATTTCAAGAGACTTCAAATTCCCGATTGTTTCCGGCAGGGATTCAAGTTCTGTGCAGCGCAAAAGGCGTGTTTTTTCCAGTTTTGATAAATTACCAATTGAATCGGGCAATGTTTTAATCCGCGTATTGTATAAATACAGGTTGGTTAAATTTGAAAGACTTCCAATTGTTTCAGGCAGAAAGCTAAAGGATTTTCCTTCAATATCCAAACGATCAAGCTGAGCTAAACTTCCGATGGAGCCAGGTAAAGTTTCAATACTATCCGATTTTATGGAAAGAGTTTTCAGGTTCTTTAGATTTCCGATATTTTCCGGAAGAGCTGTTAGCATTTTGCAATCAATGAATAGCTCCTCAAGCAAAGGAAGATTACATATTGAATCAGACAGGCTTGTAATCGTATCTGAATTTATCCTGAGCGTAACATGAGAATCTAATCCGTCAAGCCAGTTTGGAATTGGTTTTAAAGCGGTATTTATCGTAAATTCTTTTAACTTTGAAAGCCTGTCTATTGCCTTCGGTAATGCACGCGCGTGAATTTCGTTATCATCATCACAATTGGTTATTGTCAGTTTTTCAAGATTGTGAAGGCTGCCGAAAGAATCCGGCAGTGTTTCAAGTTTTGTATTTTCTATGTTAAGAGTCTTCAAAGCGCCAAGGTTTCCAAAACTGTCAGGAAGTGTTTTTAATCTGCTGCCGTTAATGGAAAAATACTCCAGTGAACTCAAATTACCAAAAGATTCCGGCAATGAACTGAAATCATTTATAATGTGAGTCTGCCTGCCTTCGCTTCCTCCTTTATAGTGATTTTCCTTAAAAACAAAAAACGAAAGATAAAGTTTCTTGAGGGATTTGAGCTTCCCGAAAGATTCAGGAAGCGGGGCGATATTGCCCCTTATATCCAATTTTTCCAGCGCCCGCAAATTGCCGAAGGATTCAGGCAAGCGAATAAGTTCAACATCTGGTAAATCTTCAAAAAGCGGCTTTCTAGCTTCCATAGGGTCTTCTTCCCATGTTTCATCACAATTACTCTCCATATAAAAGACTTTTAAAGACTTTAAATTGCCGAAAGATTCAGGAAAATATATCACTTTACTATGATCAAAATGGAGTTCTTCAAGAGAAGCAAGATTACCGAAAGATTCAGGCAGACGAACAAAATTTCCATAGTATGTACGGAACAGCCTTAGGTTTCGCAGGTTGCCGAATGATTCCGGAAGCGTTTCAATTTCTGTGTTAATTATATCCAGTTTTTCCAGAGCAGGCAGATTGCCGAATGATTCCGGAAGACGGCGAAGGCCGCTGCCGTTAAGAACCAATTCGAACAACGAGACAAGATTGCCAAAACTTTCCGGCAGGTTTGGACAGTCAGTATTAAACCGTTCAAGAGATGAGAGATTTCCAAAGGACTCAGGCAGACTCTTAAGGTGAACAGAATCATAAAGTTTAAGCTCTTTAAGAGATTCTAAATTCCCAAAAGATTCGGGAAAGCTCCTCAAGTTGGCTCCTCTTATATGTAATTTTTCAAGAGAGGAAAGATCGCCGAATGATTCCGGCAGTATTTTGAGATAGAAAAGTTCAATATTTATCTCCTTAAGCGCTGAAAGTTTTCCAATGGATTCCGGTAAGTTTTTTATCTTATTCCTGTTAATGTTCAAACATTTGAGCTTTCTCAGGCCGCCAATGCTTTCCGGAATATTCTTTATTGAAAGTCCTAACTGCAAAAATTCAAGCTCGGAAAGCTCTTCAATCCAGTCGGGAATTTTTAGCGATTTCTGATATTTTCCGGCTCTCCAATTATAAAAGCCGCCAAGAAAAAGAGTTTTTAGCTTTTTAAAATTTCTGATCCCTTGCGGAATTTTTGTAATAGGAAGTGCAGAGATGTTTAGACTTTCCATGTTACAGAGCCGGTTGAAATTTTTCGGGAAGGAAGTAAGTTTACTGTTTTCAGAAAGGTCAAGCGTCTTTAGGCTGGTCATTGCGCAAAGCCATTCGGGTATTTCTGTTAACTCATTATTGTTCAAACAAAGACTTTCGAGCCGCAGAGCGCTTAAGCTCTCGGGAATTGATTTTAGGGCTGTATGCCCCAGTCCAAGATGAATCAGGCGCGGAAGTACTGTTAAAAATTCAGGCAAATAATCCAATTCATTTATTTGTTCGCTGAGAGGAGTGATGATATTATGGCGGGCTGATACTTTCCATTCCCACGAATGGCCTAAATCAAGAGATGTTAGGTTCTTTAAATTTCCGATAAACTCAGGTATGATAAAAAGCTCGTTGGCGCTTATGTCAAGTTTTTCCAACTGCGTAATACTGCCCAGCCACTGCGGCAATGCAGATAAGCGATTCGCGCCAAGATACAGGGTTTTCAAGTTTACAAGTTTCGTCATTGTCTCCGGCAGGGCTTCCAGTCCCCAATGGCGCAGGTTAAGAAATTGCAGCTGAGTGAGACTCCCTATCCAATCAGGCAGCGTTTCTATCTTCATTGATTCAAGATCAAGGTGTTCAATCGAGTCCAGTTTTTTTAGGATTTCTGCTATTGCATTAAATGTGGTGCTTCCACCGCCATTTACGCCCATATCCACGAAGCGGAGGTTTTTTAATTCAGCAAAAGAATCAGGCAGGGAGTCAATATCATTTCCCCGAAGATTTATTTTTCTCAAGGAACTCTGCCTGCCTATCCAGGCAGGCAGAGTTTTTAGCTGGTTATAACTGACATCAAGAGCTGTTATATTTTCCAATTCCGCAACTTCGATGGGAAGCTCTTTCATATACAGATTTGATAAATCAAGAACCTCTGCCCCGGTTCGGCGGCAGCTCTCTATCCGGCTTGCGATTTCTTTTCTGTTCGGGACATGGTCAAAAATGCTCATATTGGTACCTCACAGTGCAAGTTTAACCTGCTTTCTCTATTCCGTATAACGGCTTAATTTTGAATGCTGTCCGGTTTGCCGCGAGCAATATGTTCCATCCCAAATTCTTCTGCCCTGTCTGTTATGGCAATTACCGATGCGGTACTGTCGCAGAGAGAAAAGTCAGAAAGAACGTGCAAGTGGACAAACTCAGTTTTTGCTTTCACAGCTGTAAATATACCACACTCGCTCTATCACAGGACGCCGGATCATTTTTTTTATAATTTTTTTATCTCTAGCGCTCCATGATAGAACTTGCGTGTAGTATTTGAATAAAACCCACAAGGGAGGCGAAACAATGGAATCAAAATTGTATCATTTTTTAAACGCGGATGAAGCTTACACGGAAGCGCAAAAACGAATAAAGGAATGTCTGGAAGCAAGGGCCGCGAAGCCGGATTTTTCCCTCAGGCAAAAGCCGGTTACACCCGGAATGAAGGACTCTCCATTCCGTTCAAAGAATTCCTCTCCGAATTTCACGGAGTTTATGTACAATCTAAAGGAAATTCCGCCTGAAATTGTGGAACTAGATTTCCTGACAGAATTAGACTTATCCGGCACTGGTCTGACTGAAATACCGGAGTTTCTGGTTAATTTATCTTTCCTAAAAAAATTGTCTTTGGGCGCCAAGATTCTTGAGCTTCCGCAGTGGTTGGGGGATTTCGGGAATCTTGAGGTACTTGAGATTGAAAATGAAAACATAGAAACTGTTCCCCGGACGATATCAAACCAGAAAAGGCTCAGGAAACTGCGTATACACGGTGAAAGGATCGCTTCGCTTCCCGAAGAAATCGGAGAAAAGCTATCTCTGACCTCTCTGGACTTAAAGTGCCCGCAGCTGAGCTCGCTTCCTGAGTCTTTTGCCAATTTAGCGACCCTGAGAAACTTTCGATTTGATGACTGTAAACTGGCAAGTGTTCCAGAATTTATATGCGGTTGGCCTGAGCTTACAAAACTGGAAATAAACACGGAGGGCTATTATTTTCGCCCTTATACATCAGTACAAGCTTTACCTGAAAATATTGGGAATCTGAAAAAACTAAAACATCTTAGCATTAAAGCCGCCTGTATCGCAACAATACCGGATTCTCTGGGTAACTGCCCTCTGGAATACCTTGAACTCACAGGTCATTACAAAACCATACCGGAGGCATTCGCCAATTTGTCAAAACTAAAAATACTGAAGCTATCCTCGCCGGAATTGAAAACTTTGCCTGAATCACTGGGCAATCTTTCTTCGTTAAAGGAATTACGCATCGAAAGTGATAAACTATCAGCTTTACCGCAGTCGCTTTCTGAATTGAAAGGACTTGAGGAGATTTATCTTGATACATTTTCACTTGAGGCATTGCCCGGCGCATTTGGTAATCTTTGCAAACTGAAAATTATTGACATATTTTCCGGCAAGATGACAGAGCTGCCTGACAGTATAGGCAATCTGCGAAACCTGAAATCCATACATCTTGATGTCTATAATTTGGCAAGTTTCCCGGATTCGTTCAATGAACTTTCGTATATTAAGAAAGCAGATATTCTGACCGCCCCCAGATCATCGGAGCTGCCATGGAGCAAAAAGAAACGAGGCATTACCGGCCTTGAGGAATTGGCTGAAATTAAAAACGGGCGTTACCGGGAAAAGCTTATTGAGACGTATTCAATAAAACAATTGGAATCTTTTTTATGTCCGGAAGACCTATTTTTCCATATACTCCCGAATTACGATGAAATGATTTTATATCATGATAAAAAGCTTCGTTCTGATATTATAGAGACGAGGCGCAGCAAGCTGAACAGGAAATTCAAATGGACGGATGAAAACAAAAAGCTAATTACCCAGGTGAGCGATGAATTCACTAAAGCCTGGGGAAACGGTTTTTCGAAAGCCAAAACCATAATTGAAACCTTGTATGAGAAGGAAACGGACAAGGACTCATTTGAGGACAAATATGAGTTTGAAATCGTTTTAAATCCTATGGAGCGGAATGAGGACGGAAGCTTTAGCGTCAATATCATTAACTCGCTTGACGGCTTTATTGAGGATTTATTATCCATGAAGGTGCAATATGATCCTGTAACAAAGTGCGAAGACTCTTTTTGGAACGATCTCTATATCAACGGAGAATCAAACTGGAATACTGAAAACCTGAGCGGTATTGCCCTTCATGAACATCGAATCTGCCGGGCAGTGAATACTCTCAGTGGTGTTTGGGCATTGGCGGACATCGCAAGAATCAATTATATTTCCGCGGAAGTGAGGCTTACTTACAGATTGGAAGGCAGTATTACAGAAATACGTGTTTTTGAGCAAAAGGCACAAGGAGGAGCAGTAGAATGACAGAAGGATTGCTCAGGCTTGTCATGCACAAGAAAGAAGCATATGCGGAAGTTCAAGAGCTTATACAGGAATGCAAGGAAAAGAAAAAGAAGAAACTGGATTTGGCCGGATACCCCATAGGCTCAATTCCACGGGAAATTACAGAATTGACGGCTTTAAAAAAACTTGATTTGAGATGTATAAGGCTAAAAAAAATACCTGGTTTCATTGGAAAGCTTTATTCCCTCGAATCACTGTCTGTTGGGGCAATATTCCCCTTCCGTTGTGAAAAGGGTAAAGATATTTTGCTGCCTCAGAAACCGGGTAATTTATTAAATCTGCGGCATTTGTCTCTGGGCTATGGAATTGTCAAAATTCCTGAATGGGTGTGGAACCTTGACAATCTGGAAGTATTGCGTATTTACAATGACAACGCGGAAACCGTTCCAGCGGCAATCTCAAACCTAAAAAAATTGCGCGTACTGGAAATAATGGGCGATGAGATAACTTCACTTCCTCATGAGATCGGGGAACTGAGCTCGTTGATCTCTTTAAATCTGGAATGCCCGCGGCTTAAGACGCTGCCAGACTCTTTCGCCGGGCTAAAATTATTAAGAAGTTTCCGGCTTACCGACTGTAACCTGGAAGTTATTCCTGATTACATATCCGGCTGGAAAGAACTTAAGACGTTTAAGATAGACGATAAAAGTTGTGATGATTTTGGTGATCTTGATATAGAGGAGAAGGAGAAAAAATATGTCTGGAAACAACATTAGCATCAGCATGGATAATAGAGGAGATAGTGTGGCTGAAAACAATATTTGCAAAAAATGCGGGAAGAAGGATGATTACTTTTTAATCATTAATAATTGTCAAAAAGGAGATGTGTGTGAATTATCTGATGTATATAGGTGTGAATTATACAATGGCCCAGAATTTTTGTGTTACAAATGTGGAAATGACCCTAATACTATTTTCTGGCTTACAGCAAATAGTTGTCAAGAAAGCGGAAAAAATACATCACTAGATATATATAATGGATATATAGCCGTGGATGAAGTAGAAATAGATAAATGGATGCTAAAGAAAGGAAATATGGAGAGAATAGATGTTCACGTAAATGGTCTTTATAAAGATGAACATCCAAGATGGATTGAACTTGAAATGCACCATTTAGGTAGAATTATAGAAAGTGTACCTGAGTATAAGATAAAAATTATTAGTAAATTATTAAAACATGAAGAATGTACATCATTCAATGAAAAGCAAGCAGTATTAATTGATTTTTTTATTTTAAGATTTCTTGAAAGCAATTGTTCTGAATTAACAGATGAAAAAGAAATTTCTGAATTCATTATTAAAAAGAAAGGGTTATTTAACCCGAAAACAAAAAAGAGAATTAAGAAACTACTTAAGAAATATGGATTAAAATAAATAATGCGAAAGAAAAAAAACGGCATATAACCATGACGGCGCGGAGTTCCTGTCACCACATGACAGACCAATACGGTACATTTGAGCTAAAACCGGATAATGTCTTTGCCGGTGAGGGCCTTAGACAGACGGAACAAAAAAAGCAAGAGAGGCGCAATGATGGAATCTCTTGACGATTACATTAAAAAGATTGACAACATTAGTGAGAAAGAATTAAAAGATGGCTTCATCGCCAATACCGATTCAAAAATAAATGATTTTGAATCTCTTTTGAAATATCTAAAAGAAACTAAAGTAGTTATAACATACATGTGCCATGTTGATTATGACAGAGCAAGAATTTTATTATCAAAGCTGTTAAACGCCTGCGAAATTAAAAACGTTGACATTGAAGAAAAAGTAGATTTCATCAGGCTAAATGGAACAGAAACGCTTGTAAGGCTTAACGATTGGCAATTATCTACATTACCATTAATAGAGGATTCCCCGCAAGAACATCCTTTAACTTGCTGCCAGGCTGATTATAAATATGCCAACAAATGGGGGAATGAAACAAGCTCGATTATCATGAAAATAGTACATGATGAAAACAAATCTGTAGTTTGGATAAAAAACAATGATACAGAGCCATTATACTTTTACAGATATTGCAATGAGATTAACCGTATCAGCATTAAGCGCAAATACTTAACAATATATAAAAGTGTCGGTTTAGCAAGTGAAAAGATAATCGTTAATACCGAATACAAAAATATTGATATTATAGTCGACAAATTTGATAAAGGGAATTATAAAACAGAAGAGATAACAATTGATTTGTCCAATAGTTTTCCGGTTGGATTTTTTTATAGAGGCCCAAAATGGACAGCAGATTGGGCATCGCCCAAGGAAATAGTAATTTTCAGGAAGCTAACCATTGCAGATAACGCATTGAGGATAGAAATTGAAAACATTTCTTACCCGTATACCGGTTATGCTTTATTGGATTTGGAAAACTTCAAAGTAATTGAGGCCGGGGAATTGCCGGAACAGTAAGCATCATCACATCCCAGCTTTTTTCAACGACACCATTATGCCATTCACTGTCGGCGTAACAGCAAACTTTTGATTCTCTTTATTTAAATGCAACAATGGCACTAACCATCCATATAGTGAGCCTATTGCCGCTCCGGCAAATACGTCTGTCAGAAAATGGCTTCCGGCCAAAACACGCATTGACCC
>Ga0209755_10002292_pt1 | contig 26638 bp, 26 predicted proteins | sample TergutCo191P1_FD_187301 | JGI IMG/M metagenome (GOLD analysis project Ga0209755, IMG submission 187301) | Cornitermes sp. P1 segment gut microbial communities from Petit-Saut dam, French Guiana - Co191P1 (SPAdes) (version 2) | ecosystem: Host-associated > Arthropoda: Insects > Digestive system...
TTACCGTAATAAGCGCATTTTCCTTTTTGGTGTTTAATCTGTTATGCGCTCCATGCTTTGCGGCAATTGGAGCAATCAGGCGTGAGATGAACAACATCAAATGGTTCTGGGGCGCAATCGGCTATCAGTGCGGCTTTGCCTATATCGTATCGCTTTGCATTTATCAGTTTGGCATGATGTTTACAGGACATTTTGGAGCAGGAACAATCTTTGCGTTTCTTTTAACTGCAGGGTTTATTTTCCTTTTGATTCGTCCTGACAGATTAAAACAGTGGATATAAATATGGAACACGCAGGAACAATCATTACAGGTTTGGTTTTACTCTCAATCGTTGCGGCAATCATTTTTTCGATACACCGCAAAAGGAGAAAAAACAAATGTAATGGTTGTTCCTGTTCCTGCGGAAAGTAATATACATAATTAACAGGTCAAAAATACCCCGATTTAACAACTTCTTAACAACTTATTAATATTGTATAATAGTTAAAATACAACATAAGACTAATTTTAAATGAAATTCATTTCATAGTCTTGGAGGAAGCCGTTGGTCACAATCATGGTTGTTGAAGACGATCTCAAACTCAACAAAATAGTCTGTTCCAGCCTTGATGCGCACGGCTACCGTTCTGTAGGCTGTATCAATGCCAGCGAAGCCTTTGACAGAATGATTGATATAAAAATTGATCTTATCATATCAGATATAATGATGCCCGAAATTGATGGTTTCAAACTGGCTTCTCTTGTAAGAGAACAAAATAAAGACATTCCAATACTATTTATGTCCGCAAGAGATGATATTTCCGCAAAGCAAAAAGGGTTTAATATCGGTATTGATGATTTCATTGTAAAGCCATTTGATATGGAAGAATTAATTCTTCGTATTGGCGCTTTACTTCGCCGTTCAAATATAAAAAATGAAAAGAAACTAATCGTGGGCAGCCTTACCATGAACGCCGATGAAATGACAGCATATCTCAATGATAAAGAAATACCTTTAACCATAAAAGAATTTCAAGTTCTTTATAAATTACTTTCAAACCCAAAAATCGCTTTTACCCGTAATCAACTCATGGACGATATATGGGGATTGGAGACAGGAACAACACCGCGATCCGTAGATGTGTATATCACTTCATTGCGTGATAAATTCTCAGAATGTAAAGATTTTGAAATTGTAACCGTTTACCGTCTGGGATATAAGGTTGTATTAAAATGAAAAAAGACAATCGTATAAACGCAAGACATATTCCTTTTAAGTTATATGCGCTTTTATTTATTTTATTATCAGCATTTAACGGCTTTCATATGTGGATTTATCTGACATTAGAAAAGCAGGGAGTATTGGCTACTCATATTGGCATAAATTTACTAATGTTTTTTGTTATGTTTACAGCCGCAATATTAACAACAATTTTCGGTTTTTTCCGAGAACAGACACTATCACGTCCTTTAAAAAAACTTGGAGACGTATACGGACTAAGAATAATAGAACGAATAGAAACAGAATCGGGAGAAAGCGAATTATTAAAATACGCGAAAATATTCGCCTTAACCCATCATGAAAAATGGGACGGCTCTGGCTATCCAAATAATTTAAGCGGTGAAAAAATTCCGTTACAAGGCAGAATAATGGCTGTTGCCGATGTTTACGATGCCCTCATATCTGACAGACCATATAAAAAAGCAATGACCCATGAAGAAGCAATAAAAATTATTTCAGAAGGAAAAGGCACACACTTCGATCCTGTTTTAATTGACTTATTTCTGGGAATTGAACCAATAAGGTTTTTTATATGAAGAAAAAAAATAAGGACCGCCGGGTAAATAAAAACTTTACATCAATAAAAGAATATACGATTTTTTTATTTGTTTTAGCGGCTTTTAACGGTTTCCATATGTGGATTTACCAAATTCTATATCGAAGCGGCGTAATTACAGAAAATCCACGTTTTGCAATCAATATACTAATGTTATTTGTTTTGGTTACAGCCGCAATCATAGTTGCAATTATCGGCTTAATCAGAGAGCGTTTATTTTTTAGTCCTATCAGGAAACTCAGTGAAGCGGTTCGAAAAATCGCAATGGGTGATTTCTCAGTCAGAATCACGCCCAGATACAAAGACGGCAAAAAAGACCTCTTTGATGTAATGTTCGATGATTTCAACACAATGGCACAGGAACTTGCAAGCATTGAAACATTAAAAAATGATTTTATCGCCAATGTCTCCCATGAACTAAAAACACCGCTGTCAGTAATTCAATTTTATTCAACTGCCTTGCAAGATGACGCAATACCTCCAGATAAAAGAATGGAATATAGTCAGACAATTATCGAAGCGACGCAAAAATTATCTGTTTTAATAACTAATATACTAAAATTAAATAAACTGGAAAATCAAGAAATAATTAATGAGGCAAAACCATATAATCTAACAGAGCAATTACGCCAATGCGTCTTATCGTTTGCTGAAATAATGGAAATAAAAAACATCAGCTTTGAAGAAGAACTGGACGAAATAAGCGTTTGTTATGATAAAGATATGCTAGAAATTGTATGGAATAATCTGCTTTCAAATGCTGTTAAATTTACAAATACAGGCGGAAGCATTTATATGCTTTTGAAATTACAATCAGATATAAACCAAAAATCAGTAAAAATATCAATATCTGATACCGGCTGCGGAATGGACGAAGAAACTAAAAAACGAATATTTGACAAGTTTTATCAGGGTGATACGTCTCATTCTAAAGATGGAAACGGTCTTGGGCTTGCTTTAGTAAAGAAAACAATAGATATGTTAGGCGGAACTATCACAGTTGAAAGCAAGCCTGAACAAGGCTCTATGTTTACAGTTTATCTAAAAATATAAATACGATTTAATAATTTCTTAATAACTTTTAAATATCTCATAATATCTGTAAGCCAAATTAAAAGTATCTCGTATGAGATAAAATTTAATTTAGAATTGGAGGATTGCATGAAGAAATTAATAAGTTTCTTAACCATCATCGGATTGTGTGCGGCAACAACATTTGCCCAGGGAAGCTCGCCTTCCCAGGAAACAGGAGATTCCCGTTTCAGAGTAAGTCTCGGCGGCGGCGGTTTCGTTGCCGGGAATTTTTCATCATGGGTAGTTGATGAAGCATTACCCGGAGATTTAAACAGATATAATGAAACCCAACTCAGTGTAGGACCTTATATTTTCGCCGATTTTAAATACATAGAATTGAGTATTGGACTTTTACTCGGTCAATTAAATGCAGATAAAACAATGTCCGATAATCCAAATTTTCCGGCGCAAACACTTGGACTACGAGGAAGCGCATATTTAAAATTGCCGTTTATACTTTCACCAATGTTCAGCATATTCCCACTATTTGGTGCAGAATATGATCTATATCTTCATTCTCATAAAACAGACGGACGGGACGCTAAATTCCCAATCAGCGCAACAAATCAAGAAGCAAGCGCAACAGATGCATTAAATACAATATGGTTTAAAACAGGAATTGGATTAGATACCTTTTTTAATGATCATTTATTTCTTCGTACCCAAATATTTTACGGTATAAGACTGCCTAATAATATGGAAAGATATTTAAATGACACCCGTCCTGATGTTGAATGGATGTTGGAACATGGAGGCGATTTTAAAATTGCAATCGGTTATCGTTTTTAACTGACTCTATATTGCATGGTTAATAGGCTCTCCTTCTAATTAACCATGCATATTAAAAAAATATATACTTATAACATTTGGAGACATGATAATGCAAAAAAAGATTACATTTTGTTTGATAATTTTATTATTTATAGGATTAATAAATTTATCAGCAGAAGAATCAGAAACTTTACAAACTGAAGAACCATCACCGGAAAACGGAAATAGAGCAAGTTGGAACAACTTTGTTTCCGGTGTAGTTAATGTATATAAAGCTATTGAGGATGGAGTTGTTACAGGATATAAAGCGGTAGAAGATGGTGTTGTAAACGCTTACAGAGCCATTGAAAATTGGTTTACAACAACATTTAACATATCTGCTCCAGAACAAGCGTCTCAAACTGAAAATTCATCAAACGAAATTGAAATAGAAGAAAATTAGTTATAAGTTAATTTATAAAAAAGTCTTTCAATATTTTTACGATTTAATAATTTCTTAACAACTTATTAATAATAGATAATATTTAGTACCTAAATTAAATGTATTACTCCGTTGGAGTATACAAGGCTAAAAATAATATGAAGGGGAATTTTTATGAAAAGAAAAACTATTTTTATAGCAGGCTTAATAGTCCTGCTATTGGCAGGAATGGCTATGACAAGCTGCAGTACCACCGCTTGTCATTCCAGAGGCGGAGCTGTCTGTCATATGTCAGAATGTAATTCAGATACTTGCGGTTATTGCGTTGCTGTAAGATCTAATTCAATCGTAGAAGGAAGATGCAACTGTAGATAATTTTAATTAAAACCATTTGTCAGAAATGGCAAATGGTTTTAAAAGAGAAGCTTCATGAATAAACAAACAATTTTTCAAAAAATAAGAAATGAGAAACAGATTTTGTTGTCAGATTTGGCGGTGAGGAATTTGTCTGTCTTCTCCCCTTTATCAATAAAGATGAAGCAATTGACTACGCTAAAACATTATACTCAGCAAAAGCCTCCGGCAGAAACAGAGCAGTAATGTATTAAAATAATATATTTACGATTTAATAACTTCTTAACATATTATTAACAATTTATAATAATTTCTGCCTAAACTATCTATATTCTCGTATGAGAAAAAATTTCATTTTTGGAGGAGATATGAAAATCAAAAATAAATTATTTTATCTCATGGTAATTATTTTCTGCTTTTTTTTTACTCAAACAATTTCAGCAAGTCATGCAAATAATTATCCCAATTCATTTACTATATTTCGAGATACTGTCTATATGCAAAACAGAAACCTGTTAGAAACTATGCGCTTATATACAGCAGCAAAACAGGAAATAGAAATCTCTCTTTCTGGTGTAGATAAATTAATTTTACTTTCACGATGTGAATATCTAATGGGTATTACTTTCAGAGTAGAAAACAGGAATAATGAAGCGGCGGCATATTTTGAGCAGGGAATAGTATGGGCAGAAGAATCCATTAGTATCAACGCAACATCAGAAGGTTATCGTTTATTAGGAACAAATATCTCCTTTTTATGCGAAGTAAGAACATCTTACGGACTAAGAAATTTTAGAAAAATTGAAGAAAACGCTCAGAGAGCTCTTGAATTAAATCCAAACAATTTAATGGCGAAATATTTGATAGCCGCGTTTTATATTTCCGCTCCCTGGCCTGTTGCAGATGTCAGGAGAGGTATGAGAATACTTGAAGAAATAATGCGGCAAAATTATTTAAATCTTGATTGGGAAGACCAATTTAATATATTACTAATGCTTCAAGCAGCTTGTATAAAATTGAATAGAAATCAAGATGCACAAATATGGCGTGCAGGCGGTGAAGCAATATATCCTACAAATAATTTTATCAGGTTCTTGGTAGAATGAGACGAAAAATAATAGTCATATTATCAATTTTTTTAATCTCTTTACCTTGTCAAGCACAAACTAATAATAGAGAGTTTTTTTCATTAACAGCAGAATCAACAGATTGAAAATTTTGAATGTTATCACGGATATAAACAGAGTAATAGCTTCTTTTCCCGTTATATCTTTTACGGTTTTATATTCTTCAAGGCAATAGGCAATAAAATCGGCATTATCGCTCATTTGCTCTCCTGCCGCCATGGACGGCGGTTGTAATAAAAGTTTGAAGTTTTGCCGGCGAAAACTTCTTAACATAAAACCAGCATGGAAGTTGATTTTATGTTATGCCTCTTCAGGAAAAGTAATAGTTCCTGTTTTAATTTCTTCGTTTAAAAGATTTACCAATGTTAATTGGCTTAAATGCCATAACTTAGTTTCTTCCATTTCAAGTTTACTGTACAGGAATGAAGAATACAACAACTCAAAGGCTTCCTGCTCAGATATGACGTATTTTTAGCTTTCCATTTTTCCAGAGTTATTGGAACCCAAAGACCGTATGTTCCTGTAATTCTTATTATTTTTTTGCATTATAACCTTCAAGAGGAACAACATGCCCTGAGGCGGTATATTGATATAGTTCAGTATATTGATCCTGTCCAATGAGACGAAAACGAATATTATTAACATCTACATTCTCACCGTACTGCATCACAGCCGTCTCTAATAAAACCTCGTGCGCGGCTTCGGTTAATCTTCTCCGTATCGACGCATTAACGGCATCGATAGCCGCCGCTTCCAATATACCCGCTCCGACTGTAATTGTATCTATTCTTCTGGAACCGGCATTACCGCTAATGATATTTCTCAATGCCCGTTCCATCGATTGATTCGAACTTGAAGACTGCATTCTTAACAGTTCATATGATTCAAACCCGGCTTCTACTTCGCCCAAAGAAGAATTTACAGGAGAGGATGAAACACAGGATAAAAACGAGACAGTTATGATTATGAATGTAAACGCCAATTTCTTCATTTTTATCCTGTATACGGTATTAATGCCGCTGCTAATATTCGTTAAATGAGTATTACATACGGTATACAATATGGTTATATCACTATCTATCGTTTTTGTAAATACTCAGAATACCAAGACCAAGAGAGCCGCCGGTACTTTAATAATTACCATACAAAAATAAAAAATCAATTAAGGCTGTTCCAAAACTTCAGCTTTTGGAACAGCTTCCTTAGAATCATATGAAAAAGCGGGCTTTAGTCTGCTTTTTCAAGAGGTTGTTCCGAAACTAACCGAGTTTTGGAACAACCTAAATCAAAAAGAAATCTTCCGCTTAATTAATTTTACGATAAACCTCTATAGGAGAAAAGAAGCCTTTTTTAATAAATATATAAAATGTTTCGCCTGGTAATGCGTTATTTGTTAATATAAACCATTCATTTGAATTCGTATCGCGGACAATTTCCCCGGAATTAATACTTCGAGTGCAATAACGCCCTATTGCTGCTGCTTCCCTGTCCCTTATGTTATAACTTCGTCTTTCCAGTGTATCAAGTGGAGGAGCTGGCGCAGCTTCCATACGCCAGCCAAATTCTAGAGCGAGAAAAGCGTTAAGTCCTTCAATAACCGCGCTCTTGGAGATTTCCATCCCGCCCCATTGCAGCGATCCTTCATTGGAAAGATTATAAATCATTGGTCTGTTATTAACGTCATTATAAAGATAATAATTTCTACCTGCTATGAATTCTTCATTTGTAGTATTGGTGCCGATAAGCTGGCTGTTTTCTAAAAGACCGACGGTATGTTGCCCAGGAGATAAAATACTAATATCTCTTTCCTGGACAAATGACTGATATAAACTAATACCACGATTTGCATTTGGACCGGTGCTAAATTCCGAAAAAATCATATCATATCTGGTCACACCTTGTCTCATATTGAAGCTTCCTAAATTAACTATGAAACAAAGTCCATCAATATTATTAGAAGCAACACGATAAACAGAATTCAAAGTAAAGAATTCCCCTTTAGCAACATTTTCATTATTAAAAATCGGTTGCGGCGGCAATGTGTACACTGCTCCATCCCACCTTGTCGCGCATCCAATAGTAATAAATCCGAATAACAGTGTTAAAACAACTACTCCCATCAACTTACCAATAGTCTTCATAAAATCTTCCTTTTACCCAGCCTAGTAACTGGATTGATATATAGCCAATAAAGGCTCCCCGTACAGACGGGGATAAAGCTGTTATATAACCATTTTAGGATTACATAGCATTTTGCTCTATAATTATATTATTATAGCTTTACGCTATTTGTGTCAAGAGCCTTAAGCCACATATAATGTCTTTATTAAGCATTAAGATTAATAATATGACAGAGCTTAGGAAGATACTTAGCGCCAATATGAAGGCATATAGATCAGAACTTGGCTTTTCTCAGGCCAGGCTGGCTGAGCTGGTCGGTACCGCTGCCAATTATATCGCTCAAATTGAGAATAGAAAACGCTTCCCGACTGATACTATGCTGGAAAAAATTGCTAACGCGCTTCAGAAAAGAGCGTTTGAATTGTTCCTCATCGATCGTTATGAGGAAAAAGAGGAACTGGATTGGCAAATAGAAGTTTTAACCGACCTTGAACAGTTTATTCACGAACGAATCACAAAGATCAAGAAAGAAAAAGGCGTAAAACAACCGCTTGTCCATTACAATTAATCATCTCCGCTTCATTATCTGAGTTTATACCAGCAGCCAAATTCTGCGGCAGCCAGTAAAAATAATTAACGAAGCGGCTTTTTATTAATACACTTGTTTATACAGATTGTCCGGCAACAAGCGCTGTTTCGATCAGCCGAAACAGCGCATGATGCGGTTCCGGTTACCTTCTGGTTAAAATGAACTCAACCCTTCGGTTTTTCCAGTTATTTTCGTGATCGTCATGAGGATATAAAGGTCTGGCTGTACCGACGCCGGTAACGGTTTTACGGTCGGTTGAAACGCCGCGCTGAGCTAATTCATCAAGTACTCTCTGAGCTCTTTGTTCGCTTATCCGCTGGAGCGCGGGTTCTTCGCTGTCGCGCTGAGGTCCAAGCGGACTTGTTGGATTCGCGTTTCCTTCGATTGTGACATTGTAATGATTAAATCTGTGCAGTATTTCCGCGACGTGATCAAGAGCAAGATTATTACTTGCAATTACATCAGGGTTTAAACCGACAAAGTCTGCGTTATTGGCGCGGAACACAATGGTTACAACAAGGCGCATATTTCCCGCGCTGTCGAGTATGAAGTCTATGTTCTCGTCTTCCCATTCTTCGATCAGTTCTTCGATGTCATGGACAATCACTGCCTGCGGTTCATCAACGTAGTGCGGCCTGTTATCAACAGGCGGCGGCGGAGTGCCGGTACAGGAAGAGATTAATAAACCTAGTGCCAATACTATTGCAACCGGCAGCCCTAAAAGCGTTCCATTTCTCATAAAATGCCTCCTTTCTCGGATATTATACGGTTGTAATAATTTTACAATCCGTTGTGTATTATTGCTTTTTATACGCGGAAATGTCAAGTAGATATTAAATGATTTATGTATATAATTAAAATAACTACTATGATGACAGATGTCCTTCCTTATGTTACCATTTACGAATGAAACAACCGCTCTATCTTATTGACGCTTATGGTTTGATTTACCGATCATATTTCGCTTTTCTAAATCATCCGCTGCGCAACAATGCCGGTAAAAATGTATCGGCGCTTTTCGGGTTCGCGCGTACTGTGGTTTCTCTTCTTAACGACGGCGCACCGGCGGCGGATGACAACGGCAAACTTTTAAACAAGCCGCAAACGCCGCTCCGCCTTGCAGCGATTTTTGATTCGCGTTCCCCGACATTCCGCCATAAAATGTACGCCGAGTACAAGGCGAACAGGCAGAAAGCGCCCGATGACCTGCATGAACAGGTTCCGTTAGTTGAAGAATTTTTAAACGCGCTCGGCGTTAAATGCTTAAAGGTTGAAGGTTTTGAGGCTGATGATATAATCGCGACCCTTGCGGAAAAATGCCGGAGCGAAAAACGCAAGTGTTACATTTTATCATCCGACAAGGATCTCCTGCAGCTTGCCGGCGGCGGCATTTTTGAACTGCGTCCTGTTAAAATAAACAGAAGTGAACCTTCCGCCGGCTCAGGTCCTGTATGGGAGCTTGTTGGTCCTGAAGAAGTAAAAAACGAGTGGGGTGTAGAGCCGTTAAAAGTGCTTGATCTTCTCTCCCTTACAGGCGACGCTTCCGACAATGTTCCCGGCGTTAAGGGGATAGGCGAAAAAACAGCCGTGAAATTAATGTCGCGTTACGGTTCGTTAGATGAAATTTACAGAAATCTCGCGGCGATAGAAGGTTCGGTTGGAAAAAAAATCGCCGAAGGAAGAGAAAGCGCGTATTTTTCGCAGTCGCTTATCCGCCTTAGAAGCGATGTTGAATTGCCCGTAACGGACATTGACGAATTATCTGCGGAAAATCTTGATAAGGCAGCCGGAGCGGGCATATTGATGCGCGAAGGCATCAGGCAGAGCGCGAAGCAGTTGAATCCGGAGACTGCGCCGCAAACCCGCGCCTCTGACTCAAACCAGCACGAACAGAATAACGATACTGAGCGGGATATCACAGATCAAATTGATGACATGAATTTTGGAACAGCCGATCCTTCATTGATTGGGGACGGCGTTTATAAAATAATTCTTGATTTAAAAGAACTGCAAGTTGTTTTGAAACAAGCGCAAAAACAAAAAATACTTGCGCTGGATTTTGAAACTGATTCGCTGGACGCGTGGAACTCCCGCCCCATCGGGATTTCGCTCGCGCTAAAGCCAAAGGAAGCGTTTTATGTGCCTGTCGCGCCTCACGGCGTTACTAATACGGAAAACGCTGACAAATCAAAGATCGTTGAAAGCGAACCATCTCCTTTTATCAGCCCGGAAAAAGTGCGCGCCCTGCTCGCGCCGCTTTTAGAAGACAACGAAATGACGATTGTTGCGCATAACTTAAAATTTGATTATAAGGTGAGCAGGGGCTGGGGCATCAGCCGCTGGCAGTGCAGAATATGGGACACGATGATCGCGGCGTGGATTTATAATCCCGAGCGTAATAATTATTCGCTGGATTCTCTCGCGTCGCACACGTTTAACTGCGTTCCGATTAAATACAATGATATAGTCCCAAAAGGCTGTACGTTCGATGTTGTTCCGCTGGAAACCGCCGCGCGTTATTCCGGCGAGGACGCTGATTTATGCATCAGGTTAAAAGCGCACCTTGAACCGTTACTCGAAAAAACTTCTTCCGTCGATCTTTTTAAAAATCTTGAGATGCCGTTACTGCCGATCCTTGCCGAGATGGAAGGCGAAGGAATTAAAATTGAACCTAAAGCATTAATCGAATACGGCGCGGAGCTTGCGAAAGATCTGGATGAAATTCAAGCGGAGACATGGAAAATTGTTGGACATGAGTTTAATCTTTCTTCCCCAAAGCAGCTTCAGGAAGTGCTCTTCACCGAACGAAAGCTGAATCCCGGAAAAAAAACAAAGACCGGCTACTCAACAGACGCGGCGGCGCTGGAAGAACTCGCGCGGGAAGATCCTGTTCCCGCATTAATTTTGCGCCACAGAAGCCTCGCAAAATTAAAATCAACCTATGTCGATACGTTAGCTGACATGGCAGACAGCGAAGGGCGCCTGCATACGAACTTTGTACAGACGGGAACCGCCACAGGACGGCTTTCCAGCCGTGAACCCAACCTGCAAAATATTCCGATACGCGCGGAGGAAGGACGGCGTATACGCGAGGCGTTCACCGCGAAAAAAGGATGCCTTCTCATCTCCGCGGATTACAGCCAGATAGAACTTGTTATCCTCGCTCATCTTTCGCGCGACGAAAATTTAATTTCAGCATTTAAGGATAACCGCGATGTTCACACGCGCACAGCGTCTTTAATTTTCGGCATTGATGAAAGCGGCGTTAAAAGCGAACAGCGGCGCATGGCAAAGACAATCAACTTCGGAGTAATTTACGGAATGAGCGCGTTCCGTCTTGCCAACGAACTTAATATCTCAAGAACGGAAGCGCAGAATTTCATTACCGCCTACTTTAACACATATTCGGGAGTCAGAAAATTTATCGAAGAAACGATTAAGAAAACCGAAAGCCAGGGTTATGTCACCACAATCTCAGGCAGGCGGCGTTACATTCCAACGATCAATTCGCGTAACAAAACAGAAAAATCCGCCGCTGAGCGGATAGCGGTTAACACGCCGATTCAAGGATCAGCGGCGGACATCGTTAAAACCGCCATGCTCAATCTTGATAAAAAACTAACAGACGAAAAAAGCGGCGCGCGTCTTCTTTTACAGGTTCATGACGAACTGATACTTGAATGTCCGAAAAACGAAGCGCAGGCCGCCGCGAAACTTGTTAAAGCGGAGATGGAAGAAGCGGTTTCACTGAGTATTCCGCTTCGCGTGAGTGTGGAGACAGGTCTGCGCTGGGGCGATTTTCATTAATTGATTAGACGCGGCCGGTGTAAAGCGGCGTTTAACGTTAACAGATTATATTTTAACTCGTCCGCGGAAGCTGCGCGATAACGTTAATTTATCGATATACTCAATATTTCCGCCGACAGGCATTCCTGACGCAAGCCGCGTTATTTCCACAGGATAACCTTTAAGCGTTTTTTGTATATAAAGCGCGGTTGTATCGCCTTCGACGGTGGGATTCAAAGCGAGGATCAATTCACGCGCATTATTTTTTCCGATGCGTTCGATCAATTTGTCAATTGTAAGATTCGCCGGGCTTACTCCTTCAAGCGGCGCGATTAATCCGCCTAAGACATGGTACACGCCGTTAAACTCGCGGCCTTCTTCGATGATCCGCAAATCCTGCGCGCACTCAATGACACATATTAGCGAATGATCCCGCGCCGGATCGGCGCAGATTGGGCATGGATCTGTCTCGGTGAATGCGCCGCAAACGCCGCATCGTTTAACAGCCTGATGCAGATTGGAAAGTTCTTTGGCGAGCGCGGCGGCGAGCGCGGGGTTGTCAAGAATGTGATAAGTGATTCTGCCCGCGCTTTTTTTCCCGATGCCGGGAAGTTTGGAAAATAACGCGATCAACCTGTCAAGGGCATTCACATAAGCCTCTTCGCGTTTTATTGAAGCCCCGGAAAACCGGGAATGTTCATGCCTGTCATCGCCGCGGCTTCGCTTCCGATCAATTCTTTTACCTTTGTCATGCCGTCGGTGAAAGCCGCCATGATCAGGTCTTGCAGCATTTCCGCGTCTTCCATCGCGACCGGCGAAATTCTCACGGCAAGAAGTTCAAGTTTCCCGTTGATGTCAATTTCCACAAGGCCGCCGCCTGCGGCTCCGGTTGAACTTATAGCGCCAAGTTTTTCCTGAAAGCCGTTCATCTGTTCTTGTATTTTCTGCGCGTTTTTTAAAATATCGAATGGATTAATATTCATGTTTACTCCGTTGATTGAGATACGATGGTTCCATGTATTTTTGATACAAACTTTTCTACTTGTTCGGGTATCTCTTCTTTTTTACCATGTACCGCGCCGTTCCAAAGCGGGACATCTTCCTCTTCCTGATCTTTTACAGATCCTCTGGCGGATATCACGCGCTGAAAGTCGGCGGCCAGCGTGCTGCCGTCGCTAAAAGACATTTTCGCGGCAGGAACTGCTCCGCCCTGCGGAGTTGACGCGTTAGGTGAAAACGGAGCTCTTTGATTCGCGCCCGCAGATGCGCCCGCATTTGCGCCTGCAACTGCACTCATGGCTGCACCCGAAGAAGCGTTCGCGGCGCCCGCTTTAAAGCCGCCTATAACGCCGCGGGCATCATCAATCGCGGCTTTGAGTTCCGCGGGCGACACCCATTTTGTCAGCCAGATCAATTTTGAAACGGCTGTCTCAAGCTCGAAACGCTCGGACACCGAATAGCGGATTCCGCGGTAACAGTTAAGCATTATGTCAACCGCTTGTTCAAGACGGATAAAATCGTAAGTGTTAAGAGCCTTCGCGGAAAATATTTCCGGGCGGTAACCAAGAATGGATTCCCTTGTTATACCGTTTTTTATAAGAAGGAGGCTGCGGTAATATCCTGCCAGATCGATAATAAATTGTTCAATCGCGACGCCGCTGTCAAGAATTTCGTCAACTAACGCGAAAGAAGCGGCGGCGTCATTTTCCGCGCAGGCTTCAGCTAACGCGTTTAATTTATCAAGCCCGATGATGCCGAGTTTTTCCCGGATCACTTTGCTTTCAATTTTACCGCCGGAAAAAGAGACAACTTGATCAAAAAGCGTAAAAGCGTCGCGCATGGAGCCTGTGGATTCACGCGCGATCCAAAACAACGCGTCATCCTCAGCTTGAATTTTATTATCTGCGCAGATTTTTTTTAGTATTCCTTGAATCACCTCGACAGTTATCAATCTGAAGTTGAACTGCTGGCAGCGGCTTTTAATTGTAGCGGGAACCTTATGAAGTTCTGTCGTGGCGAAAATAAAAACAATGTACGGCGGAGGCTCTTCAATCGTTTTTAAAAGAGCGTTAAACGCGCTAGAGGAAAGCATGTGAACTTCGTCGATTATATAAACTTTGTAACGTCCGGCTTGCGGCGCGAAAAGAACCTCGTCCTTGATCTGGCGCACATCATTAACGGAATTGTTGGACGCGCCGTCAATTTCAAGCACATCCATACTGGAACCCGCGCTGACAGCGCGGCAGTTATCGCAGACGCCGCAGGCTTCAAGGCCGCTTTCCGGTTTATTTGTTGTGCAGTTGAGGGAACGCGCAAGAATACGCGCCGCGCTGGTTTTGCCGCATCCCCTCGGCCCGGAAAAAAGATAGGCGTTGGCGATATGGCCGTTTTTAAGCGAGTTTTTTATGGTTGAGACAACAAATTCCTGACCGGCAAGTTCGTCAAACGTTTTTGGCCTGTATCTGGAAGCGGTTACCTCGAATCTGCTGGATTCGCCGAATCTGTCTGCCATTCGATTATGGTATTATTATATAGGAAGAGGGTCAAGCGTATAAATCTATCCCGCGCCAGGAGTGCCGCGGCGCAGCAGGCTTCCGCTTACCGTTGCTTCCTTCCGGACCTGGCGGGGTTGGGCGGCGACGGCTCGCACGGTTCCTGACACGGGACGATTCATGTTATTACGTTAAAAGAGCGCAAGTCAAGCCGAAAGAGTTAAAACAATATCAAATAATCGTTAAATAAGCTTTTCCCGGTAAAATTAAATATTGGTTTTTCCTGAATTTTGTGGTATAATGGAATTTGTAGATAAAATCTAAACCCGCCCAGGAGGAGTATATGGGAAAAATAAGAAAAATTGTAATTACCGGCATGGTTATTCTATTATTAGCCGTAAGCCCGGCGTTTTCACAATCGCTGGATTATTCACTTGATGATCTGAAAAACGCGGTAGAGAATTTCGCTGACTCAATGGCAGAAGCGCTGCCGTTCAATGCAACGATGGGGTTAAACTGGTCCAACGCCTATATCGGAAAGGTATTTCCGAGTATGCCGCCTCATTTCGGCGTGGGTATATCCGCGGGCGCTACATTTATGAACATAGGATCGATATCCAGTTTATTGGAAATGTTCGATGCTCCGTCACTTGATATGCTCAGCGGCGTAGGGCTTCCGCTTCCGGGTTACACAATAGAAGGCAGAGTCGGAGGGTTATTCTTCCCGTTCGACGTCGGGGTTAAATTCGGCGTAATACCTGCGGGCAGTATTCCCCTTCTTAACGCATTCGATCTTGATCTGGATTACCTGCTTGTAGGCGCGGATGTCCGCTATTCCGTATTGCCGGATATTATTCCGTTAAAAGTTTCAGTCGGACTTGGTTTCAATTATATGAACGGCGGAGTTTCCGCAAGCGTACCGGTTGGAACTTCCTTTTCATTCTATAATCCGCTTATAAACGATGATAGCGTTTTCCAGATCACCAATCCTTTGTTAGAATTACGCTGGGAGACGACAGTTATTGAATTGAAAGCTCAGGCTTCCTTCCCGCTATTAATCGTTACTCCGTATCTCGGTCTGGGTGTAAGTTATTCATTGTCAAACGCAGGATACAGAGTTTCTACATCCATAAAGGTTGACGGTGATACAATTACGCATGATCAAATGGCGGTAATAAACGAACAGTTCAATATGAATATCAGCGGTGAAAATGGTTTTGAGTACATAAAAAATGTAGACGGCAAAATAAACGCGCGCGTGTTCGGCGGGCTTTCGTTCAACATAGTTGTTATAAGAATTGATTTGACGGGAATGTATAATTTCATGGACGGCAGTTACGGAGCGACTTTCGGATTAAGATTCCAGCTCTAACATGTAAAAAGAACCCCGCTTTACGGCGGGGTTTTTTATTTACAGACGAAAAAAAACCTCCCGGGAAAAGGAGGTGAGGAAACCCGGGAGGCTGCTGATATACGCCTTCTGTGAAACATAAGATGTACGATTGCGCAGATGATTGCTGGAACATCAGCCGCCACTGATCCGGCCGCCTGTAGAAGCCGGACTGCGTTCAAACTTTATGTTAATTTCATCCATATCACAATCACAACACCGTATTATCAGTCTACTTCAAACATAATATTATTCAGATCGATGGTCAAGTAGTTTATTGCCCATTTTGGTATTTTGTGACATAATTGAAGTAATGGATAACGTTTCAAAAACATTTCATTCAGGCAGAGCCGTTTTTTCCCTGATGGTTTTTATCTGTATCATTGCCGCGGGAGCGGTTTTAAAATTTACAGCTTCCGTCGTCCTCCCGTTTACAGTAGCTGTGCTGCTGGCGTTTGTTATGTATCCATTAATGAAATCACTTGATAAAATACGCTGTCCCCGCGCAGTGTCGATTTTATTAATAGTAGTAATAATTATCTCAGGTTTGTATCTTTTTGGAGTTATTCTTTTTACATCCGGTAAAGTTGTTATCGATCAATACCCAAAATATGAAAATCGTTTTACGGAAATTTACAATTGGGCGTCTTCATTACTGGGACTTCCGAATGATGTGGAATTGAGCTTCTGGCAGAATCTTTGGGGGCAGCAGTTGATACGCACATGGGTGCGCGATTTTACGTTTACGCTTTCCAATACATCGTTAAGATTCATTTCCAACGCTGTGTTAGTTGTCATTTTCGTTGTTTTCCTGCTGCTGGAAGCCGGGTTTTTTAAACTGAAACTGGAAGCCGCGTTTCATAGTAAGCTGAATCGAATAAATCAGATGGGGCATGATTTAATTTCGCAGGTTACAAGGTACCTTGCGGCGAAATTTCTTATCTCGCTCGCGAACGCGGTAATTTTTATAATCGCGTTTAATCTGGTCGGACTTGAGTTCGCGATTGTTTGGGGCGCAATTCAATTTATAATGAACTTTATCCCGACGCTCGGAAGCATTGTCACAGGCGTTGCAATATCGCTCTTCGCGCTGCTTCAATTCTGGCCTGATCCCGCTCCGGTAATCATTGTGGTTATTATTGTATTCGCCGTTAATATGATACTTGGGAATATGATCGACCCGAAAATAATCGGCGATAATGTGGGCATATCACCGCTTGTTATATTAATTTCGTTAGCGTTGTGGGGTTACATCTGGGGTTTCGCGGGCATGATTCTCGCTGTTCCCATGACGGTTATTGTAAAAATAGCCTGCGAAAATATTCCGATTCTGGAACCCGTTTCTATATTGATAGGATCAAAAAGGGCTGTCCTCGCTAAAATATCGGAAAGCGAGAAACGTGAATCGTAAATATGCCAGTTCCGAATTACCCCGATTTTACCCCGCTGGGTATTGAGTCAAAGGAATCATTACATCCCCGCCTCTCTTTAACTTTTGACGGTGTGTCCGAATTTACATTTTCCGGTCTTTATCTTTTCAGGAACAGATACAATTACCGCATTTCACGTAATGTTATGGCAAACGGGGAAAGCGGCGGCTTTATTATCTCCGGCATACAACCAGCGAACGGAAAAAAGTTTTTTATGACTCCCTGCGCCGCGCCTGATTGGGAAACGCTTAAATCTTTATTCGCGTCGCACGATTACTGGAAAAATATTTCAGAATCGGTATTATCTCCGGTAAAGGAAGAATACGAAAAGCGCGGAATCGTTTTTACGGAAGACAGGGATAATTTTGATTATCTTTACAGCCGCGAAGAACTGTCTCTTCTCGCCGGGAAAAAGTTTCACAAAAAGAAAAACCATGTTAACAATTTTTTAAACACATATTCCAACCACGAGCAAAAAACGTTAAACGCAATATTGATTCCCGATGCGGCGGAAGTGCTTGAACGCTGGCGTGAAGACGCGATTATAAAAAATAACGGCGATGACGGCGACTACAAGGCGGCAAAAGAAGCTCTTGAACTTTTTGACACTCTCGCGCTGAAAGGCTCGATATTTTATGTTGACGGTAAACCGGCCGCCTTTTGCCTTGGAGAGAGCATCGCGAGGGGAAAAATGTTTGTTACTCATTTTGAAAAAGCGGTTGACGAATACAGGGGCATATATCAATTTGTAAATCAGGCGTTCGCCGCTTCCCTGCCCCGTTTTTTCACTTTGATAAACCGCGAACAGGACCTTGGAAACGAGGGCATGCGTCAAGCTAAAATGACTTATCGTCCCTGCGGTTTTGTGCAAAAATATACAGGGTTACTTAACAGTTAAGGAAAAATTATGTATTTAACAGGCTTTCACGCCATCGAAGAAAAAATTAAATCAGGACAGTCGTGCGGGCCTCTGCTTGTCGCTAAAGCCGGGCCGCGCGCGAAAGAAATTGTATCGTTAGCTGTCAATAATAAAATACGCCTTGAAAGAACAGGGACATTTGATCTTGACAACATCGCGCCCGATAACCGAGGCATCGCTCTGAGCGTTGAGGATATCGATAGCGGCGCGGAAATCAGCCTTGAAAATTTTATCGCCGGTTTGAACGACAGAAAAAACGCGCTTGTTTTAATCCTTGATGAGATAACAGACCCGCACAACTACGGCGCGATTTTGCGCTGCTGCGATCAATTTGCGGTTGATCTTGTACTCGCGCGCAGCCGCCGCAACGCGAAACACGCGGCGGTAATTTCGCAGACATCGGCGGGCGCGGTTTCATGGGTAGCGCAGGCGGAAACGCCGAATCTCGCGCGGGCGATGGAAGACCTGAAAGAAGCCGGTTTTTGGATCTACGGCGCCGACATGGAGGGCGATCCTGTTTACGAAAAAGATCTAACCGGCAGAACCGCGCTTGTACTCGGCGGCGAAGGCACAGGCATTTCGCGGCTATTACGCGAAAAATGCGACGGTTTTGTGGGAATCCCCTCGTCAGGCCGCATTGACTCGCTGAATGTCTCGGTAGCGGCGGGCGTGTTGTTATACGAAATTAGAAGGCAGCGTAATAAATAATTCCCGAGTTCAAAATAAAATAAATTATGTCGCGTAACAATATACGCAGTGCGCCTCGCACATATTATACGCGCCGATGTCTGTGCTTTTACAACAAAGACAGTTAGAACGTTGATTTTTATCTTTACCGCCTAATTTTATGCCAAATAATCTTTCGAGTAACGCGGCATCAATACACGCGCCCGGTTTTATCCCGATTAAAGTGAAATCTTCTTTTCCAGCGCAGCTTTGAATTTCAATATTATTCGCGTGTGCGATCTTCGCGATATCAGCGAGCAGGTCATGAATATTACCGCCTATATCCAGCATTTTAAAGTCGGAAGATTTCTCCATTGCATCAAAACGTTTTTTCGGCGCGTTGTATTCATCATAAAGACTGATAATAACGCGCTTTACAAAACCCGCGAGATTCCGGGCTAAATAATCAAAATTCCGCCTGTGAAAATCTTCGTCTGTAACGGTGGTAAGGATAACAGGATCATACCGCCATATCACTCTTTCCGCTCCGATTTTTTCTGATAAATCTTTCATTACGTTTAAAACATCGGAAGTTCGTGTCATGTCCGGCTCAAGAATCAACGGATACCCTGTTACTGTAACCATCACATAGAAAGAAAAACCTCTTTCGGTTAACTCATCAACATTAACCAGCAAATGCCGCGGATCCCTTGTCCAGAACACAAACGCGTCGACCCCATCATCCGCGTTCATACCTTCCCGCGCCGGAACAAGCGGAATACGTTTTACCTGATTCCGGTTAAAAGGATTTACCGATTCGGCGGCTCCCGCTCTGATTTTTTCCATGAACCAGTCAAACTGATACCGCGGAATATCGCACCGCCGAGAAACGCTGACAATCATGCCCCATTGTAACCGCTTGACATAACCGCGTCTATTGTATACAAACAAATGTAGAGGAAGCAAAAAGATGATCCCGGATTCAACCGCGCGGATTAAACTCTGTTTCCTTTTTGGGGCTGTAGCTCAGTTGGCTAGAGCGCTTGAATGGCATTCAAGAGGTCAGGGGTTCAATTCCCCTTAGCTCCAAAGCCATAAGTCTTTATGGCACAAAAAGTTAGCCTACTTGAAAACAGACGGCATATCATAGGAAAGTCTGAAAGTTACATTAAAAAGTACATTCAGACGCTGGAGTATGAAATGCGTGGTCTGTTCTGTATTTTCAAAAAATAATCAACAAGAGGTCTCGCTTGGTCATTCATCGTAGAAAATATTCAAACCGCGCTTGCCTTTAACGATCTGGAGAACACTATCGTACTTTTTGGATTAGGTTATAGTGTTGAAGTCTTGGGAAAGCTCCCGTGGCTAAAGAAGGCGCGGTGCTTCTATTGGGGAGACATCGACACGCATGGTTTTGCAATTTTAGACCGCGCAAGATCGTATCTGCCAAAACTGGAATCAATCCTTATGGACGAAGCGGCGCTATTAGATCACAGGCAGTTGTGGGTCACGGAGAAAGCTCAAGCCGCGCCAGAGGAACTTTTTAACCTTACTGCCGATGAACAAAAACTTTACCAAGCGTTAAAGCGCAACGCTTTTGGGCAGAGCGTCCGTCTTGAACAGGAACGTATTCGCTGGGATTACGCATAGCACGTTATATCAACAATTGAACTCTCACCCCGTTCGCCGCAGCCCAGCGTTTGACAACATTTGTGGTTTTGGGTGAGAGCGGAGCGTTGCATTTTTCTTTCGCTTGAATCAATGTTCGTTTTGCGGGGTTTACTTCCAGTGTGGCGGTTTTTTCGATGTGTTGGCTGACAGGATAAAAACATTCGACTGTGAATATTGCGCTTTCACCTGAGGCGCAGCGGAAGATATAAGAAGCTAGGCAATTTTTCATTTTATTGCCTTCATATAAAATTTCTTTGGAAGTAAGAAGTTCAGTTATTGTCCAAACACATTCCTTTGTCTCATAATTAAATTTCTCTATTCCCATACCTCTCCAGAATGAAGTATTAACTGATTTATTACCTGCGCTGTCTCCTGTTCCCCTGTAGATGCGTGCGGCTTCACGTGTTGTTTGCTGCGCTTCCGCCGCTTTTCTCAGTGATTCATGCCATTCGTTTACAAGAACAATAACACTGTAAATTGTTCTTCCGCTGAAAGAAAATTTTATGCGGTTTTTTTTATTTTTGTTATTATCATTTATTTTTTCTATTACAAAATCGCATAAATCTCCAAGCATACCTCGTTCATAATTATAATCAGGCGTTCTGGCGAGCAAATCCATAAAACCAATTACAAGGTTGTCTATGTATTTATCAAAAAATTTTATAGTAAACACTTCAGCGATTACTATACTGAGTTTATGATTCATTGCGCGCGCTCTGCATTTCGCGTAAAAATACATTTTAAGAGCCGAACCGGTATCAACATAAGGTATTTTTGAAATTAAAAAATGATGCGCTTCAGCTTTAGTAAAATATTCTCTGTTCTGTTTATAAAACGATTTTCCACCTGTGATGTCAATAATCCATTTTTTTGCAAGCAGTATTAACAAAAAATCTTTTGATCTGCGTTTAACGCCGTTCCAATCAGGTTTTGATTCAAGTTCATGCGCCGCCCAGATCAATGCTTCCGGTATCTGGTAAGGGTAGATAAAACGTTTTATAAATTCAAGGTGCTGTTTGCGTTCGTTAAATGAATGTGGTTTCCATGATGATGGAATATTGTGCCGCAAATCAAACGGCGTATTGGGAATATATGAATACATCGGTAGGAAAAATTCTGAGCCGGGTTTCTTCTCCGATTTTTGAATGGCTTTATTATCTTCCAATAATACTTGCGCTGCAGTATTTAAACTGTCAGTCTGCTTTTTAATTTTTTCATTTTTCTGACTCCGCTTGCTTTGTTCAAATGCCAAACGGTTATTTCTATGTATTGTACGCAGTTCCCGTTTCTTGATGCGTTCAATATCATCTTGTTGATCCATCATTAACTCCTGCATTGACGCAGATGCCGCAATTATTTTTCAAACCGCGCGTTTTATATACCCAGCGCACCTTTCAATTTATTAATCTCGTCACTGGATAAACCGATATCATTTAATAAATACTGTTCCGCCGCTGTTTGGAGATTTATTTTGGTAATATTTTCTCCGTGAGACATTATAGTTAATTGTTTTAAAAAGTTCTTCATTTTACCATGCTTCTCGATACGGGACAAGATACTATTATCAAAATTGAAAGCAGACAGATAGCCTCTGCATATTTCACCAAGACTTGCTCCCATCAGCGCCTGTAAAAATGCCGAAACAAATCCGGTACGATCAACTCCTGCAAAACAATGAACAAGATACGGTCCTTTATGGTTTATCATAAATTGTAAAGCGGTTTTCAATTTTCTCTCGTTGGTCTTAATTCCGGGGATAGTGTACGTCATGTGAAGGCATATTACATTTCCTTCGTCAACCAGCTTTTTATACCATAAAACATCTTTTGATAACGCGTTTATTACAGAACTATCATCATCAAGATTGATAACGCAATTTATTCCTGCTTTAACCGCCAGCTCTGCTTTTATTTTCTTTTCATCGCCGCCTTTAAGCGGGCTGCCGCTGCGGAAGAGGATTCCATCTTTGATGTTTACGGAAATAATTTTATTAAAATTCATTTTACTTTATCAATGGACTTGCTCGATAAACTGAAGTTATCGAACAACTCTAATAAATGAATTGCTTGCAATGACATTTTTCAATCATTGCAAGCAATCTCATTGTAAACAATATTATTGTTTACGTTGAACGCTACTGAAGCAGTGACAACACAGAACTCGCTCTCTGATTCGCCTGCGCCAGCATCGCTGTTCCGGCCTGGCTCAGTATCTGATCCCTAACATAGTTAACCATCTGTTTTGCCATGTTGGTATCACGAATCCTCGCTTCAGAAGCTTGCAGGTTCTCGGCTCCGATGTCAAGTCCGCGGACTGCGTGTTCCAGCCTGTTCTGATACGCTCCGAGATCCGCTCTCTGCTTGTTCACTATCCTGAGCGCCGAGTCAATCGTTCCTATCGCTCTGTTCGCTCCGTCCGGGTCTTGCAGGTTGATAAACGTTTCGTCGATGTTCCTGACACCTAAACCTTTGCTGGTCATTGTGCCGACAAACACTTGCGTTCTCTGATCCATGTTCGCGCCGATGTGAAGCCACATTGATCCGGTCACCACGTTCTGTCCGGTCGAACGTCCAAAACGCCCGGTCAGCATGTTCATTCCGTTGAACTGAGCGTGGCTCGCGATTCTGTCAATCTCATCGACAAGAGCCGAAACCTCAATCTGGATGTAGAGCCTGTCTTCGTCGGTGTATATACCGTTTGAAGATTGAACAGCCAGCTCCCTCAGTCTCTGAAGGATGTCCTGAGATTCCTGAAGATAACCTTCTGTTGTTTGGATGAAAGAAATGCCGTTCTGCGCGTTAGCTGAAGCTTGGTTTAAGCCGCGAATCTGGGCGCGCAATTTCTCGGAAACCGCGAGGCCGGATGCATCGTCGCCGGCTCTGTTGATCCGGAGACCCGAGGAGAGTTTCTCCATGTTTTTGGTGAGGTTAACCTGAGTTACACCGAGTGACCTGTCAGCGAACATTGCGCTAAGGTTGTGATTGATGATCATATGATCCTCCTTGATTTTGCGGGGGAAGCATCCATGCTTCCGTTTAATAATCGTTGACAGCGACGCTGCCAGCCGGTTACATCAGGTTATGTACTATTCATAATGTTAATTCCTGATAATATATTTTCGGCAGACTGCGAAAAACTTTAACACTTTTTAATTAATTTATAGAAAAAAATAATAATGGTTGTTATTATCAATTTATGGCGTATGTTAAGTTATTTAGTGTATATTTTAAAAATAAAATGATGTATATTAATCATATAAGGCATTTGTCCTGCGGTTGTTTTGCTTAATTGAGGTTGTTCCGTCCAGTGCTAAGGTAGTGTATTACTACGTTAATGATGAGAATGGGATTAGAAAATGTCCATAGAATACTAAATGTCTGAACTTTACCGAAGCGATAAATTACCGCCACAGGTTTATCAGGAACGGATCATTGATTCCAGATTGAAAAAGATGATGATGTTTTCAGAATTTACCAACAGTTTTTGAGTGTTAAAGACAGAGGTAAAATAGATAAAAAAACAGGTAATAATTAGCGGTTACAGCTACGTTAATTCTGCGTTCAGAACTTTAATGTAATGATGACGGAAGCGGTTAAACGGCGGCTTATTCAAACTATCCATACGACAAAGTTAAATGGCTGAAAAATAACAAGAAGAAAATCGAAATTCTTAGACTTGAAGAAGTGAAAGCTTTATTTCCAAAAGATTACAAGCCTATATAGGGAGATAAAAAGATTGCTTATGCCGCCGATTTTCTGGCTTCGATTATGGGTATGCGGATCAGCGAAATTATGGGGTTTAGAAGAGATTTTTTTTATAACAAATATATCGCTGTCTGCGAGCAATACTGCTCTGACAGTAATCAAGATTGCATGAAAACCAAAGAAAACAGAAGTATTCCGATGATGCCTGAAATAATTGCGATACTACGAAAGTTGATACTGAAAAACGGTAACGGTTATGTTTTTTCTCTCAATAACGGGACTGCGCCTGCGACTCGTAATTATTGCGCAATGGATTTAAACAAGGCTTTCAATAAAATCGGAATTTCCAAAGAAGAGATAAAAAGCTAATGGCTTACATTGCATAGCTGGAGGCATTTCCTGAATATTAAGTTACAACGGCAGAGGATTGACTATTTCGCAAGTACAGAGCGTTACAGGGTATAAATGTGTTGGAGAAAGTCGTCCAAAATTCAATTTTATGTTGTAATTGTTCAATGGTTCAAATTTTTAACCCCATTACAATTATGACATAACGTGTAAATTTTATTTGGATTATTTATTACAGAAGAAAGGTGTGAATATGAATGAAACGGAAACATTTCTTGATGTGTGACAGGTCGCTCAATATTTAAAGCTTTAAGTTGCAACGATTAGAAAATGAGTTTTAATAAAGTTTATCCATTATAAAAAATTGGGAGAACTGTTCGTTTTTCGGCTGCAGAGATACAGGAATGGATGGTAACAAAAAATCATGTTTCTCAACAAACGCAAAGAAGCGAAGGGGGCGGTGAATGACGACAATGTATACTACTAAAACAATTACTGGCAATCTAGCCTCTGCTTGTTTTTGTAAAGAGAAAAGATGTTTGGGAACAAAGATGATCATTATTGCTTCCGATAACAGTAATATTCAAGATTGGCTTAACCTTTATTTGAAACCTTATAAATAAAAAAAATAAATTTCTTATTAGATTGAAAATAAATTAGATTTTTCCGATTACACCTGAAAGTCAGACATGGTTATTGTATTTGTTGAAGATACATTCTTTGGTAATAAAACGATTAGAAAACTGGATTATTACAAAAAGCAATATCTCAAGTTATATATGATTTTATTCTCAACACCTGATTTCTCGTTAAACACAACAGCAAGTTATATTTTATGGAATCGCAGCGGTTATATATCGCTTAGGGACAGTACAGATAAAAACATTGATTTAAACACTGGAAAATGATAAAAACAACTCCATATTCAAGAAATTGACAAAGAAAAAAATATTATAGATACTGTTTAGAGGGGTCTATTTTATGTCAACAATGGGCGAAGTTAAGTGTACTTGTCCTTTTTGTAAAGAAAAGTTTGAGTATATGGCTCAATTATCATACTCCACCTTTGGGCAGTACCTTGATTTTAAACCTTTTGGGGCTGCTACTATTCCTACACCTATTCCGAAATGCCCGAAATGTAATATTGTTTTCATTGAAAAATTGTTTACCAAAAAAGATGTTACTGCTCTTAAAGAAGCACTGGAGAAAGACAATATTTTCCAGAAAGAACCTAATATGCCAGATTACTACTATTTGGCTAAAGAGTTTGAATTACTTGGAAAAAATATTGATGAGATTATTTACTATTATAATTGTGCAATTTGGGAAGATTACGAATTCAAATATTTTAAGCATATAACTACATTATTTTTTGAGCATATTAAAAAAGTTGATAATAAAAATAAAAATTATTATATCTATAGATTGATAGAATTGGATTATTTGCGGAGATTAAAGCAATTTGATAATGCAAAAGATAATATTATTGAACTTATAAAAGATAAATCATTCCCAGAAGAATTTATGCCTGTTTTAGATTTACAGCACGAGTTAATTAAAAAGAAAGATACAGACGTACATGAAATGCCTGAATTTAAAAAGAAGGAAGAGAAGAAAAAACCTGAAAAAAAGACGAAAGAAGTTTTTACACCGATAAAACCGTTGAAAAAACCTGCAAATGAAATGTCTGATACTTTTGATTACGTTAACGCTAACGAAAATCAGAAGATGGCTATTTCAACAACTGACGGGGCTGTTCTTATTACCGCAGGTCCAGGAACTGGTAAAACATTTACGCTTGTACAAAGAGCATTGTTCTTAATTCAAGAAAAAGGCGTAAAACCAGAAGAAATTATGATGGCGACTTTTACAGAAAAAGCCGCTAAAGAACTTATTACAAGAATTAGCAATGCTCTGTTAAAAAAGAAAATCCTGCTTAATCTAAATGAAATGTATA
>Ga0209755_10002293_pt1 | contig 26637 bp, 41 predicted proteins | sample TergutCo191P1_FD_187301 | JGI IMG/M metagenome (GOLD analysis project Ga0209755, IMG submission 187301) | Cornitermes sp. P1 segment gut microbial communities from Petit-Saut dam, French Guiana - Co191P1 (SPAdes) (version 2) | ecosystem: Host-associated > Arthropoda: Insects > Digestive system...
GTAGTCGCGGCTTAGGCCGTCCGCTACAATCTGCTCGATGCCCTGAAAAATGCCCACGCCGTGGTTGTCATGCACAATATGGTCGCCGGGGCGCAGGTCGGTAAAGTGGTCTATCTTAGCGCCGTCCTTGCTTCTGCGGCGGCGGCGCTTGCGCTCTGTTTTCGCGAACATCTCCTTGTCGGTTATTACGGCAAGCTTGCATTCCGGGTACTCAAATCCTGTTGTGAGCGAACCTCTTGTGACAGTCACCACCCCCTGCGGCAGCTCCGTCAAATTTTCGTCGTAACGCGCGGGGATTTCAAGCTCAGCTAGGGATGCCGCCATCTGCCTGCCGCTTCTGCCGGGCCCCGCCATCAAAACAAGACGGTATTCCCTGTCGAGCCAAAATTCTATGTCCTCTTTCAGCTCCTCCGGGCGGCGCCGCAGCGGCGGGCAGGCACGCACGGTAAACTGGACAATCTGCCCCGGCGAGAAGCCGCGCACCGAGGTCGTCATGTCCGCAAGCAGCACCGTACGAAACGCCTCCGCACGCCGCTGCGCCTGTTCGCGCGTTAAAAGCATCTCCGTCTGCGCAGGCAAAACCGCGCCCTTTTGCAGGCGCATCTTCATGCCGTCCTCGTATTCTTCGCGCAGGGTCTGCAAATGCGTGTCGATGTAGTTAGGCTCGTCGAAAAAGAGCAGCGTCTCCGCGGGAAAATAGTCTAAAATGTTCGTATCGTCCCCGTAGAAAAACGGGAAAAGGCTCTCCATATGCGGACAGTGCTTGTCGCGCGAAAGCCGCTCTAAGGTCGATTCGATGTGTTCCTTCAGCGCTGCCGCTTCCTCGCGCAGGTTCTTCTTGCGGAGCGATGAATGTGATTTTTCGAACTCGCCGCGGATTTTTTCCATGGCTTGTTCGAGCAACGTATCATCATACGCCAGCTCGCCCATTGGGAAAATCTCCGCGGCTTCTAAGCGCTCGGCGGAACGCTGCGTGATTACGTCAAGCCCGCGAACCGAGTCCACCTCATCGCCGAAGAACTCCAAGCGGTACGCGGCAGCCTCGTCAGAAATCGTGCAGATGTCCACAATCCCGCCGCGCAGCGCAAACTGACCCGCGCCCTCCACCTGCGCGGCGCGTTCATAGCCCATTACGGCAAGACGGCGCACCAACGCTTCCGGCTCCCAAATATCGCCTTCTTTCAGCCTCAAAATGTTCCGAACCATGGCATCCTTTGGCGTGAGGCGGTCAAGCAGCGCCTCGGCAGACAGCACCAACACAAGGCCATCTCCCGCAAGCAGTTCCGCAAGAATCGCAAACCGCTTCCGCGTGATATCGGAACTGCGCACATCCGCGGCATAAAAGAGCGAGTCTCGGCTTGGATACAGGCGGCAGCGGTTTGGGAAAAAGTAGTTAATATCCTCGAACACCGTCTTCGCGCTAAGCTCCGAATGTGTGACAATCACCGCGGAACGTTCCGCAATCAGCGCCGCCGCAAGATGCCATTTCTGCGAACCACTTACCCCTGTCGCAAGCACAGGGCTTTTTCCGAGGTCAATACTGCGGAAACTATCCAAGGTTTCCAAAGAAGAAATGAGCAGACTCATAAACCCTCCGCTTAAAAAAACAGGGCTGCCGAATTAGAACAACCGACAACCCCATAATGAATTTATTTTTTGCTAATTAATAATCAATACCAGACATACACCGCACGGGCATCGTCATCCCAACGTACTTCTGCACCGAGTTCCTCGGAAACATATGCAAGGGGGACAAATGTGCGCCCTGCGATAATCACAGGTGTACCCATGCCGCCCGGCAGTGGCTCGTCTACAGGGATAACAAGATTAGTGTCCCCCCTGCGGATAGTCACGGTGCGGGTATCATGGTCCCAACCGACGGTCGCGCCAAGCCCTTCCGCGATTGCGGCAAGAGGAACCATGGTGCGCCCTACAGCACGGTCAATGAAAGGTGCTGCTTCAAGCTCCGGCTGCGGTACATCGTTACGCGTAAAAATTGTTTCGCCAATCACAAAACGAAGTGTTGTCACTTCTGCGGCTACCGGCACTACAGGTACTACAGGCACTACAGGTGTAGTATCGACAGGCAGCAAAGGCAGTGTTACCGGGTAGTCTTCGTCGTCTTCGTCTTCGTCACCGTTGGCATCTTCTTCGTCTTCATCTTCGTCGTATACCGGTTCGTCACCGTTTTCGTCTTCTTCTTCGGCTTCCTCGCCGTTTTCTTCTTCACCGTTCTCGCCGTTCTCATAACCGTTTACGTCTTCGTACTCGTAACCGTTGTCGTTCTCGTCAGCTTCCTCCGCCAAAAGTGCGCTTGCGGGGATTAAAGACAGAATCAACGAAAATGCGATAAGTAATGCTAACTTCTTCTTCATCATTCGCTCCTTCCTTGTTTCGGGCGTACCTGATTACTGCGGACGGCAATCTGACTTCAAAAATAAATAACGTAACCGTTTCAAGCGTATGCGGTACGCTCCGGGCCCGAGACCATCTTATGTACGCCGCAGCCATCCGCAGCAAAGGTACTTAAATTTTTTCAAGGGACTGGCTAAGTATAGCCGAGCAAGTGCGCCGCGTCAACCTTTGAAACAATTCTGACATATTACACCCCAACAGCAATCAAAACAATCGCCAAAAACAACCCCATAGCAGCAACCATCCCCCTAAACCCCAAATCAATCCCCCGAACCCACTCAAACACCGCTCTATCCCTTATCCCATACCGATAAACAAACGCGCCCGCCACCACACTAACCGCAAAAATCCCCGCTTTTTCAAGATACCCGGCGAAGCTCATGCGCACATCCCAGTTAAACAAAAACGCCATAAAATACTCGCTGAAAACCCCAAAAACAAGGCACATAATCCCAAGCGCAAAAATAGGCACAAGCTTCCACAAATCATTCTTAACCGGGGCATACTCCCCTTCTGGCTTGCCGAAAAAAACCGACGCGAACTTAATAAAAATCATAATCGTACCCATATTAATCAGGATAAAAACCACGTTAAGCAAACCGTCGGCGTCGTACATCAAAAAATATTTCGACACGCTTGCGTTAAAGAACGGCATCCCGACGATACCGAGTATCGCCAAGAACGATGCGGCGCTCAAAAGCGGCATACGCCTTGCCGCGCCGCGTATTTTCGTTATATCGCGGGTACCGTATTCATTTACAATCATGCCCGCGCTAAGGAACAGTGCCGCCTTAAAAAGCGCGTGGTTAATCACATGATACAGGCTGCCCATGTACCCGTGGGCGCTCCCCATGCTTAGCCCCGCGATAATAAGCCCGACCTGCGCGATTGTGCTGTATGCTAAAATCCGCTTTATGTCCGCCTGCGCCAGGGCAAACACCACCCCGGCCGCCGCCGTGACAAGCCCCAATATAAGGAAGAAATCATAAGCAGCCACATCGCCGAACAACTCCTGAAACCGCAGAAACAGATAGACACCGCTCTTTATATGCAGCCCCGACAGCACCGCCGAAACCCCCGGCGAAGCACCGGGCGTACTGTGCGCCTTGGGCAGCCAGCTGTACAGCGGCAAAAGTGCGCATTTCAAGGCAACAAACGTCATTATAAGCGCGTATGGCAAAGCCAACTGCCTTCTTTCGAACCCGCGAATCACGTACGCGGTCGCCTCTATATCCAAAACACCCGACAGGCGGTAAAGATATCCAAGCCCAAGCAAGTAGAACTGTATAACCGCAATGTTAATCATAAAATAAATAAGCCCGTCATACATTGAGCGCTTGTCGCGGTTATACATTATCAGGACGGCAACAGCCAAAGTAGCCACTTCCGTCAGCACAAAAATATTGAACAAGTCCCCCGCAAGGAAAACGCCGAGCAGCGCACCCTCCCATATGAACAGCAAAAACCAAAACAAGCGGCTGCGATGCTCGCTAAAGCTGTACATCGCCACCACAAGAAAAATAAACGCCGTAAGTATAATAAAAACAGACGACAAGGCATCCGCCCGCAGGACTATTCCGAGTACATCATCGTAGGTGCCGATAAATACAACAATATCGCCCGCCCTGCTTTGGCGGAACAGATAAAAAGCGGCGCCAAGCAGGCCGCTCTGTGCAATCATGGCCAGAATCCGCGCGGCGCGTTCGAAGGGGAAAAGGTAAAGGAATACCGCAATCACAATCGGCACTATAACAAAGTAAATCATCATATATTCTGCTCCGCGTCTTTAGTCTTGGCGCTGCTCCAGTTTGCCGTACCAAAACCTCGGAATAGGGTGATAAACATAACAATGTTCACGGCGGTGCTGCACAACCCAATCACAACCGCGGTTATCATAAGCGCCTGCGGCAGCGGGTCGGCAACGATGCTTGGGTCTAAATCCACACCAATCGGCGGCAAAATCCCGCTCTGGTAGCCGATTGTCAGAAAAAACATAATGACAGCCGTCTCCTTCATTACAAGAAAGATAATCGACTTCACGATGTTAGACGTAGTAATCAGCCCGTAAAAACTAATGAAAAACATAGCCACAGCAAATAATTCTATATAATCAGCAATCATTTTCCCTTACCTCTGTTCGATAACAATGTAACGGTAGAACAATATAATGAACCCGCAAGCGACTTTAAGCCCAATAAGCATGTTCATGACCGTCATGTAAACCTCTTGAAAAACAGGTAGAATGTGTTCGGGCAGATACGCCGCCGCGCCCAGAAACACAATCAAAACAGCAAATACCGTAATGCCGATGAAAACAATCTCCTCCATGCGGTTAAGCTTCTTAATCGGCAAATCGTTAACGTCATAAATCATGTAGCGGCATATGAAAAAGGAAGCCACCGCCAAGCCGCCCTGAAAGCCACCGCCGGGCGTTATATGTCCGTTAAGAACCAGATACACACCAAAAATCAGCATAACAGGGCAGATTACCTGTATCGCGAAAACCGCCAGGCCCGACTCCTCCATCTCGCTGTGATGCTCGTGCTTTTCGCTGTCACCGAAGGCCGAGAGATGAATCGCCGCCACCACGCTGATTACAACAACAAGCGCCTCGAACAAGGTGTCGTACACGCGGTACCCCAAGTAAATCGCTGTGACCGCATTGTACCCGCCGACGTCCTGCCTGAACGATGCAAGGTACATGTCCCGCAGATAAGTATTGACTTCGGAATCCGGCGCGAAGTAAACAAACAGTCCCGCCAAACTAAGCGTAAAAGCCAAAGGAGCAAGCACCCGCAAGCTGAAAAACCGCCTGCGCCTAGTCTCACGCGAGCCCATTTGCGCATCGGTAAAGCTGTAATATTTCTCGAAGCAGACGATAAAAAAGACTACCGTAAAGGCGTTGGTAGCCGCCTCCGCCATCGCCACATCGGGCGAGCCAAGCATCAAATAACACGCGGCGGTTATCAATGAAAAAATACCAAGATAAATAATAATCCGCGCGATGCTCCGTTCAAGCAGTATCATTATCCCAAGTACTATCCATATAGCAAGCATGACCTGTGTCACTCGGCAGCTTCCCCTTCGTCCTGCCCGCGTTCGCTAAGATAAGCCGACCGAGCCAAAATATGCGCCACAAGCGGATTGAAAATCAGCATAATAACAGCCAAAATAATAACTTTCCCCGTAAAAAAGCTTAAACCCTGCCGAATCACAACCCCAATAATAAGCGTAAGCGCCCCAACAGTATCCGTCTTAGAAGCAGCCAAAAGCCGAGTATAAAAATTATCAAACTTCACTATGCCGATAACGCCGAACAGCATAAACACCATACCGCAGGCGATTACAATGTTCCCTATAATCTCTTGCACAGAAAACTACTCCTTCCGCCTCTGGCTGCGCTCCGACAAAAACAGCGCAATAAAAATAGTACCGATAAACCCAAACAACGCGTATATAATCGCAAAGTCAAGCAGATACGCAGTCTCGTTTACCATAGCAAAAAGAATAATTATGACAATAATCTTGGTAGATAGTATGCTCATGGCGAGCAGCCTGTCCCATATAGACGGCCCTTTGATTACCCGCCAAATATAAATGAGGACAAAAGCCACCATTATCCACAGAAAATATTCTAACATAACCCATGCACTCATTTCTGGGCGGCAATAAGCTTTTCTTCCAGATGCCCTTTCACCAGTCCGTCAGCCTCCGCACCCGTGACTGCCGGCTCGTTACTGCTCATAAGTACCACCACGGTAATCCTGTCTTCTGTCAAATCAAGCAGAATCGAACCCGGGGTCAGGGTAATAGAATCAGCCAATATCACCCGAAGCGCCTCGTTTGTAATTACAGTCCGCGTTTCGATGATATCAGCTCTTGCCTTACCCTGCAAAATAATTTTGATTACATAAAAACCGGACAGATAAATCTGCCCAATCAAATAGAAAATATATGGAATTAGAACCGAGAAACTAACGTTGGTAATACGGCTTAGGGGCAGAAACCTACGGCTGTAGGCGATTGCCCCTATGCTTATACCCACGCCCGTTACGACAGTAAACGGCGTAACCTCCTCACGAAGCACAACCCATATTACCGTCAGCAGGGCGATTTTTATGATGTTACCCATTCTTAAACCAACTCAAGTACTACCATCTCCGCCGCGTCGCCTTTGCGTGCGCCAATCTTAATCATACGGGTATAACCGCCCGGGCGCCCGCTGTAGCGAGGGCCGATTTCGTCAAACATTTTCGCAGCCATATCGACTTTTTTGCTCATCGTGCGGCGCTTTCTGCCGTCGGCGGGTACGTCTGTCACAGGGTAAAGCGTGCTTAAAATCTTGCGCCTTGCGGCTAACCTGCTCGGCATGTCCTTTTTGATAGTTTTGTCAATTTCATCAAAAACTGTCACACGGCGTCCGTTTACTTCCTGCTTCACGCGGCGGCCGCTTGCGTCTTTCTGCGCTACCTTTGCCTTTACCGTTTCTTCGGTAAAGTTGTCGCGTTCCTTTACAGCAAGCGTGATAAGCGGCTCGACCATGCGGCGCACTTCTTTTGCGCGAGTCACAGTTGTTGTGATTCTGCCGTGGTACAGCAGGTCGGTCGTCATGTTGCGAAGCATCGAAAGACGCTGGCTTGTCGTCCTGCGCCCAAGCTTCCTATATCCATTTGCCATTTATTTCACCTCATTCATTCATCAGAAGGCTGCAAGGCCAACCCCAAGTCCGCCATCTTATTAAGAACTTCCTCAAGCGACTTGCGGCCCAAGTTCCTTACCTTCATCATGTCTTCTTCGGTTTTGTTCGCCAAATCCTCAACGGAGTTGATTCCGGCGCGCTTCAGGCAGTTGTAGGAACGCACGGATAAATCCAGTTCCTCGATGCTCATTTCGAGAACGCGCTCTTTTTTGCCTTCTTCCTTCTCCATCATGACCTCGGCGTCCTTAGTAACCGCCGACAGATTCACGAAAAGGTTCAAATGCTCGGTCAAGATTCTGGCGCCGAGGCTGACAGCGTCGTCGGGCGTTATCGTCCCGTTAGTCCATACGTCCAAAACCAGTCTGTCGTAGTCGGTTACGCTGCCTACGCGTGTGTTGTCTACCATATAGTTGACCTTGCGGACAGGCGTGTAAAGCGAATCGACAGGAATAAGCCCTATCGGTTGGTCCGAGCGCTTGTTTTTGTCAGCGCCGACGTAACCGTAGCCCTTTGTGATGGTTATTTCAATATTCAGCTTGCTGTCGCTTCCGCCGCTTAGGGTAGCCACCGGCATGTCCGGGTTAGTTATCTCGATATCCGCGTCCACCTTGATGTCGCGGGCGTAAACCGTGCCCTCGCCGTTCATTTCAATATGGGCGAGTTTCGGCTCCGAACTGTCGCTGTGGTTCTTGATGGCAAGGTTTTTGAGATTCAAAATAATCTCGGTAACGTCCTCAACCACACCCGGTATTGTGCTGAACTCGTGCAGCACACCGTCTACCTTTATATTGCTTACCGCGGCACCAGGCAGGCTCGACAGTAAAATTCTCCTCAAAGAATTGCCGAGGGTAGTACCGTAGCCGCGCTCGAGAGGCTCCACCACAAAACGGCCGTATGTGCCGTCTTGGGATTTCTCTGCTATTTCAATGCGAGGTTTTTCGAATTCTAACAATATTGTAAACCTCCTATTTTCACAAGTCAGTTATTATTTAGAGTAGAACTCAACTATCAGTGTTTCGCGTACCGGTACGGTAATCTGTTCGCGGGTCGGAACGGAAGTAACGGTACCGCGGAGATTCTCATGCTCCGAGCTAAGCCACTCCGGCACAATGCGGGACGCGGTTACATCCAGAACATCCTTGAACCGCTGCAAAGCACGCGACTTTTCTCTAATTTCAATCACATCGCCGACTTTCAGCTGATATGACGGGATGTTGACCTTCTTGCCGTTTACGGTTATGAGGTTGTGCCGCACAATCTGCCGCGCCTCTGTCCGCGAACGCCCGTAGCCCAGTCTGAACATCGCGTTATCCAAACGCATCTCGAGCAGGCGCAGCATGTTTTCGCCGGTAATGCCCTTCATGTTCATCGCTTTTTCGTAGTAGCTGTGGAACTGCTTTTCCATCAAGCCGTAAATCCGCTTTGCCTTCTGCTTTTCACGCAGCTGCTGACCGTATTCTGACGGCTTCCTGCGCGAAGTTCCGTGTTGCCCGGGCGCAAACGCCCGTTTGTTTATCGGACACACATTTTTATTGCACTTCTCGCCTTTTATAAAGAGTTTCTCGCCCTCTCTGCGGCATAACCTGCACACAGGGCCGGTATATCTTGCCATGTATTTTCCTCCAATTATGAATCCCAATCGTGGTTAGTGTCACTAACCAACTGCCCTCTATACTCTCCGGCGCTTTGGTGGGCGGCAGCCGTTATGAGGTACCGGGGTTACGTCTTTTATCATTGTCACTTCAAGCCCTGCCGCTTGCAAGGCGCGGATTGCCGCTTCGCGCCCGCTGCCCGGGCCTTTTACGAAAACTTCTACCATCTTCAGCCCGTACTCGCGTGCCGCGTTCGCCGCTGTGTCCGCTGCCATCTGCGCAGCGTAAGGGGTGGATTTCCTTGAACCCCTAAAGCCCATTTGACCCGCCGATGCCCAAGACAGTGCGTTACCTGCCGCATCGGTTATAGTCACGATGGTATTGTTAAATGACGATTGTATATGAGCTTGCCCGCGGTCAACAAACTTCCTGTCGCGCCTTCTGCGGGCAGCTGTCTTTCTAGCCGCTCTTTTTGGCATTTAGTGTTAGCTCCTTCTACTTCTTCTTGTTAGCAACTGTCCGTACTCTGCCCTTACGGGTACGCGCATTTGTCTTAGTGCGCTGTCCCCTTACGGGAAGACCGCGGCGGTGCCGGATTCCTCTATAACAGCCTATTTCGACTAGGCGTTTGATATTAAGCGCTACTTCACGGCGCAAGTCACCCTCAACCATTTGCGTACGGTCGATTACGTCACGGAGACGAATCACCTCATCATCAGTAAGGTCGCGAACCCGCGTCGCAGGGCCTACGTTAGCTTCCTTAACAATGCGTGCCGCGCTGGAACGGCCTATCCCAAAAATATAGGTCAGTCCGATATCCACACGTTTTTCTCTTGGTAAGTCTACACCTGATATACGTGCCAAAGTTACACCTCCTATCCTTGTCTTTGCTTGTGCCTTGGGTTTTCGCAGATGACCCTAACCGCACCTTTACGCTTTATTATTTTGCATTTCTCACACATGGGTTTTACGGACGGTCTTACTTTCATTTGAGTTCTCTCCTTTGGTTAGACATCGTTTTAACATTAGCTTCCGCTAATCTTAAAGCCGAATCCTACTTATCCCGCCAAATAATTCGCCCCTTAGTCAAATCATACGGCGACATAGCTATCAGTACCTTATCCCCCGGGATAATCCGGATAAAATTCATCCGCAGCTTCCCGGAAATGTGCGCAAGTATCTGGTGCCCGTTCTCCAACTCAACTTGGAACTGCGCGTTCGGCAACTTTTCTACGACCTTACCTTCAACTTCAATTACGTCGTCCTTTGGCAATTACTTACCTCCTCGTTTTTATAACCATCGTTAAACGATAACAGCCATTTACGAATATCAGCGTCCTTTATTCCCCCCGCGGTTGCTGCCGCAGCTGCATAACCCGTAACAGTGCGGGTCGGCTGCGTATGTTTGGCTTTCTTCTTCTTAGGTTTGTTGAGGGGGCGAAGTTTTCCGTCCGCCAAAAATACATACTCTCCGTCAATCGAAACCACAACAAATGCTTTGCCCTTGTCTCTGCCGCGTTTCGAATACACAACCTGCCCTGCTACCATGTCAGTATCTCGGGCTCGCCGTCGGTTACGGCGACTGTGTTTTCGTAGTGGGCGGCGGATTTTCCGTCTTTGGTCACGACTGTCCAGTTATTATTAAGAATCCGGATGTCTGCCTTGCCTATTACTACCATCGGCTCTATGGCCAGGGTCATACCCTTTTGCAGGCGCGGCCCGCGGTTCTGCTGTTTGTAATGCGGAATCTGCGGTTCCTCATGAAGCTTCCTGCCTACGCCGTGCCCGCAGAACTCGCGGACTATAGAGAATCCGAATTTCTGTACGTAACTTTCAACAGCGGCCGATATTTCATGGAGATGCCTGCCGTGACGGCAGTATGTCATTGCCTCAAAGAAGCTTTGCTTAGCTGCGTCCATCAAGGTCTGTCTCTCCTGCGATATCGTTCCCACTGCGTAGGTTCTGGCCGCGTCACCGTGGAATTTATCGATGTACGCGCCTATGTCGATACTAACAATATCGCCGTTTTTCAGCCGCCTTAAACCCGGGATGCCGTGTATAACTTCCTCGTTGACCGATACACATATCGAAGCCGGAAAGCCCTCGCCTGTCATTTCGTAGCCGAGGAATGATGGTATCGCGCCCTGGCTCCTGATGTAATCGTCAGCGATTGCGTTCAGCTCGCGGGTCGAAACCCCCGGCTTTATGTGTTTTTCCAGTAAGCTGTGTGTACCGGCCACAATCTTGCTTGCCACCCGCATCTTCTGAATCTGGCTATCGTTTTTGACGAAGATGCCCATGCTAGCTGAGGAATCCTTTGTAGTTACGCATAAGCAGCTGGTCTTCCAAGCGCTTAATGAATTCCAAAGCAACACCTGTCGCAATCAGCAGTGTAGTACCGCCGAACCCCGCCTGTATTCCCGTAAACCGCTCAAACAAAATCGGAGCGACAGCAATCAAGCTATAGCAGACAGCGCCAATCCAAGACATCCTATCGACAATCCGCTGCAAGTAATCACTGGTCGGCTTACCCGACCGTATACCGCGGATAAAACCGCCGTTCTTCTTCAAGTTCTCGGCTATTTCAACTGTATTCACAGCGAACGAGGTATAGAAGAATGTGAACAGGAAAATCAGCACAACGTACGAGATTACCCCTATCCAATGCCCAAAGCCTAGATACATAGAAATACTGCTAAGCACCTGATTCTCCGGGAAGAACATCGATAACTGCATCGGAAACTGCAACAATGACATAGCGAAAATGATTGACATAACGCCCGCGATGTTAACTTTTATCGGTAAGAACGACGTATTAGCGCCATAACTGCGCCCCGCAGGACGCTTCGAATAAACGACAGGCACACGCCGCTCGCCTTCCGCGACAAGCACAACAAAAGCGATAACAAGCGCAAACAGAACAACAATAACCACAAGGCTAAGCACGCCCATCATCATGTTGTCACCGTCAAGCAGCAGCAAAAGCCCCTGCAAGCCCATCGGCAACCCAGACAAAATATTAGCGAAAATGATGAAGGAAGCGCCGTTACCAATCCCGTGTTCCGTAAGAAGCTCAGCAAGCCACATAATGAAAATCGTACCACTCACCATAGCAATAGTCGCCATGGCATAAGTCAGCAGATTCGGATGGTTAAACAACTGAATCCCCATAGGGTTATTCACATACGAAAACACCGTAGCGCCGCCCTGCAAGAAAGCCAGTCCAACAGCAAACCTACGAGTGTACTGCGCAATTCTTTTCCTGCCTTCTTCGCCTTCCTTTTGGATTTTCTCCAAAGCGGGAATCGCAACGGTCAAAAGCTGCATTATAATGGACGCTGTAATATACGGCATGATACCCATTGCCATAACCGAGCCGTAACCGCCGCCCATCATAAGTTGGAAGAAGGTTTCGGCAGCACCTCCGGCATCACGTTGATACAACGCCATATCAAGCATCACTAAATCAATACCGGGCAGCGGCACCGTAGTACCTATCCGGTAAATCAGCAAAACCAGAAGAACATAGATAAGCTTATCGCGTACATCTTTGACCTTAAAAGCGTTGGCAAGTACCTTGAACAACTAAATCACCTCTGCTTTGCCGCCGGCGGCCTCAATCTTTGACTTGGCAGCTTCGCTGTACTGATTAACGCGAACGGTCAACTTCTTTGTCAAATCGCCCTGACCCAGTATCTTCACGCCGTCTCTCGGGTTGGAAACAAGCCCCTTACCCTTCAACGCCTCAACAGTAACCTCCGTGCCGTCCTCAAAAACATTAAGCAGCGACACATTTATAGCTACAATATCCTTTGTATTCCTGTTAGTAAACCCGCGTTTCGGCAAACGTCTGTACAAAGGCATCTGTCCGCCCTCGAAACCGATTTTCCCGCCGGAGCCGCTTCTGGATTTCTGACCCTTGTGACCGCGCCCGGAAGTCTTTCCGTTGCCGGAGCCGGTTCCGCGCCCCTTACGAAACCCTTTCGTAGTAGCGCCCTTCGCAGGCTTTAGCTTTCCTAAGTGCATAACTCGCACCTCCTTTACAATTTATAACGAGGTATGCTTTATACCGATTCAACTTTTACCAAATGCTGCACTTGATGCAGCATACCACGAATCGCCTGGTTATCCTGATGGGTGTTGGAAGAATGAAGCTTCCGCAAGCCCAGTGCCTGCACGGTCTTCCTATGCTTAGGAATCGCGCCGATTGTGGATTTAACCAGCGTTACCTTAATTTGTGCCATGCGTATAGACCTCCTGCATTATCAGCCAACTTAATTAGCCGCCACTTCTTCGACAGGAATCCCGCGCAGCCTCGCCACCTGATTAGGTGTTTTCAGCTCGCGCAAGCCCTCGATAGTAGCTGCTACAACATTATGCTTATTGTTAGAACCGATAGACTTTGCCACAATATTCCGAACCCCGGCAAGCTCAAGAACAGCGCGCATAGCGCCGCCCGCGATAACGCCTGTACCGTCCGGCGCAGGCTTCAAAAGAACCCGCGCAGCGCCGAAACGCCCGATAATCATATGATGGATGCTATCGTGTTCAGTTTTTTCTACGTAAATCAAATTCTTCTTGGCGTCCTCTTTACCCTTGCGGATAGCCTCGGGAATTTCAGTCGCCTTCCCAAGCCCAACGCCCACATGACCGTTTTCGTCCCCAACAACAACTAGTGCCGCGAAACGAAAAGTACGTCCGCCTTTAACAACCTTAGTTACACGATTAATCGTTACGACGCGGTCTGCCAAGTCCATTCCGCTTGCGTCTATTTTCTTCAACTGCAAATGCTCCTTTCGCACCATACATTCTCCTGAGAATTAAAACTCAAGCCCTGCTTCCCGCGCCGCGTCCGCCAGAGCCTTCACCCTGCCATGAAACAGGAACCCGCCCCGGTCAAACACAACATTACTAATGCCCTTATCCTTGGCTTTCTTAGCCACATCAGCACCCACAGCCTTCGCCGCCTCAACATCCGAGGTGGTCTTCAAGCCGGAGGTTACTGATTTTTCCATGGTCGAAGAAGCCGCAAGGGTCTTACCTTCAACATCATCAATCACTTGCGCATAGATATGCTTGTTCGAGCGGAACACTGCAAGGCGCGGTCTTTCGGCCGTACCCGACAGATTGTTGCGCAAACGGTAATGCCTTTTCTGTCTCGCTGCTTTTCTATCGAATTTCTTTATCACCGGTGTTTCTCTCCTTTGCTCCACGATACCATACGTAGGCGGCTAGGTTTTGGCGCTTACGCCAAAAAGCTTCATTTTTTACTTACCGGCCTTACCGGCTTTACGCCTGATGTACTCAGTCTCGTACTTAATCCCCTTGCCCTTATAAGGCTCGGGCGGGCGCTTCTCACGAATATTAGCAGCGTACTGACCAACTTTCTCCTTGTCAATACCGCTGACAGTAATCTTGTTATTACCCTCAACCTCAGACGTAATACCGTCCGGGTCTTCCATCTCAACCGGATGGGAATAGCCGAGGTTCAAAGTCAGCTTCTTGCCGCTTTTCGCCGCCCTATAACCCACGCCGTTGATTTCCAAAACTTTGCTGTACCCTTCAGTAACACCGACTACCATATTATTGATAAGCGTGCGTGTCAAGCCGTGAAGGGACTTGAACCTTTTCAGCTCGTTAGGGCGTGTCACTGTAATTTGCCCTGCTTCTAAAGCGATGTTCATGTCGCTTGAAAGTTTCCGTTCGAGTGTACCCTTCGGGCCCTTGACTGTAACAAGGTTTCCTTCGCCGATTTTAACATCAACTCCGGCAGGTACCGGAACAGGATTTTTTCCTATACGGGACATGGTCTGCTCTCCTTTAGCTAGCTAGTTATTTATTTCATCCAACGTTCCAAGGATGAAATAAATAACGGTTTTGGCGCAAGCGCCAAAAAGCTTCCTTATTATTTTTATTTTTCACTACCAAACAAAGGCCAACACTTCGCCGCCGACACCAAGCTTTCTCGCTTCCTTGTCGGTGACAACGCCCTTGTTCGTCGAAACAATCGCGCAGCCCAAGCCATCTAGCACCCTAGGCATATCCTCACAGCTCGCATAGACCCGCAAGCCCGGTTTCGAAATCCTCTTAATCCCGTTAATAACCTTTTCGTTGCGGTCGCGTCCGTATTTGATATTGATGCGCATTGTCTTCTTTACGCCGTCTTCTATTATTTCATAACCTTTCAGATAGCCCTCTTTTACCAAAATAGAGGCTATAGCCACTTTCATCTTGGAAGAAGGGACATCAACGGTTGTGTGCTTGGCAGAGTTCGCATTGCGGATTCTCGTTAGCATATCCGCGATAGGGTCTGACATTGCCATTTAATGATGCCTCCTGTCTAGTAATTCATCCCGCCGAACGCCTCAACGGCGAAACAAATTATGGGTTTCGGCAAACGCCGAAAAAGTTTCCTCGTGTCTTACCAACTAGCTTTCTTAACGCCCGGTATCTGACCTTTATACGCCAACTCCCGGAAACATATACGGCAAATGCCGAACTTCCGCAAAGTCCCGTGAGGCCTTCCGCAAATATTGCAGCGGTTATGTGCCCGGGTAGAAAACTTTGGTTTGCGCTGCTGCTTCAAAATCATTGATTTTTTAGCCATGTATAAACTCCTTAACTTTGCGCCCTAACAAAGGGCATATTAAACAGGGACAACAGTTCACGGGCTTCTTCGTCGGTTCTTGCGGTTGTCACAAAAACAATCTCCATGCCCCGCACCTTGTCAATCTGGTCGAAACTTATTTCCGGGAAAATCAACTGCTCGCGCAGCCCCAGAGTATAATTTCCGCGTCCGTCAAACGAGTCCGGGCTCACACCGCGGAAGTCACGCACACGCGGGATGGCCACGTTGATAAGCCTATCCACGAAATTATACATCTTATCACCGCGAAGTGTAACCTTGCAGCCAATCGGCATACCCGCCCTCAGCTTAAACGCCGAAACGGACTTCTTAGCCTTAGTTATAACCGGCTTCTGACCCGTAATAACCGACATATCATTAGCCGCGGACTCTAGCACCTTCGCGTTTTCCTTAGCCTCGCCTAGCCCCATGTTTACCACTACCTTATCAATCTTAGGCACGGCGAGCTTGTTTTTATATCCAAACTTCTTCATCATTCCGTCAACTACTTCGGACTCATAAATCCCTCTGAGTCTTGTCATCGTAACACCTCATTACTAGTCAATAACTTCTCCGGTAGATTTTGCGTACCGTTTCTTCGAAACCACCCGCTTGCCGTCCTGCGTTGTCACCTCTACCTTGTAGCCAAGGCGTGTCGGCTTATCTTTGTGCAGGTACATCACGTTCGAAGCGTGAATCGGTGCCTCTACGCGGGTAATACCGCCTGTTTGGTTTGTGCGGTTAGGCTTCTGATGCTTTGTCATAATGTTGATGCCTTCCACAACCAAACGGTTCTTCTTGCGGTCAACGGACAGTACGCGCCCCTCTTTTCCGAGGTCTTTTCCGGCGATAATAGAAACCATATCGCCCCTTCTTAGCTTAATTTTCATCTATTACACCTCTTATGAAATTCTACAGAACTTCCGGCGCTAGGGAGATGATACGCGCGAACTGCTTGTCGCGGAGTTCCCTCGCTACGGGGCCGAAAATACGTGTACCTCTCGGCGTCTTGTCGTCCCGGATTATTACCGCCGCGTTTTGGTCGAAGCGGATATGGGAGCCGTCCGGGCGGCCCAAGCCTTTTACGGTACGTACGATTACTGCCCGCACTACCTCGCCCTTTTTGACTACGCCGCCGGGTGTTGCGTCCTTAACAGTGGCGACAATAACATCGCCTACGTTGCCGTATCTTCTCATGGAACCGCCCAACACCCTGATGCAAAGAAGCTCCTTTGCGCCGGAGTTGTCCGCGGCAACCAATCTTGACTCTTGCTGAATCATTGTATTACCTCCTGGCTAGAATATCATTTCAGCCAACGCTTCTAAGGATGAAATAACATTCGGTTTTCGGCGTTAACCGAAAAACTTTCTACCTTGCCTTTTCTATTACTGTCACCAAGCGCCAGCGTTTCTCCTTAGAGAGCGGGCGGGTTTCCATAACCCTTACCCTATCGCCGATACGGCACTCGTTACTTTCGTCGTGGGCTTTCAGTTTATAGGTGCGCTTAACGATTTTGCCGATAAGCGGATGTTTTACGCGGTTTTCCACAGCCACCACGATAGTCTTGTCCATCTTGTCGCTAACCACGCGGCCTACGCGGGTCTTCCGCAGATTCCTGTTATTTTCCACCTGCCAGACCTCCCTGCTGTGTCATAACTGTATTTATACGGGCAATATTCTTGCGGACTTCCCTGATTCTCGCTGTGTTGTCCAACTGGTTCGTAGCGTTTTGGAAGCGGAGATTAAACAGCTCCTTCTTCGCAGATACCAGTTCTACCACTAGCTCATCTTTGGTCTTGTCACGCAAACCTTCTAAATATTTCGCTGATTTCATTACCTCGAACCTCCGTTTCCTTCGGCGGCAGCAAGGGCTTCCTTCTCAGCTAACTGCTCTTTTTTCGAAACAACCTTACACTTGATTGGCAGCTTATACGCAGCCTGCGACAAAGCGTGCCTTGCAGCTTCTTCATCTACGCCCGCAAGCTCAAACATAACGCGCCCGGGCTTTACTACTGCTACCCAATATTCCGGCGAGCCTTTACCGCTACCCATACGGGTTTCCGCAGGTTTTTGCGTAATCGGCTTATCCGGGAAAATTTTTATCCATACTTTACCGCCGCGGCGTACGCACTGATTGATGCGGATACGGGCGGATTCGATTTGATTGGAAGTTATCCAACTCGGCTCCATTGCCACCAAGCCGAATTCACCGTAAGTTATGGTGCTTCCGCGAAGGGCGCGACCCTTCATGCGTCCACGAAACTGTTTACGCCTTTTTACTCTTTTTGGCATTAGCATTTTCGGTCGTCCCTTCCTTTCTGGCTTTGTGCGGCAGCACTTCGCCTTTGTAAATCCAGACCTTCACACCCAACTTACCGTACGTCGTGTCCGCTTCCGCGAAGCCGTAGTCGATATCGGCACGCAAAGTTTGCAGGGGGATAGTTCCTTCGTGATAATGCTCTGTTCTTGCTATATCCGCACCGCCCAGGCGACCGGCTACCGCTGTTTTTATACCTTTAGCGCCCATTTTCATGGTGCGTGTCATAGCTTGGCGCATCGCCCGGCGGAATGTCACGCGGTCTTCTAGCTGACGGGCTATATCTTCCGCCACTAGTTTCGCGTCTAGTTCCGGCCGTTTTATTTCTTGGATATTGACATCCACCTTTGTGCCGAGCATCGCTTGCAGTTCGTTGGTAAGCTCTTGAATGGCCTGACCGTTTCTGCCGATAACGATACCCGGTGTGGCAGTGTGAAGGAATATTCTCACTCTGTCGGTTGTCCTCTTAATAACGATGCGGGACAGGCGAGCCTTTGCAAGTTTTTTGTTCAGAAATTTCCGAATATTATGGTCTTCAAGCAACAGTTTGCTGAAATCCTTATCAGCATACCATACCGAATCCCATTCCTTGATAATGCCTATACGTAAGCCGTGTGGATTTACCTTTTGACCCATTATTATACCTCCCGCTCGTTCAAAATTACAGTGATATGGCTAGTCTTCTTGTTGATGCGATACGCCATACCTCTGGCTCTCGGCTGAATCCGCTTGAAGGTTGGGCCTTGGTCTGCAAGAGCTTCCTGCACGTATAGATTTTCTACATCCATATCAAGGTTGTGTTCCGCGTTGGCGATTGCGCTTTTTAGAACTTTCTCTATCAGCGGCGCGCCGTTCCGCGGCGAGTATTTCAAAATACCCAAGGCTTGAATTACATCTTTGCCTTTGATTTGTTCAAGCACTATGCGAGCCTTGCGGTCAGATATACGAGCGTACTTGTGAACCGCATGAGGCCGCTGTTCGCGGTTTTCCGCGTTGCGTTCCTTTTTAATTTGAGTTCTGTGGCCTCTAGCCATATTTGCCTCCTACATACACCTATACTTTATTATCTGACTCTCGACCGCTTCTCCGCGTCCTTACCGTGTCCGCGGTAAGTGCGTGTCGCAGCAAATTCTCCCAACTTATGACCCACCATGTCTTCCGTTACGTAGACAGGCACATGCTTTCTGCCGTCGTGGACGGCGATTGTCAAACCAATCATGTCCGGGAAGATGGTGGAGCGCCTTGACCATGTCTTGATAACGGTCTTGTTGCTGCTCTTGTTCATCTCTACAACTTTTTTCATCAGATGGTCGTCTATAAACGGACCTTTTTTTAATGACCTACTCATAAGCGACCCTCCTATTTACTACCGCGTTTGCGGACTACATATTTGTTTGAAGCTTTGTTCTTCTTACGGGTCTTGTAACCAAGCGCAGGCTTACCCCATGGTGTGCTTGGCGCGGGACGCCCAATAGGTGCGCGTCCTTCACCGCCGCCGTGCGGATGGTCGTTTGGGTTCATAACGGAACCGCGGACTGTTGGGCGTATGCCCATGTGGCGCTTTTTACCTGCTTTACCGATATTGATTAGCTCGTTGTCAAGGTTGCTTACCTGACCGATTGTTGCGCGGCAGTTCACAGGAACGAGACGCATTTCTCCGGAAGGAAGCCGCACGGTGGCGTACTTCTCGTCCTTCGCCATAAGCTGCGCTACATTTCCGGCAGAACGCACCATTTGCGCGCCCTTACCCAGTTTCATTTCGATATTATGGATTTCAGTACCGACAGGAATTGACTTCATCGGAAGCGCGTTTCCTACGCGGATTTCCGCTTCTGTACCGTTCATTATCGTGTCGCCGACCTTCAAACCGTGCGGGGCAACGATATAACTCTTTTCGCCGTCCGCGTAATGAAGGAGCGCGATATAAGCCGTACGGTTTGGGTCATACTCAATAGCTGCCACTTTCGCGGGGATTCCGTCCTTAGTACGCTTGAAATCCACAAGGCGGTATTTGATTTTCGTACCGCCGCCGCGGTGGCGCACAGTGATTTTGCCCTGACCGTTGCGTCCCGAATGCTTTTTCAGATGAACCACAAGGCTTTTCTCCGGCGTTTTCTTCGTTACTTCCGCAAAGTCAGAAACTGTCATTTCCCGCCGTGAGGGTGTATATGGTTTGTACCTTCTTATACCCATTTCAACTCACCTACCTATTTTCTATAGTCCCGGGAACAGCTCGATTTCGCTGCTGCCCGGAGCCAAGGACACAATCGCCTTTTTCTTTTCAACCGTCTTGCCTGCGGCGAAACCGCGGCGCTGACGTCTCTTTGCGTGGGTGCGCAGGGTATTGACCTGCTTCACCTTCACGCCTTCGAACATTTTCTCAACCGCCTCTTTGATTTGGTTCTTAGTCGCTTTGGGATGAACGTAAAAGGAATACTTGCCGTCTTCCGTCAGCATCATGCTTTTTTCTGTCATGAGCGGTTTTTCGATTATATCGTAGTACTTGAGGTCTGCCATTATGCGTACACCTCCTGAATTTGGGTGATTGCATCTTTTGTCACCATGAAAGTATCGTATTTCAGGATGTCATAGACGTTGATTGTGTTGACTCCGGCTGTCTTTACGCCCGGAATGTTGCGTGCGGACAAGATTACGTTTTTGTCAACCGAATCCAGTACAACCAGTGCGTTTTCGGTTTTTAAGTTCTTGCAGACTTGTACCATTTCCTTGGTCTTGATTTCCGGAAAGGTCAGGGAATCAACGATAATCAGTTTATCATCACGAAGCTTCGCACTTAAAACGGATTTCAGCGCCAAGCGCTTTTGCTTTTTGTTCAACCTCATGGAGAAGTCGCGTGCCTTCGGCGCGAATACCACGCCGCCGCCTGTCCATTGCGGGGAGCGAATCGAGCCTTGTCTTGCGCGTCCCGTACCTTTTTGGCGCCATGGCTTGCGTCCGCCGCCCCGTACTTCCGCGCGTGTTTTTGTGCCTTTTGTACCTTGGCGCTGGTTAGCCAGATACTGAACGACCGCCATGTGTACGGCATGTTCGTTCACCTTCACAGCGAAGATATCATCGGAGACATCCATGCTGCCGGCTTGTTCGCCTTTCATGTTATATACAGCCACTGTGGCCATATCGCATCCTCCTTTTAATTCTTCACCGTGCTTTTTATAAACAGTAATCCGCCGCGTACGCCCGGTACGGAACCTTTGACTAACAGCAAATTCTTCTCGCCGTCTGCCCGGATTACTTCAAGATTTTGTGCCGTTACTTTCTTCGCACCCATGTGACCGGGCATTTTTTTGCCCTTCTTTACGCTACCCGGTGTCGTACCGGGTCCCATTGAACCAAGCCCTCTGTGGTACTTCGAACCATGTGAACGCGGGCCTGTGCGCTGTCCGTGGCGCTTGATTGCGCCTTGGTAGCCTTTACCTTTTGAGATGCCGCTGACGTCTACGAACTCGCCTTTGGTGAAGGTGTCGGCTTTGATTTCCGCGCCTACTTCGTATTGGTCCGGGTTGTTTAGCTTAAATTCCTTAACGACCTTGTTAGGCGGGGTGTTTACGTCGCCCAAACGGGCCTCGTAATGGCCTTTCAACGGCTTGTTCGCGTGTTTTTCTTTCATTGCGCCGAAACCTACTTGAAGGGCGGCATAGCCGTCGTTTTCTACGGTTTTCTTCTGCACTACCAGACATGGCCCGGCTTCCAGTACCGTCACAGGAACGAGTTTGCCGTCATCTTGAAATATTTGTGTCATGCCTATCTTACGTGCTAATATGGCTTTTTCCACTGTATACTACCTCCGTTTTTCGCCCCTACATTAATTTCAATGTGATATCAACGCCATCAGGCAAGTCTAGCCGGGTCAGAGCGTCTACGGTTTTTGGTGTGGGCATCAGAATATCAATCAAGCGCTTGTGTGTGCGCATTTCGAATTGCTCACGGGAATCTTTGAACTTATGCACAGCACGCAGAATCGTTACGATTTCCTTTTTTGTGGGAAGCGGGATAGGCCCCGAGACTTTTGCGCCTGTGCGCTTTGCTGTTTCGATGATTTGTGTTACTGACTGGTCAATCAGCTTATGGTCGTAAGCCTTTAGATTGATGCGGATTTTTTGATTGTTCATAATAAAAAATGTTCCTCCTTAATTCGCGTGATTAAACTGCTCGCGACAAGTCGAAACTGTACACCTTCTCCGAGTAAAAAACCCGTTCCGTACAACGGCTACCATTCAAAGACAATGGCACGTTTTGCACGGTATCAATATACAGTGACTCCATCGTCCGGCTCTTATGGCCCGACTCGCTGGCGGAAAAACCCGTAAACGGCAACCTTCCGCTTCATCGCTACAGATGTCACAAAATTGCAACTTGCGTATTATAACGCAGCTTTCCAAAGATTGCAATAGTTATTGCAAATTTTTTTCGAAAGAATTAAAATAATGTCATGAACAGCCATTATTTTTCCCGTGAAGAACCGGGTACATCCAATCAGCAAACCTACAAATACACCTTCGGCGGGCATACTTACAGCTTCCTCACCGATACAGGCGTTTTTTCCGTTGGGAGAATGGATGCCGCTACCGATACCCTTCTTAGGCACATTCCGCCGCTTTCCGGCTCTTTGCTTGATATGGGCTGCGGATGCGGCTGCATCGGCATTGTGCTTGCCAAGGAATACGGGCTTCGGCTGACACAGGCAGATGTTAACCCGCGCGCCCTGCGTTTGTCAAGGGAGAACGCCGAAAGAAATTCTGTTTCTTCCAATATAATAGAGTCGGATTGTTTCAGCCAAATAGAGGAAAATTTCGATACGATTGTTATTAACCCGCCGATTCATGCGGGGAAAGACGTAATTTTTTCCATGTACGAAGGCTCGCACAGGCATTTGACGCACGGCGGAAGCCTGTATATCGTGATACAAAAAAAACACGGCGCGGAAAGCAGCATACGCCGTTTGAATGAAATATTTGGAAACAGCGATGTCCTGTATAAAAAAAAGGGCTGCTATATAATAAAATCCTCTCAACTTGCCATACTATAATCGTACTCATTTCACGATAGGTAAAGGAGAGAGCAAAATGAGGTCAAGACCATTAGATTGGACAGCGCTTACGCTTATTGTAATAGGTGCAATCAACTGGGGACTTATCGGTCTGTTCAGATTCGATTTAATCGCCACGATTTTCGGCGGTATGGAGTCAGCTATTAGCCGTGTAATTTATGTGATTATCGGTTTAGCGGGGCTTTATTGCATTAGTTTGTACATGAAGCTGAACGACGATACTCACCGTCATACCCATACTGAGCGCGTTTCGTAGGAATTTAGGATTTAGAAGGAGCTGTCTTGGAATGGGGCGGCTCCTTTTTCACGCCCATTTTCACGCAGAATAAAGCAGCAGCCTGTGAAGTGCCCGTGTCATTGCTATATAAAGCAGCTTAACATCAAGCGGCTCGTCCGTGTATTTTGCCGCGTTCGCTATGATTACTCCGTCAAACTCCAGTCCCTTCACAAGGTATGACGGTACAATAAGTACACCGCCTTCGTACTGCTCGGCTACTTCCGTGACGACCGGCGGGTGCGCGGCAAGTGTCTTGTGGAGTGCGCTGCATTCCTCTGCGGTTTTTCCTATGATTGCGATTGAACGGCAGCCTTCGTTCTGCCATTTGGTTATGGTTTTGTCTATGTCCCCTGCCCCGGATATTTTGCGGTATTCTACTGCCTCGCCGTGACGGATTACAGGCACTGCCAAGGGGACAATCGGTGCCGTGCCGTCTGCGTACAGTTTCTCTATCACAGGGTTTGCCGCGTCCATTATTTCTACTGTTGTGCGGTAGCTTTGCTCCAGTGTCAGCGCGGTTGCGCCCGAGAAAATCGCTGATACATTTTCCCAGTTTGTTACGCCTTTGTGCGCCAAAATCCCCTGATGCAGGTCGCCCATAATTGTAAATGAGTCGCTTTTCAGCGCTTCCTTCATTACTGCCAGCTGGAACAGGCTGCAATCCTGCGCTTCGTCGATTACCACATGCTTGACCTCCGGCAGTTCGTCCAGTCCGAATAGCCTTGCTTGGAGGTATAGAAGCGGCGGAAGGTCTTCGGCCTCAAGCGTTCCTTTTTTGTGTCTTGATTGGCTCTCACGCGCGATTAGCTCACAAGCCCGCTCTGTGTACAGCCCTGCGCTAAGTTTTGTCAGCAGTCCTGCGTCTGTGAAAAGCATTTGGTAATAATCCATTGTTGGTTTCAGGTTGAATTGTTTTAGATATTTTTTCAGCTCTGTCCGCGCTTTTTTGCGGATTTCTTTCAAAATGGCGTCACGCTCGTCCAGCATTGTAATGATTTGTGCGCGGCGGGCTTCTCCGTCGGGCATTTCGGATTTCAGCTGCGTCCTGCGGCGGTCATAGTCCGCTTCGATATGTGCCAGAATCTTTGGGATTTCCCGTTTCAGCGTGTTTGACAGGTGTTTTTCGATTTCTCTTGCCCGTTTGTTTGTCGGCAGATAGGTGTATGTGTTTTGGTACATCTCGGCTATGGCTTCTTGGGTAAAAATTTCGTAGCCTTCTACTGTGAAGCCCTCGCGGGGGAGCGTTTGCTGCTCGATGTGCGCCGCGTAGTTTTCGATTGTTTTTTTGAAATGCAGGGTACTTTTCAGGCGTGCGGCCTCCATGCGGGCTGTTTTTGTTTGGCTTCCGTTTACGCATTCGGCTACCGCGTCCATTGCGGGGGTTATGCTCCATTTTTTTGGGTTTAGTTCGAGGGCTGCCGCTACGAACTCGCCGAAGGTTGTCTGCGTTACTTGCTCTACGCCTAAGTCCGGCAGTACGTCCGAAATATAGCTTAGGAAGAAACGGTTCGGCGCTAGTATCATTACGTTTTTCGGCTTTAGGATTTTGTCGTGGTTGTACAGCAGGTATGCTATGCGGTGCAGGGCTATGGTTGTCTTGCCGCTGCCTGCCGCGCCTTGTACTATCAGCGGCTTAAACAGCGGTGCGCGGATGATGCGGTTTTGTTCAGCTTGGATTGTTGTGACTATGTCCTTTAGGCGGCGGTCTTTGCTTGCGCCTAGTGCGGCTTGCAGGAAGTCGTCACTGGTTGTTATGTCGATGTCGCTGAACCCTTCCAGCTTGCCGTCTTCGATTTGGATTTGACGCTTTAGCGTTATGTCGCCTGTGATGTGCCCGTCCGGGCAGTCGTAGCCCGCTTCTCCGATTCGTCCTTCGTAGTATAATGAAGAAACAGGTGCGCGCCAGTCGGTGATTAGCAGCGATAAATCGCGGAGCAGGCTCATTTTTCCGATGTAGTGCCGCTCCTTTTCGCCGTCGTCCGGCGAGAAGTCTACCCTCGCGAAGTACGGCTTTTTTAGTGCGACCAGGCTTTGGTTCATTTGCTGGGCCAGGGCGGCTTGGCGCTCCAGGTTCAGGATTAAAGAAAAGAGTTGGTCTGGGTTTAGGTCGTTATAGTGTTGCAGACCGTAGGAGACATCGGCGTCTATTTCGCCTTTTTGTTCCTCGATGTTTGGAAGGTAGTTGACCAGGTATTCCAGTACGCCTTGCAGGTATGCTTCTTCTGCGGGGAAATCGGGATGTGTCATGGTTTGCCCTCCTTTGGAGGGTGGATTATAACATAAGTCCGCTTGGGAGACAAGGTTTTTTTAGGGCAAAAGGACAAAAAAAAGATACCGCCGTAACTAGCAGTATCTCCTCTCCAACCCCTAAAAATTATAACTTAAAATACGAAACCAACTGCCGCAAAACCTCTGCCTGCGAGTTCAACTCCTCCGCGGCTGCCGCAGTCTCCTCCGATACCGCGCTGTTGCTCTGCACAACCTGCGATATCTGCGAAATGCCCGCGCTTACCTGCGAAATTGCCTCGGCTTGGTCTTTAGAGGCAACGGAAATCCTGTCGATAATCCCGGAAATCTCCGCGGCTCCCGTAACAATCGTATCAAGCGAGCTTGAAGTCGAAACCGCGATTTCCGAACCGGAGTCCACGCGCTCTATCGACTCTTGAATCAAGTTCGTAGTCTCGTTCGCGGCGGACTGGCTGCGCGCGGCCAGGTTCCTTACTTCTTCCGCTACCACAGCAAAGCCTTTGCCGTGTTCACCTGCTCTTGCCGCTTCTACAGCGGCGTTCAGCGCAAGCAGATTCGTTTGGAATGCGATATCCTGTATCGCTTTAATAATCTGCGAGATATTGTTCGACGCGTTTTTAATCTGCTCCATGGCTGTTAACATCTGCTTCATGGACTCGTTACCCTCGGTTGCGTTTACCGTTGACCTGCTTGACAGGTCGTTTGCTTCGGTCGCGTTGTCCGCGTTTTGCTTCGTCTGCTCGGTGATTACGTCGATGGATGCGTTCAGCTCCTCAACAGAGCTTGCCTGCGACTGCGCACCGTTTGCAAGGTCGTTCGCGCTCATTGAAATCTGCTTCGCGCCACTCAGCACCTGCTCGGAAGACGAATTGATTTCGGACATTGTCTTATGCAGCGTATCGCTGATGTTGTTTACGGAACTCTTGATAAGGTCGAACGAGCCGACGTATTCGCGGGTGATTCTGTTGCGCAAATCACCGCTTGACATCTGCGCCAGAACATTTTCGATTTCGCCTATATACGAGGCTATGCTCTCGATAGTGGCATTAAAATCTGCCAAGATGCTTCTGAAAGTACCGTTGTAATTAACCGGGTCGGCATCAAGCCCTGCGGCGACGATTTTCTTGTCCATATCTTCTAAGTCGAAGTTGCCTTCTCTCAGTTCGTGTACCGCCATCGCAATAACCTCGATTGGCGTCTCCACAGCCTTGCATATGTCGTTAAGCCCGATGGCGATTTCCTTCCAATTTCCTTCAAACTGCGATACATCGATGCTGTAGCTCAAGTCACCCTTGACCGAGGCCGCGTCTACTATATTGCGGATTTCCTTATCCACCACGGTAAGCTTGGCGATAACATTCCGCATAGTATTCGTCTGCATCATGAAGTCGCACGG